>Ga0136611_10000028_pt1 | contig 75369 bp, 68 predicted proteins | sample AntDrymUQ2232306_2_FD_106645 | JGI IMG/M metagenome (GOLD analysis project Ga0136611, IMG submission 106645) | Polar desert sand microbial communities from Dry Valleys, Antarctica - metaG UQ223 (23.06) | ecosystem: Environmental > Terrestrial > Soil > Desert | place: Antarctica: Dry Valley... | reverse complement strand
GGCTGGCCGCCGATGACGCGGACTTTAGTCGTCGTAGTAACCGACGCGTCTGCTAGTACGGATTCCGTCGATACTCCCTTCGATTGCAAGCTTTCGAGCAACAAGACGCCAATCGCGTCTTCGCCGACGATGCCGACGAGGGAAGGCGTTCCGCCGAGAGATGCGACATTCGCCGCCGCATTTGCCGCCGCGCCCGGCAGCGTTGTCGTCTCGTCGTGTCGCAGGATAAAGACAGGTGCCTCACGAGAGACGCGAGCGATCGTTCCCGACAAGTACTGATCCGCGACGAGGTCGCCTATGACAGCGATCCTGCGGCCCGGGAATCTTTTTCTAACTTCTTCAAGGACGTCGGGCATAACACAAGACGAAAATTACTACACTCCGAGGCAAAAGAAAAAAGGTTGAGAGCACGAATGCCCTCAACCTCTGATTATGAAGCCCCGTGTCCTTAGTGCGTGTCGTAGCTCGCGACGGGGTTATCGTTAGGAAGGCCCCAATTCGACCCCGTGAGATTATTGAAATTGCTCGAGCTGGTCAGCACGTAGAAAATGCCATTGGTGTCACGCCAGACCGAAATATCGGTTTTGCCGTCACCGTCGTAATCGTTCTGCGTAATTATATCGCTGCCGGTAATCCCGAATGTCGCGGCGAGAAGGGAGCCGTTGGTACTTCGCTGGATAAACCAGACTAGATTTGAGGTCGGCGTTGAGCCTTCACGAACCACAGCGATGTCGGTCTTTCCGTCGCCATCATAATCGCCCGGAGCGACTAGGTCATTAGACAGGCCCCAATTTGTGATGATGAAGCTTTGGTCCGTGCTCTTTTGGATGTAGAAGGTCGACTGTGCAGTGGCCGTTGCGCCGGGCCGCTGAATGGCGAGGTCAAACTTAAGGTCGCCGTCATAATCGCCAGGTGCGACATAGTCGCCCGTCAAGCCGAACTGGACTGCCCTGTATCCCTGATTCGAGCTCTGCAGGATGTACCAGAACATGTTGCCGCCGGTACGTCTGACTACTGCCAGATCGGTCTTGCCGTCTCCGTCGTAGTCACGCCCTACGGGCTCGTCACCTGCGGTTCCAAACGCACTGGCGAAAAATGTAGAGTTGGAACTGTTTAGGCGATACCACACGCCATCCGTGTCGCGCCAAACCGATATATCGCCCTTTCCGTCACCGTCAAAATCGCCGGGGGCGGCATAATCGCGATCATAGAGGCCCCACTGCTGAACAATGTTTCCGCTGCCATTGCTCTTATTGATGTACCAAACGTTGTTGCTGGGACGCCAAATCGTAAAGTCGGCCTTGCCGTCTGCCTCATAGTCCATCGCGGTACGCAGGCTTAGCTGGGCCATCGCCGCCACCGAAAGCGAAACAGCGATCGCTGTCACAAAGATTGACCTGCCTAATGCGGCAATTACATTTCTCATGATCGATATACCCTACAGTGAAGTGAAGATGACTAAACGTACAATGGCCGTGCGAGAAAACGATTAAACCTAAATATACAACTTTCCAGACCAGTCGTGCAAGAAATGCCGGAACTCCAATAATCCCAGTAAACTGACAAAACCGATAGCTTTCCTGTGCTCGTTCGGGGCGTTAGACGCTTTGCCACGTCGAAAAGTTGGAAATCGAAGTGACACTAATTTCGCCGCTGCGTGACCGTAAATGTCTGTCCCGCGATTGACATGGTACCCGTGCGTGCAATGGTCCTCAGCGGAGACACGCGGAAAGTGACCAAGCCGTTACCGCTCAGTGTTTCCGGACTGATCCGTGTTATCCACTGCGAGTTGCTCCTGACGAGATAGTCGCAGTTCGCTGCCGCGCCAATGCTTATCGTAAAGACGCCGCCTTTTGTCGGTATGTTGATCCCGCCGCTCGCATTCGTAAATGCACAGAAGGTCGGCGTCTGCACGGCCCGGGCAGCATTCAGGCGCCCACCAGTTTTGTTGAATCCAGTAAAAGCCGGGAGCGGATCGACCGCGTTCATAAGGGTTGCCTTTAGCGAGGCGACCGAAAGGGCCGGATTCTGGGCCGTGAGCAACGCGGCCGCGCCGGAAACATGCGGTGCGGACATCGATGTGCCACTGAGATTGCCGTAGCTTGAGTTTGAGCTTGAGAATGTGCTGCGAATACTGACGCCGGGAGCTGCGAGGTCTACGCTGACGGCGCCGTAGTTGAAAGCCCGGGCATCAGAGGCGTTTGATCCGCCGACCGCGATGATACTCGGCGAAGTATAGCTCGCCGGATAAAATGGCGAGACGTCGTTGTTTGTGCCGGAATTGCCGGCCGAGAAGACATTTAGGATGCCCGCATTGCCGAGTTCGTCAATCGCTTCCTTTGTGGCCTGGTCGTAGCCGCAGGCTTCGTTGCATCCGCCGTATGAGTTGTTCGAGACGCGTATATTCACGCCTCGATTTTTCATCATCAGCACGTACTGATAAGCGGCGATCAGCATGGCCGACGTCGTGTCAATGCCGGAAGCACTGTAGATCTTGATCGTCATTATCCGGACGTTCCAGTTGACGCCGACAACGCCAAGCAGATTATTCCCGACCGCTCCGATCGTGCCCGCGGTATGCGTTCCGTGGCCGTTTTCATCGACTGGATTCGAATCGTTGAATCGGAAATCCCACCCGTAGAAATCGTCTATAAAGCCGTTATTGTCATCATCGATTCCATTGCCGTTGATCTCCGCGGAGTTTGTCCAGATGTTTGGTGCGAGGTCTTCGTGCGTATATCGAATGCCGGTGTCGACGTTTGCAACGACGACGTTGGGACTTCCAGTCGTTATATCCCATGCCGCAGGCGCACTGATCTTCGTCAATCCGTAGAGCAAGCCGGCGGTGAAGTCGGGATCGTTTGGTGTAACGTCGAGGCGGTAATAAAAATTGGGCTGGGCGTACTCGACCTCGGGGAGATGCGAATAACGTCGAACGGCATCCTTCGTGGACATTGAGCCGTCGAGGGCGAGCCTCGTCAGGCCGGAATTGCCGACTTTTTCGAGAGTTCGCGAGCCGAATCTGTCAGCGTCGTCGTTCACTCTTTGTTGGCCCGTTTGAGGGCGAAACTTCACGAGTACCTCGCCCTCAACCCAGTCCTGAGCTGAGGCACCGACGGGACCCGCTAGTAGGACGAGAGCGACGACGAGAAGTTTGACTGTGGCGTGCATACAATTACTGCGGCCTAACGGCATCGTCTGGAGAGGGAAGATGAAATGGGGCGGCTAGTGGGGCTCGAACCCACGACCTCCTGAACCACAATCAGGCGTTCTAACCAACTGAACTATAGCCGCCACAAAATGGGATTTCAGATTCGCGACCTGAAATTTCAAACTGATCTTTGCCCCCGGCACGACTCGAACGTGCGACCCACAGCTTAGAAGGCTGTTGCTCTATCCGACTGAGCTACGGGAGCATACCAAGAGCAACTTATGATATTAGACGCGAGGGGAGTCCAAGTCAAACTTTTTGCCCGCTCTGCGTGTGTTCCTCGAGCTTTGCGATCATCTGCTCAAATACCTCGGCGAGGTCTAATTCGCTGGTGTCTATGACAATGGCGTCGCTCGAGATAGTTAGCGGGGAATCCTCCCGCGAGACGTCGCGCTCGTCGCGTTCATTGATCTCTGCAAGCGTCTGTTCGTAGGTCGAAATGCGGCCCTTTGCTTGGTCCTCAAGATATCGGCGGCGGGCACGTGCCTCGGGCTTTGCAGTGAGAAAAAATTTTAGGTCGGCGTTTGGAAAGACGACGCTTCCGATGTCGCGCCCCTCAAGGACGCAGCCATTCGGTGCAGCGATGCCGAGAGAACGTTGATGCTCGACCATGATCCGGCGCACCTCCGAGACCGTTGAGATCACCGAGGCCTGCTGGGCGACATCGAGCGTACGAATCTCCACGGAGACATCTTCGCCATCCAGCATCACCCTCAGGGAATCGGGTTCGCCCACGAGCTCGATATTCGCCGTTTCAGCGATATCGACAATTCTATCTATGTCGCGTGGCGGGACATTCGCTCTAGAGACGGCCAGTGCGACGGCACGGTACATAGCGCCGGTGTCGAGATATAACAGGCCGAGTTTTTTTGCGAGCATTTTGCCGAGCGTAGATTTCCCGGCGCCGCTCGGCCCATCGATGGCGATTATCATTGGATAGATTTCTTGATCTTGGGCGGTAGTTTATCAAAAACAAGCTGGTAAGATGCGCCAATCAGGGCTTCAACTTCTGTGTGCGGGACGGCTGTCATATCGTCGATATGCACCCATTAATAGCGGCCAACATACGCGGCGGGCTCGATGCCTTCGCGCTCGATTAGCTCGGCGAACTTTTTAGGAGTGCACTTGAACGAAATTCCGCCTTCGCTCGAATCCGCCGAGGTTACACAAAACATTTTCGCACCGACCGAGAAACACAGGTCCGCGCCCCATTTGATGTCCTCGGTAGTGCCGGGAAGGGCGAGACAGAATTTTCGGAGTTGTTCGATTGTCACGGCATCTCCAAAATCTCGCGTACGGCCGCGATCGTCCTATCGATGTCAGACTCGCTAACGTCGCAATGCGTCACCATTCTAATCGAGCTTCCAAAGCCGATAGCGAGGACGCCATTTTCTTTCAAACCCGCGCAGATCTCAGCGGATGTTTTACCGGTGGCGGAGATATCAAAGATGACGATGTTCGTGACGACCTGCTCGACGTCTATCGAAATACCCGGAATTTGGGAAAGTCCTTTTGCCAGCCGTTTTGCGTTAGCGTGATCTTCATAAAGGCGTTTCGGCGATTCTTCCAGAGCGATGAGACCCGCGGCCGCGATGATCCCGGCTTGCCGCATTCCGCCGCCGAGTCGCTTTCGCCATATGCGCGATTCGGCGATAAAAGCCTTGGAACCAAGTAGCATCGAGCCGATCGGCGCGCCGAGGCCTTTGGATAGACAAAACTGTACGGAATCGCAGCCGCGAGTCAGATCCGCGACGGACGTATTCAATGCCACTGATGCGTTAAAAATTCGGGCCCCATCCATGTGGATGGGCAGGTTAACCTTGTGGGCATTCTCGCAAATCTCTGCACAGTGCTCAGCTGTCATTACGCTGCCGCCAGCAAAATTATGCGTGTTCTCGAGGCAGATTAGACCAGTCGGAGCCGTGTAGTAGGGAAGGTCTATGTGCAGCGCCGACGCGATCTCTTCCCAAGTCAAATGTCCCGAACCGTCGCCGCTCTTGACGGGACGGATCATCACCCCCGAGACGGCGGCCGGAGCGCCCATCTCGTAGTTAAAGATGTGCCCGCGTTCCTCGATCACAACTTCCTGGCCGGTTCGGGTGTGAAGCTGTAGCGCGATCTGGTTGCCCATCGAGCCGGTCGGAACAAAAAGTGCAGCCTCTTTTTCGAAAATCTCGGCGACCCGATCCTGAAGGCGATTAACCGTCGGATCTTCGCCGTAGACATCGTCGCCAACCTCGGCCGAGGCCATCGCCGCGCGCATTTTTTCAGTAGGTTTTGTGACAGTGTCGCTGCGCAGGTCGATCATCGGTTGCTCTAGTTTACGCTTCGAACGAGTCTGCGTTCCAACCAGCACTCTTCGCTCCGGCTCGATAGGCGCTTTCGAGGAATGAATATATGGACTCTCGAGGATCCGGCGTGTTGCGAGCATCCTCGTACATAAGAATTGCCATGGCTCCCTTCGAGGTATCCCATTTTGCTGCGGAGGGCATTAGCGATTCGCGTGTCAGGCCGGCGGGTTCGGGAGGTGTGTACGAATAAAATGCCGGTGCGGGCACATTGTCGTCCCCAAACCAAAATCCAAAACTGATAACCTCGTGAGAATACGCTTCGCGCTCGACCATTCCGGCACCGGCGCGAGGCTCGACCTGCTTTCCCGAGAATCGCGTGAGTGCAAGGTCGAAGCTATGCCAAAACATGTGCACCGGCGTCGATTTTCCGTCGAAGCGGCCGCGGAACTCTTCGAAAATTTCATTGACCTCGATAAGCGTCTTATGAAAGCGCTCGACGTACTCGCGGTCATAAGATTTGTTCTCGATGTCGTCGGGAAAAGGCGTCGTCGAGGGAGCTTCATACGGTATCGGCTTGATCTTTGTATCGATGTCGAGCTTCGAGAGATTCTTAAAAATGCTGTCGTAAAAATCTGCTACCGTGAGGCCGTCGTATAGAGAAAAATCTTCTGTCTCGCCCGTACTCGTTCGGATGAGAAGCTTGTGATCGACGAAATCGAATTCAATCTCGAAAATCTCGCCTTGATACGGAATGCCGCGCGTCGTAAGTCCACGCGGGCTCACGTACGAAGTCACATGCCACCAGTGATTCAGCCGCGGATGCGTCGCGAGGCGAATCTTGCCGACGATCTGCAGCCACAGATGAAGGGTATTTTTAGTCGGCCGCCAAGCGGCCAGAGGTATTTCGGGAAAAGATTTATCGGTCATAACATCATGCCCAGACCAGTCGGGTACCTTAACCTTCACGCAACGACATTGCGAACCCGCTGCTCAGCGTCAGCAGCCGCTGGCGCGGCGGTCGTCGAATCGGCGTTTTATCAGCCATTGCTGTTTTGAGCTAACGATTGGGCAAGGGCGGCGCCGAGCTTTTCGAGAGACGATTTGGTTTTCTCATCCGTCATCTCTACCGAGTCGCCATCGAACTTCGCCGGGACGAATGGCACCGCGATTTCCATCGGCAGCACGTTAATTCCCATTATCGTCAACACGCCACGGAGGTGGGCAATACAACGAAGTCCACCGAATTGGCCCGGCGAGGCGGTCATTATCGCAGCCGTTTTCCCCCTGTAGACGCCGTACATCGGAAACTTATCATTTGCTCGCGAGGTCCAATCGATTGCGTTCTTAAATCCGCCCGGGAGCGACGCGTTGTACTCGGGCGAGGCAAATAAGAACCCATCGTGAGCTGCCATGACGTCCTGCAGCTTTGCCGCGTTCTCATCGAACGCTACATCCTGGATATCGTTGTCGTAGATCGACATCGGATAGTCACGAAGGTCGACGATTGTGACGTCGGCTCCCGCGTCGCGGGCACCGCTCGCGGCGATGGTGAGTATGCGTTTGCTGTAGGCGTGTTCGCGGAGACTGCCCGCGATGGCAAGAATTTTTGGCATTGTTTTAGTCTTCGATTTTATCGACTCTCCGCTCGTGACGGCCGCCCTCAAATTCCGCTGAGAACCATGCTTTAACTATTTCAGCGGCTTCCTCGCCAGTTGTAAATCTAGCGGGCAGGGCGAGGACGTTTGCGTTATTGTGCTCGCGGGCGAGTCGGGCGACGTCCGGCCGCCACGCAACGGCAGCACGCACGCCATGAACCTTATTCGCCGCGATCGCCATTCCCGTACCCGACCCGCAGATCAGCAGGCCTTGCTCGTATTCCCCGTTCGAGACAGCATTGGCAACCTTGCGTGCATAGTCGGGATAATCGACCGAATCGCAAGAGTCGGTACCCATGTCCTCGTAGGCGATACCGATCTCATCGAGCGTGCGTTTTATGGTTTCCTTTTCCTCAAAACCGGCGTGGTCAGATGCGAGTGCAATTTTCATAGCGTGTTTGTTCGAAAAGTTATTCTACCGTGCGCTCTACGTCTTTGCACTTTCGGAAAAATCGCCTGCAAAGGACGCGAAGCGCCAGGCGGAGGTGGACGATAGTTGTTATATAATCCTTACAGGCCCGATGATGATGAAGCTCTCGACAATTCTGTTTCTATTCGTATTTTTTGCGCTTTTCGCGGGCCACCTCTCCGCGCAGGATTTTTTGCCGGAATTGGTCAAGCGGATCAAGCCGTCGGCCGTCGCGGTCGAGACCTTTGATAGCAAGGGAAACGTCATCGCCCGCGGCAGCGGTTTCTTCATCGCCACGGATCGCGTCATCACAAACCGTCACGTTATCGAAAGATCGGCGCGCGTTGAAATAAGTTTGATCGACGGCAAGAAATTTCCTGTTCGCGGCGTCCTCGCGATCGACGGTGAGGGCGATCTCGCATTGCTGCAGGTCGAGGTCCCGCGTGCTCTCGCGTTGCCACTGCCGATCGTCCGCGCCGTGCCGCAGGAGGGCGAGTCGATCGTCGTGATCGGCAATCCGTTTGGTCTCGAGGGCAGCGTGTCGAATGGCATCGTCTCGGCGGTACGAGAGATCTCTGGCTACGGCAGGATCATCCAGATAACAGCATCGATCTCGCCGGGCTCATCCGGTTCGCCCGTCGTAAACATGGCGGGACAGGTGATCGGCATTGCGACGCTTCAAGCCGCAGAAGGGCAGAATTTGAACTTCGCGATTCCCGCCGAGCGTATCGCCCAACTCAAGATCACTGAGCTCCAAACTTTTTCAAATCTCACCGCCGAGACGCAGAAAAATAAACGCAGCGCCGCCGAACGCCTCTACCTACAAGGCCTAGCGCAGTTGTCGCGCGATGATTTTGCGCGAGCATTGCCTTATTTTGAACGTGCGACGGAGGCCGATCCGAATTACGCCGAGGCGTGGTATCAAGCAGGCTATACATACGGCATTTTGAAGCGTCACGCGGACGCTCTCCGTGCGTCGCGAACCGCTGCGCGACTTCGTCCCGAGTGGCCGGCGAGCTTTATCAATATCGGTGCCTCGAGCTACGCGTTGGGCCAATACAAAGATGCGCTCGATGGCTACCGAATCGCAGCGAGGCTCGACGAAAACAACGCCGACACGCAGTACTCGATCGGACTAACACTCGGAAAAATGAATCGGACGGATGAGGAAATACTGGCTCACCGCCGCGCGGTCGCGTTGAAACCAGATCACGCCGCATCGCTCGAACGCCTCGGACTCGCCCTTTTCAGGCAGAAGCGATTCGCTGACGCGGCCGTAGCATTCGACGCTCTAAAAACCTACAAACCTGACGCAAAAACATACAACTTGCTGGGAGAAAGCCTGTATGAGATTGCGAAATTCGACGAGGCGATCGAGGCCTTTAACAATGCGCTGGGTTACGACTCCCTGATGGACAAGGCCCGCTACAACCTCGGCCGCGCGTACCTGCTGCAAGGCTCACGCGAAATGGCCCAAACCCAATACGAAATCCTCCGCAGCTCGCGCTCCGACTGGGCTGATCGCCTTCTTGTCCTCATCAATCCCTAGGACTTTCCTTCCGATTTATAAGGCTGGCCACAAAGCCTGCGCCGAAGCCGTTGTCGATGTTAACAACGGTGACGTTTGACGAGCAGGAGTTGAGCATTCCTAGCAGTGCGGCAATGCCACCGAATGATGCGCCGTAGCCGATGCTCGTAGGAACGCCGATAACGGGCACTGCGACTAGGCCGCCCACGACGGATGGCAGCGCACCTTCCATACCAGCGGCGACGATAACGACCCGAGCGTTTGCGAGGGTTTCGCGTTGGGAAATTATTCTATGGATTCCGGCGACGCCTGCGTCCCAGATTCGCGTGACGCGATTACCCATCGCTTCTGCAGTCAGAGCCGCTTCTTCCGCGACCGGAATGTCGCTCGTGCCGGCGGTGACGACTGCTATCTCGCTGGCGCCTTTTTCGTCCCGGTCGCGGATAAGCCTGATCATTCGCGCGGACTCGTGCCACTCGGCCTCCGCGACAATGTTCCGAACGTCGCCGTAAACGGCAGCGTCCGTGCGGGTTATAAGAACGTTGGGTGCCCGAGCGATAAGTTTCTCAAAGATCCCCGTGATTTGCTCACGCGTTTTGCCCTCGCCAAAGATGACCTCCGGAAATCCCTGTCTATGCGCGCGGGCATGGTCAACCTTTGCGTACCCGACGTCTTCGTATGAGAGGTTCTTTAGCCGCTCGACGGCCTCATCGCGCGAGAGATTGCCCGTCGTTACAGCATCCAGAATCGATCTTATTTCGTCGGCATTCATCGAACGTTAATCTACATTATTGTCTATTCAGTTAGTAGTTTCCGGAAACTATCAGCTCATAACTATCAACTATTAACTGCATCGTTTGTTAATATTTTTATATGGAATTAACCGTCGCCGTCACCGGCGCATCCGGCTCGATATACGCGCACAAGACGCTGCAGTTGCTCGCCGCAAGCGGCGTGGTGGAGACGATCAACCTGATCATGTCAGATACTGCGGCTACGGTCGCTCAGGTCGAGATGGGAGCGCATCTGCGAGACGTCGACACGACGAAGATTAACGCCTGGCTGGGGCTCGATGCCGACTCAAGGATCATCCGTTACTGGCGGCTCGATAATTTTGCGGCTAAGCCTTCGTCCGGGTCGAATAAGCAGGCCGGAATGATCGTCGTGCCTTGCTCGATGGGAACGCTCGGAGCAATTGCTTCAGGTGCAGGGACAAACCTGATCCACAGGGCCGCGGACGTCTGCCTGAAGGAAGGCCGAAAACTACTCCTGGTTCCGCGCGAGACGCCCTACAGCGCGATACATCTCGAGAATATGCTCCGTCTATCTCGTGCGGGAGCTCAAATCCTGCCCGCCTCGCCCGGCTTCTATCATCGACCGAAGAGCATAGACAAGCTCGTCGAGCATCTATGCTTTCGTATACTCGACCAATTCGATATTCCGCATTCACGAAAAACTCAATGGACCGGCGAGGAGGTGGCTGGATAGAGGACTGTCATCAGGGATTTACTGCCGTATCGTAAATAAAACATTGATTCATGCATAAAATCTGATAAAATTGAATATGCGGCCCTCGTCTGCGGTCGCGTGTTCGGTATTTGAAATAGTGATGGCAGACCCGGCGAAAAAAAATCGCGGAATGTTGGGACGACGCTGGTAAGGGCAGCTAAATAAAAGAGTTAGCCGTCCCAGGCAGCCGTGGGACAACCGTGGGACGCGACGGGACGGAATCTGGATGATTAACTCAGTTACAAGGTTCTCAGGTCGGGCCGAGAACTACGTAAAATATCGCCCGGGCTATCCAACGGCGTTGACTCAATATCTCGAGAAGTACTGTGGACTCACCAGCAAATCGGCAATCGCGGACATAGGGAGCGGCACGGGAATTTCGACGAAATTGTTTCTTGAGAATGGCAACATCGTGTTTGCCGTCGAGCCGAACGACGCGATGCGCCTCGCGGCTGAAAACTATTTGGATGGCTTTCAAAACTTTTGCAGCCTCCCGGGCACGGCGGAGGCGACGGGCATCGACCGAGAGTCAATCGATCTCACGATCGCCGCGCAGGCTTTTCATTGGTTTGATCCTGAAGCATCCAAAAGGGAGTTTTGCAGAATCTTAAAACCGGACGGACACGCCGTCTTGATTTGGAATGAAAGGAAACTCGATGCGACGCCTTTTCTTTCCGAATATGAACAGTTGCTGCTCAAATACGCGACTGATTATCGAAAGGTCCGACACGAAAATGTCGATACAGATCGCATCGCCACATTTCTCGGCCATGATTTTGGGACGGCGATTTTTGAGAACGAGCAGGTGCTCGATTTCGACGGAATAAAGGGCCGGTTATTGTCCTCGTCGTACATGCCGGACGAGGCTTCGCCGCATTTTGCCGCGATGATTGAGGAGCTAAAGACGCTGTTTGCGAAACATGCGGAAAGCGATAGAATAAAGGTTTTGTACGACACTAAGATTTACCACCCTCCCCCCGCAATTTATGTCAGTAAAAGCTGGAAATGCTCTCTCGCCTCGTACGATAACAGTCGCTCACTCGCCGGACTCGGACGATGCGTTTATGTTTTACGGTCTCGCGACAAATAAACTCGAGACGCCGGGTATTAAGTTTGAACACACGCTCAAGGACATTCAGTCTCTAAATGAGGACGCGAAGAATGGCGTTTTCGACGTCACCGCGATCTCGTTCCATGCCTACGCCTATATCGCCGATAAATACGCATTGCTGCCGCACGGTGCAAGCATCGGAGATAAATACGGGCCGATCGTCGTGTCGAAGGACCCAAGGGACGCCAGTGAGATAGCGTCGATGAAGATCGCGATTCCCGGCGAACTCACGAGCGCGTTTCTCGCGCTCAGGCTATACAGCCAAAAGTTCGAATATATAGTGGTGCCGTTCGACGAGATTATTGATGCGGTAAAGGACGGAAAGGCGGACGCGGGATTGCTGATCCACGAGGGCCAGCTCTTCTACAATCAAATGGGCTTGCACAAGGTGCTCGATCTGGGTGAGTGGTGGTACGAGAAAACGGGTTTGCCGCTTCCGATGGGCGGTAATGTGATTCGCCGCGACCTCGGTGAGGATCTGATGAAACAGGTGTCAAAACATCTGCACGCATCGATCGTCTATTCGATGGAGAATCGAGAGGACGCCCTCTCGTACGCCATGCAATTCGCCCGCGATATGGAGCCGGCATTAGCAGATCGCTTTGTGGCAATGTGGGTAAACGATCTCACGCTCGACTATGGGTCAAGGGGCCGCGAGGGCGTTCGCCGCCTGATGAAAGAGGGCTTTGCCGCGGGCATCATCCCACAAGAAGTCACCATCGATTTCGTGGAATAATCCCCGAGAGCGCACGCACGAGACAAGTTTTCCCAACCCTAGGGTGCAACCGGGCATCCAAGACAGACATGAGAAGACTTGCGTTCGCATTACTCGTATTTTCCCTAGTCGCCTCGGCTTTCGGACAGACGTCTGGGATCGCTAGACGCGATCTGAGCCCCGCTGAGATCGATCAGATCGTCAAGAAGTTTTCGGCAAACGAGGCTTCATTTCGCGAAGCGCTCACGAACTACAGGTTTAAGCGTAAGGCAATGCTGAATATCATCGGACTAGGTGGCCAGATAACGGGAACCTACCGCCGAGATTCGGACATGGTGATCAACTCGGATGGCGGTAGATTCGAGAAGATTCTCTTTTTTCCTGTTGCAACGACTCCGCCGGGATTTGTAACACCAGAAGACCTGGAAGACCTCGGCGGGGTGAATCCCTTCGCGCTCGAACCCAAATTTATTTCGCAATACAATTTTTCTTACATGGGAATCGAGCGTATCGACGACTTTGACCTATACGTTTTTGACGTCACGCCGAAGGTAATCCCCGATCCGAAAAAGTCGAACCTACGGTTATTCACTGGACGCGTTTGGGTAGATACAAAAGATTTGATGATCCTTAAATCCCGCGGGAAGGCCGTCCCCGAAACAAAGGTCAATAAGTTTCCCATAGTCGAAACCACACGCGACCAGATTGACGGTAAATATTGGTTTCCTGTCGACGCTCGATCGGACGATGAGCTGGTTTTCGCGAACGGAGACGTCGTGAAGATAAGACTGCGAGTAAAATTCTCCGAATATGGACTCGGTCGGACGGATGTTCGCGTTGGCGACGAGGAGGAGATCGTTCCGGATCCTATTCCGACTCCGGCCCCTGCTGCTTCGCCCTCGCCGACGCCGAAGAAGCCATAAGCTCACGTGCTATCGCCAGGCGGGCGTCATATAGCAGCTCATCCACATCCCTGCCCTCAGCCTCTATCGGCGGCAGGATTACCATCTCGATCGTCCCTGCATACGCGACGCCTGTTTTCTTGCCCATCAGCCGATCAGTATTCTTGATCGCGACCGGAACAATCGGCGCCTTTGTTTGAATGGCAAGGTGAAATGCACCTTTCTTGAATGGCAGCAGCTCACCAGGCATGGCACGTGTCCCCTCGACAAAAATGCCAAAGGAGTAACCTGCCTCCATCACCGAGCGAGCCTTCTCCATCGATGCGAGTGCGCGTTCGGGGTTCGAGCGGTCGATTGCGATCACATTCGCAAAGCTCATGCCCTGCCCCATAATGGGCACTTTGAGCAATTCTTTTTTGGCGACGATCCCGACGCGTGGGCCCGCGTAGCGAAACAGCGTGGCTGTATCGAGATAAGAGCGATGATTCGACGCGAACACGTAAGAGCGGTTGGGATCGAGATGCTCAGAGCCGCTGACCTTTACGCGAATGCCGGAGGCAGCAAGCCAATTCTCCGCGCCCCATAATGCGATTGGATAGAACCATAGCCGTCGGTTGATTAGATACAGAATGATGAGCGCCGGGAGCGCAATCACGAGCAGCATCGTGCCCGCGACGAGCCAACTCCACCAGTACCTTATTTTTCCGAAAGAACGGGATTTGCTAGACTTCGTGACAGGAGAGTCTAGCTTTGAGTTGGTTTTAATCGCAGCGAGTTGTTCGGGGTTTAGGCCCGACAACGTGGCCGAAGCGTTGTGAGCACTTTTATCAATTGCGGTATGGCTCATCAAAGAAGCGGCGGTGTCGTGCCGTCTTGCCTTTTCATCTTACTGCTTTCGTGCGCGATTGTCGCTCAGGTTCCGAGTCCGCGATCGGTTCTCGGTTTTCATCCGACGGACGACCGAACGATTGCGGATTGGAATCAAATTGCCGATTATTTTGCACGGCTCGATAAGGCGAGCAAGAACGTCGCGGTCCGGGAGATCGGGAAATCAACTCTGGGTCGACCGCTCATCGTTGTTTTCATCTCCTCGTCCGGCAACATCAAAAATCTCGAAAAGTATCGGCAGATGAATGCGCGACTCGCCGATCCCAGAACGGTCGGAAGTGAGTCTGAGCTTGCGAGTCTTATAAAGGACGGCAAGACTGTCGTCTCAATCGCGTGCTCGATCCATTCGACGGAGATCGTGGCGTCGCAGATGTCGATGAATCTGGCATACGATCTCGCAACAGCGAAAGATGCCGAGACAAAAGAGATCCTCGAGAACACGATTCTGCTGCTGTTGCCATCTTCTAACCCCGACGGCATCGACATCGTCGCAAATTGGTATCGCAAAACGCTGGGGACCAAGAGTGAGGGAACTGCGCCGCCGGAGCTTTACCATCACTACGCGGGTCACGATAACAATCGTGACTGGTTCATGTTAAACCTCGCCGAAACGCAGGCGATTACAAAATTTTACTGGCTTGAGTGGTTTCCGCAGTTCGTATACGACATTCATCAGCAGGGGCAGAATGCGTCGCGCTTTGTGATTCCGCCATTTTTCGACCCGCCAAATCCGCGAATCGCACCTTCAATACTTCGAGAAGTCGGGCTCGTAGGTTACAAGATGGCCGCCGATCTGCAGGCGAAGGGCATCCAGGGCGTCGCGACCAACTCGACCTACGACACGTGGTGGCACGGAGGTTATAGAAGCGCTCCGTACTACCACAATTCGATAGGAATTCTGTCGGAAGCGGCGAGCGCTAATCTAATGTCGCCGGTCACCATAAAGCCGGAGGACCTTCGTCGGTCGCGAGGCGCTCGCGGCCTGCCTTCGCTGCTCGAGACGGCCACCAACTTTCCCGACGCTTGGCCCGGCGGCGAATGGCGGCCAAAAGACATTGCTGATATCGAGATGACCGCGTCGAAAAGTTTGCTCTCGCTCGCCGCAAAATATCGAGCGCGATACCTGCGCAACTTTTACCATTACGGCAAGGCGAACCTCGAACCGAAAAAGGACGAGCCGCTCGCCTTTATCATCGGGGCGGGACAGCCGAACGGGGAATCGATTTCGCGATTGCTCGAGATCCTGATGGCACAGGGTATCGAAGTGCATAGAATGACGACGGAACTTCACTTAAGGATGTCGCAGGACGTCGCCGATTTTCACGAGATGCCATTGGGCAGCTTTTTTGTGTGGGTAAATCAGCCGCAGAAGAATAATATTCTCAGCCTCTTTGAGCGACAGGTTTACCCTGACCGTCGCAATGCAAATGGTGAGGCCGAAGTACCGTATGACGTCGCCGGCTGGACGCTGCCTCTGCAAATGGGCATCCAGGCGGACACGGTTTGGTCGGTCAGGGAGGAGGCTCCTCGGCGCTCGCTCGTTGCGGTGCAGTCGGTGAATGATGCGCGTTCCACGCTCAATCTTTCACCGGGCACGAAACCCTTCGAGAGGGTAACCAATCCGATGAGGACCAACTCCCGGGTTGGCCTTTATAAAGGCTTTACAAGTTCGATGGACGAAGGCTGGACGCGTTTTGTACTCGACACGCACCAGATTCCATTTCGATCTATCACTGATGCCGATATGCGCGCTGGTCGGCTCGACTTCGACGCAATTATTTTGCCGGCTGATCGCGAAAATACCATTCTACGAGGCCTCTCCGCCGATCGCTACCCGGAAGAATTTACAGGCGGCATTGGTGAAGCCGGCGTCGAGAATCTAAAGAAATTTGTGGAGGATGGCGGTCGCCTAATCTGCTTTGACGACTCGTGTGACATGGTGATAAAGCGATTTAGTCTTCCTATCAAGAATGTGCTCAGCGGCCTCTCCCGAGCGCAGTTTTATAATCCGGGATCCGTCGTTGGGCTCGACGTCGACACTCGGCACCCGATCGCCAGGGGACTGAGGAAAGACACCGCCGCGTATTTTTCTAACAGCTCCGCGTTCGATTTCTTAGAGGCTCCTGCGTCAGCGTCGGGCCCTGTAAGCATGAGCAAGATGACAGTGATCGCACGCTATGCGTCCTCGAACGCCTTGCTCTCCGGCTGGATGGTAGGCGACAAAAATCTCAACGGAAAACTTGCGCTTATCGAAGCGGCGTATGGAAAAGGGAGCGTTGTCCTCTTCGGTTTTCGTCCGCAGCACCGCGGCCAAAGCTGGGGCACGTTTCATTTTATTTTCAACGCCCTCGAAAAGTGATTTGATATCATTAGACAATGACATTCCGACCCATCCTCGTCGTCATCGCTCTCTTATCATTATCGCTCTCGAATCTCTCGGCATACGAGGCCGAAGATTTCTTTCTTCTCCAAGACGAGCCGCTAATTCGTATAGGCCTGCTGACGAACGCGGGCTCCGTTGCGATCACGACCGCCGATACGAGTCTCGTCGCGGTCAGTCCCGGAGAAAACTCAAGATTTCTGGCGTCAAACCGAGTCACAGTTTCGGCTCGCAGCTATCGCCCGCCTGAGATCGAGAATTACCGTATCGAGTTTCAGAATGTGCCGAATCAAGTCGATGCCGCTGCCCTCGCAAATGACATTCGCGAAGCAACTGCCGAGACGGCAATTGCCAGCATCGACACGGCGACGAATTTATGGAAAGTCTGGGTCGGCCGCATACAGGAAACGACCATCGACGCCGACAATCTCAAGGCGAAGCTTGCCGGAAAAGGGTTTGATGATGCCGTTGTCGTTACCGAAAAAAAGACGGTTATCACCCCGGAGGCTCGCGCTCTCTCGCAACAACTCCGGACCGCCGGTAAGTCGGAAGTTCGCAGCCTAACGCAGAAAACGGTGCTATCAAATCCGAACGTGACGGGCACAATTGATCCTAACCTTCGCGAAGTGATCATTAGTGGTGCGAGCGAGTCTGCAAAATATTCTTCTCTGAAATCCGTGGCGTTCGGCAGCGTCAACGAGCGCGCAAATCCGGTAAACCTAAACGGCAAATCTTATCGCGGCAAGATAGAGGTGTTTGTAAATTCTCGCGGGTCACTCACGGTTGTTAATGTCGTTCCGCTCGAAGATTATCTTCTGGGCGTCGTGCCCGCGGAGCTCGGCCTTCCGCAGCTCGAAGCACAAAAGGCTCAGGCGGTCGCTGCTCGCACATACGCAATGGCAAATGTCGGCAACTACGGCAATAAGGGTTTCGATATGGTGCCGACCGTCTGGTCGCAGGTCTATAAAGGCGTATCGATCGAGACTGCGATGGGCTCGCGCGCCGTTCGCGAAACTCGTGGCCTGGTCGCGACATATCGGGGCAAGCCGATCACGGCATACTACACCTCGACTTGCGGAGGGCGTACCGAGAACGGCGAGAATATTTTCGGCGAGGCGTTACCATACCTTCGCGGCGTCGAGTGCTCGCTCGAGGGACTCAAGCATTTCGAATCGTTTCTAATCAGAACGACGCGGCAGTCGGCACGGCTTCGGGAGGAGGGTAACCTGGAGCTCGCTCACTTCATGTCGCGCCTCGCCGTAAACGGCTTCTACCTTTCGACACCGCAGTTCACGGATAATTGGTTTGAGGACGCACCAAATGAGAGCGAGATGTCGAACTGGTTGAATCAACTAGCGACACGATTCGGCAAGACATTTCCGAACGTCAGCAAGGACACAGCGAAACCGACGGAACTCGCACGCATTCTCGCGACGTTTCTGTATCCGCAGGGATTTGCCGACACGATGTTGTCGGACTCGGACGTGAATTATCATCTCTCATTCGACGATGCGGCCGAGATTCCCAAGCAAAGCCGCGCCGAGATCGCAGCGCTCATTCGGGACGGATATTTTGCGATCCATCCCGACCTGACTCTCAAGCCCGGCAAGCCGTTCACTCGTGCAAAATTGCTGCGGCTTATACGACAGATTTACGAAAAGAAAAAATGGATGCCGCCGTTACAAACAGGTGTCGCGAACGCCACGGCCGATGGGAAACTCATGGTCAAGTCCGGCAAGTCGCAGCGTGAACTGATCGTGCGGACCGATGCATTTTTGTTTCGCGAATTCGGCAGCGCAATGCATGCGGTTCGCGAGGCTACGCTGCTGGGCGGTGAAACGATAGCTTTTCAGACCGATGCGAGCGGTACGGTAATGTATCTCGAAATTCGTCCGATTGACACGCCGACGACCGCCGAACGCATGTCGCCGTGGGTCTACTGGAACAAGAGTGCATCGGCCTCGGACGTACAGTCGCGCCTCTCCCGCTACGTTCGCGGTATAGGAACGCTGTACGACGTTAATGTGAAGCGTGTCGGCTATTCGCGTCGCCCGATCGAGCTCGAGATCATCGGTTCAAACGGTACGAAGATATTGAAGGGCGGAAAGATTCGCTCCGCACTCCGACTGCCCGAGCAACTTTTCGTGATGAATAAGCAGTACTCGGGTAATCACGTGACTAGTTACACCTTTACCGGCCGCGGCTGGGGTCACGGTGTCGGAATGTGCCAATACGGCGCCTTTGGCCTCGCCAAGCAGGGCGTCAAATATGATCAGATCATTAAGCACTACTACACCAACGTCGATCTAACCCGAGCGTATTAAGTCGCTATCCGCACTCATCGCCGCCCGCTCTCAGACGTTCGTTTCAAAGCTTCCGCGATCGCTGGATAAATCGATGAATGTACGAGGCCCGGGTGTCTTCCGCCGTACTCCTCGGGGACGTCCCGGGTTGCGTCGCTCGGTATGAGCAGAGGAATCAGACAACACGCGGCGAGGGCGTAAGGCCGCCAGGCGGTGGTCGTGTCCTCGGTGCGAGGCGTCACCTGGCGAGACGCTTGATATGAGCGCGAACGATAGATGTTTATCGCGAGTGCCGCGACGCCGATCGACACCATAATAATGTTGAGCGTTTGCCCGTTTGGCAGGCCCCAAAGCGTGTTCGGATAGTCGCGAAGCAAATCGATGGGTATTCGCAGGATTGCGTAAAGGATCACGAAAAGCGCGGTGACTCGTCCAGCGGGCACGTTGCGGCTTCGCACCCAGAGAAGGATCGGTACGAGCAGGAAATTCTTAAGCCCGTCATAGAGCACCACCGGATGCCGAAAGCCCTCGACATCGGGAAACTGCACACCCCAGGGCAAGTCTATCAGGGTCCCGTAGATTTGCCCGTCGATGAAATTACCGATTCTGCCAAACCCAAGAATGACCGCCGCTGAGATGGCGAGCACATCTAGTATTCGGCGCACGGGAGCACGGTAGAGAACGCAGAAAAGGAGCACGCCCGCCGCACCGCCTACGATCAACCCGTGCGTTGCAAAACCTCCGATCCAAATGCTGGGGATCAGTCGCGGAAACTCTCGATAAAAATTCCACTCGTTAAAGGCAACGATAAGAAAACGACCGCCGATGAGTACACCGATCGCGAAAAGAAGCGTGAGGTCGTACACCGAGCGAAGCGTTAGCCCAAGGCTCCCGCGATTGCGCCGCAAGAGAAGATGAGCGTTTATAAATCCCAGCCCAAAACTCAACCCATACCACCAGATATGCACTTCGGCGATGGAGAAAATGATCGGGTCTATGTCGTGAGCGAATGGACCAGGCATGAAAGAAATGCGCCCACGGCGCCCCATCGGGCCTTGGGACGGCTAAATGCTTTCATGGGAAAGCTTTACTGCGCGGTCCCAGAATAGCGCTCAACAGCACAAGCATTTGGGCGTTATCGTTTCTGCTCATTGCCGCACGGGAATGCTTTTCGTCTCGCCCTTTCGTTTGTTCTCAGCCATTCCGCAGGCCCATTCGCCGAACGAGTTGATACTGCAATTGAATACGCCGGTGTATTCGTCCACTTCCGTTCGCTCGCGATAAAAATACTTTTTCGTGTATGTTGTCTTTACCGGATAAACAATTGTTCCCGCGCTGCCTCCCAAATCCCTGCGCGGATTCCATGCGCGCGGCGTACCAATTTGCAGAGGAGTTAAGTCCATAGTTACTGCACCGTCCATTCCTGTTCTGGCGGGCTTCTCCCAGATACAGCGAATAAGTTTGCCGAGCAGTTGCGTGTTGGGACGAGTTCCGTTTTTGACCGGCTTTTGCTCAACCGGGCATTTGAGAATTTCGCGCTCAGCTAGAACAGTATTGTTTTCGCCCACACGCAGTTTCACGACTGTTTTATCGGCTTGCGTTTGTTTAGCAACCTGAGTTTGTTTTTCCTCTGCAGTTTCATTCAGAGGACGCAAATTGTTGATGTGCGTTGTGTATTCCCGCTGCGCGCCCGTGTAATCCTTTTCGTCGTCCATCCTGACGACAGCAGCATTAGCTGACATATCGATTGCGACAATTGTGGCTTTCTTCCAACTGCTGACCGGTTTCGCTTCAACGCGGTCGCCGACTTTATAAATCGGTTGACCTTGCGCCGAAACTGGAATGGTTGCGCCGATGATGATTGTGATTGCCGTGACGATTGCCAGCGACAGCAATTTTATCGAATGTAGATTTTTGATTTTTTTCATTTATTTCTCCTTAGTCGATATTGAAAAGCCGCCCAACGGCGGAGATGACGGGGGGCGAAACCGCCACCACACAAGTTTAGGTTTAACGAGCGACGTTTTTAACAAAGTCGCTGTTTCGCCCTCACGTCCATTGAATTGTTGGGCGGCGCGTTAAGGCAAGCATCCAAACTTCGATGGGGAGGTTCCGGTTGTATTGCCGTAGAATCATTGTTGCTTTTGGATGTATTCCTTCTGGTCCTTCGTCGCCAACGCGCCACTCTCTCCCGTCTGCGTACACTGCCAGCCGCCGGCTTTGTGGACAAAGCAATCGTAAATCCGTTCCATTTTCCGTTTCGAGATAGCAGCTCTGTAATCGGTGCAGGTGGCAAACGTAACCTTGACCGGGTAAATCGGTTTTTTCGGGTCGGCTTGCGAATAAGCATCCGTCAGCGTCGGTCGCCAAGCGCGTGGTGCGCCGACGACGACCCTTTGGAAAGTAATCGTTACAGCCCCATCAGAACCCTGCTCTGCTTCCTTCTCCCAGAGACGACGAATCACGCCCCTGAATGTTTTCTCGTTCGTGGTTTTTCCGTCTGAGTCCGGGTCTGATGCGGAACAAGCGACTGAACTGTTGTTCTGTTGTGCGGCGCTCTCGTCTGGGCTTGATTCCTGTCCCTTACTGGCTGGAGTTTTAGACATTGTCTCCTTAGTTTTGTTCGCAGCTTTGCCGACCCCTTCAGCCAGCTTTCCGAATATCCCCTTCTTTTTCACCGGCTCGGATTTTGCCGCTGTTGTATCCGTCTGATCATCTGTCAAAAGCGCTTCACCGCGATAATTGTTTCGCGCCGCTTCAACGATAGTGTTATCAGCGCCTGCATTCCGTAATTCCGTTTCAACCTCGGCGGTTAATTCAAAATCCACCCCGTTTTTTTTAATTATCGAAGTAATTTGTTCTTTTGAAAGACTTTTTTCTTGCAGAACTTTAACTAAACGGTCTTTGAGAACCGGCTTGGGTTGCTGCGCCGAAACCGGAAACGTCGCGCCGATGACGATTGCGATTGCCGCGACGATTGCCAGCGACAGTAATTTAATCGAATGTAAATTTGTTTGTTTTCGCATTAATTTTTCTCCTGTGCGAGTTGCGCACTTTAATTGTTGGTATCTCAATCGGCTCATCTGGTTTAATCGAGAGCCGCCGAACGGCTGAGATGACGTGGGGCGAAACCGATTATACGCAACTCCGAATAAACCAAAAACCGTGATAACAAAGTCGCTGTTTCGCCCTCACGTCCAGTGATATTTGTTCGATTCAGTGCTGCCATTCAAGCGGCGGTAGCGGGTATTTCTCCTCTGTTCCGGTTCAATAGTATAAAGCTGATGCCGAGAACCAGCCCGAAGAGGATGTGTCCCATCAAACTGCCCATCGCAACGGGGTGCATCATTTCCATCATCAGCGGCGCAAACGCACTCATTCCGAGAAACATCGGCATCAGAATCAAACCGCCTAATATCCACCACGCAAAACCGTATAACGCGCCCCATAAAAGCCCTGCGCCATACCCATTAATACGGTTGCCCAGCAGAGCGCCGAAGATGCCGCCGATGACCGCACTATTGAACAGATGATACAACCAGCCGACGACGAGGCTTTCGGAACGCACCACTTTAGCCACCATCGCCATCATCGGCTTTCCGTCCGGCGCAGCCGTCATCTGCATCAACATGCCAAAGACCACGCCGCCGATAAGTCCGGCGACGATTCCTACAACGATTTTTGAACGCATAGTTACTATCTCCTCTCAATTTTAGAATGGTTTCCAATTTTGCATCATAGAATAGTAGCAAATAGCGAAAGTGAAATATTGTTTGCCGTTCCAGCTATTCCTCAACGTTGGAGGCTGCCACGCTTCTGACATCTAACTTATGATCGAGCGGAATCATTCCAGATAACACCCGCATTTCGTCTAATTTCCCGAATCAATCTTGATATGCGGTCGCGATGAAGCCGCGGCCTGATGTGCGAAAAGAGTAAAAATCTTTCCGCACATCACGGCAGCGGCTCTGCTCCATCGAATTTCAACCTTTCGGACTTAGCGCATCCTTAGGGTTTCTTTCCCATAGTCTTTTGACGGCTTTTAACGGCCGTCGGTGCGGGCGATTCGGAAGCCATCGGCTTCAGAGTCCAGAATGCCGGATCAGCCGCCGCAAATCCCGGTGAAAAGCTTAGCTGCGGAGCGAACGCGTAGATCTCGGTCGCGCTGAATACAACGGAATCACTCTCGATCTTTTCCATTTTATCCCTTCTGTCGTCGCCGATGGCGTCCTGGTATGCCTTGCCGTGCGGCAGTGTTTCCGCGCGGGAGAGCGAGTCCCAGGGGATGAAGATCAGATAGGTTCCGGACTGAGCGCCGCCAACCACCTGGTAAACCGCCATATTCTCATCTATCTTCGCCTTTTCGTGAGCGGCCTTTACCATCCTTCGGGCCTCCTCGAAATCTCTTGCATGGCCGGGCTTAACGCGGACGGTTTGAACCCTCATATATCGCATCCGGGGCATGTCGGCACCGGCATTGTAGCTTAGATCGTTACGAAAGACAGCAATGCTGTCGCGCTGCGACGTGTGATAGTCGTCGTCACCTTCCGGCCGGATTTTATCGAAATCAGACTTGTAGGTGACGTTGGAGATCGAATCCAGATCCTTATTCGATTTTTCGAGTTCGGCAAACGAAGCGAATGGCCACAGATAAGTGACCTCATTCTCGTTCCCCGCGACCGGGACCATTGCGAGCCGGTTATAGGGCGACTTTGCTTTGGAATAGATGCGGACAACGTTGTTGGCCTCTCGTGCATGGGCGGCTATCATTCCCGGCTTGATCTCCTCGCGCACTATCAGAAGCACATTTGGCGGCGCTGGCGCCTGTGCGGCTACTTGGAATGTGGTCACAAATAGCAGGCCTATCGCAAACAATAAACTTTTCGTCATGGTAATTTCCTCCTGAGTTTTTCTAACATTCGGGAAAGAAGTCGATGGGGCTTCTTTCATTTAATAAACGGCGTTGTGCTCATCCGGCGGGTCGATGTGACTGAGATCGACGCTCTCCTCCGCGAGCAAATCGCTACGGGACTTCAGGATGCTCGCGGGTTAGTGCTTACTCTAACCCGGAATCTGCCCGCCAAATTGTTGGGAATGCAACAGGAAGATAGCATTAAAGGCATCCCGAGGCAAGACGTTTTTCTTCACGCATAACCATGAATGGCAGGGAATCTGACGGTGTTCGGGGGGCTTAATCACACGAATCGAAGCCTGAATGACGCGAATTTACTTTAAATGACACGAATTTAACTTTGCGACTCTCCTTCGCAAGATTTTCGTAATAGAAAGCGGATGTATCATAATGGCAAAGATGCGGGATTCCAAGAGAAAAAGTGGGGCGAATTGGCAGAGATTGCATCTAGGTTTAGGTCTTGCAGCCCTGCTTCTTGCTATCGGCGTCTCGACCTCAACGACATCTGCACAGAGATCGGCGGCGGCTGCGGATCCGGCAAAGATCGCTCTCGGTTCAAGAACGGCTAAGGGTGGTTTTGCCAATGAGACGGAGATTCGGGACAAGTTTAATAACTGGAAGGCGGACGCCGATGCTCGGGCCTGGCTCGTGGTGATGGGCTATCGCCTTGACAACATCGAGAGCGTGACCGCGTCCAAACCGCATGGTGAAAAGTCGGATGTCGAGGTCCGTTTGAGGACGAGTGCAGGCGAAAAGCGAGAGGGAATTTCTGTCAAGCTTGTATCGAGTACGAATGGTTTTAATCAAATCGACAAGCGATGGCTGGCAAACTATGCAAAGAAATGGCGGATGCCCATTACGGTGAGCAATGCGCTTCAGTTTTTCGTCGGGGAGAAGCCGCCGCTCAGGCCCGGGCGGGATGAGAAGCGAATGTTCCTCGACGAACTCGGCGAGGCGAGTCAGAAACTGATAGTTGATTTCTTTACGGCAAATCGCGATGAGATCGTGTCAGATCTCTTCGCTGGCGACGGTGAGCACGCGGCGGGCTGGTTTATGGTCGCCCATAAGTCCACGACAAAGACGCGGTGGGTGATCGTCACCGACAAAAAGGCCGCCGAGTTCTTCGGTGCCGGAAAGGTAGAGTTGACGCCTCGCGGCAACCTCAAAATCGGCCGCATAACAATGCAGCGAAAGGGCGGGGACGGCGGCCGCGACACCGCAAAGATGCTCCAGTTTAAAGTAAATCCCGCACTATTGATTACGTCCGCAAAGGCCTCACAATAAGACGCGTCTCGCGAGTTCGATATGAGATTTTCGCGTAATCAGATCGCGGGCGCAGTGATTGTCCTGATCGTGTTAGTGTGCACGGCATTGATTCGCCTCATCATAAATGGCTGAGGGCCTCGAAAAACCGATCGTTGCCATCTCCGGTCCGACTGCATCCGGTAAGACTGCGCTCGCAGTCGGGCTAGCCATAGCGATCGGAGCCGAGATTGTCAACTTCGACTCAGTCCAGATCTATCGCGGCATCGAGATCGCCACGGCAAAGCCGTCCGACGAAGAGCGTCGCGGAGTCGCGCATCACCTAATAAATTATGTAGACCCGAATGTAAATTACACTGCAGGCGACTGGGCGCGCGATGCCGAGCGCGTTATTCGTGAGATAGAATCGCGAGGCAAGAATGTGGTGTTGGTCGGTGGCACCGGTTTTTACCTTCGTGCATTGCGACAACCGTTGTTCGAGTCACCAAAAACAGACGCCGTTTTGCGGGAGCGTTTTGGTCAACTTCATTCGGCGAAGGGAAGCGAGTATCTTCATCGAATGCTCACACGCCTCGATCCGGCGGCGGCCGGAAAGATCGAGTTGGCAGATCACTCGCGCACAATCCGTGGCCTCGAGCATTTCTTCCAGACCCGGCGACGCATCTCCGAAGTGCAGCCACAACGCGCGCAGCCGCCGGATTTTGCCGCACGCATGCGGCTTTTTGTTCTCAATCCGCCTCGCGACCTGCTTTACGAACGGATAAATCGCCGAGCCGAGACACATTTCGAAAAAGGGCTGGTCGAAGAGGTCATCGCACTCCGCGGGCAGGGCATCGGCGACGACACGAACGCGCTCGGCGCCCATGCTTATAAACGCGTTTGCGAATACCTCCGCGGCGAACGCGATCTCGAGTCGGCCATGGAGAAGTCGAAGCAGGACGTTCGCAACTATGCGAAACGCCAGCTGACCTGGTTTCGCAGTGAAAAAGATGCCGTTTGGCTGACCGGGTTCGGGACCGATCCCGGTGTCCTCGAGCAGCTGGTTGCACAGATATAGGCCGAAATTTGACTTGCGCGGCTACGTGGTCCCGCCGCGGCCTGATACGCCTTTTGCGAAAATTCTCGTCGATGAGCGAAAATCTGATACAATCACCAGAAATTGCGTCCCACGTGTCTTAAATTGCTCAGAATAGGCTCAAAAACCAATGGAAAAGCAGGCTGCTCAGAATATCCAGGACGCGTTCCTAAACTCGGCGCGTCGTGAGAGAGTACCGGTTGTTATTCACCTCCTCCACGGCTCGACGCTCTCCGGACGGATCAAGAGCTTTGATAAGTTCTCGGTCTTGCTTGATGTCGGCGGTTCAGATTCGTTGATCTTCAAACACGGCATTTCCTCGATCTCGCAGGAGCGACAACCGCACGCCGAACAGTCCTCTTGAACGGACGATTTATAACTTTCGAGGGAATCGACGGGAGTGGCAAATCAACACAACTGCGCCTTCTCGCCGAAGAACTCGGCGCCCTAGGTTTCGAAATGATAACAACCTGCGAGCCCGGCGGCACGCCTCTTGGGCGGCAGCTGCGAGCGGCTCTCTTTGAAACCGAGGAATGCGTCTCGCCCCTTGCTGAACTGCTCCTGTTTGCCGCCGATCGGGCTCAGCATATCGAGCGGCTCGTGCGCCCGGCTCTCGCTGAGGGGAAGGTGGTGATCTCCGATCGCTACGCGGACGCGACCGCCGCATATCAAGGCGCGGGACGCGGGTTCCCGCGTGAGATAATCCACGAGGTAATCAACCTCGCGACAGGCGGGCTCAAACCCGATCTTACGATTTTTCTTGATATACCGATAAAAGAAGCTAGTGAGCGGATGGCAACACGCAGTGAGCGCGGCAATCGAATGGATGCGGAAACGGAGGAATTTTATTGTCGCGTCCGTGACGCGTACCTGGGCTTTGCCCGTGCGGAGCCTGAGCGCTTTCGAGTGATCGATGCCGCGCGGCCAGTGGAGGACATCCGCGTCGAAGTGCTGTCTGAGGTCACTCGAAATTTAAGCTGATGTTTTCGAGACTTACGGGAAATACTCACGCAAAGGATGTGCTTTCGCGACTCATCGCGAAGGGCCGCGTCCCGAATTCGCTTATTTTCGCCGGTGATGAAGGTGTCGGGAAACGACAGTTTGCACTCGAGGTCGCACGCCTGCTGATTTGCAAAGACATAAGCGATGGAGCATGCGGCGTCTGCTCAGCGTGCGTGCGCATCGGCTCTTTCAGCATTCCCGGGGCCGATGATCGCGATGCTTTCAAGCGGGTAATCTGGAGCGACCATCCGGACGTCGGAATGGTTACGGCACATAACCGCAGCATTTTCGTGGACGCGATCAGGCATCTCGAAACGGAAGCAAACTTCTTACCGTACGAGGCCGGCTCGCGGTTTTTCATCGTCAACGATGCCGACAAGATGAATGATGCGGCATCGAATGCACTACTAAAAACACTCGAAGAGCCCCCTCTCGACACGCATATTTTTTTGGTCACGTCGCGCCCCGATTCGCTGCTCCCGACGATTCGCTCGCGATGCCAAATGATCAGATTTTCGCCGCTGGCGGTCGAAGAAGTTGAACGCTATCTAATCGAAGAAAAGGCCTTTACATCCGACGAAGCCCGTCTGCCGGCCCGGCTGTCACGCGGAAGTGTGGGCCGCGCAGTCGCGATGGACGTGGAAAGATTTATCGAAGAGCGCGCCGATATGCTGTCGGTCCTCGGAAACGTTATTGAAACCGGCGACCTCGCGGCCGCACTCAAGATCGGGGAACAGATGAACGATGCGAAACATAAAGAGAACTATGAGGAGGCTCTCGGTATCCTTGAATCTCTTATCCACGACATCTGGCGTATCCGCGCGCGCGGCGATGCCACGCGTGCGGTCAATGCCGATCTCGCTGACCGTCTCTCTCATCTCGCGGTTGAGAGCGGCTCGCGGGATCTGGCCGGTTGGCTCGGCGAGATAGAGACGCTCCGCCAAAACCTCGCCGTCAATATTAATCGCAAGGTCGCAACCGACGCCCTGTTTGTTAAAATGGCGGCAGCATGACCACTTCGGATTCTCGGGAAACTACAGGCGAAATGGCCTCAGGGACGACACGGGTTGTCAGTGCGCTTGGGGCCGCTGCATTTCTCGCAGGCACAGCGGTGATCGCTCTCAATGATCCAACTAAGGCCACGTTCTTCCCGGTTTGTCCACTTCTTTCCTTAACAGGTTTTGCATGCCCCGGATGCGGTCTGACTCGCGGATTTCACGCACTGTTCAACGGTGACATCCCGAACGCTCTCGATTTCAACCTTCTGCTGCCGATCTGGCTAGTGCTTTTCGGGTGGATATTTGTGTCGCTCGTGCTCACGGCGCTTCGAGGACGTGGGTTGCAAATGCCTGTGCTTAGCGGAAAAGCTGTTTGGCTGACAGCGGGGATTCTACTGACTTTCGGCGTCCTTCGAAATATGCCGTGGTATCCTTTTAGCGTTTTATACCCCTAAACGTTTTCTCAAATCTATGTTGAAGTGGCCAATAGGGTTAGGCATTCTATCTTTCATTCGACTTTGGCTATTTTGCTCTAGCAATGTAGCTGCCCCGCGCGCGAATTATAAGATTTGGCCTATTTACACGAACTCTTATCTGTAGCCTTTGATCGTCTGTAAAGATTTTAGGCAATGCAAACCGCAAATGGTACTGGAAACTGAGTTCCTCTGCAATTCCGATTCGTTTACTAGAAATATCTTTGACCGCGAGCACCCTTCCACCGGAAAGAATCAATAAATCAGTCAGGTAGGAGCGACCAATTTCGTAAATCTCTTTTTCTTCCTTTGGAGTCGTTCTAACGCCCAAACTGATTCCCAATTGCCGTAATTGCTGCGGCGAAATAAACCCTTTCTGCCCTGAACCCTTCGGTGTGTCATTCAATGTGTCAAAATACACAGGAAAAATCGTAACACTATTTTTCTCAGCTTCCGCAAGCGAACTCGCATAGTCTGCATCCCTGGAAGTGGTATCGACACCATCTGACAGCAATATAACGACGGTGCGACCAGTAATCTGAGGAACGATCCGTCGGAAGAGTATTTGAATCGCATCGTAAAGCGAAGTGCCGTCGTCAATTTTTGATTTGCGTATTGCTTTTATCGTTTCGGCGCGATTGTCAGTTGGTGCCGAAAGTACCTTTAAGGACGAACCGAATTGAACAACCATGACCTTGCTATTCGCTTTAAGCTGCTCGACCAGCGACATTGCATGCTTCTGAATTTCTTCGAGTGGTGATGAGGGACTTGTATCAATAAGTAGTAACACTGTGATTTGCTGCTCGGTAGGTTCAAGAGATGAAATCTTTGCTTCTTGATTATCGACCAACACCGTAAAATCCGATTTATTCAGGCCTTTGACAAATTGACCGTCATTATCGAAAACCGATACAGGAATTGTGATTTCCCGATCCACGTCGGCATTTGGTGTCGGCAATGTCGGCATGGACACAGCGGACGACATCTTTTTCTTTTCCTTTTTACTTTTTTTTGTAGTTTGGCTCTCTCGTGGTTTGTATGGAATGGACTCGGAGTATGTCGGCACTTGCGCCGTTACCGATATGAACGAAAGAAATAGAGCCAAAATAAATGCGATGCCGTTCTTGTAGTTAATAGCTTTCATGAGAGGTTAAGTATTCCATCTACTTCATTCATGATTCTTAAAAACCTTTCAATTTAAGAAATTTGGACTAGCGGTTTGTTTTCCAGAATCGATTTGGCGCCGGCACCTTCTTTTCGCAGTATCTCGACCTCTTTTACAAACTCCTCGACAATGTCTTCGCCCGCGACGCGACGCATAGGAACGCCGTCTTTGAAGATCATCCCGACGTTGCGGCCGAACGTGATGCCGAGCTGCGAATCGTGCGCTTCGCCGGGACCGTTAACCGCGCAACCCATGATGGAAAGGTGCAGCGGCTCCTCGACGTGAGCGAGGCGACGTTCCACCTCGGTGACGATCTCAACAAAATTATCGATATCGAGCCGGCCGCAAGTCGGGCATGCCACGACGGTAACCCCGCGTTTTCTTAGTTCCAGGGATTTGAGAATTTCCCAACCGACTCGTACCTCTTCATGCGGCTCCGCGGCGAGCGATACGCGGATAGTGTCGCCGATGCCCTCGTGAAGTAAAACGCCAAGCCCGATCGCCGATTTGATCGTGCCGCCAAACGGAGTACCCGCCTCGGTGACGCCAAGGTGAAGCGGGTAATCGACCTTTGCAGCCATCAGGCGATAGGCCGCGACCATCCTGTTTACGTCGGATGCTTTGAGGGAAATTATGATGTCGCCGAAGCCTAGATCCTCGAGAATACGCACGTGGCGCATGCCCGATTCGACCATCGCCTCGGGCGTGGCGGTACCGTATTTCTTTAAAAGGTCTTTTTCCAGCGAGCCGCCGTTGACGCCTATGCGAATCGGAACCTTCTGAGCTTCTGCTGCTCGTACAACCTCTCGAACGCGATCAATGTGGCCGATGTTGCCCGGATTCAATCGGAGCTTATCGACTCCTGCGTCGAGCGCCTTCAGTGCGAGCTTGTAATGAAAATGAATGTCCGCGACGATCGGAACGTTGGTGCGTTTTCTGATCGCGTGCATCGCCGCCGCAGCGTCGTCATCGGGCACCGCAATGCGGACAATTTCGCACCCGGCCTCGACCATCTGCTCGATCTGGCGAATGGTGCCGTCGACATCCGTCGTATCCGTTTTTGTCATCGACTGAACGGCGACAGGCGCGCCGCCGCCGATCTGAATGTCGCGGATCTTTACGGCTTTCGTGATGCGCATAGAACTTCTTTACGGGCGATTGCCGGGTGAAAAATTACTTTCCGACCAATCTCGACACGTCGAAAAAGATCACCGTCACCATCAGGAGTAGCACGATCCCGAGCCCCGTGAGCTGGATGCGTTCACGGGCGACCATCGAGAGCGTCTTTCCAAACCACGAGAGCACTTTCTCGATGCCGAGCACCATGATCTGCCCGCCATCGAGCATCGGAATCGGCAGCAAATTCATCACGCCGAGGCTCAGGCTGATTGCAGTGAGAATGATGAGCAGGCCGAAGAATCCGGACGAGAAGACGGTGTTTACGATCGCCTGACCGATACCGATCGGGCCGGACACCGTGTCCTTTGCCGAGCGCTCGCCGCTGCCGACCTGACCAAGCGCCATGCCGGTCATTCGCAGTGTGCGAAGATTTATATTAAATGCCGCCGCTAGCGCACCACCTATGCCCACCGGCTGACGGTTGGTCGAGGCCGATGGATCAAAACCGATGCCGACGCGCCATTCACCGTCCTGCTGCGCACCTCGAGTCGTTAAATCAATGCTCTGACCCTCACGCATCACCTTTAGTTGAATAGCGCCATCTTTTGCCTCCGCCACGAGAGTCTTCATCTCGAGACTATTGCGTATCGCCTTTCCGTTGACGCTGGTTATCTGGTCGCCAACCTTGAGGCCTGACTCAGCAGCTGGCATTGACGGATTAATACTGCCCACGACTACGGATTCGGTGCCGCCGTCCGGCGACATATCTAGGACCCCGCCCGACTGCCCCATTTCGGTGATTTTTGTAGGCGTGATCGTAAGCGGGAGTCGACTGCCCCCGCGTTCGACAATTAGTGGAAGCGGTTTTTCAGGCGCCAAGAGGCCTTCGTCAACTATGCGGTCCCATGGCGGAGCTTCGTTCCCGTTGAAGGCGACGATCCTATCTCCCGCGACGAGTCCGGCCTTCGCGGCCGCGCCGTCGGGCTTTACAAAGCCCACGACCGGCGACGGCTCGGCCGGCACTCCATAGATCAGAGCAAGCGTGAACGGAATCGAGAGCGCGAGCACGAAATTCATGAACGGCCCGCCGAGCATTACCAGGAATTTTTGCCACCTTGGCCTCAGCTCGTAGAGCTCTGACTCAGGCACCGCTTCCGACGTTTCGTCCTTCGCCTCGAGCGGGCCAGCGCCTTCGTCTCCGTATAGCTTTACGTAGGCGCCGAGCGGTATCGCGGATACGCGATAATCGGTATGACCGACCTTAAAACCAAAAAGACGGGGCCCAAGGCCGAAAAACGAATAGGCCTCCACGCGCATGCCAAAAAGCTTTGCGACGATAAAATGGCCTAACTCGTGGATATTTATCGCTATTCCGAGCACGAAAAGAATAGCGAGAATTGAAATTAAGGTGTCCTGCATTAAATGATTCCTACAGACCGGCTGACGCCGCCTGCGGTCTTACTTATCTCAAGTATAGCGCGCCGGCGCGCCCACTCGTCAGCGGCTAAAACCGCTTCTATGGAGTTTGCGGGTGTGCACGCGTGAGCATTCATCACCGCGCGATTAACGTCAGCGATCTCGCTGAGTTTGATGGCCCCGTCAAGGAAAGAGCGCACCGCGATTTCATTTGCCGCGCTTAGGACCGCCGGCGCCGTGCCGCCTTTCCGGAGGGCTTCGTACGCCAGCGAAAGGCATGGGAATCGATCCATGTCCGGCTCCTCGAAGTCGAGGCGGCTAAGCTGCGCGAGGCCGAGCGGCGGCAGCTCTCCTTCGCGGCGGTCGGGAAAGGTCAGGGCGTATTGAATCGCGTGGCGCATATCGGTGACGCCCATCTGCGCGATTATCGAACCGTCCACCATCTCGACCATCGAATGCACAACGGACTGTGGATGCACGACTACGGAGATCGCTTCCGCGTCAAAGCCAAATAACCAACATGCCTCGATCACCTCGAGGCCTTTATTCATCAAGGTGGCTGAGTCGATCGTGATCTTGTCACCCATCTTCCAATTTGGGTGATCCAGGGCCTGCTCTCGAGTCGCGTTCTCGATTTCGCTTTTAGATTTTTCGCGGAACGGCCCGCCGGATGCCGTGAGGATGAGGCGTCTCACTTCAGTGTGCTTTTCGCCACGAAGGCATTGGTGGAGAGCGTTGTGCTCGCTGTCGACGGGAAGAATTTCCGCGCCGGACGCTTGCGCGGTAGCCGTCATCAACTCGCCCGCCATTACCAGCGTCTCCTTATTCGCGAGAGCGATACGCTTGCCAGCCTCAATTGCACGCAGTGTCGGCACAAAGCCGATCGCCCCGACCGTCGCTGAGACGACCGTATCGGCTTTCTCGTGAATCGCAACCGCGGTCAAACCTTTTTCTCCGCTCTCGATCCGCGGCGCCTTTGCATCCACGCGATGCAGCTCTTTGAGTAGTATTTCGCAGGCTTCGTCGTCCGCGCAGGCTACAATCTCAGGCGAATATTTTGCGATCTGCTCGGCAAATCTAACCACATTCCGCCCGGCCGACATTGCCACGACACGAGTATCGCCTAAATGATCGATTACTTTGAGAGTGTTGCAGCCGATCGAGCCGGTGGAACCAAGGATGGAGATGGACTTCATTGCCGGAACTAAGATTATCACTATCCACTATTCGCTGAAAGAGCATCGTCCTTCTGCGAATGGGTTAGTTATGTCACGCCTAGAGTTCAATATTGCTATTCGCTTGCGACCGGGAAACGGTTTTTTGCTCGCCAGTTTTGAGGTTTTTGACCGTAACGTTGCCCTCTGCGAGCTCGGTTTCGCCGAGGATGCATGCGTAGGGGATGTTAATCGAGTCGGCGTACTTGAGTTGTTTGCCAAGCTTATCCGCCTCAGGGTAAAGCGTCACGCGAAGACCCGATGTGCGGAGCTCCGCGGCCAATTTTAGCGATTCTGCAGCGGAACCCTCGTTCAAAATCAGGACAAGGACGTCGGCCGGCGTCGATTCGGCAATCTCGGGCGGGAACATTCCGCGCTCTTCCATCACGACGAGAATGCGTTCGAGCCCCAGCGAGAATCCGCACGCTGGGATTTGCTCCTTGCCAAACATCCCGATCAGACCGTCATAACGCCCGCCGCCGCCGAGACTGCCGGCGAGGTCATCGACGGTAATCTCCATTATCGCTCCGGTGTAATACGAAAGGCCGCGAGCGAGGCTCGGATCGATGACTATGGGCGCTGTGCCGGCGAACTGCAGGATTTGGCCGAGCTGCGCGAGAGTTTCGTTGCTCACGATGTTCAGGAGACTGCCGACGATCGTTCTGTTGACGTCTTTTTCCTGCTTTAGGATCTCCTGCGTATTAGCGAAGATGTCCATCAACATTGTCGAGGCGGCGTCGGAAACACCGCGGCTGGTTAGTTCCAACGCCACGGCGTCCGAACCGATTTTGTCGAGCTTGTCGATAGAAATCAGGGCACCGGTGTGCAACTCTTCCGGAACGCCGGCCGTGTCCAGAATATCCGTCAGCACCTGCCGGTGATTGAGCCTGATCGTAAACTCGTTGAAACCGAGCCGACGCAGTATGTCGTTCACGGCCAAGATCAACTCGGCCTCAACGACCATCGATTCCGAGCCAATGCAGTCCACGTCGCACTGATAAAACTCGCGATACCTACCGCGCGCGGGCCTGTCTGCCCGCCATACTGGCTGGATCTGATACCGTTTGAAGAATTTTGGAAGAGCGTTTTTCTGATTTGCGACGACGCGAGCCAAAGGAACGGTCAGGTCGTAACGCAAAGCAAGGTCGGAGAGTCGCGAGTCAGGGATCGGGGATTGCGGCTCGCCCAAATCATCTAGACTCTCTCGTAACTTTTCGCCGCGCTTGAGGATTTTATATATGAGTTGATTGCCTTCTTCGCCGTACTTACCCGTGAGTGTTTCCAGATTCTCGACTGCGGGAGTTTCGAGCGGTTCGAACCCATAACTCTCGTAAACCTCCTTGATGACTCCGATCACGTACTCGCGCTTTCGTACGTCGGCGGGCAGGAAATCGCGCATGCCGCGGGCTGGGTTGGTCTTCGACATAATGCAGAGTGATGAGTGAAAAGTGAACAGTGAGAGAGAGAGAACTCGTCACTATTCACTTTCTGCTATTCAGTCAAATTCTAGCCCTACTTGAAAGAAAACGTGTAGCCGAGATATAGCAATTGAGCGTCATATCCGGGATTGACGACGCCGCGGCTTGCGTTTGAGATGTGATAGAACTTGTATCCGACGGTGATCGCCTTTCTGTTCGCGAGACGGTACTCGACGCCCGCTCCGCCTTCGGTTGAGAAGTTGAGCTTTGTACCGAAGTCGTTTGGTGTCGTCTTATTGAACACTAAAAGGCCAAGGCTCAGGCCAAGGAAGGGCTGCAGTTTCTTTCGCGGCCGGAAATTCGCCTGCAATCCGACAGGAGCCACGCCAAACGCATAACGCGTCTCGCGCTTGCGCGTACGGCCGGGTGGCGTCGCGACCGTGTCCGGGTAGTTGAGGATTGCGAGCGGGACGGCGTCAATCGTGTACTTGAGGTTCACCCAATCACTATTGTTGAAACGTCGGGCGTAGCGCAGGGCAGCAATGCCGAAGGTCGAGTTCCAACTGCGCCCGCCTGTCGGCTCGAAAACTCGAACGGCCGGCGCGAATCCGCCCCAGACGCTGAGCTCGTTCTTTTCATCTGATTGAGCGAGTCCGGCTACGGGCAGCAATAACGCGATTGCGTAGGCCAACACGTTTAGTTTTTTCATATATTTTACCTGACGTAGATAGGGTTGGAGAAAATCCAGGGAATTTTAGCATAATCGTCGCCCAGGTCGGTGCGGTAGACCTCGACGCGGTAGACGCCCGGGCCATCGATTGGAAAAGTAGCTTTTATAGTCTCGCGGGATTCCTGCACTTGCTCACCATTTTTAAGAACAACAAATCGCGCCGCGATTGGAGCTAAGGCCGTCAAGCTTATTCCTGTCGTGTACGCCAATTCGTCACCCATTTCTAATGTGCCTGTCGGGGAAGACGCGAAGAATCTGAAGCCGGTCGTATCACCCAGCACGTCCATTCCGGTAAAGAATCGTCCTTGCTTGATAGCCTGTAGCAGAGACGGGCGATCAAGGCTTTTTTCAGTGTCCAAAAGAACATGCATCCGTGAGAGACGAAAGATGGTGTCGTAAGCATCGAACTTTAAGCCCATCAGTTCTTGTCCGAGCTCGTCACCCAGAATGTGGAAACCGATCGCGGAATGGGCGTTGAGCCCGGCGACAAGCACGCTGCGGCGCTCGCGAGAGGTCTTATCAAACATCGCGAGATTTGCGCTGGGCCTGTAAAAGTGTCGTGCAATCGTGAGGGCGGGATACGCGGGCCACGACCACGCAAGATCGCCAAGGGCCAAGGGAAAGGGGGCATTTTTAAGAACGGTGTCGACATTGAAAACCTCAACTCCGTCGGCCGGTAGATGCCACGACGAGAACTTTTCCGGATACGCGACGAGAGCGATGCCGCCGTCCGCGTGGATTCGGTCCAGTACCTCGGCAGTCTCCATCAGACGAAAATCGTCGGCCATTGCTCCTCCGGGCAGCATTAATAGGCGATCACCGGCTCCGGTGTCGATCTCATTCCCTGCTACGAACAGCGTCGAGCCGTAGACTCCGTCAAGCGTGATCTTTGAGGTATCGAAGGAGGTTGAGTAATGCTCGGTCAGCAGTACAAAGTCGAGTTGATTGCTGGCAGCAGCCTCGAGCATCTCGTCGAAAGCATTGCTCAGCTCGCCGGAAAAAGCAGTATGGACGTGCACGATGCCCTTGACCTCACGCAGGCGCGAAGCGAAGCCATCCGACTGCGGTTTTGGGGTGGTACGTTCAATTACGGACGCGACGCTGCCCGTTTGAATACGTCGATATACGAAGGGAAGTTGAACTAACAACAACGCCGCCAGTAAGACGATAAAAATCCTGATCGAACGTCGTTTCACGCTTGGCGTGAGATTAGCGATAATGCTGTTTCAAGTCAACGTAGTTACGCCAAGAGCGTGCGAGATGTTCGATTTCGTCGTCGTTAAGCTCGCGTTTCACGCGAGCGGGCGAACCGATAACTAAAGATCGCGGCGGTATTGTAGTTCCAGGCGTCAACAGCGAGCCCGCGCCTACGAGCGACTCGTACCCGACCCGAACGCCATCCATAACGATCGCACCCATTCCGATCAGGCAGCCGCGCTCGATGTGGCATCCATGCAGTGCCGCGCGATGCCCGACGGTGATCTCGTCCTCGAGCACGGTCGGAAAGGTCTTGGACGCGACGTGAATGACAGTGGCGTCTTGAATATTTGTCCGAGCTCCGATGCGGATGTAGTTCACGTCGCCTCGTATGATCGTGCCAAACCAGACGCTCGCATCTTCGCCGATTTCGACGTCGCCAATCACGATGGCGTCGTCAGCAATGAACGCGGAGCCGTCGATCTGAGGCTTGACACCGTTGAAAGCTTTTATCATTTGGAAGCCAGTTTCCGCCGCAAAGATGAGTGCAGTTTTTCCAATTCGCTTATCCTCAGCAGCTTTGCCATTGCGAGGAATGCCAGCATAGCAAAACCGACGGGCACGAGCGCCTCAATGAGGCGAGACCAAAACAGGCTCTCATCGAGGTAAACGGCGAGCAGCCAATAGGCGAGATACGCGACCGTCGACATTACGGCTGAGGCGATAACGATCTTCCCGAGCGCCATGGCAATCGCGCGGCCGTTGATGCGACCGATACGCCTGCGCATCAGGAAAAGAAGCGCGCAGAAATTCACGAGTGCCACTGTCGAGGTAGCGAGGGCGACGCCTACATGACCGTAGCCATTGGGCCGTTCCGGCGACACTCCGACGCCGGAGAGAAGCGTCATCATTCCATAACTCATCGGTGCGTGAACGGCGATCGAGCCGAGGCTGATCCACATAGGAGTCCGGGCGTCGTCCAGGGCATAGAAAGATGGCGATAACACCTTTATAGCTGCATATCCCGCGAGTCCGATCGAGTAGGCGGCGAGGGCCCACGAGGTCATATTCGTATCGAACTGCGTGAAGCGTCCGCCTTGGTAGATCATCCCTATAATCGGCTCACCCAGAACTACGAGTCCGCAGGCGGCAGGAATCGTGAGGAGGAATACGAGCTTGAGCGCGTCCGCGAGAGTTTCGCGAAACTCGTCCGTTTTTCCCTGCGAAACGAGGCGAGACAATGCGGGTATCGCGGCCGTGCCTATGGCGACGCCGAACACACCGATCGGGAACTGCATCAGTCGAAACGAATAGCTGAGCCAAGAATTTCCGGCCTCTATCCCCGAGACAACGACGAGATCGACGAGCACCTTCACCTGGACGGCCGATGTGCCGATGATCGCCGGGCCCATGAGACGCATGACGCGCCGAACGCCTTCGTCGGCAAAATTCAACACTGGCGAAAAACGGAATCCGACCTTCAGGAGTGATGGGATCTGTATTCCCAACTGGGCCGCGCCGCCGATGAGCGTGCCAATCGCCATGCCTGTGATGGCCCATTGGGCCGCATCGCTCGGGATAGTCCGTTTATCGAGCGACATCTCCCAACTGCCACCGCTCAAAAAATATGCAAAGCCGAGACCGAAGATAATCGAGCAAATATTGAAGGCCGTCGAGGCGGAAGCGGGAATCCCAAATTTTCCCTTCGTGTTCAACACGCCCATCGCTAGGGCTGCAAGTGCTACGAGCAGGATGAACGGGAACATTATCTGCGTCAGCGTGACGGCGAGCTGGGCCTTTTCCGGCGAAAAACCGCGTGCGAGCAGCGGCACGACGTAAGGTGCTATGAGAATGCCGATCAGGGTGATCACGCTCATCACCACCGCGAGCACGTTGAAAACCAGGCTCGCGAGCTGCCAGGCTTCGATCTCAGATTTCTTTATTTGATAATCGGTAAAGACTTTTACAAAGGCGGCCGAGAGAGCACCTTCTGCAAACAAGTCCCGGAGAATATTTGGGATCTTGAAGGCAACGACGAAGGCGTCGTACAAAAATCCCGCTCCGAAAAACCTCGCAAAAATCGTTTCGCGAATGAGTCCGAGCACGCGCGAGAACATGACGGCGATTGACACTACCCCTGCGCTACGGGCGACGCTCGCACGCTTCTCGGGTGGCGAGGACGCTTCGCCTTCGACGCTTTCCCGCTGAAGCGTCGGATCTGCAAGGGCTTCTGCGTTCTCGGTTTGAGGCTGCTCGCGCTCGGGTTCGTTCATCGCATTGGGCAACGACGGATTATCTCACGCCTTGCACGGAACAAACAAAAAAGGAGCCGACGGAAGGCCCCTCTAAGAGTGTTGAATAGTTTCGAGTTACTCGCCCCTTCGACTCTTATGCGACGGGTAAGTTACACGCGAGCGGGCAAGACGGACATCGAGCGAGGTCGGCTGATAGCCCAGCGAAACGGGCCCACCAAACTGTCCCTGGATGACTGAGACAAAGTAATTCTGAAACGAGCGGAATCGGGAGACATTGCCTCGCTGATTAAAAATAACGAATAGCAATTTACCGCGATTAGTATTGATCTCGCCTGTAAGCGAACTGACACCCGCATCGGTGTTGCCGAGCGTGCCCGTCTTTCCGACCAGGCTGCCGGGTGCAAAATCATTATCGAAGCGATTCTCGAGGGTCCCGCGGTCAACGCCCGCGACGGGCATCACATCCGCGAATGTCATCTTGTGCCGGGCGAGCTCAATCCGGAAGGCGCGCAGTAGCTTCATCATCGCGTTCGGCGTGACGCGGTTGTAGCCGAGACCGCTCGACGATGCGAGGGAATACTCGTTCGCGGGAATTCCCGCATTGAGCCGCACGAACTGGGCGACGCCGTATGGGCCGCCAAGCATATCGCCGAGCCGCTCGCTTAAGAAGTTGTTTGAGTAGCACATGGTCGCTTTCACGATCTCGCGAAGCGGTGCCGACTCATGCGTAAAAATGTGATGAAGATTGCTCGGAATTCCCTGAACGTAGACCGTGCCCGCGAATGCGACGCTTGGCATCCCGATTACCGTGCCGAACTTGCCCGAGTTCTGGAGATACGTAAGCCAGTTCCGAGTGGCGTTTGCCGAACGCGTCGAAGCATTCAGCGTAGCCAAAAGTTCCTGCGCGGATTTGAGCGACGATCCGCTGTAGTTCATCGCGAAATTGTCGGTAACGAATAAGTTGCCCGAGATAGTTTTCACACCCGCGCGATTCAGCTCGTGGGCGATCGCGACCGCATGCTCATACCCGAAAATCGGGTCCTTGCCCGACACGTATATATTGCCGATTAGATTGCCTGTGGCCTGGTCAAGAGCGCCGTCTGTGTAGACATTGGTAGCGAAGCGAAACTCAGGTCCGAAAGCCTTAAGAACGGAGTATGACGTACCCGTCTTAACGTTCGAGGCAGGGTTGAACATAAAGCCCGGGTTCGACTCGATCACCGTCCTGCCATCCAAGGTCTCAACGATGATTCCCGAATATCCCGGAATTGCAACCTCGGCGAGCGCCGGAAACATCGTCCGGACAGAGCTGATTGTCGGGGGCACAACTACCGGAGCGGCGGAGGGCGTCGCAGCACCGGTCTTTCTTACAAGGGGCGTTGCCGTCGCGACCGGTCCTGGTGTCGCGCTATAGACCTTTATGTCCTGCAAAAGTGGTGCGCTCGTCTGTCCCGAGCCTGCAATGCAAGCGGTGACGACGACCAGAGAGATCCACAACAGTTTTGAGCTTAAGGAATTTTTCATCGAGGAATGCGATGCGGGAAGGCTGAATCGAATGCGGTAGGGCTATCCGAAGCCAGAATCAATTTAGCACGAAATCGAAAAAATCACCATCCTTTCCGCGACGCCCGCTACTTGGGCTGGCGTCCCAACTAAGATGAAAGATCGGTAAAAGTCGATGCTAGACTTCTACTTAATACGTAGTTCAAATGGCATCATCGTCATCGCGTGACCACGTTGCATTTGGTCGAGCAGAAACGAGTATTTGAATGCATTTCGGACATCGTCCGGGAGAGCTCCGAGTATAGCGACGCGCATCGTTTCGTCTTGCGAAACGGCATTCTCACCACTTCCCAACCAATTTTCGAGAAACGGTCGCGGCTCGGGCAGAACTATGCGGCGCACATCCCTGTCTGCGGGAAGGTTTGCCAACTCCTTAGCTATAGAGATCGCCGTTTCGAGGCCGCCAAATTCGTCGATCAGGCCGTTTGCTTTCGCCTGAGTTCCGGTCCAAACGCGGCCCTGGCCGAGTGCGTTCGCTCCCTCTGTGGTCATGTTGCGGCCCTGGGCGACCTTGGGAAGGAAATTGTCGAAATAAATCGTATTTGCCTGCGATTCCATTTTCGCGCGTTCTTCGGGCGTCCATTTATCGGTTTCCCGAAAGATGCCTGCGTTTTTCCCTCGAAGAACGTACTCGTTTGACACACCGAGCCAGTCGTACAGCCCTTTGACAACGGGCTTGCCCATGAATACACCGATCGAGCCGGTCACGGTCGACGGCTCCGCGACAATCTTATTGGCGTTACAGGCAATGTAATAACCACCTGAGGCTGCGACGTCGCCCATCGAAACGACAACGGGCTTTCTGCTTTTCGCATTTTCGAGTGCGAACCACATCAAATCGGACGCGAGGGCCGAGCCGCCGGGCGAATCGACCCGCAGAACGATCGCCTTGATCGACTCGTCCTCGGCTGCATCGTTTACGGCCTCGACGATCGTGTCTGATCCGACCATCTCCCCGCTCAACGGTCCACCGCCGGATTTCCCCACATTGATTGCCCCGGAAGCATAGATAACCGCGACTTTTTCGCCTTTGTTGAGGCCTAGCGAGTCGGACGGAATCTCACGATATTTAGCCGCCCGGATGGTTCGCAGTTTTTCGTCCGAATCGTAGCCGAGCCGAGACCTCAACTGCTCATCCACCTGTTCGCGATAGAGGGCGCCGTCGATCAGGCCGATTTCCGCAGCCTGCGGTGCAGGGTACGGAGCGTTATCGACCAAGGCTCGCACGTCGTCCACGCTCTTATTTCGGGATGTAGCGATAGCATCGGTAAAGCGCGAATAATATTCGTCGAGCAGCGCGTTCATCACCTCGCGTTGACCGTCGGACATCTCCTTGCGTGTGTAACGGTCCGGAGCATTCTTATACTTCGGGCCGATCTGAATGACATCGGCCTCGATACCGAGCTTATCGAGCGAACCTTTATAGAATGTCGCCTCGGCGGCAAAGCCGTTTACATAAATATCGCCGGATGGCGGCAGAAAAATCTTCTCGGCCGCGGTAGCGATGTAGTACTCCTTGTTCGTCCCGATCTCGAGGTATGCGTAAACCGGTTTTCCGGATGTGCGCAAGTCGGCGATCGCATCGCGCAGTTCGTCGGCCTTTCCCCATCCGATTCCCGGAAAGTCTATATCGAGTAGAACGCCGCCGATACGCGCGTCGACCTTCGCCTTTCGTATCTGGGTCAAGAGGCTCGTAAATGACTGCTGCTGCTCGACGCCGAATAACTGAGCGACGGGCTCTTCGGGAACATAGTCCGGAAGCGCGCCGGAGACATTGAGCACCAGAACGCTGTTTTCGGGGACACTCGGGCGGCCCATCGATTCGGCGACGACGGCCAGAATGATGACTCCGACAAAGAAAAGAACGATTAGGCTCCCACCAAGGATTAGGAGAACTTTCGAAGTTTTTGAAATTGCCATTATTAAGAATTATACACGCGGCACCGACGCGATCGGGACTTCGTGAATTACGACGCACTATGCGTAAAAGTTTTGCGCCAAGCTTTCCAGTAAGCAGTCGGCGGCGGGCAGCCTTTCGTTTTAAGCCGATCGAGCATCTATACTTACCAACGGTTATGGCTAAGAAAGGCTCCATCCTCATCTGCGACGACGAAGAGATAATGCGGGACGTGCTCGAGACTATTCTCTCGGGTGCGGGCTACAAGGTCGATCTCGCCAAGACGGGCGAGGAGGCAATCGACGCCTATTCGCAAACGTCTTTCGACCTCGTTTTGCTGGACGTCTCGATGCCCGGGATCGGCGGGCTAACGGCGCTTGAAAAGCTAATCGAGATGGATCCGGAAGCGGCCATCCTAATGGTAACGGCATACGCGACATTCGACACAGCTATCTCAGCCTGGGAAAAAGGAGCGGCTGGTGTCATTCGAAAGCCGTTTCAGAACGAGCAGATACTCGTCTTCGCGGCGCGAGCCATCAAGGGCCGAAAAAAAGAAGAAGAGCGCCGAAATCTTCGTCAGGCGATGGCTAAATCCGTCAAGCGCGACGGATTCATTGGCCGCTCCGACGTGATGGAAGATGTCTTCCGGCTCGTCGAACGTGTCGCCCCGGCCCGTTCCACGGTACTGATCTCCGGCGAAAGCGGAACAGGAAAGGAGCTCGTAGCGAAGGCCATCCACGAAGCGAGCCCTCGGGTCGATCATCCGTTCGTTGTCGTTAACTGCTCGAATATCCCTTCGGAGCTGCTTGAATCAGAGCTTTTCGGCCACACCAGAGGCGCATTTACCGGTGCCGTTGCCGCAAAGAAGGGATTGTTTGAAGTCGCGGACACCGGCTCGATCTTTCTGGACGAAATCGGCGACCTAAGGCCCGAGCTGCAGGTGCGGCTGCTCCGCGTGATCCAGGAGCGGGAGTTCATTCCGCTCGGCGAAACCTCTGCAACGCGGGTAGACGTACGCATCATCGCGGCGACGAACGTAGATCTTAAAGAGGCTGTGCGCAACGGACAGTTCCGAGAGGACCTCTACTATCGCCTCTCTGTAGTTCCGATAGAACTGCCGGCTCTCAGAAACCGCCGCCAGGACATTCTACCCCTCGCAATACACTTCATCCAGAAATACAACAAAGAGAACGTGCGGTCTATCTCAGAGAATATGTCGCCCGAGGTGCTCGCACTCCTCGAAAGCTACAACTATCCCGGTAACGTGCGCGAGCTTGAAAACATTATCGAACGTGCTGTCGTCATAGCGCAGACGGACGAGATAACCCTCGAGTGCCTCCGGCCCGAAGTCCGCGATCCGCAGCACAACGCGAACGCCATGCGCGTCACTGAGGGTGCATCTAAGGGACTCGACATTGCTCGGGGCGTGAGCTTTTACGACGAGGTCAAGAAATTTGAAATCGACCTTATTCGGCGGGCTCTCGAACAGACGGGCGGTCATCAGTCGCGGGCCGCGCGCCTACTGGGCCTGAACGCCACTACGCTCAATTCAAAGATAAAAACACATAACATACCTACCCGCTCATAAAACCGCAATCAATTCATATTTTCGTATAAAAGTTCAAATTTCTATTTATACTCTTCTTTGCTACCTGCTAGTTTAGTTGCACAACAAAGACGAGACTGCCGTGGCACAGCATTTGAGTTCTTTAAGTACCCTCGCTTTAGTTTAAGAAACAGAAGCGATTTGCACTTGATGGCAAGGAGGAATCGAATGAAAAGATTGTTTTGGGTTTTAGCGTTGTTTGTGATTTCCGTCAGCTCCGTATTGGCGCAGTTAACTACCAGCGCTCTAGTAGGCACTGTGGAGGGCCCGGACGGACTTATTCCTGGCGCAAACGTTGTTGTTCGCGATAGCAAAACAGGTAAAGAAGTAACGACGGTTACCAATGAAGAGGGCAGCTACCGAGTACCGAATTTGGAGGTAGGAGCCTACACTGTAACTATAACGGCCCAAGGATTTAAAACCTTTACCGTTGAAGAAGTTAAAATTGACGTTAGTAAAGATTATTCTCTAGCGACCAGGCTGGAAGTGGGTGGACCTCAAGAAACTGTCACCGTGACGGCTGGAGCAGAAATCATAAACAGTGTCGATGCGGAAATAAATAGCACCGTTAGCAGAAAGCAGCTCGACGATTTGCCGTCCCTCGGACGCAATCCTCTCAATTTTGTCACACTCCAGCCCGGTGTAGCGAATAATCCAAATCAGCAGCCGGTAATCAACGGAATTCGCACGTCCGCCACGAATATAACGATCGACGGTATTAACGTTCAGGATAATTATATTCGTTCAAATGCGACAGCATTTTCGCCCGCGCGCCCCACAGTAGATGAAGTAGAGGAATTTGCAGTATCTACGCAGTCAAATGCAGACGACGGCTTTGGTGGGGCTCAAATCCAGTTTAGTACCCGTCGCGGTGGTAATGATTACCACTTTAGGCTGTTCGAGTTCAACCGCAATTCCGAGTTTGCCGCTAATAACTTCTTCAATAACGCGAATCGTGTTAAACGCCCCTTTCGCAATAGAAACCAGTTCGGCGGAAATGTCAGCGGACCGTTGCCATTTTTCAATTTTGGCGACGGTGGCGGGCCGCTTTTTATAAGCGGTAGGGACAAACTGTTTTTCTTTTTCGCGTACGAAAAATTAATCGACATACAGCCTGCCGACCCTCAATTCAGTACAGTCTTGACCGGAAGCGCACGCCAAGGAATTTTCACTTACACAGACAATTCAGGGCAGATCAGACAGGTCAACATACTGAATCCGGCTTTCAACACTGGTATTACCGCTATTAACCCAATCATCGCCAATCGGTTCCTAGCCAACATACCGCAGGGGAACTCTACTCAGGTGGGCGATCAATTAAATACGACCGGTTTCCAGGTCACTCAGAACAACAACCAGGAACAGACCAATTACACCACTAGAATTGATTATCAGGTCAACCCCCTGAACACTCTCACGGGAACATACAGATACGTAAAGCAGGACGTGAACCGCGCAGATATTGATAATTCCTTCAATACTGATCCGCGCGTCACTCAACCGTCCGCCAATCCCTTTCTTTCGATTGGCTTGATTTCCGCAATATCGAGCAACTTTACAAATGAGGTTCGTGCTGGATTTTTCTCTAGCGACCCGACGTTTTTGAGAAAAGATCCGCTCCCGGCCACGTTCTTTACCTTGCCCCTAGCACTGACTAATCCCGAAGTTACTTTTGAAAATCAGGGACGTAAAGTAAAAACATACAATGTCCAGGATAATGCTAACTATACTCTTGGGGATCATCGAATTCGTTTTGGCGGTCAATATCAGAAAGTTGATATAAACTCCTTTGCGGGGTTTTCAACGGTTCCTACCTACACCATTGGGACAGGTACGGCTACCCCATCTATAACAACCGCTCAATTCACTAACACGACTTTATTTCCGGGCGGGGTTCCGGTTGCACAACGGGGTGGGGCGAATTCTTTACTAGCTCTGCTCGGTGGTATAGTTTCGGCCGGTTCGCAGACGTTAAACGTTACCAGTCGGGATTCGGGTTTTGTTCCGGGAGCAACCGAAAGACGACTTTACAGCTACAACATTCTCGGTTTTCATCTTTCCGACCAGTGGCGTGTCACGCCGGATTTGACCCTCAACATAGGATTCCGTTATGACCGTTATTCGCCGTTGAAGTCTCTGGATGGCATATTTTTAGAACCGGCTATTCCAAATTCTGGTGATCCGGTTTCGGCCATCTTGGATCCTAACGGTAGATATCAATTTGTCGGAGGCAATGCCGGAAAAGAGGGACTATTTTACAAAGCGGATAACAATAACATTGCTCCGGTATTGAGTTTTGCGTATGCTCCCAAATTCGAAAAAGGAATAGGCGCGTTCCTATTCGGAGCCAGCACCGTTATTCGGGGAGGATACCGTATCTCATACATCAATGATGAACTGGTGCGTGCTCCTGACAACGCTCTCGGTGGAAACCAAGGCTTGAGTTTGACCGCGAGGGCTTTCAATGGCACGAGTACGGCTCTGAACGCGAGAATCGATAACCCGCCAGTAATTCCAATTCCCCCCTTCACGGGCGACAACAGAACTTTTGCTCAAAATAACGCATCGGCGGGGAACTTCGGAACTGTTTTTGCTATAGATCCGAACATCGCTACGCCTTTCGTTCACGAATATTCGTTCGGTATCCAGCGCGAAATTGGCTTCGATACGGCGATCGAAATCCGTTATGTCGGAACCCGCAGCAATAATTTGCTTCGGGGTACCGACTATAACCAAGTCATTATCAACGAAAATGGCTTTTTGACTGACTTCAACCGCGCGCGAGGCAATCTGCTGGGTTGTCAGGCGTTTTTTGCGGCCTTGAATCAGCCCTGCCCCACAGGTGCCGGCTTTAACAGCTCGGTTCCGGGCAGCCAGCAACTGACCGTATTCCCTAACTTAGCCTCTGGAGGCCTATTAACGAACGGCACAATAACCGGTCTGATACAGTCCGGCCAGGTCGCTCAATTGGCGTTCACTTACTTGGCTAACAACCTGCAGGGAAGTGTGGGCTTTGTTCCGAATCGTAACGCCGGTGTCGCGGATCTTCTCACGAATGGCGGCGCATTTCATTACAATGCATTACAGGTCGATCTTCGCCGCCGATTTACGAACGGATTTGCCCTGAATGCCAACTACACATTCTCGAAGAATCTTACGAATTCAGTTGGAACTGGTCAGACGCGCTTTGAACCGTTCCTGGATATAAATCAGCCTGAATTAGAAAGGTCCAGAGCGGATTTCGACCAGACGCATAAGTTTAACTTACTGGCGAACTACGAACTCCCGTTCGGTAAAGGAAAGCCCTTCGTGAATAAAGGGCTCCTGGCTACTTTGTTAGGCAATTTTCAGATCGGTGCAATTGTGCAAATTGGCTCAGGTGCCCCGATTACGGTCACTGACCCGATCGGAACGCTTAATCGTTCCGGTCGCTCGGGAAGACAAACTGCAGTGACCGCCCTTACGGCAGCCGAGCTGCGAAATTTAGCCGGCATTTACAGGACACCGAACGGCATCTTTTTCTTGCCGCCCGAGGTCTTAGGTCGAAATCCGGATGGCACGATCAATTCCTCTATTGGCGGTACGGGCCGCGGGTCAAACGGACTGGGCACAAATTTCCGGGGACAGGTATTCTTCAATAATACACCGGGAACCACGAGTAGCTTGGGCCGTGCCGTTTTTAGTGGGCCTACATCCTACAATCTTGATTTGGCGCTTATTAAGAGGTTCGTGATTGGTGAAAAGCTAACGTTGCAACTTCAAGCAGACCTGTTCAATGCCTTGAACAACGTGAACTTTATTCCCGGTCAGTTCTTGGACATTAACAGTACGACCTTTGGGCGTATTAGTTCAGTTTCCGACCCGCGTGTTGTTCAACTCGCGTTTCGGGTAAACTTCTAGTAAGGCCTAGAGCCACTTCATAGCCTGCTGGTGTTAAAAGCCAGCGGGCTTTTTTGCTTAAACTTACTCATGTCAAATTCCAACCGTTATAATCTCCCTTGTCCCAAATTGGATGTTTCGAACCTCAGCCCACAATTGGTGCATAAGTCCACTCGGTGCGGGGGTTCCTATTGATCGGGCAGCCCGGTGGTTATATGCAGAATTTTTGAAGTTGTTTTTGTGGCGCTCGGCCGGCGGCTGCGGGATGCTTATTTCCGCCGGCCGGATGTTTGTCTAGTAGGCTTTTCGCGGGAGGAAAGAACTGTCCGGGTGGCCGCGCACCTTTGCGCGCGTGGAGGCAAACGCGACATTTTGCATAACAATATACCGAAGATCTAAATAATGTCCACGGTCGCACTCTCCCTGCTGATATTTTTGTTTTTCGCGACGAGCCTGATCGGCGTGGTCACGGGGAGCAATTCGCTGATCACTGTACCGGTGATGTTCCAGTTTGGAATCGAGCCGCGCGTGGCGGTTGCTACGAATATGGCAGGCCTCGTTTTCATGGCGATAGGAGGCACGATCCCTTTCCTGCGCGCCGGAAAAATAGACGTTCGAGGGTTGGCTCCGCTGCTTGTCCTCACGGCGGTGAGCTCTGCCGTGGGCGCGAGCCTAGTATCGATCGTGACCGGCGACATGATGAGGGTGATCGTGTCGATCGCGATGATAGTCGTCGCATTATTTATCCTCCTCCGGCGTCCGCAAGTGGACGCCCTGTCGCCGCGGCGAATGCTCGTGACTTGCATTCTCACGTTCGCGCTTGGCGTTTATGGCGGCCTCTACAGCGGCGGATATGTGACGATACTGACCGCTGTTCTTGTCGGCTTCGCAGGGCTGAACTTTTCGGAGGCCGTCGGTTCCACGAAGCTGATCAATGTCGTTTCGTCGTCGATCGCAACGATCGTCTTTATGTGGCAGGGCCTGGTAGATTATTCGCTCGCCGCGATACTCGCCGTTACGATGTTCATCGGGGGCTACGTGGGTGCGGTGTACGCAACGAAACTGGATGAGACCTGGTTGAAGCGAATTTTTGTAGGAACGGTCATTCTCCTCGCAATCAAGACAGTCTACGATTTGAGTTTATGAAGGAAGCGCCCAGCTCTTTTGTAGCGATTGCGAAGTTCAAAGGTGCGGGTGACTAATTTTCGTTTGGAACCACTGTCGTAGGTTTCGGGGCAGGCGTGGGCTTTGCTGTCCGGGCAGGCCTGTTCGGTCGTGGAGCGGGTGTCGCCATTTGTTTTGGAGTTGCGCTCGGGATGGTGCCGACGTTTGCAGCTGGCTTAGTAGCCGGCGTTGTCGAGCTTTCAGGAGCCGAGTTAGACGGAATTGGAACGAGAATCACTCCACCCTCCTGCGGCATAAACTGGCTTGGTCTAGTCGAATCGACTGTCACGGTCTGACCGCCGGGAATCGCAACCTGCGGAGACATCTCACCTGCGAGCGGCGGAGGCGCGCCGATCGGCGGTGCTCCGCTGCCCGACCAAGCATTGTAACCGTCGCCGCCCGGAAGCGTTCCGGGTGGCACTGCCATATTCGTGTTATCCATCAGGCCGGATTCGACGTCCCCGACCATTTTCACGAGCGTGTCTTCCTGAATGCCCGTCGCTCCGCTGATGGGCTGCACGGGCAGACTCTCTACGTCAGCTATGAGTTCGGTCGTCGGATCGGTCTTTTTGCCCATCGTTCCGTAGATGAGCACACCGCCAAGAAACGCGATCCCGATAAAAACTACGGCTGCCGTCTTCCAGATTCCTGCATGCGCGGCGACGGCCTTTTTGCCGCCGACCTCTGCGAGTACGCGCTCCAGGTCCTGTAAGAAATCTGCCATACTCTGATACCGATCTTCTTTCGATCGATCCGTTGCGCTCGCAAGGATCGGCAAAATCTTGGGATTTAGTTCGGCTTTCTTGGCATCGAGGCTTTCGACCGTTGTGTCGCCCGTGAGCATCTCCGAAAGGATCAGACCCAGTGAATATATATCGCTCCGCTCATCAGCGATTGCGAACTCAGATTGCTGTTCAGGTGCCAAATATTTCTGATCCGCGTCCTGCGGCACCCAAATCGAATCGGCGCCAAATCCCAGTACCTTGACCTGATCGCCGTCGGGAGTCGCATCGACGAAAATTTCTCGCGGCGTAAGTCGGGCGTGAATCGAACCGCGAGCGTGAGCTACCGTTGCTACTGCAGCAACTTGCCTGGTTATATCCAGAGCGCGGGTCTGCCCGATCTCGCCGCCACCCTTTTTGAGGTCGGCAACGGAAGTCAGGGAAAAAGGCTCGTGCACCGCATACACAATCCCTCGCGAGTCCGTGCCAAAATCAGTGGTCTGAAGGATATTTGGATGGTCGATCGCTGCCGACCTTCGCGCCTGTTCGAGAAAGCGCTCCGACCACCGCGAGTCCATCGCCCGAGCCTGCGGAAAAATCCTGAGCGTTGCCGGAGCGCCCGAGATCTCATGCCGACCCTCGTACAGGTCACCTGAGTCACTCTCGCGAATGAGCCGCTCCACGCGGTATTTGTCCGCAACCAACTTTCCGATCAGACTGTTTGCCATCTAATGATTAGAACGTCGCCGGCACGCCCAAGTTGCAATTAAACCACGATTAGGGCCGCGGGTTCATGGAAAAAACGCGGGTCCAGACGTCAACGGCCTCGCCCGCGTTTGATTATAACTACGAGACAAGATTTAGGTAGATGGTCGCACAACGACGAACGCGATAACGAGTGCGAAGAGCACGAGCGACTCGATGAGCGCGAGGGCGATGATCATCAGCGTCTGAACGGTACCGGCGGCGCCTGGGTTGCGAGCGGCACCTTCGGCAGCACGCGATCCTACGAGGCCCTGTCCGATGCCTGCGAGACCGGCTGCGAGACCAAATCCGATGCCGGCACCGAGTGCCTTCGACGAGTCAACCGTGAACTGGTTGTCCGCCGCACCTTGTGCCAATGCCGGGACAGCCATGAGCGCCACCGCGAGCGTTGCAAAAACTACGTATTTAACTTTATTCATATTCAATATTCTCCTGTTCTAAATCTACCTGCAAAATTTCAGGAGATTTCCCTCGAGTCTTTGCGACCGCTGTATAAGTTCGCCTCACTTCCGGTATTCGCTCGATTTTATACTCCCAAAGAGTCGAACGCGCCTGATGCGTGCGGGCATATGCTATCTAGCCGCAAATTTTCAAAATGATCTCTCCCGAAAACTAAAACCTTTAAGCCGCCGCCGGTTCTCCATGTGGATCGGCCAAATGCTCGTGCGTGTGATCATCGTGCGGAGCGTGCGTTACCTCGCCGATATAGATCATCGAGAGTAGCGTGAACACAAATGCCTGAACGAACGCGACGAAGACTCCAAGCAGCGTCAAAATTAGCGGCACTAAAAACTGGGTAAACGGCGGAGCGAGATTTGTAATCTGCATGAACACCTGTTCGTCCGCAAACATATTTGCAAAGAGCCGCACCCCGAGAGTCATCGGGCGAATCGAATTACTAATAAGCTCGATTACGAAAATCAGCGGGGTAATGACGAGAGCCATAGCGAGCGGCAATTTCGGGCCCGCGAAATGCTTCAGATGATTCAAGATGCCGTTTTCACTGATTCCAACGTAGTTATAGTAAACGAATGACGAGATACCGAGGGCAAACGTTACGTTCACCGAGGCCGTCGGCGACATAAACAGCGGAAACTGTCCCATCAGATTTGAGACTAGTATCAGCAGTCCGAACGTTGCGACCACGGGGAAGTGACGAAAGCCGTGTTCACCGATAATGCTCACGATCATGTCCCGAATTGCGAGTACGCCGGCCTCAAGTGTGAGCTGGCCCGGCTTCGGATCGTCCTGAGAAAGCTTTCCCTTGAGAAGATTGACAAGGACGATCGTCAGGATACACGCGATAACGAACATTATCGTGTACCACGGAACGGCATTCTCGGCGGTATATGGGCCGAATGCTTTCTCGGCGGTCGTACCGAAATTCGCAAAAAACTTATCCCAGAGCGGCTTCGTATATGCCAACTGGAAATGGTGCACCGGCTCACCGATATAGTGATTGATAAACTCTACGATCAGCGGCATGTGGTGGCCGCCGCTCTCTGCAAATAAAAGCATCTTAAAAATTACCGATCTGCTCGGCTGCTAAAAATTCCGATCAATCCCTCTATTACAATCGCCATCGCAAACGTGGCGAGCCCTGCGACTACTGCGATCACGGGCAGGGCGTCCGTGACATAACAAAACCAGACGACTGCCCCCAGCACGGCGTAGCGAAGAATATAGGCGAAGGCCGGAAAAAATGGCTTTTCGCCGCGAGCCGCCTTTTCAAAAATTCGCCGCATCGATCGCCTCTGCCAAAAATAATTAGCGAGGGCGAGAATCGAACCCGTCAAAACTCCCAAACCAAAGCGTGGGTTGACGAGTACCGCACCAGCCATCGCTCCCGAGGCTCCCGCGATGGTCATTAAAACCAGTATCCGCCGATGCGAGAGACGCAGCTCAGCATAGGATTCGTCCGTCAAAAGATCGACTTCTTCGTCCATTCACGAATCCTAAATTTTAAGCGAAATGAAAGGGAAATTCAAAAGTGCAGAGATTACGCGCCGTCGTTGTCATCGCTCCGGCCCATTAGAGGGCTAACCGTCGGACCAGTATCCTGATTCTTAAAGATTCGCGACGATATGCGAAAAAACTGCATAAAGCCGATCAGCGAACCTAAAACTATGCCGGCGACTATGCCCCAGGGACTTGTTCCCAGCAGCCAATCTGCAATCCAGCCGAGGAAGAGGCAAAACGCCACCGAAGCAAAAAATGCTATGCCTGCCGACCACGCCATCCCGGAACGGCGAATCGTTTCCTCCGTCGTGTCGGCTGCATATGGAAGAGGAACAATGTCTTCCTGAGCGGTTCGCGGGGCGACCTCGGGCGGCTCCGCATCCGCAGGGGTTTGCCAGTCGTCCGCCGTCGTTTCTGTCCACAGGTCGCCGGTCGGAGGGCGTTCTTCGTCAGTCTGGTCGTTCACAACGAAGTATCTTATCAGTCTTCTCAAAATTTTGTCTCGCGAACGATCGTTTCCGTTGGAGACACCATTTTGTATTCGGTAGAGCGCCAAAGAATCGTCCGGGAAAACAGGGCTGCGATCGAATTCAGCAGGAACAGGGCCGGCGTGAGCGCGAATAAAGCCACGTGCGTAATTCGGTGCCGGCGTAGCTCTCTACGCGCTGAGGAGATGACGTCAGCGACACTGCGAACCCTGAAATAGGATTTGTGAACGCTACATACGGTGACAAGGATCAATGTAGCTACGGCGACCGATCGCTCAACAGCGCTGCCGGAAAAGATGGCGATTACGATAGCGGCCACGATCACGGCACAAAAGAGGGCCGAACCGAAGAAGGACAATCTCCAGAGATCGCTTCGATAGACGCGCGTTATCTTCATTTGCCGCGTCGTGAATTCCCAAAGACTGAGAATGGAGACGTCGGCAGGCGACGCAGAGATCGCGTGCGGAACAAATTCAACATCAAGGCCCGCGTCTTGCACGGCACGCGTCAGAATGAAATCTTCGGCGACGATGCTACTCCATTTCCCGCGAATATCCAGCTCCTCAAACGTGGAACGTAGAATCCCTGTCGAGCCGCCCCAGCAGAAGTTGCTCTTCCTGTTTGCCCCGAGTGCAGATGCTATCGACGCGTTCCATGCGGAGAGGAGTTCATTGGCTAAAGTGGAACGCTGCGAGACGAACCATCGGTAGCCAGTTGATGCACCAATGGACTCATTTGCAAGAGGTGCAGTCAGGCGCCCGAGCCAATCAGGCGAGATCCGAACATCTGAATCTACGAAAGCGAACACCGTCGATTGGGGCGCGACATGGAGCACTGCTTCCCGAAGATTCTCGGCTTTTTGGGCATTGCTCTTGGCCTTCGCGGCGACAATCAGCTTTGCCGGTACGTTCTTGAATTCCGATATCGCGCGTCGAATCTCGGGCACCGCATCGTCTTCCGGGTCGTCAACGGCGAAGACGATCTCGTAATCGCGATATTCCTGTTGAAAGAGTCGGGCCAGATTCTCTGAGAACTCCTCGTCGCCACCGCGGCAAGGCGCGATGATGGTCGCGAACGGTTCGTACCCAGACCTCGGTGCCGCGGATTTGTCTCGCAAGAATTTTCGATAGGCGATGCCGCCGATGAACGATCGGTAGTTCAGGAAGATGAGCAGGGCCGCAAAGAAATAGAAGACGAAAATCATTGCGCTTGCTTCGCCGGAAGCAGGGTTAAAAGGTATTCGACCGAGCGCTCGGCCGCCCCGCGACCTGAATCTGCGAATACCAGGGCATTGCGCCCAAGCTCTTCGCGGCGGGACTGATCCTGGAGCAGGTCGCGAAATGCCTGCGTCAGGTGCGCTACAACGTCCGTTTCGTTCATTTTTGGTAACTGAACCAATGCGTCGCTTGCGATAAAACCCTCGACCGCTTCTCGGAAGTTTGCCGTGTGCGGCCCGGTAATCATTGCCTTGCCAACTGCCGCCGGTTCAAAGACGCTCTGGCCGCCGTGCGGAATGAGGCTGCCTCCGACAAATACGATCTCGGCGAGCGGATACGCGGAACGCAGCTCACCTATGGTATCGAGCAACAGTATCTCCGCGGTCGTATCATCGGGCGACCGAGCCTCGCTCCGCCGTGCCAACGCAAACCCGGAACGCCTCGCTATCTCCGCGACATGGTGGAACCGTTCTGGATGTCGCGGCGCGATCATGAGACGTGGTAGACGACCGCCCGAGTCTTTCCACACCTCCTTGAACGCCGCGATGATCCATTCCTCCTCCGTCTCATGGGTACTCGCGGCGAGGATGAGCGGAGCTTCGCTGGTTATGTCAAAGCGCGATCGAAGCTCGTCGGAGAGTCGGCTCTCCGAGACCTCGACGCTGTGATCGAACTTGAGATTTCCCGTTACCCGCACTTTGCTGGCACGCAGGCCCATCGCCATTATCCTCGACGCGTCAGCATTTGTTTGCATCAGCGCGAGATCGAGGTAGCCAAGGACGCGGCGAATCGACGGCTTGATGTATGAATACCGCTTGAACGAGCGTTCGGAGATGCGACCGTTGATCACCGCCAATCGCGCGTTCGCGTGACTCGCCTCACGGATGAAGTTCGGCCAAATTTCCGTCTCCATTATTAGAATGACAGACGGTCTGTACTTCGCAAGAGCGCGCCGAACACTGAATCGAAAATCGAAAGGAAAATAGAAGACCGTGTCTGCAGATGTAGCAAAGACCTGCTTCGCGAGTTCCTGACCGGTCTTAGTGGTAGTAGATACGATCAGGCGATGCGAAGGGAACTGCTTCTTCAGGATGTCGACGATGGGACGCGCAGCATTGGTTTCGCCTACCGAAACGCAATGGATCCAGATCACGGCCCTTGAATCGGGATGAAAGTCAGGTAGAAACCCGAGCCTCTCCTTGAATCCTGCCGTGTACTTTCCGCCAAAGATAAAATCGAAGAGAAACCGCGGTACCAGCAGCAGAAACGCCAGAAAGTAGAGCAAATTGTAAACGAAGAACATTCGAAAGTTGACGACGTTGCAGAGTTCCAGAGGGTATGAAGGTGGCGGAAACGCACTTACGGCTCAGCAACGCCGCGACTCAGGAATTCCGCGACTCAGTCAACTATTTTACGCGTTCCATATACCGCGACTCAGTAGGATTCACGCGGATCTTTTCACCCTCGGCGATGAACGGTGGGACAGAAACGGTGACCCCGTTCTCAAGAGTCGCCGGTTTGTTCGAGTTCGACGCCGTCGCTCCTTTCAACTGCGGATCGGTCCTGGTAACGATCAGATCCATCGACGCGGGAAGTGCGACACCGATCGGCGTGCCGTTATAAAACTCAATCTCGATCTTTAATCCGGGCATCAGCCATTGCGCGGCATCGGCGAGCTCCCGCTCGGTCAAAGCAACCTGCTCGTAGTTCTCGGAATTCATGAAATGGTGGTGCGAGCCATCGGAGTATAAATACTCCATCTTGTGCTGCTCGAGGGTGATCTTTTCGAGGGTATCGTTGGAGCGAAAACGAAACTCGAAGGAGCTGCCGGTCACCAAATTTCGAAGCCGTGCTTGGACCATCGCCCGTAGATTCCCGGGAGTGTGATGGTGAAATTCCATCACCTTTACCGGGGACCCCTCGTGAAGGAACACCATGCCTTTCCTGATATCGTTTGCAGAAATTGCCATACGACGAAAGATTATATTAGAAAGCGTGGGCGATTGTCAGTCGGCGTTACTTTTCGCTTGCGGTGAAGGGAAGCGCGGGCGGCTCGTCGCCTTCTTTCGGGGGCTCTTTCCCCATGCTGACGTAGATGGTTGTGATCTTGTCGATCCATGTTTTGGCGTCCGTATTCGCGGGGTCGTTCTTGAGAGAGCGCCGATAGTCGCCCATCGCCGCGGCGTACTGCCGTGCCTCCGTAAGGGCAACCGCCCTCCGAAAAAAAGCCTCACCAAGCGCCTTTTTTGTGTCCGGATCGCTGTTCCGCGAGGTGAGGCCTTTTTCGGCTTTCATGACGGTCGCATCGAGTTCTTTTGTATCGATTGCCTCGCCGCCCGGCGTCCACTTGACCGTATTTGCGGGTTTCAAGGGCTGATTCTCGGTCGTGTGCGCAATAACGGATTCCGCTCTTGGCGCGTTCGCAGTGTTTGATTCGGAATTGGCGATCGGCCGGATGTTGCTATTCGTACAACCGGAAAGAATGCCGACGGCGCTAATAAGGAGTAGTGGAAACTTGGTCATTTATTGTCTATGTAGGGTCGCGATTGCACGACGTAGATCTTGTTATTCATTATGCCCCATTCAATGTCCTGGGCTGCCTTGCCGCCAAAAACGCGTTGAATGCCTGTCGCTGCTTTTGCGAGGCTGCGGGCCTGAACATCTGTCAGAACGCGCTTTTTGGCGCCGGCGCACTTGTCAGCGGTCTCTTTTAAGTCGCCTGCGTCGTCAAAAGCAAGAGCGTTCTCCTGCTGCGAAAGCGTCATCACGACTACAGAATTAGACCTCGGATTAAAGAGAATCTGTTCTGGCAGGCCCGAATTGTCGACGACCTTGGAGTTGTGCCCGCAAACCGCGCTGATGTAGACCGCGTTCTTGTTTTTTTCGTCAAAGGGATCCTTCGTGATCATCACTCCGCCCTTTTCCATATCGACGCCTGTCTGGATTAACGCCGACATGTAAACATCTGTTTGGCTAACGTAATTCCGTACTCGAGCCTCATACGCCTCAAATTTCCAAAGACTCGCCCAAACCTTTTTCACGGCGGCGATCAATTTATCTTCGCTTATAACGTTCGCTACGCTTGAGTAAAGGCCCGCTCCAGAAAAATTCGGAAGGTCCTCGCTGTTCGAGGAACTGCGGACAAAGACGGGTTTGCCGCCGAGCTGCGTTTTCCAGTGTTCGATTACCTTTGTCCGCAGATCGTTATCAAACTTTCCTGCTTCGATCTCCGCTCGGAACTTCTCGAGTTCCTTGCGGCGCACGCGCGGGTTGTGGACGAAGTCATTATTCTCCTCCATAAGCGCAAGGATCTTCCGGTCGAGACCGTTCTCACGCATAAATTTGTCGTACCAATAAAACGGCACCGTGAAACCGTCCGGAATGCTAATGCCGGGCACCCTGGCCCGAATCATCTCGCCAAGATTCGCGCTCTTTGCTCCGAAGCGGATACTGTCCGCTTTGCGCATTTCGCCGAGCGGCGTGAGCTTTGTCCTTTTCAGATCTGACGGCGGAACTTGTTGGTTGGGAGGCGGCGGGACCTGTGAGCCCTGAGTGACTTGTTCGATGTTATAGTCCGTCAGATTTGCATCCAGGATCACCCAGCGGTCATTTAGGTCGCGGAAAAGTTTATCCGCGTTTTTAATGTATACATTCGGAACGTTCCATCCCTTTGCGAGGATATTGATATGCGAGAGCGGGGATGAGGGTTTAGATACGATGATGCCGCGTACGGGCGGGAGCGTGATCGGCAGTTCTTTTAGTACCAGGATCTCGTTATCGCCTATCTCGACCGTATCGTCCAGTTTGTCGATGATATGCAGTCGGCCCGTGCCCTTCCCGGTATTCAGGGCGAGGTAGGCCTGATTCCGGTTCAACTCGTCCTGCAGAATTCTTTCTACGCCAATATTTGACGTCGCGTCCTCTTGGCGAATTGAATTGGGCTTATACAGGACCTTGTCGAAGAAATTCTTATTGATCGCTGCATCTGCCGTTTTTATAAGCTCTTTGGACGCTAGATCGCCCTCCCAGAGCTCCCAGGTAAACTTCTCGACGGCCTGCTGCCAGGCAATTGTTCCGACGATAAAGCGTCGATCCTGATCGATGTAAATCGGCTTGAATACGTCGGAGCCCCGAGGGACGAGATAGTTCGCGAGCAGAAAATCTTTATGAAAGCGGTAGCGATTGGAGTTAACGAAGTAAACCCTATTGTTATTGCGTCGATCGATGACAAACAATGCATGGGGCATCGCATAGGGCGTCCCCTTGTGATACACGCGGGCTATCGAGTCAAATGCCGGACGTGACGGGACTGCGGGAATAGAGTTTCTATTCGCCGAGGTCCCGGCCTTTGTGACGATTTTGGGTTCGCGCGTAGGCGTGGGCTTACGCGACATCTGTGCAGCTGCGTCCAACGACAGCGTTAGAGCGATAGCTGTTACGAAAAGAAAGCGTTTATACGGCATATATCAACTTTGATTTGATGCCTGTCCGGCGGGTTTGCGTTCGTCAAGGAGAAGGAACTTACTACGCAAATTTTCCATCTCGCTGCGCGTTGTGATTGATATACCAAGATCCCGAATGAGTCCGTCGCGCAGGCCGTAAATCCAGCCGTGCACTTGCAGGTCACTTCCTTGCGCCCACGCATTCTGCACGATCGTGGTTTCGCCGACGTTGAGCACCTGCTCGGCGACGTTGAGCTGGCAGAGCTTATCAAACTTCTCTTGCGGATCTTCGATTTGATCGAGCATCCCCGAATGGAGATTTACGGTGTCGTGGATTTGTCGCAGCCAGTTATCGATGATTCCGTGCGACTGATTATCGAGGGCGGCCTGCACTCCGCCGCAGCCGTAGTGACCACACACGATGATGTGCGAAACCCGCAGCACCTCGACCGCGAATTGGATCACCGAGAGACAATTGATGTCCGTGTGATTTACCAGGTTCGCGACGTTTCGGTGGACAAACAATTCGCCTGGTTTGAGCCCGACGATCCCATTAGCCTCAACGCGCGAGTCGGAGCAGCCGATCCACAGGAACTCCGGATTTTGCTGCCCGGCCATATCGGCAAAGAAGGTCGGATTCTGGGCCGTTACCTCGGCGGCCCATTTCCTATTATTTGCTAAGAGCGTCTCTATCGTCTTCACAATGATTATTTTAGCGGTATTTCCACCGGCAGCAAAATCATTCTTCGTCGCTCGTGGTCGAAGCATCAAGGCGAGACCGAAGCCGGAAGCGGTAACCCAGGAACGCGCTACAGATGGCAAAGATCGCCGACGCGAACGCCCAATCGAAAGCATCCTGCCAGAGAAAATAGGCGGCGACAGCGAACAACAACACCGATAATAATTGCAGAATTCTCTCCGATGCGTCTGGTGAAATCGCTACCATAACGGGTTGTCGCACGTGTAATGCGAAGTGCTATTATATGCTACTTGCCGCAAGGTCAGGGCGTAACTAACCAGAGGGAGACCGAGCGAAATGACCCCTAATCCAAAGTCTCCTATTCGGGTGCTTTACGTCGTCCAGGTGTTCTATCCGTCGCAGGGTGGCGGGCCAGCTAACTCAGTTTACTGGGTTGCGAAGCACATTGATAAGGCGAAAGTGCTACCCATCATCGTCTCGGGCGATAAGGGACTCGATCCGAGCGTGGAGCGGGACAAGTGGACGTCGAGCGAAGCCGGTGAGGTTATTTATGTACGCAACCGCGTCGAAAGGATGTCGCTGCGGCAGACTTGGGTGGCTCTGAAAAAACTTCCCGGTGTGGATGCGATCAATCTGTCCTCCTTGTTTTATCCGCCTAGCTTGTTTATCGGAATCGCGGCTCGGCTTTTGGGCAAGAAGATTCTTTGGTCGACGCGCGGCGAAGTGGATGGGCCGGCATTCAACATTTCCGGCCGCCGTAAGAAAGCGATCGTAGTTTCGTTGTTTAAGTTGTTCTTCGGACGAAGCGTTCTTTTTCACTCAACGAGCGATTCGGAAACGCGGAACATTCGCGAGAAGTTCGGCGCGCACGCGAGGGTTGTCGAGATTCCGAATTACATTGAGCTGCCATTGGAAGTGGAAACCGCACCAGGAAACTACTGCCTCTACATCGGACGGATTCACGAAAAGAAAGGAATCGAGAAGCTGTTACGTGCACTCTTGATTTCCAGAGGGTTTCGGCCGTCCGGTCTCCGTCTCAAAATCGCCGGCGTCGGGCGGCGCGGTTTTGAGGACAAGGTTAGAGCCCTTGTCGTCGAACTGGAGTTGCAGGATCGCGTCGAGTTTCTGGGGCCAGTTGTTGGCGCTGCGAAGCAAGAGCTTCTCGCGGCTGCTAAATTCACGATAATGCCTTCGGAAGCCGAAAACTTCGGCTTGGTCGTGCTCGAGTCCCTCGCCCAGAACACGCCGGTGATCGCATCGACCGGAACGCCGTGGGCCAGCCTCGGTGAGGAGAAGGTTGGGCTTTGGGTGGATAATTCGCCAGAGAGCCTCGCACTCGCGATAGACAATATGCTCTCGCTCGACGGTGACGAATATAAACGCTATCGTCTGCGAGCGCGAAAGTTTGTCGAGCAGCGATTCGCAATCGCGGATCATATCGACGAATGGCATGAAGCGTACGACTTATTGTTTGACGATTTGTACAGACGCTCGACTTCGGGCGCATAAGGGAACTACCGCAACGCGTCGGCGTCGTAGCGATCACCGTTGAGATACGCTCGAATTGCTTTCAGCATTCTCCGCAGGGCACGGATAATCTTTGGGAAAAACCACAAAAACGCGCTCACAAAAATTACCAGGACTCCGAAGATAAGTAGCGGGGCGAAGACCGCGAGAAATGTCCCGACGAAAGCAACCACATCCTCGATTAGTGAGAGTGCCCAGTTCGAGACCGGCTCGGGCGAGAGATTTGCACCGACTCGGAGAGCAGATTTTGTCCCGTGAGACGATAACGCCAGACCGCCGCCGACGAGCGCCGCAGGAATAGTAATACTAGAATCGAGGTCACTGGTCGCAGCGTATGCGACGACCACACCCGCCGGCACACGGATGAATGTGTGAATAACATCCCATACCGAATCGACGTAAGGTACTTTGTCGGCAAAAAATTCGACAACGTATAGTCCGCCGGCGATTCCAATTATCGCCCAATGGTCGAGCACGTTGAGCCCGCCGGGCAACTCCACGCCCGCAAACTTTTGCAACCCTCCTAAGACCGCGACCGTGGCGTAGAGATTTATCCCTGAAGTCCACGCCGTTCCCAGAGCAAGACTCAATGTCGAAAACCAGTCCATACTAACAACTACTCTACAACGCTTTCTTCCTCAGACGCTTCCCCGTCTTTCTTGAATCCGAACTTTTCAAGTCGATACTGAAGAGTTCTGAAAGTTAGGCCGAGAAGCTTAGCGGACTTTGTAATGTTGTTGTCGGTGCGTTCCATCGCTTGCTCGATTAAGCTGCGTTCGACGTCTTCGAAGTTGACGCCCTCCGTCGGCAGACGAAACAGCTGATCCGACCCGGACGACGTCGCTGCGGCCGCAGGCATCACGCCGGTAACTTCGGGCGGCAAATCATCGACCGTGACCGTGTCGTCCTCGCAGAGCAGGATCGCGCGCTCGACCGCGGATTCGAGCTGCCGCACATTTCCCGGGTACGAATAATTCTCGAGAATTCTTTTCGCCTCCGCGTCGAAGCTGATCGTGCGGCTGGTGCCACGCGTGTGTTTCTTTACAAAATAGTCAATCAGCACCTTAACGTCCGAACGTCTTTCGCGCAGGCCCGGCAGCTCGATTGAGAGTACGTTTAACCGATAGTACAGATCCTCGCGAAAACGCTTCTCCTCGACCATGTGTACGAGGTCTCGATTAGTCGCCGCGACAACTCTAACGTCGGTCTCGATCTCGCGTGTTGCTCCTACGCGTCGTATCTGCTTTTCCTGTAGGGCACGCAGGATTTTGGCCTGAAGGGAAATGTCTAACTCGCCGATCTCGTCGAGAAAGAGCGTGCCGTTGTGTGCGATCTCGAATAGCCCCTTCTTGTCGGCGACGGCGCCGGTAAACGAACCCTTTTCGTGACCAAAGAGTTCGGATTCCAGCAAATTCTCGTTTATCGCCGCGCAGTTTACCGCCTGAAAGGTTTCGTTCGAGCGCAGGGAATTCGCATGGATGGAGCGTGCGATCAATTCCTTGCCAGTGCCGCTTTCGCCGCGTATCAATACGGTCGAATTGGACTTCGCAATCTTCAGGATGAGCTTCTTTACCTTATCCATTTCCGGCGATACGGAAATAATCTCGGCGTCGAGGACCGTGAGTTTCTTGAGAGCTCGCGAGACGGTTTCGAGCAACTTCTCGCTATCGTAAGGCTTTTGCAGATACTCGAACGCTCCGAGCCGCATCGCGTCGACCGCGCTGTCCACCGACCCGTGCGCGGTGAGTAGGATCACGATGATCGATTTATCAAAATCGGTGAGCTGCTTGAGCAGATCGAGCCCGCTGATCCCTGTCATCTTGAGATCGGTTAATACGAGATCGAAGTGCCGGTCGGCGACAAACTTCATTGCCGCCTCGCCACTGCTCGCCGTCGTCACATCGTACCCCTCGCCCGATAATATTGTCTCTAAAATTTCGCGTTGATTCTTCTCGTCATCGACGACGAGGATCGACTTTCTTGCCATAAAAACATTCTGCCACACGTGCGAGTGACGGGCTAAGTCTTGGCTTCTTTGCTGCTCTCCGTTTTCTCGTCGTGGACCTGCTTCGGATCACGCGTCGGCTTTTTGATCCCTGATTTTTCATCGAATATTGCGTTGATCGCACCGCCAATCAGGATTACTAGCGCCGTCAGGTGAAGCCATAGAAGCAGAATTATCATCGCTCCGAGCGACCCGTAGGTCGCAGAGTAGGAATCGAAGTATCTCAGGTAGATTCGGAATCCACCCGTGAGGATCAGCCACAAAACTACCCCCGCGATTGCTCCCGGCGACAGCCATTTCCATTGGAAGGCCGCGTGATTTGGTGCGAAGTTATACAGGACTGCAAATGCTGTCAGCAGCAAAGCGATGATCGCGAGCCATTCCAGGATCTCCAGCACGTACGGCGAATCAATTGGTAGAATCTGACCGAGCAGCTGCGAACCATAAACTATCGCACCCAGAGCCGACAATATCAGCGCGCCAATTGCGAGAGTGAGAGCGAGGGAGGTGAGCTTCGCCTTTGCGAAGGAACGCGTTTCTTTGAGGTTATAGACTTGGTTAAGTGTGCCGCGCATAGTATCGACGCCTGCGGATGCCGACCAGAGGGTGACCAGGATTCCTAGAGTGAGCTTCGTGCCTGAAGATTTCTCGGTTACTTCGTCCAGCGTCTCGCGAACCAAATCGAATGCCGATTGAGGCATGACCTGGCTGAGCATCGTAAACAGTTCTGTCTGGAGCTCTTCTTTGTCGCTCAGGATTATCCCAAGCAAACTCATTAGAAAGAGGAGCAGCGGAAACAACGCGAATGAAAAGTAGAAAGCTACCTGAGCAGCGTTGCCAAGGATGTCGTCATCGCCGACTTTTTGCCAAAGCTTAGTGCCGAAATCGCGAAAATCGAACGGTTTGTTGGATGAGGCCATTGGACCATCCTAACTAGAAAGAACTTGCCAGTTGGTCGTCGCAAATACATTGAGGATTAGTCCGCCGTAATCTCGACTGATCTTGCCGCGTCCCCGTGCGCGCTGGGCAGAGATACGGTAAATGCCGTGCCAGAGCCCTCATTAGACTCGACGTCGATAGTGCCGTTGTGGGCCTCAACGATTTTTTGAACTATTGCTAGGCCGAGGCCCGTGCCCGTCTCCTTCGTAGAGAAGTATGGCTCGAAAATACTCGCGAGGTTGTCGGGCTTGATGCCGGGGCCCGTGTCCGAGACCTCAACCGTGACGAATTGAGCAGTCTGGGCGAGTTTAACGGTCAAATGCCCGCCTTTCGCTCCCATTGCCTGTACGGCATTGATAAACAGATTGTTGAAGACAGACCTAAGAAACTCGGGATCGCCCAATATCTGCGGAACGTTCTCATGCTCGACAATACTTATTTTGAGGTTGTTCTCGGCGGCCTGCGCTTCTACGATGCGTAGCGACTCTTCGACCACCGGTCGGAGGTCCATTGGCGCAATGGTCGCCGTCGTCGGACGCGAGTAGTTTAAGAAGTCTGTGATTTGTCGGTTAATCCGTGCGACCTCATCCTTTAGCTGCGAGGTGAGCTTCGCGAACAGCTCCCGCTTGTCCGATTCGGCCGGAGAAAATTTGGACCGTAAATGATCGAGTGTGAGATTAATATAGTTGAGCGGGTTGCGGATCTCGTGGGCAATTGCACTTCCAAGTCTGCCCACAACGGCGCTCTTTTCGGCTTGCTGGAGCTGCGTTTCGAGGTCTCGCTTCTTCTGTAGCTCGGCAGTCATCTCATTGAAATTCTGCGTGAGGCGTCCGAGTTCGTTGTGGCGGCTCGCGTTTGGCACGCGTATTGAGAGATCTCCATCTGCTACTCGTCGAGCCGCATCGGACAGATCGGCGATGGGTCGCGAAAATCTCCAGACCAACCAAAAAGTAATCAGGGATGACACGAGCAGTACCCCGAGCGTGTAGATCAATGGCCGTGCCGCGCGCCACGCGGATAGGCCTTTATCATTCTTGAGCAGGACCATCACGTACCAGCGGCCTTTGCTGGTCTCGATCGGCACTGCGTGAGCTTCATCGCCGAAGTTCTCATTCGCCGGGGTTTTTCGATTGGGGAAGTTGGCGATATCCTCGCCCAAGCGCCCTCCTTCCATGAGGGGCGGCAGATCGGTCAGCGCACCGAGTTTTTGATAATTCGCGATTCCGGCGTCATCCATCGAGGGAACGAGAGCGGGATTGAGACTGTCGTGTACCTGCCAGTCGTTATTGATTATGATGACGTCCTTGATTCGTGAACGAACAGCCTCGTCGAAGAACGTCTGCCCAGCCTCGTCCACGATGTCCTGCATGTACTCGCTGGACGTGATTCCGTTAGAGCCGATCGTAATTCCTGCGACGAGCGCACGAGACTGTTCCTCGCTCATCTGACTATTTTCCCTCTGTGTTACGAGATTGAGATAAAATTGGACTGACAGCGTGGCTACTAGGAGCATAGCCAGGATGACGAGAAGCCGTCCGCGAAATGTGTTCAGGAAATTCATCAAATCGCCGAAGATAAACCTTAGAAAGAAAGCGGTTGCGGTGCGCGATAAAACGATGTTATAGTCTCCATTAGTTCGAAAGCAAATTCCGGGGCCAACGACTCATCCGACCCAGAATTTCTCTTAAGTAATACGCACAATCCGATTCTACGAGGTAAGGCATGAATTTAGTGTTCCCTGTTCCTTTCCGCCTTGTGTTTTTTTCGATGCTGGTCACCGCACTTCTGACCGCATCGCCCACATTCTCCCAGTCGCGTCCAAAAGCCGCGAAGACGAACCCTCCTGATAAAAAGAGCGTCGCGAAGTCAAAGGATGCAAAGAAAGACCAGCGGAAGGAGAAGGAACTCGCCGCTACGGATAGGGAAAAAGACAAAAGAAATACGAAAACGCAAGGGCGAGTTGCCGAGTCTCTCGACAAGAACGGAAAAAAGGAAAGGAAGTTGAGCTCTGCCGAGACCGCCCAAAGGCGCCGCGAGGATGCCGAGCGGCGTCGACGTGAGGAAGAGCGGCGTCAGGCAGTGATTGCCGAGATGCGCCGCCGCGAACAGGCACGGCGCGAAGCAATTGCACGCAAAATCGCGTTCGAGAGAGGTCTGCGGACCGAGACGGTAGCGAATATTGCCACCGATCGAACTGAAGGCGAGGACCTTGCGATTCGCAACGTCGCAGTCAACGCGCTTGGCGGGCACGCGGGGTCGGTTGTAGTAATGGAAGCCCAGACGGGCAAGGTTCTGACAATCGTCAATCAAAATTGGGCCGTGCGGAGCAGCATCCGTCCATGTTCCACCATCAAGCTTGTTACAGGCGCTGCGGGTGTCCATGAGGACGTTATTGACAAAAGAACTGGTGCCGTCAAAAAAGTGTCGACGCGACGAAATCTTGACGACGCGTTGGCGTATTCGGACAATCCATACTTCCAGCGGGCAGGCATAATGATGGGCAACAATAAGCTCGTCGAAACCGCTCGTGACTTGGGCCTGGGTCAGCCGACAGGCGTCAATCTAGACGGCGAGACAACTGGGCGGTTGCCCATATCAAATCAGCACCCGCGAATCTATTCGCATGGTGACGACACAGAAGTTTCGACCATTCAGCTAGCGGTCATGGTGTCGGCAATAACAAACGGCGGCAAGCGCGTTTTGCCCCGCATCCCGCGAAACTCGCTCGAAAAATCAAGCTTTCAGACCTTCTATCGAAGCAAGGTCGAGATGCCGCAGAAGGACGTTCGCAGGGTCATTCCGGGTATGATCGGGGCCAGCGAATACGGTACGGCGCGACGTGGCGTAAATCATGCGTTGGGTATCGCGGGCAAGACAGGTTCCTGTATCGATAAGGGCTCGTGGGTGGGACTGTTCGCCTCTGTTGCCCCCATCGAGCAGCCAAAATACGCCGTTGCGGTTATTACTCGCGGCCAACGTGAGCGCGGGCGATATGCCGCCGCGATCGCAGGGAAGATTTACAATGCCCTCGCACCTCAACTGATAAGGACGAACAGGAATCTTGCCATGACGGAGTTCGGCATTCAGCCGCGTTATCCGGCCGTTGCAGCGTCCTCCGCGGGTGATATGGAAGACGAGGACGAAACCGACGAGGTGACCCCGCCTGTTATTGAGGACGGACGCAACGTAATTGTAGTTCCGAACGCCCCGCGACGCGTCGATGCACCACGCATCGTGCAAAAGACCGTTAACGCCCGGCCGACCAACTTCCCGCCGGTTGTTATCACCTACTCACGAGACGGCGACGAGTCCACCATCTCCGACGAGAAGCCAGCGACAAGAAGTCGCGATCGTATCGTCAAGCCATAACTAAACAATCAGATGCGACAATGGGCGGCGACGAGGGACACTCGTGCCGCCCAATTTATTTTGTATCGCCGGCGTGTGAAGACCTTATGGTTTCCGCTTGACACTGCTACGATTACTACGGGATTATTGTGTTTTTCCGGAAAGGCGCGGATTCGACCTTTTTCGGCCCTGCGCAGGATATTGTCCGATCGAAGGCGTTAGCAACTTTTCGAAATTGGACATCATCTGATTTCACGCGAAACCGACCTAGGGTCTTTCGCGGATCAACATTTGAAAACGTCGTTATCCGACGAAGGAAGGCCTAGATGAAATCGTTCTTCAGAAACATTACTTTTGCCGCAATGCTATCGGTACTTGGTATCGCGAGCGTTGCACAGACAACCACCACTCCCGCGCCTGCCGCGGGCTGCGACCTTACGGCTATAAACGCGTTGGATGTAAAGATTCGCGATCTCCAGAAAGGGAAAGACTTGGAGAGTCGCCGCCAGCTTATTGAAGTAAGCAAGCAGTATCTTGCTAAATTCAAGGATTGTAAGACGGAAGAAGCAGTATTGCTCGATTATCTCGGCAAGAAAGTTCCGGAGTGGGAAACGAATCTTGGCGACGTCGTCCAAAAGCAGGAGATGGCTGTTCTCGAGAAGCCTTTCCTCGCCGCTGTTAGTGCAAAAAACTGGGATCAGGCATACGTGACCGGTCAGGCGTTGATCGCAAAGTTTCCTGAAAAGAAGCGTAGCACCCTTCTCGTCCTCGGCTCGATCGGCCTTGATGAGACCGCAAAGACGCCGCGCAATACCAAATACAACGATGACACCGTTCGCTACGCAAAGATGGCGATCGCAGACCTCGAAGCTAACAAGACCTTTGATGCGTTCGGCACTAAAGATCTTGGTTACCCTAATAAAGAGGACGCACTGGGATGGATGAACTGGACGGTCGGCTACATACTTCTTTTCGATAAGAAGCAGCCTAAGGAAGCGATGCCCTATCTCTACAAGGCAACGCAGGTGAATTCGTCCACGAAGGAAAACAATCTTGTTTACGCGGCGCTCGGTGATGCTGCACTCGACGAGTACAACAAGATCAATACTGAGATCGACGCTTTCAGGCGGACTCAGTCCGCGTCTGATCCGGATGATGTCAAACAGCAGAAGATCGACGCGCTCAAGGCGAAGAGTGCCCTGTCGCTCGGGGCGGCTGAACGGGTACTCGACTACTATGCGCGTGCATACACGATCGCGAAAAAGCAGAACAAGCCGAATGCTCCTGGTCTGTACAAGCTAATTCAGGACCTGTATCAGCGGCGATTCGAGAATATGAACGGAATCGACGCCTGGATCTCCGCTCGCACGGCGCAGCCCGTCCCAAATCCGTCGACGCAGGTACAGCCTGCCGTTGACGCCGCGCCTGTCGCCGTGGTACCCGCGCCCACGACGACTCCTGTAACGACCACTCCGGAGAAGCCGGTGACAACGGTGAAGCAGGACACGACAACGGTAAAACCGGCCGCACCCGCCGCGAAGCCCGTTGCCACTCCTGGTACCAAGCCGGCCAAGCCTGCTTCGTCCAAGCCAAGGTAGGTCCTTCTCATTTCTGAAAAACGAACCGGATGTCACACGTTGTGCGGCATCCGGCTTTTCTTTTACGCTGCCGATCCCTAGAATCTAGCCTGAATGCCGACGAGCGTAGGGAAACTGGAAAACCTTACAGGTCATAAATTTTTGGAGCCCGCGTTGTTGATTCGCGCGATGACGCACCGGTCATGGGTGTACGAGAACATGGCAGACGTGCCCGACGGGGAGAGGCACGAGACCGACAATGAGTCGCTGGAGTTTCTGGGAGACGCGGTTCTCGGATTAGCGATCACGGATCTCGTGTTTCGTCGGAATCGCGGACATAGCGAAGGTGAGATGACCGTGCTCAAGCATCACCTTGTCAGCACGGCGACGCTCGCCAAGATCGGTCACGAACTCAAACTCGGAGCTTTCCTGCGCGTGGGCCGTGGCGAGGAAAAAACGGGAGGACGTAAGAAGGACCATGTCCTCGCCAACACTCTCGAGGCGTTGATTGGGGCGATATTTCTTGACGGCGGATATATCCCGGCCCGTGCCTTTGTCGGGCGGATCTTTGCAGAGCAGCTGAAGACGGCGACTCCTGCCAAGAGCGTCGATTACAAGACTCTCCTTCAGGAACGGCTCCAGGCGGACAAGCGCGCTACGCCCAAGTATAAAAAGGTCAGGAGCACGGGCCCTCCGCACGCTCGTACGTTCTTCGTGGAAGCGATCTGGGAGGGTGGAGCGTCGAGCGGCGAAGGGAACTCGATCAAGTCCGCCGAGATGATGGCGGCGAGCCGTGCGCTCGAGATCATTGGCAACGGAACGAATAACTCTGAGTAGCGTATCGATCTTTTATGACAATGGACGAGACTGATAACGGAAACAACAAAAAGCCTAAACCGGCGGGACCGCCCAAATCGACCTTTCGCGAGTATTTTGAATCGTTTACGATCACGCTCGTGATGGCTCTTTTCGGAATGACGTTCATCCTACAAGCCGTCACGGTGCCCACCGGCTCAATGCAGAATACGATCCTCGTGGGTGACTATCTGCTCGTCAATAAATTTATATTTACGCCCGGCGGCCGCGATTTGCCATTTCTGCCGCAGAGGGAAATCCAGCGGGGCGACATCATTGTCTTTAAATATCCAGGCAATAAGCTCGACCCCGCGCGCGATCGCGCACACGGTAACACCGCGATCGCTTATCAGAGCAACTATGTGAAAAGGGTCATCGGTCTGCCGGGCGAAAAGATCGAGTTTCGGGATAACCAAGTGTTCATCAACGACGTGCTGCTCCCCGAACACCGAGTGATGGCCGACGCGGACAATAGCGCCTCTGCTCTCACCGTCGAGGAATTTGAGCAGCGTGACGGCGACGAGCCGTACACAGTTTTTTACAGCGAGCAAACGATGAATCCTATTCGCGCAGGCCGCCGCCTATCGCGAAACGGTTTCCAATTTGGCGTAGCGAATAAGACGATGAACGTCCCGGCCGACAGCTTTTTCGTGATGGGCGACAGCCGTGATGCCAGCGAAGACAGTCGTGTCTGGGGCTTCGTGCCGCGGGGCCTGATCATCGGCCGGGCGATGTTTGTCTACTGGTCATGTGATCGGGGCGCTTCGCAGGAAAGTTCATGGGGCTGCATCACACACCCGCGCTTTGACCGCATTGGTAAGTTCGTAAAATAGCCTCGCGATGGAATTTAAGTACAGCCGTGAGATGCTCGACGCGCTGCGGGCAAAATCACCTATAGTTGCCCTTGAGTCGACGGTCATCTCCCACGGGCTGCCCTGGCCACAAAATCTCGAGACCGCGAGACGACTGGAGACCGTCGTTCGCCAAAATGGTGCTACGCCAGCGACCGTCGCCATTCTGGGCGGGCGGATCGGCGTCGGGCTCGAGGATGTAGAGATCGAAAGGCTCGCGAATTCGCCGGACGTTGCGAAAGTTTCTCGTCGCGATCTCGCGGTGGTTATCGCCGGCGAATTTGACGGCGCGACCACTGTAGCCTCGACATCGTTCATCGCCCACCGAGCTGGCATCAAGGTATTTGCTACAGGCGGCGTCGGTGGCGTGCATCGCGGTTCTGCAGCGGATGTGTCCGCGGATCTGCCTGAACTCGCCCGCACTCCGATTGTCGTGGTGTGTTCGGGGGTAAAGATCGTTCTCGACCTCGCAGCCACACGAGAATGGCTCGAAACACATGGCGTGCCCGTGCTCGGTTGGCAGTGCGACGAAATGCCCGCGTTTTATTCACGCTCTAGCGGCCTGCCGGTAGACGGTCGCGTCGAAAATGCTGCCGATTTGGCCCGAGTTATCGCTGTACGTAATGAGTTGGAACTCGAGCAAGCGATCTTGCTGACCGTCCCCGTGCCGGAGGAATTTGAGCTCGATCGAATGGAGCTCGAAGCAATTCTGGAAGCATCACTCAAAAAGGCCGCAGATCAATCAATTACGGGCAAGGCTATAACGCCTTTCCTCCTCGCCCAAATGTCAGAAGAGAGTGCCGGTCGAACGCTCGCAGCAAACATCGCACTTCTCGAAAACAATGCAAGGGTTGCGGCGGAGATCGCGATAGAGATCCATCGTGCATGACCAATTACTGGACGGGCGAGTTCGCTTTCCTGTCCATCTTCCGTCGGAGCAGATCGAGGCGTTTCCGGGCCTCAATCGCCTCAGGCGAGGCAGAGTGTTTCGTAACGATCTCTTTCCAACTCGCCCCGTCGTAATGAAATGTTTTCGTGGAAGAATTGAACAGGTAGACGACGCCCAGCTTTCTGTACCGATCGAGGCTAACGTAGTTTAGAAAGTAACTGTGGAGCGGTGCCGCGGTTGCAGCCATCTCGCCGCGGCTAAGCTGACGATTTGCGTCCTTCGAGAGCTTTACTGCGACCTCCTCAAGCAGGTCGCCATAGAGGAGAAGCACCGCCATCCGTGACGGCGACGCGGGAAACAGCGTGAAAAATTCGTTTGCGAGCTCGATCTGCTCAAACCCGCTTGATGCTCTAACAAGTGCGGCGAGGCGCGAGTCATCTGTAGGCCGAAACTTGCCAAACACAGCGTCCGATTGCACCCATCCGAAGTTGGCGGGCGGCGCGTTGACCTTGAAAAACTTCACACCGTCCGCCTCGGCGACGCCAGCTATCGTGATTTTGCGGCCGCGCCGCATTCGCTGAATTCCATTCGCGAAGAGGCTTGGTCGATCGCGAAGGACCGACAACGTCTCGTCGAGTACGACCGCACTTTGTCCAATCTCCGCGGATCTCGCCTTGGCAGCCGGACGTCCTTTCTGTGCGGACGCGTTTGAGTTACATAGAACGGCTAATAGAAAAAAAAGTGTAAGAGATTTGGTCATTTTTCTTTAAGGTTTGACTTCGCGATCGCAGACTTCACGCCCGCGTGATGGAAATGGCAAATCGCGATCGCAAGAGCGTCTGCCGCGTCGTGCGGAGTTGGCACGGTTTTCATACGCAGCAGGAGCTTAACCATCTCGGCGACCTGATGTTTTTCGGCATTGCCGTGCCCGACGACAGTTTGTTTGATCAATCTTGGGGCGTACTCGGCAATCTCCATAGAGCGCTGTTCGGCGAGCAACAGCATCAGCCCCCGAACCTGGCCGAGCTTTAACGCGACGCCAACGTTTACGGCATAGAACGTATCCTCGACCGACAAAACGTCAGGAGAATGTGCGGTGACGAGCTCCGCAACGCCGTCGTAAATGTTCAGCAGGCGCCTCGAAAAGGCATGACGCGGATTCGACTTCACGGTTCCGAAATCGACGAGTGAGTATTTGAGCCCTGATCCCTCGACCAGGCCCCATCCGAGTGTCTCGCTGCCGGGGTCGATGCCTAGAACACGCATTGTAAACAATTGTCCCTTAACGCTTTACTCGGAAAAGATAGTCGAAAAACGAGTTGAAAGGCAAGCGTGGTTTGTAATCGCGGGAAACTCTTTTATCATCAATTTTTGTCAATGGATAATATTCACACCGAACAGGGCGTTCTGCCTTCGGTTCGCGAACTTCTTAAAGGTGCGATCGACTACGCCGGTCTGTTTCCGCCGTCGAATCTATCGATGAGCGACGCGGTGGTCAACTACGCAACCTATCGCAATAGTAATTTTAGCTGGATGCTTGGCCGCTTTGTCGTACCGGTTTCGCAACTACCCGAGTTCATGCAGTACGCCGAGGACTTTATGGTTCGCGACAGCAAGAACCTGTGGCGGCTAAGCGCTCTCCCGGGCGAAGACATCAATCAGACCGTTCGTGAGATCGAGAATTTTAATCGCGAGTACGCAGGCTCGGTTGTGATTGATTCTCTGGAGGTGAAGGTAAACACGATCTCGAAGATCGACAACACGGTAAGTACGCTTCCCGAAGGGCTGACGGCCTACTTTGAGATCGACACAGGCGATAATTTTTCCGACCTGGTCGCGAAGCTTTCCGAAAAAGGGCAGCGGGCTAAAATCAGAACGGGCGGCGTCACCGTTGAAGCGTTCCCTTCGACGGCGGACATCATAAGATTTGTCAGAACGTGCATTGCCGCAAACGTACCGTTTAAGGCGACCGCCGGGCTGCATCATCCGATTCGGCGTTACCGCCCGCTCACGTATGAATCGAACGCACCGCAGGGCACGATGCACGGCTTCTTAAATCTTTTCCTAATGACGGGCTTCCTGCTCGAGGGCTTTCGCCCGACGCTGCTCGAGCACATTATGGAAGAGGAATACGACGAGGTCTTTGTCTTCGACGAATCGGGTGCAACGTGGCAGGGCGAGTTTATGCTCAGCACGCGAAGCATCGAACGCCTCCGCCGCGTCGGTATACAGTCGTTCGGCTCGTGCTCATTCGACGAACCCGTCGCCGATCTGCAAAAGCTGGGGATTTTATGAAGAGATCTGCCCGCGAAAAGACGCGAAAAGTTGGGAAGGAAAATTTGCTTAGGTATTCGCTAAAACTGAAATAACTATTTGAAATTACTGCTACTTTTTTAGCGTATTTCGCGGGCAATAATTCTTATGACTTACGAGATCAACGAGACCCACGATCCGAACCTTCGAAGCTGGGTCGAATCCGCCAACGATCCGAATACGGATTTTCCGATACAGAATCTGCCGTTTTGTACTTTTCGAAGAGAAGACGCGCGAATCGGAGTGCGAATTGGGGATTTTGTTTTAGACCTTAGTGCTTGCTCCGAAGCTGGACTCTTAAACTCTGAGGAAAATGAATTTGATCACTATCATCGTTTTCTGACTTACGATGCACAGCTTAATCTCACATTCGAAGTCGCCCCGGCCGATCACTTCGCTCAACTTAGAAGTGAACTAATAAAGCTTTTACGGGATGATCTCGAACCCAATATTAAGGAGCGTTTTCTGCCATGCCTCATATTGGCCGATGGGTTGAAGTTTGGCGTGCCGTTTGAAATCGGCGACTACACCGACTTCTACTGCTCGATCTATCATGCGACGAATGTCGGGTCGATGTTTCGTCCCGAAAATCCGTTGCTGCCGAATTACAAGTATGTGCCGATCGGGTATCACGGGCGGGCTTCGAGCATTGTGATCTCGGGGACGGACGTCAAGCGTCCGCACGGGCAGAATCGGACAGATCAGGAAGCACCGCCGGTTTTTATTCCGTCGAAGAGTCTCGATTACGAAATGGAACTCGGCTTTTTCGTAGGGCAGGGAAATGAATTGGGAAGCTCCATCCCGATTGCCGAGGCTGAGAATCATATTTTTGGTGTTTGTCTTGTTAACGATTGGTCCGCCCGCGACATACAGGCTTGGGAATATCAGCCGCTTGGGCCGTTTCTCGCGAAAAATTTCGCGACGACGATCTCGCCGTTCGTTGTGACAATGGAGGCACTCGCACCTTTTCGCACGCCGGCATTCGAGCGCGACGCGGACGATCCGCAGCCGCTCGATTATTTGAACGACGAGCAGAACAAAAAGCTCGGCGGACTCGATATAAATCTCGAAGTTTACATTCAGACTGAAAAGATGCGCGACGAAAAGATCGAGCCTTTTCTCGTCTCGCGCTCGAATACAAAGGACCTCTACTGGACGATCGGCCAGATGCTCACACACCATGCGTCCGGCGGCTGCAACCTGCAGACCGGCGACCTGATGGCGACCGGCACTGTCAGCGGCCCCGAACCTAGCGAGCGAGGCTGTCTTTTGGAGCGAACCTGGCGCGGCACCGAACCACTCACTTTGCCAAACGGCGAGCAGCGACGCTTTCTGGAGGACGGCGACGAGGTCATCATGAAGGGCTTTTGCGAACGCGAAGGCTTTCGGCGCATCGGGCTAGGCGCGTGCCGCGGGCGAATTCTCCCGGCGGAATAGGATGTTTTTACCGCGGAGACGCGGAGACGCGGAGAAGACAAAGGCAGGCGGCAGAGAATTATTCTTATTGTTTTCTCTCTGCGTCTC
>Ga0136611_10000027_pt1 | contig 77968 bp, 66 predicted proteins | sample AntDrymUQ2232306_2_FD_106645 | JGI IMG/M metagenome (GOLD analysis project Ga0136611, IMG submission 106645) | Polar desert sand microbial communities from Dry Valleys, Antarctica - metaG UQ223 (23.06) | ecosystem: Environmental > Terrestrial > Soil > Desert | place: Antarctica: Dry Valley... | reverse complement strand
CTGCGCGCGGCCCCGGGGCCGCGCGCAGACGCACGCAGCTCTATCTAAGGAGGGCAAGATGACTAAGAGGGGACAATTACAGACGCTACCAGCCACACCGGGCACGCCACTGGGCACGACGCGGCGCACCTTGATCGGAGGCGGCCTAAGCGCCGGCATCGCTGGCATCTTGAGCGCCTGCGGCGCTGGAGGTCAGACGGGCGGAGCGCAGTCCGGCGGACCGAAGCGCGCGTCCACGTACACCGTGCGCGTCCAGGTGTGGGGAGACATCCAGGATAGGGATGTCTACGAGAATATCGCCTCGGACTACAACGCGTCGCACCCCGACGTGAAGATCGAGAACGACCACCAGCCCACCGCCGCACCGGGTGTGCCCGGCTACTACGACAAGTTTGCCGCCAACCTGGCGGCGGGCACCGCGCCCGACCTTGCCTACTTCCAGGGCTGGATGTGGCAGGAGTACGCCGGCAAAGGCGCCTTGCAAGAAGTGGATGACCGCGCCGCCAAGGACAAGTGGACACAGCCCTGGCCAAGCGATGAAGCTTACGACCTCCAGACCAAGTTCCGCGCCAAACGCTACATGAGCCCGTCCAACATCGGCACCATGGTCATGTACTACGTCAAAGAGTACTTCGATAAGACGGGCACGCCCTACCCCAAGGCCGACTGGACGCTCAACGACTTCCAGGAGACGGCGCGCAAGCTCACCCGGCAGCTAGACGGCAAGCAGGTGTACGGCTATCAGTGGAACAGCGGCTACCTGCGGAACGCGCCCTGGTGGCGCATGAACGCCGTCATGGAGTGGGACCGCATTGCCGAGCCCAAGAAGGCCAACTGGAGCGCAGGCGCGGTGATCGAGGCGTACCAGTATCAGCTTTATGACAGCCAGTACAAGCTGCAGATTGCGCCCACCCAGGCCATGCTGGACGCAGATGCCAACTACAACCGGATAGAGTTCGGCGGCGCTGCGATGAAGGTGGAAGGTCCCTGGTTCCTACCACGCATGTGGGGCTCCCAAGCCAAGCGCGACGGCGGCACGCAGTACGACGTGCAGCTGCTGCCTACGGGCAAGCTCGGAAAGAAGCTGCACATGAATCTCATCGAAGGTCAGGGGATGATCAAGCAGTCCAAAGACAAGGACGCAGCGTGGGATGTGATGAAGTGGATCGGCTCAGATAACGGACAAAAGCGCATCGCCGAAGGCGGACGCATGTGCAACGTGCCGGACACCAACCGCCGTTTCTGGCTGCCAAACGTGAAGCAAAAGTACAACGTTGCCAATGCTGATGCCTTCCTCAAAGCGATTGAGGGCGCCACGATCAACCTGGTGGGCGAGGTGACCGAGAACGTCATCAATCGGGACGCCGGGCTAGCGACCGCGCTTACCAGTATCCGCGACGGCAAAGTGACCGCCAAGGAAGCGCTGGAGCAGACCCAGCCCAAGATCCAGCAGCTCCTGGATAGCTACTGGGCCGCCCAGCCGGCAGGCAAGTAGACCCCGCGATGCCGGCGGCGCGCGTGGCAGCGCGCCGCCCGCCGGCACGACCTTCCTGACTGCAAGCCGCTGTAGCGCGGCTACCAGCCCGCGCTAATCTTCCTTACCTTCTCCAACTCATCAGCCGCGAGCGGCCCATCCGCAGCGGCGGCGTTAGCCTCCGCCTGTCCCACGTTCTTGGCGCCGGGAATGGCGCACGTCACGGCGGGGTGTGCCACCACGAACTGGAGCGCCGCCTGCGCCAGTGTCCTGTCCGGCCGCGCGAGGAACCGGATTTGCTCCACTTTTTCCAGATTGCGCAGGAATCGTTCTCTGCCGTCGCCGTCGTTCCAACTCGCGCGTACGGAATCGTCAAATCGCGTCTCCGGCGAGAACTTGCCCGCCAGCAGTCCTTGCGCAAGCGGCCCGCGGATCAGCGTGCCGATGTCGTGTTCGTGGCAGTACGGCAGGATGTCCCGCGCCGCCGCTTGGTTAAGCATGCTGTAGTTAATCTGCGCCGCCGCGCATGTGTCGTTCTGGTTGAACCGGCGCAGCACGTCCAGTGAGTTGGTCGATATCCCGTACGCCCGGATCTTCCCACGCTCCTTGAGATTCTCAAATGCCTCCAGGAACACCTCCGGTTCCTGCAAATCGCCGATGTGGCACTGGTACAGATCGATGTAGTCCGTTTTCATACGGCCCAGGCTGGCATCCGCACACAGGTACACATGCTGCGGCGAACCAAACGAGATCGGATGGCCCGTGCGCCGCGCGAAGTTGCCAACCTTCGTCGCCACGTACACCGAATTCCGGCGTCCCCTGATTGCGGTTCCCACGCGCTCCTCGCTCACCCCCATGCCATACGAGTCCGCCGTATCCAGTAGGTTTACGCCCACGTCCATTGCACGCTGCATCGTTCGCAACGCCTCGGCTTCCTCCACCGGTCCCCATTGGCCGCCGATGCCCCAGCAACCCATGCTGACCGCCGACACACTCCAGCCCGTCTTCCCTAGCTTCCGATACTGCATAACTCTTTGCTCCCTCTGGCTGCGCGATGGTCGCTTACGACCACTTCGGAATCCTAGCGGCTTGGCCAAGCGACTTGACACCGCCGCCATTTCGCGCCGCGCTAGGTCTTGACCCCATCGGCTGACCCTAGATCACGCGTCAACGATGTCCACCCACTTTCGGGTGCGGGATGATTCGTAGGCCGCGTCGACGATCTGGAGGACGTGCCAGGCCTCCATTGGACCAACTGCGGGCGGCGTGCCGTCACGGATGCCCTGGACGAAGCTGCGCGCCAGGTCAAACATCCACTGCTTGTTGCCATAGACGCCCTTCTTCTCCGGGAGGTCGAAGCTGTGCGTCTGGGCTGACGGGCCGGTTGCACCGGCGCGGCGGCTATTCACGATCAGCTGCGTCCCCAGCGCCGGCCAGTAGGCGTCGCCGTCGGTTCCCCAGACGCGGATAAAGTCCCGGCTTTGACCCGCCGCGGGGGCCACCGCGTTCACATAGCCGGTGTGCAGCGTCCCCACCGCGCCGTTCTCGAATAGCAGCGAGACCGACGAGACATCGTCCATGCGCGGGTCAGCCTGCATGTTGCCTACCACTGGAGCGCAGATCGCACTGACCGACTGGACGTCGCCAAGCAAGGCGCACATGGCTTCCAGGAAATGCGCGCCAAGCCAGTGGAGCATGCCGCCTCCCTCAGTCTCGCTGCGGTACGCGAAGCCGGCCGGACTGCGCTGGCCGGGCAGGGGGCCAACCTGGCTGGTTGTCATCGAGGCCAGGATCGACGTCGGGCGTCCCAGCGCGCCGGACTTGAGCAGCTCGCCTGCGGCCACCATCGCCGGGTGGTGGCGCCACGGGTAATCCACCAGGACGTGGGCACCGGTGCGCCGCACTGCCTCCACCACGGGCGCGAACTCCGCGGCGGTACGGGCGACGCTCTTTTCGACGAAGCAATGCACACCGTGTCCGGCGAGGGCGCTGACCGACGCGGATGCCTCCACCGCGGGCAGCCCGACCACAGCCAGATCAATCTCCTCCGCGGCGAGAAGCTCGGCGATTGAGTGGTAGCCGCGCGCTCCGGGGACGAACGCCACCTCCCGTGCAAGGGCAGCTGCGTCCTCCGGCTCGCACACGGCGACAATCTGAACGTCCTCCACCTCCGCGAGCTGGCGGAACGTCCCAAGCAAGCCGCGCGGGGCCGCTGGGTCCAGCGATCCCATATGCCCGTGCTGCAAGCCAACCATGGCGGCGCGCAATTGGCGTCCGCTCCTGTGTGCGTTTGTCACTGAGTGGTCCCCTTCACGCACCCATGCTACTCTGCGTCACGAAAGGGAGTGCCTGATATGGAGAGAGCGAGTTTGCCCGTCGTTGGTACGTTGACCCGCCGGGACCTGCTGGGCAGAGGCGCCACCGGCGCTGGTGGGTTGTTGCTGGCTGCGTGTGGCGCGGGCACAAGTACCGGGCCATCGGAAAAAGCACTGCAGGTGAGTAAGCCGGTCACCATCACCGCCTGGCTGCCGGCGACGGGTAACTACACCGAGTACCTCCAGAATCAGGTAACCCTATTCCAGCAGTCGCAAGACAAAGTACGCCTTACTGTGGAGCCGTCTGGCGCGACCGATAAGCTGCAAGCCAGCATTGTCGCCGGTGACCCCCCCGACCTCCAGCAGTCCAACTACATCCCCATGTTCATGTGGAATCTCCAGGGCGCGCTTGAGCCCATTGACGCCTATCTGGACAAGCGAGGCAAGAGTGACTACTTTGATTGGGCGCGCGAAGGCTCAACCATCAAAGGCAAGCTGTATGAGTGGCCGTGGATGTTGAACCCCACCGGCCCGGTGATCAACAAGAGCCTGCTGGCGGAGCGCGGCTCGGCCAACCTGGCGCCGGCGCAGGGCCTCAAGGCGGACTGGACCTTTGACCAGTGGAGGACCATTTTGCGCGCGGTGACGAACGTGACCGGCGACGACACGCGGGATGTGTACGGCACCGCGTTCATGGGAACTACCACTTGGTACTGGGAGATGATGTACCTATGGGGAAACGGAGCGGAGATCTACAACAAGGACGAAACTAAGGTGGTCGTCAACTCGCCGGAAGGGGTGGCCGGATTACAGATGCTGCTGGACGTGCAGCTCCGGGATCGTCAGGCAGCGCCGAATCCCGACGCGCTCGACGCGGCGAAATGTGCGGAGCTGTATTACACGAAGCGGACCGGCATACTGGGCGGCTCCAACTCAAACATTGGCGAGGTGGAGCGCAGGCTCAAGGCGGGAACGGCCCTGGCGCCGTTTGAATCTGCGTTCATGCCGCCGCCGCACGCCCCGGGCAAGAAGCCAGGCGCCTTTGTGGCGGTGCAGAGCTTCCTGGTGTTCAAGCAAAGCAAGGATCCAGACCGCACAGCGGCCGCGATGCAGTTGGGAAACTTCCTGACCGACACCCCAGCGCAGAAATCGATCACTTCAATTGGCGAGCTGCCGGTACGCAAGTCCACGGGGAACATATACGCGGCAGACAGCAACCGCACCACGGGGTTCTCGGTGATCGAGAACGGGCGCTCCATGGGGCGTTTCCCGGAGAACGGCGAAGTGCGGGTCTTATGGCAAGATGCAATCCGTTCGGTCTGGAAGCGCGAGAAGGCGCCCAAAGACGCGCTGGACAACTTGGTGCGCCTCTCTGAGCCGATCATGGCCAAGAACGTGGCGCGCGGTGGCACGCAGTGACAGACGCTTTGGGAACTCCAGCCGCAACGGCGGATGTCAAGGCAACTGCAACGCGCGCAGCGCGCCTGCGAGCAGGCGTGATCGGCTGTGGCGTTGGGAGTAACCACGCCTACGCGTATCAGCAGCACCCGGACGTGGATCTGGTGGCGATTTGCGATGTCAACCCGGCGATCTTCGAGAAGGTGTACGCCGGCGCCGGCGTAGAGCGCGGCGCGGTGCGCACCTACACCGATTACGGGGAACTGCTGCGCCAGGAGCGCTTGGATCTGGTGAGCGTGGCCACGCCAGACCAGTACCACGCCGGGCCGGTGACCGAGGCGGCAGCTGCCGGAGTAGGCGGGATCTTGTGCGAAAAGCCGATCGCAAGCTCGTTGGCGGATGCTGACAACATGATCGAGGCGGTGGAACGCTACGGCACAAAGATGCTGGTGGACCACACGCGCAACTTTGATCCTGCGTACGTCGAGGTGCGCAATCGCGTCCGGCAGGGCGAGATTGGCACGCTCACGCGCATCGTCGCGTATCTGGGTGGCAAGCGGGCGATGTTGTTCCGCAATTCGACCCACCTGCTCGGGGCCGTCTGCTTCTACGCCGAGTCATCACCGGCGTGGGTGATAGCCGCGCTTGACCAGGGCTTTGAGGACTACGGGCTGGAATACAAGGGTGAGGGTGGTAAGAACCCCGCGCTCGATCCCGGCGCGACGCTGATGATTCACTTTGCGAACGGCGTGCGAGCCCTGGTGATGGCGTCCAAGCGCACGCCGGCGCTTGGCGTACACTTGGATCTGCTCGGCACGCGGGGGCGCATGGAGGTCGGTGACCGCGAGACGCGGGCGTGGGAGTGCGCGGACGAAGAAGGCGTGATGCAGCCGCGCGAAGTGACGTGGCGCCAGGGTATCGATGGAAGTCTCGGGGCGCGCTTGGTCCCGGCGGTCGATCATCTGATAGCAATGATCCGTGACGATGTACCAGCGGACTCGCCACCGCGTGCGGCGCGCGATGTGCTCGAGCTGCTGTTTGGCGCGCTGCGCTCCCAGGCTGAAGGGATGACACCCATCCACCTACCAGCACCGCGCTAAGTCACCTGTGCCGCTCCCAGGCGCGAACGCCCAACGCAACCCCGCACACGAACATCATGCATGCGTTTGTCACCACGCGGCCGCACGATCTCATACGGATAAATCGCAATTTCCGATTGCACGCCCTCAATCCGTTTATATATAGAGAGGAGGAAGCTCGCATGCAGCCCCGCGTCCGCCCCGATCCCAGACCCACCCACAGAATGTCGCCACTCGGCTGTTCTACCAGTACGCAGGGACCAGCACGCTAAACCCAACCGCGATCACCACAAGGCACCGTTCGCCACCGCGCCCGCGCCATCGACCACACTAGGGTATGCTGCAGCCCACGCTCACGGCCCACTGCCGTCCGTGTTGCCAATCAGACAACACCATCCGGACGCCGCCGGCTACATTGGGCTACACAGAGCTACGCAAAATCGCCAACGTTCCCGTCGCCGCGCACACAATGCATCACATTGCACGGTTCACAGCACGTTCCTGTTGCCATTCAGTCAACACCGCCGTCCCGCAAACGGCGAAATTACAGAACAAACTACCGCCTTCTCCTCCACGCTCAGCACCCCGCCGGGGCTCGTTCATCAGAAGCGTGCTCTCGTGAGTTGGACTCTCTATGGAAGAGACGCGGCCGTGCGCTTTGCCACACGTACAGCGGTCAGCCCGCCTTGTTTCTCTCCATCGCCTTAATGAGCTTGTTAGTGCGCTTATCGGCCAGGTGGCTGTTCACGACAAACAGCGCGTGAATGGCTCCCGGCACCCAGAAGCAGATGGTCAGGATAACGCTGAGCACTGCTTGAAGCGGCTTTCCGCACAGCAACACCGCCACCGGGGGCAGCACAATCGCCAGTAGATACAACATCCTCTTCCTCCTCTCTTATCTTAGTCCCTTGTCGCCGCCACCCATGCCCTGCTCACCCGGTCGATCCAGCGCCACGCCTGCGCCAATTGTTTCTCCGTGGGGCGCACCTTGCGGTGGACCGCAGCCGGCGCACCGGATACCGTGATACTCCTCGAAGGCACCGTGCTCGTCCGCCCAGATCCAGATCAGCTCGCTCGCCGTGGTCTTGCTTCCGCAGCCGCCGCACGCGTTATCCGGGTCTTCTTCCCACGGCTGAACGGAATCAGATCCCACCTGCACCTGACGCCACATCTCACGTGTTGCCATTGTTTTCGCTTGCTCCCGCCAGTGTAATCAAGCCGCCGGCTCCCATCTGTATGATGGACACGATCACCAATGTCTTCGTACGCTATCGAAAGAAGGACCAGCCCGTGACAACTCAGGACATGACCGCCAGATTTGCCGTCAACCACGTCACCCTCTTCCACCTCGGCGCCAGATTGTCCGGACTGACGGCTTCACCCTTATGGGCGATGTCACCGTCCGCGACCGCCCCCGTAGCTGGATAAGCGAGCAACTTACATGAACGCCCACCCTCTTACAACGCAAGAACTGGTCACGCCCGCAGTTATCTGTGATCTGGACGTGCTTGAGCGCAATCTGGCAGAGATGGCCTCCCACTGCCGTGAGGTAGGCATCCCGCTGCGCGCGCACACCAAGTCCCACAAGATTCCGGAATTGGCCCACCGCCAGATGGACTCCGGGTGCGTCGGCATCTGCTGCCAGAAGCTGGGAGACGCCGAGGTTATGGTGGCCGCCGGCCTGCGCGACATTCTCATCCCGTACAACCTCATCGGCGCTGCCAAGGTGGAGCGGCTGATCCGCCTGGTAAGGCGCGCAAACATCACCGTCTCGGCCGACTCTGAGGAAACGGTGCGCGGCATCTCGGCGCAGGCTGGTCCGGCCGGAGTCAGCGTGCCCATCCTGATCGAGCTGGATACCGGCGCCCGTCGCTGCGGCGTGCAGTCGCCCCAAGCAGCGCAGGCGCTCGCCCGCATCATTACCGATCTGCCCGGCGTGGATCTGAGCGGCATTATGACGTACCCCAGCCGGCTTGATGCCAAACCCTTTCTGGACGAAGTGCATGATCTGCTTACTGCGGACGGCATCCCGCTGCAAGTTGTCAGCGGCGGCGGCACCGGCTCTGAAGCCGACTCAAAGGAGATAGGCTGCACCGAGACGCGCAGTGGTTCGTATATTTGGGAGGGCCTCAAGCGAGTAGGCAAAAGCGACGACCTGAGCGCCGAACGCTGTCCTGTTCGCGTGATCTGCACGGTTGTGAGCGTCCCCACCAAGGACCGCGTCATAATCGACGGCGGCATGAAGACGTTTGCCAGCTACCCGCCTGTGCCGTACGGCCACTGCATCGAGCATCCTGAGATCAAGATTGCCCGTATGTCCGTGGAACACGGCCATATTGACGCAAGCGGATCATCTCACACCTTCAAGGTTGGCGATCGCCTGACGTTCATCCCGCTCCACCAGGAAATGTGCCTCAACCTGCACGACGAAGTGACCGGCATCCGCAACGACCGCGTGGAGGTCACATGGCCCATCGCCGGCCGGGGCAAAGTACGCTAGCAACCGTCCTAAGAACGCTAGTCCTCAGTGCCAGCCCCACACCCGTCCTAAAGTGGCGCGCCATGGGTCTGAGGCAGCGTGGCGGCGACACAATCCAAGGAGAGATGGCAGGATGCCAATGCAGCGCATGAGTAGCAGATCGAAAACTCGAAGGCACTTTCTGAGCGGTGCGGGCGCTATCACCAGCGGGATAGTTCTGGCCGCATGTGCGGGAGGCGCTCAGGGAGGGAGTGGCGGCGTGAAACCGGGTGATACGGCGCCTGCCGCACTGCTCAAAAAAGGGTCCACCATTCAGTGGGCGGTGGACGCCGGGCCCACACGCACGCCGCTGCGTGAAGACCAGAGCAAGCTCTTCAAGGCGAAGTTCCCGGACCTCAACGTAGAAGCGTTGCAGGGCGCCGCCAACGATGAGAAGCTCCAGGCGCTCTTTGCCGCCGGCACGCCGCCCGATCTCTTTCGAACCGAGACCGCCGGCATGGCGTTCTTTGCGTCACGCAACCAAACGGCGGCGCTCGATCCCATGATCCGTCGCGATAAATACGACCTGACGGACTTCTTCCCCGCCGCCTGGGCGCTGTGGACATGGAAGGAGAAGCATTACGGCGCTCCCTTCCTTGGCATCCGCATTGGATATTTCAATCGCGCGCTTGCCCAGCAAGTGGGCGCGAAGGTTCCCGCCACCTGGAAGGACCCCGCCTGGACGTTTGACGCTTTTCTAGACGCAGCGCAGAAGGCGACGACGCGCGCCGGAACCACCGCCTCTCGCTGGGGTGTGGACATAGGCGGCGCCCGGCGAGATTGGCAGCCGTGGGTCTGGAACAATGGCGGTGAGCTTTTCAGCGCGGACGGCACCAAGGTACTGTTGGATCAGCCGGCCGCCATGGAGGCACTACAACTGCTGACAGACATCGTCCACAAGCAGAAGGTGGCTCCTTCGCCACAGGAGCTGATGGCCGCGGGTGGGCGGCGCCCGCTCTTTGAGGCGGGAAACCTGCTGATGTATCACGAGCCCGTCAACAACGTGGCCGCCAACCGGCGCGGTGCGTCCTTTGATTGGAGTCTGATGGGCCTTCCGCGCGGTAAGGCGAAGACTCCGGCGGCATCCGGCGGGGGCGTTGGCTGGTTCATGCCCGCCGAATCAAAGGTCAAGGACGAGACCTGGGAGCTCATGAAGGTGCTGACCAGCAAGGAGAGCGTGCGCCTGGAGGCGATCCGCGGCGAGGCGCCGCCCAGCCGCAAGTCTATTGCCAGTGAGCCGGAGTTCGTCAGCCCCGCGGAGGCGCCCAAGGGCGATATGAAAGTGGTGGTTGAGGCGCTGGAGCTTATGCACGTCGAGACGCCGCTGATCAATGGCGTGGAGATTGATCGCATCCTGACCGAGGAGCTTAATCCCGTTTGGCGCGGTGAAAAGCCGCTACGAGAAGCGGTGAATGCCGCCGTCGCCAAGATCAAGCCATTGCTAAACCCGGTGGGGTAATGTTCGGGCCTGGCAAACCTCTCGCAGCCGGAATCAGCCGGCCGTAATCCAGACGGGGCTCGACCATGCCATGGCGACGCGGCCGTGGACTATGTCGCGCTGGCGTACCCGAACGTAGTAGAGGCCGTTCGCGGGCGGCGCCTCATCGGTCCAGTCCAGCGCCAGCTCGGTGGGAGCGCTACCGGCAAACCATTGTCGGTGAGCTACCCGCCACTCTTGCGCATCCAGGTCTCCTCGCATGATTTCAACGAAGCGCAGTGGCCCGGTGGCGGTGATAGTGCCCGTGAGACGCGCCGCCTCTCCAGTAGGTAGGTGTGTTTCGCCTCCCATAGGAACGCCGTTCACGGCAAAGTCCAGGATCAGGCGGCAGCCGGTGGTGCCATAAGTGCGTCGCTGACGGATAGCTTGGAAAACCGCTTCTCGGGTCAATGCCGGCGCGTAGACCGCCATTATGCCGAAGCCATCGCGTCCAGGGCGGGCGATGTGGTTGTCCGAGGAGGCGATGGTCCCCATACGGTTCCCGCGCAGCCAGCCTTCACGGACGGCGCTGGGCGACGCCGCCGGACCACTCAGCGTGAAGTCCACCACGTCTGAGGCCAGCGGGTGATCGTCTGCGTGCAGCTCCGACTGGCCGTGGCCGGAGTAGATTTCAGCGACCACGCGGAAGCCATCGTGATGGACGGACCAGTCAGTATTTGGACGCGACGGGTTTCCGAGCGCGATGGTGTGGTGGGGGATGGTAATGGCTTCGCCAGGGGTTGATTCCTGCCAGAACTCCTCCAGGTTCGCCACGTTGGAGGCGCGCAGGGTCCCTTGCGCGCCTCGATAGAAGACGTTGTGGTGTCCATACGGGAACTTCAGGCTGTCTTCAAACCCCAAAAGCGTGACAAATCCCGTGAGATTGCTGCTCTTGCTGTCCCCGGCGGGCCTGGATTCCTCGGCGCCGTTAGCACTTCTGGGTCCGCTCTCCTCGTCCAGATGGAGCGCGTTCAATCGCGTCACCTCGGCCCAGTCTTCGGGTGCTAGGGATTCACCGTGGTCGGCGTTGCCGTAAACCTGCAGGCCTGAGACATCACGCGCGTAACGGTACGCGTCCTCGGGCAGTCCGCTGCCATCCCAGGAGAGCTGGGTGTGACCGTGAAGATCCCCCCAGAAAAGCCTCTCCAGTGGCACGGCTTCAACGCTTCGGCACGGGTTGGAGAGCGCATAAAGCCGCCCGTCGGTGGATTGCGCGCGCAGCCGGATGACGCCCGGCCCGCGCGGTGTGAATGGGACGCGCACACTCCACTCGCCGGGCGGGCAGACGATCCCATCGGGCGTGGCTCTGGCGGCTCTGGCGGCGCTGGGGGCACTTAGGTCGCCAGCAATTCCTGTGGCGCCGGCTATGGAGAGATCGGCCTCGCCCTCAGCGACGCGCAGGATCACGGCGAGACTGTCCGGCCAGCTTGGATTGAGATTGGCGTCCAGGACCACCACCAACGCCTCAGCGGCTTCGCCTACAGTGCAGACCGAGGGGAGATAAATGGTCACTTCCGTGGGTGGACCACCTTCTACCCGTAAGTGGGGCAATGCAGCCTCGGACAGCGACGTGAACGTACCCGATCCGGTGAGGTCTACTTCGGCGCGCACGAGCTCGGGTGAGCGACCCCACATCGGTGGCGTGAAGCCCCGGCCGCCACGTGAGCGGTCGCCGTACAAGACATCGATAGCACCGCCCGGAGGAAGCTGTCCACTTTCCACTGCGACCCGTACCACCCAGCCGTACCGCCTTTCCTTGCCGTCCAGGTTGGGCCGCGCGCGCTTGACGTACTCCAGGTCAACGCCCGGCTTCTCCGCTTCTTCCCCTTCCACCTCGCAGCGGAGGAGAACGGGGGCGGACGCGCCGCCAGCCTTGCCTCTGCTGCCCACATCGCTGACCTTGCTGCCAGGGAAGTTGGGAACCACCAACGCGCTGACGTAGAAAGCGTCTGCCGGACGGCTGGTCTGGAGCGCCCGTGCGGAGTTGCGGAGCCACTGGTGCCACGTCGGAGGCAGCGCCACGCGCACGGCACCTCCCGCCGGTAGGCCTTCTGGTCCCGCGATGTAGCGCACCGTCCAGGTACCCCACTCCCCAACGGTGCCGCAGTCCGGCGATACTGTGATGCTGCCCAGCCGCGCGCTCTGTTCGATGGTCATTGTTGCGAAGCCAGGATACGAGACTGACCTACGTCTAGGCGGTACTAGCGGCCATAGACCGTCTGGAGAAGAGCCTTGATGTAGCCGTTGGCGTAGGCGTGGCCGTGCCAGCTGTTGAATGGCTCGGCGAAGCGCGGAGTATGGTCCATCATGAACGGGCCTCGGAAGCCAATCTCCTTATAGGTGCGCATGGCCTCCAACATGTCCTGATCGCCTTCGTCGATAAACACCTCCTGGAAATCGTTGGGGGTGCCAACGATATTGCGGAAGTGGACGTAGCCAATCTTGCCGCGCCCGCCGATGGAGCGGATGGCGCCTGGCACGTCTACGCCCATCTCGTGGACGCAGCCTTGACAGAAGAGCATGGCGTTGGACGGGCTTTCTACCAGATCGAAAATCTTGTGGTAGTTCTCAATGCTGCTGGATATGCGCGCTGCACCGCCCAACGCTTCCTGGACCGGGGGATCATCCGGGTGCAGGCAGACGCGCACACCCACTTCTTCTGCCACGGGGATGAGCCGCTCATAGAAACTGCCAATGTTCTGCCAGAGTTGCTCTTCAGTGGTCCAGCGGTCTACGTAACGCGAGGGGTCTTCCTCCAGTTCATGCAGGCGGAAGGTGGAGAGCTTGACGCCGCCACGCCCTTCGGTGGGCGCGGAGCGGAAGTGACCGATGGGCTGGAAGGTAGTCGCGGTGAGTGGTACCCCGGCCACGCCGATGCCGCGAACGATGTTGATCCAGGCGCTGGCCTGCTGCTCGTACCCGTCTCGGCCGGTGGTGATGAGGTTCTTGGGAAGGTTGCCGCAATGCAGCACGGCCAGCTCTAGCCCGTGGTCTTCCACATGCTTGCGCATGCGGATGAAATCCTCGGCATGGGTGTCACCGTCGGCAAACTTTGGGGGGACGCGAATCTGGACGCCCTGCACGCCAATTGCTTTGACGAAGTTCAGGACGTTGGAGTCCGCGTTCTCCCAGGGCACCTGGTCAATAAGCTGGGAGCGGGGTGGCAACGGTTGGTTGGCCATGGTGGCCGTGAGGATAGCGCAGGCCGGTCGCCGGCCACCGATTGGTAGCCAAAGTCAGGTAGTGACTGAAACGGGCGGGCGATGGACGGTATGCTGCGTGATGCAGAAGGAGCACCCTACATTAATGACCTCTCAGCCCAAGTCCGCGCCGTACGGCTCGTGGAAATCGCCGGTCACGTCAGAACTAGTGGTCGCTGGTTCTTTGACGCTCAGTGCGGTGCTGTTGGACGGCGATAACGTTCTCTGGATGGAGGGACGCCCAGCCGAGGGAGGCCGAAACGTGCTTGTGCGGCGCGCGCCGGATGAAACGGTGGCGGACGCGATCCCGCCTGGCTTCAACGCCCGATCCCGCGTTCACGAGTATGGCGGCGGGGCGGCGCTTGTGGCGGATGGGAGCGTCTACTTCTCGAACTTCGCCGATCAACGGCTGTACCGCCAGGCCATGGAGTCTCGTGACTCCGCGCCGGGCGTGCAGACCAACCCCAATCAACCCCCGCAGTCTGCGGATCCACTAACACCAGCGCTACCGCTGCGATACGCGGACGCAGTACTCGACGCGTCCAGAGGGAAGCTCGTGTGTGTGCGCGAGGATCATCGTGAGGCAAGCGACGGGGCTGGACATGAACCGGTCAACACGATCGTGGCGGTACGCACAGACGGGGGTAGTGCGCACGACGGTGGCGAGGTGTTGGTTTCAGGAAACGACTTCTATTCATCGCCTCGGCTCAGTATGGATGGGCGACACCTGGCATGGATTACCTGGCGCCACCCTAATATGCCGTGGGACGGTACTGAGCTGTGGGTGGCTCAGGTCGAGAGTGATGGCACGCTAGGACCGGCGCAGCTTGTGGCTGGTGGTCAGGAGGAATCGATCTTCCAGCCCGAATGGTCTCCGGATGGGGATTTGTATTTCGTCTCAGATCGCACTGGTTGGTGGAATCTGTATCGCTGGATTGGTGGCGATCTGCGCGGAAGTCGGGGTGAAGTCCAGAGCGCCGGACGTGAAAACGGGAAGGTTGAGGCGCTCACCGAGCTGGAGGCGGAGTTTGGGCAGCCGCAGTGGCAGTTCGGCCAGTCATGCTACGCGGTTGAGTCGCCGGGTCGCATTGTCTGCCGGTATGTGCAGGCGGGGGTCAGCCATTTGGCAGTGTTGGACGTGACCACGCGCCGGCTCGAGGATCTGCCGGTTCCATTTACCAACATCGCGTACGTTCGTGCCGGAGCAGGCAAGGTTGCGTTCATTGGAGGATCAGATACCCAGCCGTCTTCAGTTGTTCTGCTGGACCTGGCCACGGGCGGGATGGAGGTTCTGCGCCAGTCCAGTGACCTTGAGCTAGATGACGGCTATCTTTCGGCCGCGCAGCCGGCGGAGTTTCCGACTGAAGGCGGGCTGATGGCGTACGGATTCTTCTACCCGCCCCAGAACCGGGACTATGCCGCCGCGCCGGGCGGTGCGTCTGCCGGAGCAACCAGCGAAAAACCGCCGCTGTTGGTTAGAAGTCATGGCGGTCCGACGAGCGCGACGATGAGCACCTTGGACCTGGCCACACTGTATTGGACGAGCCGGGGGTTTGCCGTGCTGGATGTGAACTATGGCGGCAGCACGGGGTACGGCCGCGCGTACCGGGAGCGGCTGAGGGGACAATGGGGCGTAGTAGACGTGGATGACTGCGTCAACGGGGCGCGCTGGTTGGCGGAGCAGGGGCTGGTAGACGCCGGACGCCTAGCGATCAGAGGTGGCAGCGCGGGCGGTTACACCACCCTTTGCGCGCTTACGTTCCGGGATACGTTCCACGCCGGGGCGAGTCACTACGGCGTGAGCGACCTTGAGGCCCTGGCGAAGGAGACGCACAAGTTCGAGGCGCGCTACCTGGACAGCCTGGTGGGACCATACCCAAAGCGCCGTGATCTGTACGTGGAGCGGTCGCCAATTCACCATGCGCAGCGGCTTTCCTGCCCAGTGATCTTCTTCCAGGGGCTGGATGATCCGGTGGTGCCGCCTAATCAGGCGGAGATGATGGTGGAAGCGCTGGAGCGCAAGCGGGTGCCCGTGGCGTACGTTTCGTTTGAAGGGGAGCAGCACGGCTTCCGGCGCGCGGAGAACATCAAGCGCGCGGTTGAGGCGGAGCTGTACTTTTATTCTCGTGTCTTCGGCTTTCCCCTGGCTGACCCCATTGAACCGGTTGCCATCTACGCCGCAGAGCGTCTCACAACGCGAGACTGATGTCTGACGCATTCACCGCGCGCCGGACCGGTCAATCCTGGCGAAAGAGGGATACGTACCCGCGTCGTTGTGGCATGTCCATTGCGGCCACGGAAGTCACGAAGACGATAGCGGCACAGTTTTCGTGAGTGCGGAGAGAGATGGCCTTAGAACGGCACGGGAACGTCGAACTCGGCGGCGATCTCGTTCAGCTCTTCACGGTGGCGGACACCGACGAGAACGCCCTCTACGGCCCATTGATGCTGGCGCTCCCACTCCAGGCGACCAGGCAGCGTGGCGCGGCCGTCGGTGTTGGGGAACGGCTTGAGCTCTGCGATCATGCGCTGGTACGCGTCTACCTCGCGCGCCAACGTCTGGGGTTCAATGAACCGCGCCGGCTCGATAAAGACGAACAGCGCACCCTGGTTAGCGCCCTCGTAGGTCTTGATGGCTCGCTCCTCTTCCAAAGGTACTCCGGCCAGGAAGCCGCCCAGCATCTGACACATGGCGCCGAGCCCAAGTGAGCGAAAGAGCGTACTTGGGAGGCGCTCCATCATGAGCTGGAGCAGCTCATCGGGAGCGGAGTAGAGGTCATGGATGGCGCCGAAGTCCAGGACCACCGGAGGTTCATCTCCCGCCGGCATTGCAAAGCTCATTGGAGAGCCGCCGGCGGCGTTGAGCAGTGGCTGGCCGGGAGCTAGCTTTAGCTGGTGGCCCGAGGTGTCGTAGCCGATCAGGCCGGCGGCAGCGGCGACCCGGGTGTAGAGCCCGGCGGCGCCGAAGTGGCCGTGGTGGCGCGTGACGCCAACGGCAACGCCGTGCTCCTTTGCCTTCTCCACCAGCGAGTGGGCGGCACGCCAGCTTGGGAAGTAGCCCAGCCCGGCGTCTCCGTCCAGCAGAAGCGTGACGGCGCTCTCACGCAGCACGCGCACTTCTGGACGCGGGTTGAGGCGGCCGTCGCGCAGGAGGCGGGCATAGTCCTTGATCTGGCGTGACCCGTGGCTGAAGACGCCGCGCAGATCATTCTGCACAAGGAGATTAGCCAGCAGCGTGGCGTGCTCATCGCTCATGCCGGCGCGCCCGGCGAGTGTGCGCACGAGGTCACGTAGTACCTGGGGCTGGACACGAATGGCATCGGTGGGAACTCGGTTCATGGTCCCCAAAGATACGCGCTGCGGGTGCGCGCCGTCCCGCGGGGTACCGCGGTACCCCGCGGGACAGCACTTGAACTCGACTGAGGGTTAGGGCGTCGGTGGCAGACTTTCCGGCGGCTGGGCTGGCACCGACGGCGGGCGAGGCTGAATGGCTACCTGCTCGACTCCATCCGGCAGGGGGAGTCCAAAGAGCGCCCAGCCCGGTCGGTTAATGTCAGTGCTCTTGTGGGCCTGGTTTAGGCCGGGGCCGCACTCCAAGGCGCGCTGGATTGACCACTTGGAGAGAGTCTGCACCTTCTCCATGCCGGCTATCTCCTCCAGAGTGAAGAAGCGCGCATCGGAAATCTCGTCACCGTCGGGCTTGGGCTGGGCGTCTGGGCCGTCCAGCAGCTCCAGGCGAATGACCACGTAGACGTTGGTGCTTGGTCCGCCAACGCCACCGCCGATTGCGTGCCTGAAACCGAGTACGTCCACGACGCGCGCCCTGATCCCCGCTTCCTCCCAGCATTCGCGCTCCGCAGCGTCGGCCACGTCCTCGTCCACTTCCACGTAGCCTCCTGGGATCTGCCATGACCCCTTGCCAGGGTTCTGGCCACGCTGGACGAGCAGCGCTTCCTGGACGCAGCCGCCGGTTCCATTGCCATCTTGGCCGCCGCCCCGGATGACACTCCGGTCACGAATGACCACGCCACCGCAACCGATGGAAAAGTCTCCAAAGAAGATGAAGCCGCAACCCGCAGCCGTGCAGTGGGGCCGGTCCCGCCCACCATTGGGTCGCATCTCCAGTGGCGCGGCGCAACGTGGGCAGTACTTCACGCCTCGCAGTATGCCGGATTAGCCGAACTTGCCTACATTGCCATCACTACCAGCTCCCAAGAGCGGGCCCGCGGCGCGAGGAACGTTTCGTAGTACAGTGTCCTGGCGGGGCACTTCCTTAAAGGTCGGAAGGAGTGGAGCAAGCGATGTCGACACGGCGAGCAGCGATAGCGAGATTGGCGAGCACTGCGAGTGCGATGGGATCGGTGGGTGTCCTGGCAGCATGCGCGGGCAGTGGAACGGGGGCGGAGCAAGCTGCACCGGTACCTGGCAGCGTGCCGGATAGACCGGTGACACTCAGCTATTTGAACTTTTTCTCCGCCGCAGACCCGCAAAACATTTTGTTTCCACACGCGCTGGCAACGCTGCAAAAGCACTATGCACGCGTCAGTGTGGAGCAGATCAGCACTGCGGGATCGGGTCAAGATGTAATGGCCAAGTTTCAGGCGCTGGCCAGCGCCGGCACCCCGCCCGACATTGCGGCGCTCAACCCACAGTATGTCGAGCCGCTACGGTCCCGAGGTCAGCTTGGAGACCTCTCACCGTATATCCGGCGCGACGCTAAGGCATTCCAGCAGGAGGACTTTGCCGAGGCGACACTGCTGCGCGCCCGCAAGGACGGCAAGTGGCACGCAATTCCGCTGCAAATGGGGTTGTGGTTCACGCTGTACAACGCCACGCTCTACGAGCAAGCGGGCGTGTCTAGGCCGGATGCCACTTGGTCATGGGACCGCCTATTGGAGGCGACGCGCGCGGTGATGGCCCGCCACAGCGCAGTCGTGGGCATCTCAATGCCGCCGTACGAGTTGCCGGTGCGTGGCGCCGGTGGGGACGTGCTCTCCAAGGATGAGAAGAAGTGCCTGCTGGATGAGCCGGCTGCGCTGGACGGAATCCAATTCAATGCCGATCTGCGCCAGAAGCATCGCGTAGTACCTGGAATGGCAGAGATGGGTGGCCAAACTATGCTCCAGCTCTTTGACTCAGGCAGGCTCGCCTCGCACATCGGCGATCCCGGCGCCCTAAGTGGGAGACAGCGCGGCAAGCTGGGCTTCAGTTGGAATATTGCCAGCGTGCCCAAGGGGAAGACGGGGCGCCTCAGCACGGTCAAGGGACCAAGCCTTGTCATGACCAACGACAGCAAGGAGAAGGACACCGCTTGGGCATGGCTGCTGCACTACACCAGCCCGGAGATGCAGCGCTTTGTCACGGTTGAGGGCAAGATTGTCAGCGCGCGCACCAGCGCGCTCAAGGCGTTCATCGCGCTGGACGAGGGCGTTGACAAGACGGTACTGCTCGACATGGCATCAATCGCACGGCCAATGCCGTATGTGGCGCGCTATGACGAGATGGATAAGGAGATCGGCGTGGGATTGGACGCCGCCTATGCGGGGGAGCAGCCGGTGAAGGCGGCCATGACGGAAGTGGCGCGCAAGGTCAATTTGTTGCTGACTTCGTAAAGTCACACATGACTGAGCGCACAACCAGCAGACCGAGCACACGGGCTATATCTGGCGCGTCCGGGGCCTCCGGGGCAAAGGGGGAGGAGGCCTCCAAACCCAACATCCTGGTCATCATGTCTGATGAGCACGGGCCGATGTTCTCCGGGCTGCACGGTCATCCGATTGTCAGGTCGCCTCATTTGGATGCGCTGGGGCGCAGCGGGATTACCTTTGACGCCGGATACTGCAATTCGCCGCTGTGCGTGCCCTCACGCGCCAGCTTCATGTCCGGCAAATATGTGAGTCGGGTTGGCGCATATGACAACGGGGCGCCCTTCCCGTCTGAGACGCTGACGTTTGCACACCTGCTCCGCGGCGCGGGGTACGAGGTGGTGCTGGACGGCAAGATGCACTTTGTGGGGCCGGATAAGCTGCACGGATTTGAGCGTCAGCTAACGCGTGACGCGCACGGCGCGGGCACCGTGACCGGTCGGGAATGGGAAGATGAGCACCGCGTGGGCGGCCCGCAGATGCGGCGACGCATTGAGGAAGCTGGGCCGGGGCGGGCCAGCCACCTGGACTTTGATGATGACGTTGAGGCGGCGGCCCTGGACTGGCTGCGCGAGCCAGCCCGGAATGACGCTCCCTGGTGCCTGGTGGCATCCTTCCTCTGTCCGCACTTTCCTTTGATTGTCCCGGAGCCGTACTTCTCCATGTACTACCCGGACAACGTGGACATGCCAGTCATACCGAGTGGTCACCTGGAAGGGCAACATCCGGCGCACCAACGCGTGCGAGACACGTTCAACCTGGCGGGTTTCACCGAAGCACAGGTCCGTAAGGCTCGCGCAGCGTACTACGGCCTGATCACGTACCTGGATGACAAGATCGGCCGGCTGATGTCAGCGCTGCAGGAGACGGGCCAGTACGAAAACACGGTGGTTGTGTACACGTCCGACCACGGCGAGTTTGCCGGCGACCATGGCCTGTGGTGGAAGAACGATTTCTATGAGCAGGCATCACGCATCCCGATCGTCTTCTCCTCTCCGGGAAGGCTGCCGGAGGGCCAGCGCGTGGCGGGTGCCATGTCCAATGTAGACGTGGCACGCACGCTGGTCGACATTGGCGGTGGTGATCCGGAGGGATGCGCGGATTGGGACGGCGATACCTTACTGCCGCTAATGCGCGGGCTGGGCACGGCCTCTGCCGCGGAAGCGACGGCGGCGTGGAAGGACGAGGCGATTGTGGAGTATTTTGGCCACGCGACCAACCGGCCTCAGCGGATGCTGCGTACCGGCCGCTGGAAGTATTGCTACTACCACCGCGAGCCTTCCGAGCTCTATGACCTGAAGTCCGATCCGCGAGAGATGACCAATCTCGCCGGGACGCCCGCTCTCGCGGGGTTGGAGACCGCACTACACCGGCGGCTGCTAGCGGATTGGGACCCAGCGGCAGTGGAGCGCCAGGTGCGCTCCAGTCAGCGAGCGCGTCACGCAATTGCTCGAGCTACGGTGGGGCGTGGACCGCGTGATCCCGAAACGCAGGGTTTACCGGAACACTAACAACTCAATAAACCGGCCCACCAGCGCATGGGATCGCGCCATTTGACAGATGAACGGCGGCTAAATACGCGACAGAAATAGAACACCGTCTGGGCGCCATGCCCAGACGGTGTTCTAAGTATCGCTAGCCTACTGGATCACAACCGAACTAACGGTTCACAATCCAGCGCGGGATGGACGGCGCTCAGCGACCGGTCGTCCCGCCAGTGGTCCCACCGGTGGTGCCGCCGGTGCGACCGGTCGTCCCGCCAGTGGTCCCACCGGTGGTGCTGCCAGTGCTACCCGTCGTGCCGCCCGCAGGGTTGTTAGTGGTCACGCTGACGTTGGTATTGGCGGGCGCCGGGCCCGGGCCGAACCAGCCAGACTGCGTGAAGGCCCACCACGCCACCAGGAGTAGCAAGATCAGACCGACCAGCAGGCCGATCATCATGCCGGTTCCAGTGCCGCTCCCTTCGCGAGCAGTGGTTCCGTCTGTGTTTACATTTACCTGACCCATCATCATCTCCTTAGCCCCGGTCGTTGCACCGGTGGCCTACGTCTCGGTCTCTTCCGCAGTGCCACGGGATCCCCTGGCGCCGTTGCCAGGGATTAGTGGCGGCATCCTCGCCGAACCCGTTTCGCGACATGGTTAAGCAAGAGCCGTGCCGTGAGTAGCCAGAGTAGACGCGCTACGTGCGCTCGGATACCGGGAGCGAGGTCAGCTACGTGAAAATGGTTGCAGGCCAGCGGGGCTACACTCAGGAATCACACAGAGAAGGAGACCCGTCGCATGGCAAGTACCGCTCAGACTCCCCAGGTTGGCTGCCACTTGATCGTCTTTCGAGGCAAGCAGGATGAGGATGTTGATGCAGTCTTGCGCGACGTGCAAGCGGCGGGGTTTGACGGCGTAGAGGCGCGACTCTTGGCGGGCGGCGACTCCAAGCAAGCTAAGGCGAAGCTAGCGGAATATGGCCTACGCCAGGGGAGCATGTCCACAGGCTACGCCATGCTGGATGAGTTGGATACATCGCTGGAGTACGCCACGGCGGTGGGGGCGAAGTTCATCATGGTGAGCGGTGTGGGGGACCACCAGACTGAAGGGCTGCGCGCCTTCGAGAAGTCGGCCGAGCGCTTCAACGAGGTAGGCCAGCACTGCAAGGCTGCGGGTATCCAATTCTGCTACCACAACCACTCTTGGGAGTTCGCGCGGTACGTTCCCGGCAAGCCAACTGAAGAAGTGCCGCACGGGACGCCGGGCAGCGTCACCGGGTTGGAGAGACTACTGGAGCTGACCGATCCTACGCTGGTCAAAGGCTGCTTTGATGTCTACTGGATCCAGCATGGCGGCGAAAATCCGGCGGCCTTCTTAGAGAAGTACAAAGACCGCATTGGGTATCCGCACTTCAAGGACATGCAGTACCTTGGCCAGGAACCACGCAAGAAGGGCCGCCTGATGCGCGAAGACGCCACCTTCGTTGAGCTGGGCAAGGGCGAGGTGGACCTGAAGGCGATCTGGAAGGTGCTAGAGCCGCTTAACTTGCCGTGGGTGGTGTACGAGCAGGATCGGTCAGAGCTACCGGCGGCGGAGGCCGCCAAGGCAAGTCGACAGCACCTCTCGACAGCACTCGGCATCTAAAGGCACGGCCAGCGGCGACACGTGCAGTACGCGCCGGACACTCCCCCAACGCAGTACTTGATGGGCGAGGCCGAGCGGGCGGCAATGATGCCAGCACGCACCACCCTTCATTGACCGTTCCATTGAGCACCGAGAGGAAGAGGGACATGCTGCCAACGTTGCTGATTTCGGACTTCGCTGGCACGGCGATGAAGGAGGAGGGCTCAGTGCTCACCGCCTACCGGATTGCGCTCGCCGGGCAGGACATTCCCTTCACCGAGGCAGACCTGGCGGCTCGGCGTGGCGCGAACAAACGCGCCGTGTTCGAGGAGCTTGCCACTCGTGTCCATCCGCCGGAAAAGGTACGCGAAGTGGCCGGGCACGCGTTGGAGACGTTCGAGGCAACGCTGAAGCAAGAGTACGAGACGGGCGAGGTGCGCGAAGTTGCTGGCGCCGAGGCCGCATTCCGCCAGCTAAAGGAGGCCGGTGTGAAGCTGGCGCTGTCCAGTGGCTTCGAGCGTATTGTGGTGGACCTCCTGGTACGCCGGCTTGGATGGGGCAGCCTATTCGACGTAGTGCTGGCCGGCAACGACGCCCCCGCCGGCCGGCCGGCGCCGTACCTGATCTACCGCGCGATGATGGACCTTAGTGTCCACGATGTGGCTACCGTCGCGGTCGTAGGCGACACTCCGCTCGACCTGCAGGCGGGCACCAACGCCGGCGCCGGCTGGGTGATCGGCGTGCTCAGTGGCGCTCACGGTCTGGAGACACTGGGCACAACTCGCCACACGCATTTGCTGGCGAGCGTAGCGTCCCTCCCGGCCCTGTTTGGGTGTGAAGGCGCCTGAGCAGCAAGAGCACCAGCGCGGTGGAAATACCTCTTATTCGAGTTCGTCTTCATCCAGTCCACTGACGTGAAGACAGTGCCGGTTCCCCTGGGTCGCCTGATCGTCAGCGATGTCTTTGCCTGGGGGCCGATCAAGGCGGCCTCAGTGGCGATGTCAATTCCAGTTGTCGCCTGCTACACGCTGGCGTAGCGTTTCCGCCGGTGAAGGGACCGCCCGACGGCAGCGCCGAGAGGTATTCCGGGTGCCAATTACACCGCCGCGTAACGGGCGATCACCTGGTAGCTGAGTCGCGCGTCCTCGAGCGATGAACGCAATGGCGGCACGCCGCGAGGCCCTGGGTCCAGCTCCGTTACGACCCAGCCGCCGAAGACCCGGTCTCGGGCGATTTGGAGCACCGTATCGAAGTCCACGCCCCCATCGCCCAACGCTTCAACCACCTGACCGCCCAATCCGCCGCGGATGTCCTTGAAGTGCAGACATCCAATGCGGTTCCAGTGCGCGCCCAGCCAGTCGTTCAGCTCAGGCTGCGCCAGCGACTGCGACGCGTGACCCACATCCACGCACAGCTCTACCACCTTCGGGTCCGCCTCCAGCAGGCTCTTCATCTCCCATGCATCGTGCCGAAATTGTTGGTCGTGATTGTGATAGTAGGTGCGCAACCCAAGGTCGCGAAGCCGCCGCGCCAGGTCCGTAAAGTTGCGCACCTGCGCGCGCCATGCTTCCGTCTGCCGGCCGGCGTCCGTGCCAAACTCCTCAAGCTTGCCCAGCAGAGATTGGTTGCTCACCACTAGCGCCTCCGCTCCAGCGCGCGCCGCGCACTGCGCCACCGGCAGCACCTTCTCCAGAGTCTGGGATTGATAGGTGACGTCGTCATGAAAGGGCCCACCCACGTGCAGCGAGATTAGCGTTACACCAAGGCGTCCGAAGAGGTCGCGCAGACGTTCAGGCTCACCCAGGTCCGGCACGCTCCAGCTTGGTACCTCCGCGCCGGCGTATCCCGCCTCTTTAAGTTGGACAAGCGCGGCGTCCAGCTTCTCCCACGCCGGTTGGCGGAAGTCCAGTTCGCGGTGCCAGCAATTCAGCTGGCAACCGACTTGATATGACGCCATCATCATGCCTCTTTCATTTTGCTTGCCGGATCAGCGATTGTCCACGCTAGTCACATTTGTCCGGTGTACCATGGCCCGGAGGAGTCACTGGTTGATTCTGAAAGCTATTCTCACGCGGAAGGCGACGGTCAACCCTGAGATTGATCAGTTGCTGGAGCAAGGACCGAGGAACACGAAGCGATGAGTGCCGCGCAAGAACATGGGCAGACGCAACCGCAGCGGCAGGACACGCGGGACCGGCCAAACATCCTGGTCATCATGGCCGACGAGCACGCGCCACAGTTCAGCGGCTTCGGCGGGCACCCCATAGTCAAAACGCCGCACATGGACCGCCTGGCGGCGCGCGGGGTGCTGTTTCAGAATATGTACTGCAACTCGCCACTTTGTGTGCCCTCCCGCATGAGCTTCATGACCGGACGTTACCCGCACCACAACGGCGCGTACGACAACTCAACCGCGCTCTCCTCCGACGCGGTGACGTGGGCGCATCTGCTGCGCGCGGCCGGCTACGACACGGCGCTCTCAGGTAAACAGCATTTTGTGGGACCTGACCAGCTGCATGGCTTCCAGGCACAACTGGCATTTGACCTGCACGCGAGCAATCATCATGGGGTCTTCGATTGGGAGAAGGGGACGCCCGTTGCGGCGCGGCCGTGGCCGGGGCTAGAGCGGGCCGGGCCGGGAACGACGCGCGAGATTGAGGTGGACGACGCGGTTGAGGCGGCGGCGTTGGAATACATCCGGGACCCGCTGCGCAAGGAGCGACCCTGGGCTCTAGACGTGGGCTTCATTGCACCGCACTTTCCATTAGTAGTGCCAGAGCGCTACTGGCAGATGTATTCGCCAGATGACGTAGATCTGCCCATCCTGCCGGCCGGACACTTGGAGCACCAGCACCCGGTCTTCACGCGAATGCGCGGGATGTTTGGCGCAGCGCAGGTGTTTCCAGAGGCGCAGGTGCGCCGCGGCAGGGCGGCGTACTACGGGCTGATCACCTATCTGGACGAAAAGATTGGGGAGCTACTGGCGGCGCTGGACGAGACGGGGCAGACCGAGAACACGCTGGTGATCTACACGAGTGACCACGGTGAGATGAATGGCGAGCACGGTATGTGGCGCAAAAGCAACTTCTACGAGCAGTCCGTGCGCGTGCCGCTGATCATGTCCTGGCCGGCGGGAGGAGTAGGGGCTGGAAAGGAGGGCAAGACACTTCATGGCGGCCGCGTCGTGGGACCGTCAGTCTCCCTGGTGGACGTAGTAGCGACGGTGGTAGAGGCGGCCGGGACGCAGCCGGTGACGCCGTTGGACGGCGAGAGCCTGCTCCCGCTGGCGCGGGGCCACGCTGGGGCGGAAAGAGGGTGGAAGGACGAGGCGTTCAGCGAGTACCTGGCGCACGGCGTAGCGCGACCAGTAGCGATGCTGCGCCGGGGCCGCTACAAGCTGATCTACAGCCTGGACGATACGCCGATCCTCTTTGACCTGGAGACTGATCCCGGCGAGTTCAACGATTTAGGCAGTGACCTCGCACACGCAGTCGTGCGAGAGGAGCTGCGGACCGCGCTGCTCTCGCATTGGAACCCCGTGGGCCTGGAGCGGCGGGTGCGCCAGGAGCAGAAGGAGCGTATCCTGATCCGGGCCGCCACCTTTGGTCAGCGTCAGCCGGCGGATGCAGCGGGGGAGGGCGGAGGAGGACCGCCCACCTCAGCCGCCACGGACGTCCCAGTCGGGGTGGGCCAACACACGTAACCGCGATACGCGGCCCGCTATGGAACATGGGAGAAACTTCAACGGTGGCAGCGGCGCCTGCCTCTCGAAGCTACCAGCGGCGGCTGAAACCGGCCGGGTTCGCCCAGATGTAGGCCGTCATTTCCACGATGTCCTCCGCGCGCACATGATCACACCGCTCCAAGCACAGCGCGGGCGTGGATTGAGACGCACCAGGGCGCCGCGCGACTGCTTACAGCGGCACGGCCGCGTGGCGTAGCTCGTGGGCGCGATCTCCGCGCGCGTACTCGTAGAAATAGTGAACGGTATCGCCGAGCAGCACGACGTCAACATAGCGTACGGAACCGCTCGCGTGTGATGATCGCACCCACGGCCGGTGCGAAGGCGATAGGCGCCGCCACTCTTTGAAGTCGGTCGAAACCGCCAGCATACATTGCTCGTCATACGTGTCCGCGCGTCCTGCCCCTTCATCAAAGAGCAGCGACCAACAGCCGTCAACGTATGTCACGGAGGAGGGGCGCACGTTGATCCCGCCCCAGCCTGCCGTGCCCGGCTCCGCCAGCACTTGCGCCGTGGGGAAGTCGATCCCATCGCTGGAGCGGTGGAGAGCGATCATCCCGCGCCCGCGCGAGCGCACCAGTCCATCTGCGTCCGGTCCGCTGTGCTGCTCTCGCCACGCCACGCTGGTCAGCGCCAGCCACTCGCCGCCCACCACCAGCACTACGGGGTCCTTAACATGCGTAAAGCCGTACATGGACGCATCCATCACCACGCGGCGCTCGCGCGGCTCAAGTCTGCCGATGCTCGGCGCCTGCAGCAGATCCACACGCCACGTCGCGGGATTGCGATCATACGCCTGCGCTGTCTCTGAGGAGACGTACAGCCGCCACTCGCCAGAGTCGAGATCACGGATAAGCGCCGAGCGCTCGATTGAGTTGGCGCCGAACTGCTCACGTGTGGCTTCCCACACGGTCTCCCAGTCTGCCGCCGGTGCGCTCGGGTCGGCGCTGGCCAGGATGCGGCACAGCCCGCCCCGGCGGTCTCCCAGTGGCCATCGCGCCCGGAGATAGCAATAGAAGCGCGCGGTCTCCGGATCGTACACGGCGCTTGGCGCCCCTACCCAAAAGCCGTAGCCCTGACCCGGCGGCTCTGCCACCACATTTCCCGCGTCCGGATCGAATCTCGGCAGCATCCCCCACCACCGCTGACCGCTCGCGCGTGCTGCCGTTCCCAGTTGTCCCACTCGTGCTGTGCTCCTTGCTTTCTCTAGATGTGATGCTTGCGGGGCACCCGGCGCTACGCGTCGCTCGCGCTAATCCCGGACGCTGCGGGCGCGGTACCGTGGGTTGGGACATTGCGACCGTGCAGCCCGTCCATGAGGGTGGCAGCGCCGCTCAGCTTGAACTCTGGCGACTCGTAGTACGCGAAATCGCGGCCGCCGGTGCGCTGCCACCATTCGTGTACCCGTCGCTCCAACTCTGCGCGCCATTCGGCCAGCGCCGGGTCCGCCACGCGGTTGTGCAGCTCGTCCGGGTCGCTGGCGAGATCGTAGAGCTCCGCTTCTCCGGCATCGGGGCCGTAGTAACACGCCAGCTTCCATTCACCGCCACCGCCGTTACTAGGGCCACTATCCGGCTCGCGGACGCGGATGACGCGGAAGGGATGCAGGCCCCAATAGGCGCCGTAATGCTCGTAGTACAGCGTTTCGGACTCGGGGTGCCGGTCGCGGTAAAGCAGCGGGACAAGGGAGCCTCCGCGCAGATCGGGCGGCACGGCCAAGCCCGCCGCCTCCAGCAGCGTGCCTGGCTGGGATACGTTGGCGGCGAGGTCGTCTACCTCGCGTCGCGCTGGCTCGGGAACTCCCGCAGGTAGCTTGAGCACGAACGGGATGCGGAAGATCTCCTCGTACGGCACGGTCCCCTTGAGGCGCATGCGGTGCGCGGCCATCATGTCGCCGTGATCGGCGGTGAACGCGACGGCGGCGCCGTCCCACATGCGCTTGCTTTCCAGCGCGGTGCGCACTTCGCCAAAGAGCTGATCCACATGGGAGATCATGGTGTAGTAGCGTCGCAACTCGGCGCGGGCGCGCGCGGCCTGCGCCGGACCGGCGTCCGCGTAGCCGTGGCGCCCATCCAGCGCGTGTCCAGCCTGGAACGCGGGCTTGTCCGCGAGGTCGTCCTCATAGAAGCTGCGCGGCAGGCGCATCTCCTCTTCCTTGAAGCGCTCCGCGTATGCCTCCACCATCTCAAAAGGCGGGTGAGGCTCATGGATGGAGACGGTCAGAAAGAGCGGCTGCGCTGAGTCATGTCCCGCCAGGAACGCCAGCGCCGCATCCACGATGGCGCGATCGGTCATGCTGTTGCGCCGGTGGCTGCGGTCTGCGGCGCCGCCACGCGGCCCTTCGCTCTCATCCGCGCCGCCGGGCGGCGGTCCATCCCAGCCGTGGTCGTAGCCCAGCGACGCCAGTGGCGTGCCGAAGTGTGTCTTCCCGAAGTACGCTGTGGTGTAGCCAGCGTCCCGGAAGACGTGCCCCACCGTGAGCTGCTCGCTGGTGATGTGGGCAGTATGGCCGTGGAAGCCATAGATGATCATCACGCCGGCTTCGTGAGGGTAGAGTCCGGTCTGCATCGCCACTCGTGACGGCACACACTGGCCGTTAGACGCGTGGTAATGCGTGAAGAAGATGTTCTCCTGCCCGAAGCGGTCAAGCTGCGGGGTGAAGGCGTGCTGGTCTACGCGCCCCTGGCGCTGGTATTGCATCTGGTCACAGATGAACAGCACGACGTGTGGTGCACGGGGCGCGCGTACGTTTTGTGTGGTCAATCGTTTCCCCTCTTCTCTTCTCCGGCCAAGATCCCGTGCTACCTCCGACAACTCCCACGGTCCTCCTAGGGTTAGCCAATCGCCTTGAGGGCGGCGTTCACTTTAGGCACGAGGGATTCGATGACCTGGGCTGCCGTCTTCTGGTTCTCCCAGAGCGGCGCCAACTCGGGCATGATGATGCTCGCTTGGATCTCACTGTAGGCGGGGAATATCGGGTCATAGGCCATCGTACCCTGACCTTCCAGCCCAACACCACGGCTCTTTGGCGCCAGCTGCGGGTCCTGCGCCAAAAGCCACTCAAGCGCGGACTTGCGCGCCGGGTACCACGTGACCGACATCTCCTTGACGCTCTCCACCGTGGTGGCGTGCTTGAGGAACGCCCAGGCCTCCTCATGACTTTTGGACGCGCTGGGGATGAGCCATGCTTGCCCGCCGCCTGTGGTGACACGCTTGCCTTGAGTGCCGTTGCCCATTGGGTTGACCGCCAGGTCCCACTGGAACGTCGCGGCTCGATGCGCCGCAAGGCCGGAGACCGGATCAATGCGCATACCCACGATTCCCTGGTTGATGAATAAGGGCGTCGGGCCGCCGCCGGCCATCTCCTCCTTCTGCGTGGGCGCAACCCTGAACTTGTACATCAGGTCCTGCATGAATTGCAGCGCCGCCACCGCGCGCGCCTCGCCGAGCGTGCACCTCGTGAAGTCCTTATCAAAGAGGTCGCCGCCGTTAGCGCGTACCCACTGGCCAAAGCCGCCGCGCAGCGCGCGCCCCAGGACGAATCCCCACTGAGTGGTGTCGCTCCCGCTTCGTTTGGTCAACCGCTTCGCCGTCCGTACAAAGGTGTCAAAGTCCCAACCGGTAGCGTTGGACTTGACGGGCGGCGGCGCGACACCCGCCTGATCAAATAGTGTTTGGTTGATGTACAAGCTCTGGTTGGACATCCCTTTGGAGATGCCGTGCTTTTTCCCTTTCCACTCATACTGCGGGTAGGAGCGCTCGAAGAAGTCCGAGAGATCAAATTTGTCCCGCTTGATAAACGCGTCTAGCGCCAGCACCTGATTCTTGCCGATGAGACCAATGGCGCCGGCCGCTTCCTGCTGGATGATGTCCGGGGGCGTACCACCGGCAAGCTGCGCCTGCGTCTTCTCGAGGACAGCTCCGACAGTGCCGGTGGTGTACTCGATCTTGGGGCCGCTAGGATTGGCCTGCCTCCAGCGATTGAGACCGATCTCAAACTGGGGCTGAAATGCGGCGCCAAGGTCGAGCAGCAGTTGAAGCGTGACATCCGGCCGGATCGTGGCGGGCTTTGCCACGCCGCCGGCGTCAGACTGCGCGCCGCACGCGGCAACAAAAGGAGGGACGCCAAGGAGCGGCACCGCCCTGACGATGGAGAGCAGGCGACGTCTGGTAGCTGGTTTCATGTTGGCGCTCATAGTACGAATACGGCGTCGCGCATGTCGGCAACGTACGTGACGGCGCGGACGCGCTAGCTACCTTCCAGCCATCGTCGGCGTAGGCGGCGCGCAGCATCTGTGTTCTGGTCGCTGCTCTCCTGGGCGACGGGCCAGCGCTGCTCAGCGCCAGTGCGTTGTTCGTCCCCGATGCGGATGGTAAGTAAGCACCGGCGGACCACGCTGCGGCATGCTTTCGCTTAGCCTTCGGTACGCTCACTGAGAAACGGTAGGACGGAGAATGAAATCATGACGACAGCCCCTCAGCCGATCCGCTTCAGCGTTGCCCTTGCCAATCAGAACATCGCGTGGGATGACTACCTTGCCGCGCTGCGCGTCGCAGATGATTTGGCCTTTGAAACCTTCTGGGCATTCGATCATCTAATGCCCATTGGGGGAGATTTGGAAGGGTCGTGCTTTGAGTGCTACACCACCCTCGCTGCGTTTGCGCAGGCGACTAAACGAATCCGCATCGGCGCACTGGTGAGTGGCTCGGCGTACCGCAACGCGGCGATGCAGATCAAGCTGGCGACGCAGATTGACGTCATCTCGGGAGGCCGCTTTGACTTTGGGATTGGCGCCGGGTGGGCCGAGCGCGAGTATCGCGCTTACGGTCTGCCGTTTGCTTCGCCCAAGGAGCGAGTAGGCATGTTGCGCGAGACAGTTGTGCTGGCCAAGAGGCTGTGGAGCGGCGATCCGCACAAAAAGGTGACGTATGAAGGAAAGTACGTGCGCGCGCACGACCTCTTCCTAAACCCGCAGCCGGTGCAGCGTCCGCGCCCGCCAATTCTTATCGGCGGGGGAGGGGAGCAGCTTACGCTGAAGGTGGTGGCACGCCACGCGGATATCTGGCATGGCTTTGGCGACCTTGAGACGCTTACGCGCAAAATGACGCTGATTGACGAGTACGCGCGCGGCTACAAGCGCGACCCCTCCCAGATCGCGCGCTCCACCAATGTGAGCATCTGGGTGGGCGAGCCACAAGCGGCAATGCTGGAGCGCCTGGGACGCGGCGCGCGGTCGGTCATCTCCGGAACACCGGAGCAGATAGAGGCACGCCTGCGCGAGTATGTAGCGGCAGGCATCACCTATTTCATCGTGGGATCAATGGGCGGCGTGGACCTAAACAACTGGCAGCGTATCTCAGACCAGGTCATCCCGCGATTCAAGAGCTGACGCGGTTTCCCACTCGTTAGGCGGCCTCCTGACGCTTCGGCCCGCACCTTTCCTCCAAACCATTGGCGGCTGATTATGCTCGCGTGCGCAAGCGGCGGATCTCCGAGACCGTGGTGTAAGCATTGTCAACGAGGTCCAGGTTAGCCTGGGTGGCGGCGTGGATCGGCCAGGCAGCGGCATCTGTGGGGGCGGAGCGGATACCGGCCTCAATCAGCGCGTCTATGGCTTCCAGATCGCTGAAACCAACTCGACACGTCATCACGCAGAGTCAATGGGTGGATGTGATGGCCGGAGCATGAGTGCCAGGGCGCGCGAATACCCGAAGGGCAAAGGGTCGGTCCCTGGAACACTGGAGACCCGGCTACGCGGAGCCGGCCCGGATGAAGCCGGTTTCCTGCCTTTTGGCGGCCGCCTTCACCCTAAAGCCAGTCAGGATGCCCCGGTGCCTAGTCCACCGGAAAGGGGAGTCCTTGTGGCCACGTGTCCTGGGGCTCGTAGCCGATGACACGGCGGGCCGGCTCCAGGTCCATGCGTGGCGTTTCAGTGGGGCGGCTGGTGGCCTGGAGGATCACGGCGGTGCCGGGCGGTGGATTTGGCGATTCGACGCATAGAGTGTGGAAGCGGTTGGAGTCGTCGTGACTGAAGAAGATGGCGCGGCCGTTTGGACTGGCCGTGAGGCGTTGCGCCTCTCCCGTATTGCGGGGCAACCAACCGATGCGGACGCTGATCACTGAGAGGTTGTGGACGCGGGCGTACATGTCACCCGCCAGTTCGGCCCACGCCTTGGTCAGCGCGTAGTGATTGACCGGCGCGGGTCCATCAGCAATGGTTACCGCGCGGTCATTGAAGCGGTGGCCAGTGATCACCTGGACACTGCTCGCCAACACAAGGCGCTTCACTCCGAACTCCACGGCGGCCTCGCAAATGTGGTAGAGCCCCACTACGTTGGGCTGAAGCAGGACGTCGATAAAGTCCGCCGGGTTGGGGTAAGCGCCCAAGTGAACGATGGTGTCCATACCATCCACCGCCCGACGCACCGCGTCGCGGTCGTTCAGGTCACCCACGACGTAGTCTTCTATGTTGGGTGATGGCCGGCGCGCGAACCCACGCACAGCGTGTCCACGCTGGAGCAAGTGGCGGCTGAATGGCGCGCCGATGGCGCCGGTAGATCCCGTCACGAGCACGCGCTTAGGGTTGGCTGTGCGACCTGTTCCCTCGGTCATCTGACTTCCTCTCGGTGCGCTTCTGTGTACTTAGGTTGCATCACGGGAGGGCATTGTGCCCAAGAAGGCGTCCACGGGCTTGTGCACTGCGGCCGTAGGCACGCCCGTTACGCCCGATGTACCTTTGTGATGTCCAGTGTGAACCCCCTACCGCACTGGACTGCTGTCCCTCTCGCCTGACGCGGGCGGGGCGCCGGCCCCAATCCGGCGCTCCGCCCGTAACGGTTTTCAACGCCACGGGCGCCGCAACGCAGCAATCCGTGTGAAAACCATCACGTCGGCGTGACCGGGCGTGACAGCTGGTGAACTAAGAACGGCGCGGAACCGCCCGTCCCTCTTCCAGATCCTCGGCGTCAACGTGCGTGTTCACGTCGGTCCGGTCGCCAAAGCCCAACTTCTCCAGGCTAGCGCGCATGCGTTGCATGCCTTCTTCGTCCTGCGGGCCGCGGCTCAGCACGGTTTCGTTATGTGCCTGGATGTCCTGCTGGGTTGGCTGCTTGGTGCCTCGCTCCTGCAAGCGGCGCAGCACGGCTTCGTCGTCACCGCCCTCGCGCACCAGCTCCATAAACTGCTCCGCCGTGAGGCCATACAGATCATAGACCCGCTGTGAGAGGCCGCGCATCGCAACGTAGTCTCCTGCGGTGCCGGCAATGTGTGCGCGCATTTTGTCGATGGAGCGCGCAAGAAAAGCCACGCCGCCCAGCATGTCTCGCCCGCTGCGTGGGTAGCAACCTTCCTTCGTATAGTCGAAATTCGCGCTGCTTGTGTTGCCTGTGCTCATAATTACCTCCGCCTCTAGATCCCTAGAGATACCTAGGTGTACCAGGAGAACGCCATCTCGTGCGGTTCCTGGCACAGGCCGTGCGGGAGTAACACACTCGCGATGCGGATAAGCCGCCGCGTGCCAATCACCCCTAAGAGGAGGAACTCGTAATGCTCTATATCTGTGAATTCACCTGGTATCCAGGCACGACGTCGGATGCAGTGAAAAAGCGCATCGTCCAGCAGCATGACCTCGGTAAGAATTACCCTGAGCACATCAAGGGGTGGTACACGCTCGCGGGTGGCGGGGCGGGCTTCCTCCTTGTGGAGAACGGCGATCCGCGCGAGCTCTCTGACTTCCTGACACCCTATATGGACTTGATGGCGTTTGACGTTCGCGCCATCTACGAGAACGACTACTCCAAAGCGGTAGAGAAGTTTCGCAAGGACCTACAGGGCGGCTAGTTCGCAAAGCCTAGCCTTTCGCGCCTCAGCCGCTTCCAAATATCCGAGATATTCAAGCAGATCAGATACTCAGAATTCGAGTACATGGGCGCCGCCGCTGGCTGGCGTTCTACGGTGCCAAAAACGACATGGCGGATCGCTGAAGCGATCCGCCATGACATTGGGGAGGGAGTAACGAGCAGATTGCCTCTGCTCAAGCGTGCGATTACCGGCCGGCCGTGCTCCCAGTGGCGCCCGTACCGCCTGCAGGCGCGCCGCCGGTCGTCCCGGAGCCTCCGGTTATCCCGCCACCCGAAGGCGAGTTGGTCGTGACACTCACGTTTGTGCCGCCAGCTGGCCCAAACCAACCCGACGCCGAGAATGCGTACCACGCCACTGCCGCGAGCAATATGAGCCCCAGCAACAGCGCTATGATCATCCCCATCCCCATCCCAGCCGCTGCATCGCCTGAAGACTTGCCGCCCCCCGGATTCACATTTACCTGGCTCATCGACTCCTCCTTTTTGTGCCTATTTCCGTCCCCGGCGATCGGATGCCGCGCGGAGCGTCGCAGGAACTGAATGCAGGAGCTATGCCAAGGTGAACCGAACGGTTACGCGCTGTTACCAATCACTCGCCGGGAACGAGACAGCGCCACCTCTGCCTAGCCTACGGGCGCCCGTGCTTGTGCCTGCTGCATTACCGAGGAGACGCCGCGACGAAGGACTGCCAGCGTCACCGGCTTGCCAAGCACCAAGTCTACCCCTGCGGGGCGCTCGCCAGCAGCCATCATGAGCTCCCCAAAGCCCGTGAGCATCATGACGGGCACGTCGCCTCGAAGCGCCTTCGCTGCCTCGGCAAGCTGCTCGCCGCTCATACCACCCGGCATAGCTCGGTCGGTGATGATGAGATCAAACGACACATCGCCGGATGTACTGCCCGTGGCCTGCGGGCCCGCAGGGGCGGCGTTTCCAGCTTCGAGCATTGTAATTCCGGCCTCGCCGCTCGGCGCCTGCGCCACGAAATGGCCATCCCTTTCCAGCATTGCGGCTACCACAGTGCGCACCGTGGAATCGTCATCCACCAGCAGGATTCGGAGCGGCGACACAGCAGTGGCCTCCGCCGGCGCCTCCATTGCCATGCGTGCTTCCGGACTGGCGATTGGAAACCTTAGGCGTACTGTGGTGCCCTGACGGGGGGCGCTTTCCACTTCCATTATGCCCCGGTGGCGAACGACACTTCCATACACCATTGCAAGGCCAAGCCCGGTGCCACCGTTTCCCTTCGTGGAGAAAAAAGGCTCAAGGCAGCGACGCCTAGTTTCTTCGTCCATGCCCATTCCCGTGTCCGCTACCTCAAACACGACGTGACCGGCACCCCCTGCAGAGGCGAAGCGCGCGCGCAGCGTAATGACTCCACCTTCTGGCAGAGCGTCCACTGCGTTAAAGACCAGGTTGGTGAACACCTCCCGCAGCTCGCCTGCGCTTCCCAATACCGGCGGGAGCGGTGCAGCCGGCAGATCCTCCTCCGCACTGATTGAACGGCCAGCCGCCCCTGCCTCATCGCGCCACTTGGGACGGGTGAGCGCAAGTACTTGCCGAACGAGATCGGCGGGGTCCACCACCGTATGCACGTCTTCATCGCTGCGCGCGCGGTAGAACTCCTTGAGTCGTGCCACAACTTGCGCCGCGTCGCGCGCGCCCTCATGTACTAGACGCAGCCACTCGCGCTGGATCGGGCTGAGCGCGTCAGGCGCGTCCGACCCGGCTAGCAGCAACTCGCTGTAGCCAACCACGGGCACAAGTGTGTTGTTGAGATCATGAGCCACGCCCGCGGCCATCTGGCCAAGCGCTCTCAATCGCTCCTGTTGCACCACGCCGGCTTGCGCCGCCTTGAGGTCATGCAGGGCCGCCGCCAGCGCTTCTGCTTGCGTGCGGGTCTGCTCATAGAGGCGGGCATTGTCCAGCGCCACCGCAACCTGCGCGGCGAGGCCCTCAAGCATGTGCTCGTCTTCCGCGGTGAACTCAGCGCGGCCAGAGCTTACTGTGAGAGATCCGGCTGCGTCGCCCTCTTGTGTTCGCAACGGTACGGAGATGCTGCGCGACACGACGCGAAGCTGCGTTGCAGCGACAAGGTGCGCCCGGTTGCCGGAACTCACTGACTTATTCAGCGCGTCCGCATCCGCGGTGGTTTCTGTCCGCACGGTGCGCCCGTTCCGAAACGACGTGCCGGAAATGCCTTCTCCTGGACGCAGGCGGATGGCGCCAAACTCGGGACCAAGTCCCACAAAGGCACGCGGCGCCAGAAGCCCGGTGGTCGGATCAAAGACGAAGATCGCGGCGGTGTCCGTTCCCGGAAGCGCTTTCACCAGCCGGCGTAGCGCCACGTCCAGCGGCGCATCTACCTTGAGACTCGACCCAACCGCGTTCGCGACGTCCAGGAACAACCGGAGGCGATGCGTCATCTGCGCCAGCCGCTCCTGTTGCGCACGCAGCTGCGCGGCTGCACGCACATGTTCCGCCTCCAACCGGACACGATCAATCGCTGCGCCCGCCAGCGAGGCAAGACCGCACGCTAGCGCAAGGGCCTCTGAGCCAAACCCGCCTGGCATGGAATGATCCAGGTGCAAGCTTCCAATACGCAATCCGGCAACTTCAAGTGGCACCGCCAAGGCGCCGCGCATCCCACGACGGCGCATCGGCTCATAGAGGGGATACGTAGCCGGGTCAAGCGCCTGGTAGTCATTCAGGAGCAGCGGTGGCGCGCCTGCCTCCATTGCCGCGATAAACGTTCCGGGAGCAGGGTCACAGTGCCGCTCAACATCTAGCACCGCGCCTCGCACGCGCACATAAAGGCCGGCGTCATTGCCCTTGCGATAGATGGCGACGGAGCCCTGGGCAGCACCGAGTAACGTGGCGGCACCCCTGACTAGTTGTACCGCCGCGGTTTCTACGTCCGGCGCGGCCCCCACGGCAGCGAGCGCGGCCGCGTACCGTTCCGCTATCGACCCCTCAGACACCTCCGACGCCTCGCCTTGCAAAGACATGTCATCCGTCGCGCGGTCAGGGGCTTGGTCTGGCGCTTGCGCATCACCAGCGAGTACGGGCGAGGGCATTGTGTCCAAGCGTACAGCCTCCAGGTCAGAGCTACGTCAAAGGAGCGCGTGGTTCGGAGTCGGACCCTTGGCACGTAAAGTGCGATACCCTTAAGCCACGAAAACACTGCGGGTGTAGGGTGAGCGCTTGTGAGTAAAGAGCGCGATGCGCGTGGTGATGGGCGGCGCTTAGCAAAGCGTGTAGCACGGGCAAACGATAAGCTTGCGGCGCGGCTGGCCGAGCTGCGGCGGATTGAAGACCTGCAGGCGCGGGAGCTGACAAAACGCCCCGAGCAAAGTGAAACCCCTGAAGGGCAGGCGCAGACGCCAGACGCCCCAGTTTCCCCGACCCGCGCGTCAAAGCCGCGCCTCCGCGCACTACTCATTATCAATACCAAGTCCGGGCCCAACAACGACAGCATCCTGCGCGTCAAGGAGCTGGTCGAGCGCTTTGCCGCGTACGGAATTCGGGCGGATGTGCGGGTCAAGCTTCGCAAAAAGTACGCGCGCGAAGACGCGAAGAAGGCGGCGAAGAAGGGGTATCCGCTGGTCATCGCGGCCGGAGGCGATGGCACAATCGCGTGCGTCGCTGAAGGGCTACTTGGCACAGACACCGTGCTAGGCATCGTGCCCCTGGGCACTTATAACAATGTCGCTACGTCGTTGGGCGTTCCGATGGAGCTTGAGGCGTCTATCGCGCTTATCGCCAGTGGTGTGGTACGTGCGATTGATGTGGGACTGGTCACCGCCACCGGCGCCAACCGGCCGCGCATCTTTCTTGAGATGGCAGCGGTTGGACTAACCGCTGCCATGATGCCCGTGGGCCAGGACGTGAAGATGGGTCGCTGGCAGTCTGCCACCGCTGCGCTGCCCGCCGCACTGCAAATGACCCCGACGCGCGCCGAGGTACGTCTGGATAAGGCAAAGGAAGGCAAACCAGCTTCTACGCTGCTGATCGAGATCGCCAACGCTCCCAGGTGCGGGCCGGGCCTTATCACCTCACCGGACGCGCGCGTTGACGACGGCCTGCTGGACGTCGCCGTCTATCATGAGCACACGCAGGCCATGCTTGCCGCGCGGTTCGTTGCGCTCAAGACGGGCCTCATTTCTGATGACGCGCAGATCGAGCAGTCACGCGCACGGCGAGTGGAAGTGCGCACCGACAATCCGCTTGCGGTGGTGGCTGACTCTAAGGTGGTGGGGCGCACGCCGGCGCGTTTCGAGGTGCTTGCAGGCTGCCTGCTAGTAGCCGCGGGGCGAGGAATTGGTCTGGAGCAGAAACCCCTCCAAGAGGTGGTAGAGGCGGCGGCGGTAGCGGCGGCGTTACCGGAAGAAGAAAAGGACGAGATTGAGACGACCGCCGTCGCACTGTCCACGCCGCCCGCGCCTGAACACAAGCGGGGACCGCTGGAAATGGTCACTGACGCGTTGACGCCAGCGGCGAACAAGGCGATGGACACGCTGGAGAAGGCGCGAGACGCACTGCGTCCTAGCTAGGCTCGGTCACGGTCGTTCGCTGCGGCTTTGGCAAGGTGCAACTAGATCCGGCTCGCTGGTTACGCCAACCCGTACAGCGCCGCTGCATTCTCAAAGTAGATCTTCTGCACCAGGTCATCGGGCAGGCGTACTGGAAGCGCGTCGTCGGGCTGGTCGGCATCCCAGTGGGGATAGTCGCTGGCAAAGAGAATATGGTTAACCAGATCTCCAAGCTGGTCCAGCAGCTGGAAAAACTGCTCCGGCTTGGGCGGCTCCTCCATCGGCTGGGTGGTAGCGTAGACGTGTTCCCGCACGTACTCAGACGGCGCCTTCTGAAGATGGGGCACCTCGGCGCGAAGCAGGCGCCAGGAAGCGTCCAGCCGCCACATCAGCGACGGCAGCCAGCCCAACCCGTTCTCGACCGATACCACCTTCAGGCCCGGGAAGCGGTCAAAAACGCCCTCGGCAACCAGGCTGATGATGTTGGCCTGCATGGCCTGGGCCGGGCCGACGTGATCCTCCAGGTAGAAGGAGGGCCAGCCCGCTCCGGTAATGGGCTGCCCGTAGGAGCCGAACGCGTGCGACATCACTTTGAGACCGTGCGCCTCGCACGCTTCATAGATCGGCCAGTATTTGCGGCGCCCCATTGGCTCCTGCGGGCGGCCGGTGAACTGCACCTGCACGAACCGCTTGTCCGCCGCGCGTAACTCTATCTCCTTGACCGCGAAGTCAGGCGCCTCTTGTGGGATGACGAGTGATGCGCGCAGACGTGGCTCCTGATCCAGCCATTCCGCGATTTGCCAATCGTTGCACGCAGTGGCCAGCGCGGCGCTCAGCTCCAGATTGAGTGGTCCTGGAGCGGGCGAAAGCGGTATGAGAATTCCGTAGGCGACGTTGTACGGGTCAAGGAAGTGCGCGCGCGTGAATGCTACGTCTGATCCGGCACGACGGCCCGATGGCGGGCGGGCGTCCTCCCGGTGATCCATAAAACGCGGATAGAAACCACCAGCCGGGCCGCGCGCGCCGAACATGTCCACATGCTCACGCCAGCGCTTGGAGAGGTAGGGGAGGAGCGCCTGCACGTCGCCGTGCAGCTCGTTGTGCAGGTCGCAGTCGATCAGCGCGGGTCGCGTAAGCGCTTTGCCAGTGCGGGCCGCCTGCACCCGCGCAGTGGCCGCCGCGTTGGCTACTGTGGCCTCCACAGAGGCGGTGTTTGCTCTATCCGTGGTCGCAACCATGGCTTCGCTCCCCTTCTCTTCTATAGTAAAGCCGCGTACTGAGAGTCTGCCTAGAGCTGGTAGAACGCCCGTGCATTCTCGCTGCGGATCTTGTGAGCCAGTGCCGCTGGCAGATCGGGCAGTAACGTCTGTTCGGGATCGCTATCGTGCAGATGCGGGTAGTCGCTTGCGTAGAGCAGCACGTCTTCTGAGCCGATCTGCTCCACCACTTGCAAAAGCTGTTGCGTGGTGGGTGGCGCATCCAGAGGCTGAATGGTCAGGCGCACATGCTCCCGGATGTACGCCGATGGCGGCCGTTTGACCCACGGCACCAGGCGGCGCAGGTTGCGCCATTCCTTGTCGAATCGCCACAAGAACGCAGGCAGCCAGGTAAAGCCGCCTTCAATCAGCGCCACGCGCAGGCTTGGGAACTGGTCAAACACTCCCTCGGTCACAATGCTGACCAGCTGCGACTGGAAGACTTGCGCCATCCCGGCGTGCTCCTCAAAGTAGTAGGACGGCCAGCCGGATGGCGTGGGCGGGACGCCCGGGGCCCCGCCAAAGTGGATGCCGCCTACCAGGTCATGGCGTGCAATGGCCTCCCACATCGGGTGGAACAAGCGGCTGCCATACGGATGCTGAGATCGCACCGGTAGGAAGACCTGCACGAATCCTGGATGGTCCCCGACCCGATCAATCTCTTCGGCCGCAAGCTGCGGGATCTGGCTGGGCACCACTATTGACGCGCGTAGGCGAGGATCCCTTTCAAGCCACTCTGCGATTTGCCAGTCATTGACTGCGCGCGCGAGCGCCACGGCCGCGTCCGGGTTATGCAGGCTGTCCACCTCGTACGCGCAGCACAGAACGCCAATCTCCACAGCTTGCGGATCCAGTATCTGACGGCGCAGCAGGCCTAGGTCAGATCCCGCCGGACGGCGGTCCGGTGAGCTCCCAGGCCGGGCCGTAGTTGGCGCCTTGCGCGGATATGCCGAGTCCACCGGCCCCTTGAACATCGTATTGCTGATGTGCTCGCGCCAGTGCGCCGGCAAATACGGGAAGAGCGCCTGCACCGATGGCACCACGTTGTGGATGTCGCAATCGATGACACTGTTCCGCGCCGTCAGCACGGCCGGCGCTGGCTCCGCTACCTGGGTCTGCCTCATTCGCCCATGACTCGCCGTCCAAGGTCAACCACCACGTACTGGCCATCAGATGTCACGGGGTACGTCTCCGCCACGTACGGCCCCTTTCGTCTGGCGCCCATACCCGCCGGGTGAGCTTCCGAGCCGTCCCTTGCGGTCATGTCTTCCACGCCAGCGTCGCCACCGGCGACAGCGCCGCCTTGTTCGACGCGCACATCGTACGCGCGCACGCGCAGGCGTTCCGGGTCACACCAGGATTGCCCCGTGCGCATATCAAACTCCCAGCCGTGCCATGGGCAGGCGACGATCTCACCGTCGCGGCTGGTCTGGTAATCGCCGGGCACAGCACCTTCCAGTGCGCTCCACAACTGCCCTTCGCACAGCCGCGCTGCCTGGTGCGGGCACCAGTTCAGTAGGGCGTAGTACGCGCCATTGACGTGGAAGACCCCAATTGATCTTCCGTCCAGCTCCACAATCTTGCGCCCGCCAGGCGGAATCTCGCCCACCTGGGCAACAATGTACTTGGTCACCTGGTCACGTCCATAGTACGCCACCGCCACAAACGCAATAGCGTCCCATAATGTGCCTGGAAAACGGCGGGTTTGGTCTCGCCGGCCGGCGCACCTACCAGGCGCGCTCGTACATCGCCTGGAAATCTTCGTAGGTAGCAGGGCAGGGGTTCTGGTTGGGTTCCGGCAGCGCCGCGTCCAGCGCCATCTGCGCCAATGACTCCTGGGGTACGCTAAGGTCACGCAACCGGGCTGGGGCGCCTACGGTCTCGCGCAGTCGGGCGATTGCATCGATGGCGCGGCCGGCGGCGACGGCCGCATCAGCACCGGGAGCACATAGCGGATCACCAAGCAGATACCCCATCTCGGCAAGGCGCGGCTGGAGGCGGTGCTGGTGGTGTGTCAGGATAGAGGTAAGCATCACCGCGTTGGTGTAGCCGTGAGGGGTATCAAAGTGGGCGCTTACAACGTGCGAGAGGGCATGTACTTGACCCAGGCCGCCCAGCATGGCGCGACCCGCAATGTTTGCCGCGTAGAGCATGCCTTCCATTGATTCGCGGCGGTCAGCGCCGGGTGTGCGCGCGGCCAGCACGGCGGCTGGAAGCACGCGCGACAGCGTGCGGATAGCCTGCGCCGAAAAAGCGCGCGTGAACAGCGTGGCGCGCTGAGAAACATAGGATTCGGTGGCGTGAGTCAGGGCATCCAGTCCGCTTGCCGCCAGGACCCCGGCCGGAAGGTTGACCACTAGCTCAGGGTCCAGGAATGCGAGGGCTGGTTGACAGTTGCCCACGCCGCCCTTGCGCGCCTCGCGGCCGTAGTCAAACGTGATGACCGCCCCGCCTGACGTTTCCGAGCCGGTGCCGGTGGTGGTGGTCAGCGCATAGAGCGGGATGCACGGTTTTGGGGGCGGCTGCCCTTCCATCAAGATGGACCAATCACGCGTGCGGCCGCCATTGGCGCGCAGCACACCCGCCGCCTTCGCGCAATCCATCACGCTGCCGCCACCTATAGCGACCAGGAGATCGGCATCGGCCGACCGAATTGCCGTGAGGCACGCTTCAGCTTCGGTGTCGCGCGGGTTGGGACTGACCGAGTCAAAGACTTCACAGGCGAGTCCCGCTTCCTGGAGCGATGCCTCAACACGCTTGGTCAACCCGGCCTTGCGCACGCCGGTGTCGGTGACGAGCAACATGCGACGGTAGCCCGCCGCGGCGGCGCGCGGACCGACCTCGGCGGCGCAGCCCCAACCATAGACGGTCTCGGTAGGCAGGATAAAGCTAGGCATCTGAAACTCCTTCTGCGGCCCCCTCTGCGGCCCCTCTGGTAGTTGAGTCCAGGAGGTCCCGCCCACGGATGGTCAGAGACACCGTTGCCTCACCGTACGGCTTCCCGCTGTCGGGATCCACGTGTACCAAGTCGTCGTGCAGCGCGTCCTCCCAGATGGAGAACCGCGGGCAGCTTGTGCGCCACCCTTCCATGGTCTCCCCGTAGCTCCGTGGACGGACCGCCACCCAGACCAGGAAGTCGCGCGTGAGCGGCCTCACGAGTGGCGCGCTCCGCTGCGGAGCGACACGCGACGCGGCGCGCTCACGTTCCCCCGATAGCACCTTTGGCTGCTCCAGCACGGCCATGACCAACTCCTCTCGTCGACGCTGCCACCGCTGTGTAGTGTCACCGCCCGGCGGCGGCCCAGAGTCACATGCATAGTACGCCAGTACGCTCCCCATTGGGGCTTGTCCGAGAATCCTTTCCTTCTATCGTCTCAGGAAGCGGGAAACCCCGCCCTCCATGGCGGGTTCACATGGGTGACACGCCACGCGCCGCGCGTCAGACTGAAATCCATGGACGCACCGACCTCATCTGGAACTCTGGTCTCCTCACGTAGGCTAGCGGCGCGCGGCCGACTGCTGCATGAGCTTGAGCACGGCGGGGCGGCCGGGGAGTTCTTGCGCCTGTACTTTCTCTTGATGAGTGAGCTAGGCCCGGCCGACCTGTCGGCCGTTGACCATGCTCTCGACCGCCACCTCAGCAGGGTCGCTCCCGTCCACTACTAGCGGCATGTGGATGCGGGATGGTCAGCGGCTGAGCCATCGGTGGGCGTGCATCCTGAGCGGGAAGAAAGCTACGGATAGAGCGTGCGCTGTTCCTAGAGCATGGTGATGAACTGATTCAGGCGCCGCGCACGCGTCTCGGGCTTCTTCGCGTCCTGAAGCCGGTAGAGGATGGCGTACCGGTTTACTCGGTTCAGCTTCTCGAAGAACGTCCTCGCCGCCGGGTTCTCATCCAGTGCCTGCTGAAGATCCTCCGGCACCGTCAGCCGGCTCTGCGGCGCATAGGCATTGTCCCAGCGCCCATCCCGCTCCGCCTCCTCCACCCGCGCCAGCCCTGCCGGACGAAGCCTGCCTTGATCCGCCAGCGCGGTCGCCTTGTCACGATTGATCTGCGACCACTTGCTCTTTCGCCGGCGCGGCGTGAAGCGTTGCAGCCAGAACTGCTCATCGAGCGGCGCCGCCTGGCCGTCAATCCAACCGAAGCACAGCACCCCTTCTACCGCCTCAGCGTACGAGACGGTTAGGCGTTTAGCGCCCTTCTTGGCAAACTTCAGCCACACGCCGCGCGACTCGGCGTGATGGGCATCCAACCATTGCTCCCACGCCGTCTGGCTTGCCAATTCCAGAATGGGCAGGTCGCTTTTCGTGTCCTCTGTCATGGCGCTTGGTCTCGTCCTATCCGGCCAATCGTAGTGCACGCGGTCGCTCTCTACATCTCGTGCGGGCCGTCCGCTGTTACGATGCCTTTGCTTGAGCACGAGCAGAAGGGAACGGCATATGCGCTACCGCGACTTTGGGGCAACCGGCATCCGAGTATCTGAGATTGGGATCGGCGCGTACCCCATGTCTGGAGTGCAAACGCGATCGGATGGCACACAGACTGGGTGGACGGGAACCGATGATCAAGAGTCCATCGCGCTGATCCATCGTGCCGAAGAGTTGGGCGTCAACCTGATCGACAGCGCCGAAGGCTACGGCGCGGGACACAGCGAGACCGTCATCGGCGAAGCGCTCAAGCGACGGCGCGAGAAGTGGGTCGTGGCGACCAAAGTGCAGCCCAACCAGGGGCTCACCGCGGACCATCCCGATCTTGACGACGCCCGCCGGCGAATTGTCGAGGCCTGTGAAGCAAGCCTGGCCCGGCTGCAAATGGACACAATCGATCTCTATCAGCTGCACGCCATTCCGCACGAGTGGGCAACTGAGACGGTGATGGACGCCCTCGGTCAACTCAAGCGTGAAGGCAAAGTGCGGCACTACGGCATCTCCACGAACAGCCAGGCAGCAATTGAGCGCCTGCGCCGCTTTGGCCCTGTCGAGGTGCTCCAGATCGGATTCAATCTCCTGGAGCGCAGCGCGGACGAGTTGCTGCACTGGGCCCACAGTGAGAACATCGGAACGCTCATCCGTGTCCCGCTGGCCAAAGGCATGCTCACCGGCAAGTACGCGGGGACGAACGCGGCGGAAACGCTGCCGGCAACCGACGTGCGCTACGAGCGGTTCCAGCAGCCCGAATCTCGGGATGCGTTCCAGAAGCTCCCGCAGCTCAACTTCCTCGCTGAGTCGACTGGCCGCACCATGCCACAGGCCGCCCTGCGCTTCGTTCTCCAGAATCCGGGCGTCTCGTCGGTGATTGCGGGAGCGAAGACCCGGCAGCAAATAGAGGACAATGCAGCCGCAACTGATGTCCCGCCGATCGAGGGCCAGGAGCTGGAGCGTGCGCTGGCCATCGCTGCCCAGATCAAATCCCCCGGCTGGATCTAAGCCTCCCTGATCCGCGTCAGATCGCACCGCACCTGGGTAGGGACCTCATGACTACGCTAGAAGATGAGCGTCAGACCCGCTTGGGTAGCGGCGCGTCGAAGCGCGGCGTCGAACGTCCCAAGAGGACGTCGGTCCAGTCCCGCCTGAACGCGGATTGTACGGCACCGTGTTGAGAAGCCCTCGCCAGTCTGCCCAGCCGGTGCGCGGCCGCGAGTACCTCTGTAAGCGTGATGACAGCCGCGACCACGTTCGGATCGGCATCTATGGCTGCGCTTACTTCTGCGCTACCTTCCTCAGAGACGTAGCGCTTAACAAGCGCACTGCTATCAAGGAAGAGCAGGGTCGTCCCCGCCGCGTGGACCGCGCTGCGCGAGCAAGATGTCGGACACGGTCGAACCGCCGTCATCCATGAGAGAGACGGCGGGCTGCTTGTGACGGAGCGGCTTGCCACTCCAAGTCACCTTCCCGCTCGCTAGGAGGCGCCGCTGACCTTCTGGGACACTTGCCCGGACAGGCTCAATTGAAGCGACTGGCTCTCCATGATGGGTCACCGTCACGGACTGCCCAGCGCGTACCTCTTCCAAGACCCTGCTCAAGTGCTCGCGCAATTCGCGCACACCTACTTTTCGGTTGGCGGCTGCCATGCGTACACACATGATCCTACGGCACTGCGAGCGGGCAGGAGATCGGTTACCCGGCCGGCGCTTCGGTCGCATTGCCTCTCCAGAAGTGGGTACGATGCGGTCGGGACCACTATGAAGCGTGGTGGTCGTGGGCGCCTGGGTGAGCGGCGGAGACTGAGAATACCTTTGTGGACATCCCTGACCTTCTTCGCTTCGTCAACGCGCAGCATGGCACATCGTTCGAGCTGATCGGCTACCTCGAGGGCGGCACGCGCGGCGCGTGGGAGATCGCGGAGCCGGATGGCCGGCGTGTCGTCCTCAAACGCGGCTGGGGCGAGCATCTCGGACGCATCCGGCCGCTCCTTGAGCAGCTGCGCGCCCGTGGCTACCCCGCACCAGATATCTTCCTGGGCGGACGCGCGCCCGATGGTGGCTCGTACCACGTGCAATCCCTCGTCCCAGGATCGCCCGTTGACCGGCTCACGCACCACTTGCTGCGTCAGATCATGGCGCTGATCGAGCTCCAGACCGATCTCCGACCCAACACAGACCAGGACTGGTCCAACAACGTGCGCAACGTCGTCTCCCACGGCGAATCCGGCTGGACCGTATCTCTGCGTGCCCATTCCCACGCCACGGCGGAGCTGCTCATCGCCATCGAGCGAACGACGCATCCGTTTGCCAACACACAGCTTCCAATCACGGATGCGGTACATGGCGACCTGGGCGAGTACAACGTCCTGGCGCATAACGGCCTGGTGACGGCCGTCATCGATATCGCGCAGGTAGGCCGCGGTACACGTGTCATCGACCTGGCGATTCTGCTCGGTCAAGAGTACGCAGACCTGGACGGCGACCTCCGAAGAGGCCTCTACGCCCGCATGCTGGACATCGCCGGCCGCGGCGCAACGACCATCTGCGTCGCCTACCAGATCATCAACCTCGTTGCCTACGCCATCGCCGAGCACCCACCTGAGTCACTGCCGCGCTACCTGGACCGCGGGCAGCGCATGCTTGACGACCTCCAGCGGCTATGAACGATGCGCGACACCTACCGCCGGCACGTCGCTACCAGGAAGTGGATCTCCACGCCCGGTAGACTGCCCTGTCTCCATGACCTCAGACACCAAGCCCTTCCCGGTCGTTGTCCTCCTGGGTGACTCCATCCGGCTCGGCTATGCGCCGCTCGTGGCACAGCGGCTGTCATCTCAGCCTCTGGCAAGCGTTCTGAGCTATGAGCCCAACGGGGCGGACACGGCCAACACACTCACCAACCTGGCAGCGTGGGCCATTGCGCCTCAGCCGCGCGTCATCCACTTCAACTGTGGTCTCCACGACCTCAAGCTTGACCGCGCCACCGGCGCGTATCAGGTTCCGCTCGACCGGTACCGCGCTAACCTCGAAGAGATCGTTCGCCGGCTCCGTGCGGAGACGGACGCCGCCCTTATCTTTGCCACCACCACTCCCATCCTTGACGCACGTCACGCTGCTCGCGGCGCGTCCTTCGACCGCTTCCAAGCCGATGTTGAGCGCTACAACGTCGCCGCGCTTGACGTAATGACCTCGGCAGACGTGCCTGTGAACGACCTGCACGCCGCCGTCCAAGCTGCCGGGCCGGACCGCCTGCTTTCAGCCGATGGCACGCACTACGCGCCGGAGGGGTACGCGCTACTAGCAGACACCGTCGCCGCGGTCGTCAATCACACGCTCACGAGCTCGCGTAGCGCGGCTGTCGCATGATGCCCTTCCGCCCACGCCTGCTCCAGCGCCTGTCCAAACACTTCGGCTGGTTGCGCGCCAGATACGCCGTAGCGGCCGTCGATCACGAAGAAGGGCACGCCCGTCGCGCCGAGCTCGTGCGCCTCAGCACTGTCGGCCTCCACCGCCTCGGCGTAAGTTCCGTCCTCCAGGACGCGTTTAACCTCGGCGGCATCCAGTCCGGCCTCGGCCGCCAGGCGCGTGAGCGACTCGTGGTCGAAAAGCGATTGCCCCTCGGTGAAGTACGCCCGGTAGAAGCGCTCTACCACCACGTCCTGCATGCTGCGCATCTTCGCCAGGTGCAACACCCGGTGCGCATCGACGGTGTTGCCACTCACCGTCTCCGTCAGGTGGTACTCCAGCCCTTCACCGGCGGCCGTCTGCTCTACTTGCGCCATCATCGCCCTGGCTTCTTCAATCGATCGCCGGTACTTGCCCGCCAGCATCGTCACGGTGTTCTCGGTCCTGTCTTTGGCCGCCGTGGGGTCCAACTGAAACGAGCGGTGCACCACCGTGATGTCGTCGCTGTGGGCAAAGCTCTCCAGCGCCCGCTCAAAGCGGCGCTTGCCGATGTAGCACCACGGGCAGACCACGTCAGACCAGACTTCAACTCGCATGTCTTTCATTTCAGTCTACTGACCAGCGCACACCGTTGAAGCGACGTTGAATCGTTGAACAGACGCCGTTGAGAAGTGGTGATCCGTCACAATCGCGTCTCATATATGAGTATCTCCGCGCCGTTTCCTAATTCTTCCGCGCCTCAAGCCACTATCCGCATAGACACGCGCCATGAGACGGGGCGCATCGACCGCCGGATTTACGGGCACTTCCTGGAGGGTCACTTTTTTGGCAACATCCAGGGCGGCGTCTTTGATGAAGGCTCGCCTTTTTCCATCTCTGAGCCAGGTGTAACCCACGGGCTTCGCGCGGATGTGATCGATGCCTGCCGGACGCTAGGGCTGCCGGTGGTGCGCTGGCCTGGTGGCAACTACGCCTCCGCGTACCACTGGGAAGACGGCATAGGCCCACGCGATGCGCGCCCCACCCGTCTGGAGCTCACCTGGGGTGGCCAGGATGGCATGTCCATGGAGGAGGACAATCGCTTCGGCACGGACGAGTTCCTGGCCTGGTGCGCTCTCACGGGGGCAGAGCCGTACCTCAACAACACCTGCCGCTCGGTGGAAGAAGCGGTGCGCTGGCTGGAATACACGAACTACGCTGGGCGCTCGCACTTCGCGGATCTGCGCCGCAAGAATGGCCATCCCGAGCCGTACGGCGTGTCCATCTGGGGCATCGGGAACGAGGCCTACGGTCCCTGGCAGATGGGCTACCGCGGCCCTGAGCAGTACGCCGCTGATGCGCGCGAGCACGCGCTCTTTATGCGCAAGGTCGACCCCAGCGTCCGTCTGGTCGGTGTTGGTCTCGGCCGCGGCGAGGCGGGCGAGGTCTGGACGCGCGCGCTTCTCAGACGCGCCGGATCGCTCCTGGATTACGTTTCCATCCATCTCTATGGCGCAAGCCGCCACCTCTTTACGGCGGGGCAAGGCGCCTGCTCTAGTGACGACGAATTCGAGACAACCGTCGCGCAGGCACTCTACTTCGAGGAAGCGCTGCGCGACTACGCCGACCTTGTAGCGTTGGAGGCCCAGCGCGCCGGCGTCACCCGACCGTTAGCACTCACACTTGACGAGTGGAACATTCGCCACCTGGAGCCTCACTCCTGGCCGGTACCCCATCCAGGCGAAGATGGCGGCATCGCACCGCGCGACATTCCTGCAGACGCCTCAATCGATTCCCACCTGGATGCAGCTACCGGCCGGCGCCGCATGCGAGTCAATCGTTGGAGTCCGCGCACCGCCGCCGATGCGCTCTTCTATGCGGGCGTCTTTCACGCCATGCAGCGCCTTGCAGGCCACACCGTGCCCGTTGGCATGGCCAACACCGTGAACCTCATCAACGCCAACGGCCTGCTTGCCGTGCGGCCCGGCGGGCTGGTCCAGAGCGCCACCTACCATGTCTGGGACCTGCTCCAGAACCGTACCGGTCCCATTGCCCTCCCTGTGGCCGTGGAAGGCCCGAGCATTCTGCGCGGCGTGCGTCAAGGCGCCCAAACCGATATCGATGGGCAACTACTCTCGCGCCCTGGCCTGGTGCCGTATCTGGACGCCTCAGCTACCTTCTCGGAAGACCGGCGAACCGTCCAGCTCTCAGTCATCAACCGCCACCGCACGGATGCCATCGCGGTGCGCGTTCTGGCGGACGAGCACGGGGATGGCCTGCCACCTCGCGCCCAAACCGTCCAGCTTGGTGCAGACGTGGACGAGGTACTCGCCTCAAACTCCATCACATCGCCCGATCGAGTGGCGCTGCGCGATCTAGGCACCGTCGAGGTGCCGGACGGGCAGTACACCTTCCCGCCTCACTCGCTTACGCTACTCACATTCTCCCTCGCTCGCTGACAACAACTGGCGCACCGCAGACCAGCGCACCAATTCGACCGGCCCAACGCGCAGGGCCGTGCGGGATAAGTGTCCAGTTTTGAGGGGGTTCTTGAGGTGAAATGGGAGCGCCCAGATGGTGGATGCGAAGGATTGCGAGTGAATTATTCAGGAAGCGATCAGTTTTTGTGGGATCGGGCCAGGTAGAAATTGGACAGTCCAGGTAGGGAATTGGACAGCGGGCTGGCGGCGGGCGTTGCCGTGACGGATTTGGGAAGTTGGTTCGTCATGAGTATGTAGGGAGCGCGTAGAAGATGGCACTGACGACGGAGGTTCTGATGACGACAGCAACGGCGGCAGGGGTAACCGCGGCGTCCGCGGCGGAGGGACCGCAGAATTTCGCCGCTCTGCCGTCCTGCGACTACGCAGGGCCCTGCAAAAGAAACCCGGCCGCGCGCTCATCACCGTGCACGCTCCAAACCGCTCTTGAACCATTCGCCATTCGAACGCATGGTGCAGAATGGTGCTAAATAGGGCACCCTCACGGTCACGCGTTCCGGTATCCATGCACTATTTGCAACTATCTGCACGGAATTCACGCCCCCCGGGGCTAAACCAAGTCAGCAGAGATCAGGAGTAGGAAACGGCCTATGTCTATTGGGGAGCACACCATGATCACGCGGCGCGCGTGTGTGGCGGCGGCCGCCATGGCCGCCGGTGCGTTGGGGACCGCTTGCGCTGGGGCGGGGGGCTCTGGCGGGAAGGGAGACGCCGCTGCGCCGGCGGGCGGACTGCGCAGCGGCGTGACGGTGAGTTTCTTTCATGGTGGCCAGCAGGCCGAGGCGGACGCGCGTATAGAGCTGCTCAAGGCGTTCAACGCCAAGTACCCGCAGATCAAGACCGAACAGCTGTACACGCCCCAGGAGACCGGCCCTAAGCTGGACTCACTACTTAGCGCCGGGACGCCCCCGGACATCTTCTACATCGCCAACGGCGCCGATGTCACCACGCGCGCCTCGCGCGGCAGCCTGCATGAATTGGGACCACTTGCGCGACGAGACAAGTTTGAGACGAGCGACTTCTTTGAGAGCGCGCTGGGGCTGTATCAGCTGTGCGGCAAGCAGTACGCCTACCCGCTGGACTTCCCAAACCAGCAGCTCTACTACAACATCGATCTCTTTGAGCAGGCGGGGGTGAAGGCGCCGCCTACTACCTGGTCAGATACGACGTGGACCTTCGACCGCTTCCTGGACAGCGCCAGGCGCGTCACGAAGGAAACCGGTGGCGGTACACAATGGGGGTATCTCACTGCCCACACTGCCTTCCGCAACTGGTGGGTCTGGGTGGCCGCCAACGGCGGCGAGCTGCTGGATAAGGACAACAAGACCTGTCTGCTCAATGAGCCAGCCTCGGTGGAGGCGTTCCAATTCCTCCAGGATTTGGTCTTCAAGAACCGGGTTATGCCGGACCCCAAGCAGTACACCGACGCCGGAACCAACCTGAACGGCTTCTTCACCGGACGCGGCGCCATGAGCACGTTGCCACCGTGGCTCGGGCAGGTACGCCGGGATATGAAGCAGCGCTGGGATGTTGCGCCTCACCCCAGAGGCAGCAACGCAAAGGCGCGTTGGGCCTGCGCGGGAGGCGGCACCGGACTGGCGCTAGCGTCTACCCAGACCGGCGGGAAGAACATCAATGAGGCGTGGGAGCTGCTGAAGTTCGCCTCGCAGAAGCCGCAGGTGGAAGTGTTCACGCGCATCAACGGCATCGTGCCGCCGCTCAAGAGCGTGGCCAACAGCGCCGTCTTCGCCGATCCCAACCAGCCCCCAAAAGGGGTCAAGATCTTCACCGACGGCGCGCAGTTTTTGCGCTCGGACCCTTCAATTGTGCGCTGGGGAGACATCACACGCGCCATCACTGAGGAATTGGGCGCACTCTGGAGCAACACGGCCAACGCGCGTACCGTGGCAGATGGCATCAAGCGCAAGGTGGACGGCATCCTGGCAGAGATTCACTCCTCCGGGGAGATGGCGTGCAAGTAGGCCGCCGCTCCTGCCCCGCCGCCACCGCCTGCCGGCGAACCGAGCGGCGAGCCATTCGTCAAGTCGCCCGGGAGAAGAGTCATCACCCGGCCTAATGTGGTAGTCATCATGACCGATCAGCAGCGCGCGGACTTCACGCGCGCCGCCGGGTTCCCGCTGGACACAATGCCGTTCCTGGACGCGTTAGGCGCGGACGGCGCGCGATTTGAACGCGCCTACACGCCCATGCCTATCTGCGCGCCCGCGCGCATTAGCCTTTTCACCGGACGTTTCCCCAAAGCACACCGCGTGCGTCAGAATAGCGCCATCACGCACGCGGTGTTTGAGCGTGATCTGGTGGACTTGCTGCGCGACGCCGGGTATGCCATTGGCCTGTCCGGCAAGAATCACTCCCATCTCAAGCCCAACAAGCTTGACTTCGCCAGCACGTACATGCATACGGGGCGTACCGGGGAGAGCGAGGCAAGTGAAGATGCGTCGCTCTCTCGTGAGGAGGCATCATTTGACGCCTGGCTGACCGAATTAGCGCGCGAGCGAGGCAGTTTGAGCCTGGAGCCAACGCCGTTTCCGGTGGCGTGCCAGCTGCCGCACCGCATCGTGCGCGACGCCATCGGATGGATCGACTCACTGCCAGGGCCGCCGGATTCGGCGGAGACGCGGCCCACCTCAAGTAGCGGCGAGTCTAACGTCGGCACAAGTAACGACAACGGCAGCGGCGCGCAGCCATTTTTCCTCTGGCTCAGCCTCCCGGAGCCGCACAACCCCTACCAGGTCCCTGAGCCGTACTTCTCTTTGTTCCCCGAGGATCAGGTGCCTGACCGCGTAGCAGGACCAGAGGCGCTAGCGCGCAAGACCGGGCCGCTGGGAGAGAAGTGGCGTTGGGAGCGCCAAATCATAGAAGCGTCCAATCCCGGCTATGACGCCCACTGGCGACGCTACCGCGCCAATTACTGCGGCATGCTGCGCCTGATCGACGATCAATTGCGGCGCTTCGTGGACCACCTCGCAGCGCGCGGACTGCTTGACAACACCATAATTGTCTTTACCGCCGACCACGGTGACTATGCCGGCGATTACGGACTGCAGCGTAAGGGCGTGGGCCTCCCGGAGTGCCTGATCCGAGTGCCGCTTACCATCAAGGGGGCAGGCGTGGCGCCGCGACCGGCTAACCATCAGGATCACGTCTCACTTGTGGATCTCATGCCCACGCTGTGTGAGGCCGTTGGCCTGGAGACTCCCTACGGCGTGCAGGGGCGCAGTCTCTGGCCGCTGCTCACCGGCCACGGCTACCCGGCGGAGGAGTTCCGCAGCGCCTACGTTGAGCTGGGGTACGGTGGGATGCACTACGGCGAGCGCGACCGTCCACCGCTGCACTTCGCCTATGGTGCACCGCGCTTTGATGAGCTGAACACCGTCACGCAATCAGGTACGGTCAAGTGCGTCCGTATGGACCGCTGGAAGCTCACCTATGACATGCTCGGCAATGGCGAGCTGTTCGACCTGGAAACGGACCCCGGCGAGCTCGTCAATCGCTTTGATGATCCTGTCCTGGTGCGCGTGCGCCAGTCACTTGTAGAAGAGCTTCTGCGCTGGACCATCCGCGCCGAAGACGACCTCCCGCTCGCCAACTACGCCCCCAATCGCGCCGAAAGGAACTGGTACGCCACATGAGCGCCACTTCGCACTCTCAGCCTCAACAACAACAGCAGCAGCAGTCGCGACCCAACGTCGTCCTGATCCTGGTGGACGACATGGGCTTCTCGGACATCGGATGTTATGGCTCGGAGATAGCCACACCCAACCTGGATGCGCTGGCCCAGGGCGGCGTGCGGTTGACGCAGTTCTACAACGGCGCACGCTGCTGCCCCACACGTGCTGCGCTGCTCACTGGCCTCTACGCCCACCAGGCCGGTATTGGCCACATGGTGAACGACCTGGGCGCGCCGGGCTACCAGGGCTACCTGAATGAGCGCTGCGTCACCATCGCCGAGGCGCTACGACCTGCTGGCTATCGCACCATCATGTCCGGCAAGTGGCACGTGGGCGGGCAATACACTACCGACCCTCAGAAGTCAGCCCGCGACGCCGGTCAGCCGCATTTCCCAACGCCACTCCAGCGTGGCTTCGATCACCACTTCGGCACGCTGGCTGGCGCCGGTTCCTACTTCAATCCGCACACGCTCATGCTCGACGGCGAGTTCGTCGACGCAAACGATCGGCGCGTGCAGTGGGGCGCCGATGAGACGCCTGACGGCTTCTACTACACCGACGCTATTGGCCGCTTCGCCGCCGCACAGATTGAGCGCGCGGCGCAAGGCGCAACGCCGTTCTTGGTGTACGCCGCCTACACGTCACCGCACTGGCCGTTGCACGCGCTGCCTGAAGACATGGCGCGCTATCGTGGCCGCTACCGCGCTGGCTGGGATGCGCTGCGCACCGAGCGCCACGCCCGTCTGAAAGAGCTGGGCATCGTTTCTGACTCGTGGGAGATTACGCCGCGTGACGCCAATTCTCCCGACTGGAACGACCTTTCTCCCGACCGTCAGGATTGGGAGGACGCGCGTATGGCAGCCTACGCCGCGCAGGTGGAGGCGATGGACCGCAGCGTCGGGCGCATTGTGGACTCGCTGCGCCGAACGGGCCAGCTTGAGAACACATTGATCCTGTTCCTCTCCGATAACGGCGGCTGCGCCGAGTTTCTCAAAGAGGACGGTACCCACGGCTCGGCAGCGCCTCTGACGCGCGACGGGCGGCCCATCACCGTTGGCAACCGTCCCGGTCTCGTCCCCGGCCCGGCTGACACCTACATGAGCTACGACCTCCCCTGGGCCAACGCGAGCAACACGCCTTTCCGCCTCTACAAACATTGGGTCCATGAAGGCGGCATCGCCACGCCCTTGATCGCTCACTGGCCCGCAGCGTTGGGCCATCAGTCTTCAGGAGTCGCTGAAGCCGGGGGTGGCATCAGCGCTGCGGCCGGGCATCTGATAGACATCATGCCCACCATCATGGACGCTACCGGCGTCTCCTATCCATCTGAGCGCGGCGGTGTAGCGCTGCCGCCGCTGGAAGGAGAAAGCCTGCTACCTGCGGTCCGCGGTGATCTTGCGTGGCGGCGCAGCAAGACTATCTTCTGGGAGCACGAGGGCAACTGCGCCGTGCGCTCGCCCGGTGACAATCGCTGGAAGCTAGTGCGCAAGTTTCCCGGCGAATGGGAGCTGTACGACATGCACGCCGACCGCACCGAGCTCCACGACCTCACCGCCACCGAGCCCGACCGCACGCATGAAATGACTACCCAATGGGAAGAGTGGGCCGCCCGCTGCAACGTCCTTCCATGGGAAGAAATCAGACCCGTCCGACGCCGCTAGTCGAAATCGTAGGAGGGCTTCGTCTGTGGAACTGATTGGCACCATCATCCGCTTGCAGGTGCAGCGCTCTTCCCTGAAATTGGGCGAACGGCCCCGGCGGTGGTTTGATCCGGCGCCGCTCACGCTGGCGACGGAACTGGCGATAGACGCGTCGGGATTGATTGGGCTACCGGCGGAACGCGAGACGGTGTCAGGTGGGCCAGTGGAGCCGGTGGTGGACATCCATAACCGCGACCATCCGGCATCCAGGTACGGGAGCAATAACGCCATCTCGCTCGGGTTTACATCCCACTACGCCAGGATGCGCGACCGGCTTGGTCCGCTAGTCACAGACGGGATCGCCGGTGAGAACATCATCGTCCAGACCGTTCGCGAGTATTGTGGGGACGATCTCCCACGCTCGCTTGCGATTGAAGGCGCGGACGGCCTCATCTATCTGGAAGGCATCCGACCCATTGAGCCATGCGTGGAGTTCAGCCGCTTTGTGCTGGGCCACACCGGTCCGCCTGGACACGACGTGACACAACCAGGCCCCGCGGTCACCGATACATTGACCTTCCTCCGCCACGGCACGCGCGGCTACTACGCGGCTTACGTCGACGGCGCCACGGTGCTGCGCGCGGGTGACCGGCTGCTAGCGTTCTGACAGGCAACATAACGCCCTGCCCTTGCACGCGCAACGCTAACGGTATGCAGCGGATATGCCGCTTGTTCTGACCGCGCCACGAATTCAGTATTTGGCACAAAGCGCGACCCTCCATGCCCCAGCTGGGGCTACGCTTAGCTCGCGCGAGACATTACCGGCTCCTCCAGTTCCGCGAATGCTGCTCACCGCAGCGTGTAGAGTAGCGCCACCTTGCAGACGGCGGCGGTTGGGAAGCGGACGCGACCGCGTTATTTGGCCGCGCTGAACGCTATTACCGGGTGGCTGGAGAGTGTCTCAGTCCGGCCCGCGTTTGGCATGGGCCGCGATACCACCATCCTTGTTTGGGTGTGGTTTGTTTGGGGAATTGGGGCGGGGCTGTGGAGCTACTTCTGGCCGGTCTACCTGGATCGCCTTGGCGCGACGTCGGTCGCCATTGGCCTTGTGGTCGGCGCCGGGAGCCTCGCCGCCACTCTTGTCTACCTGCCAGGCGGACTTGTTGCCCAGCTCGGTCACCAGAAGTGGCAGATGGTGCTCCAACACCTCCTGGCCGCCATTACCACCGGCTCGTTCGGGCTAGCGGGCAGCTGGTGGCACGTGCTACCAGCCGTCGTCATTGCTAACGCGGCGGCTATTTTCAGCCCCGCCACCAACAGCTACATCACCCGCGCCGCCGACGCCGATGGGGTTCCAGTTCCTTCCATTTATACCGCGCTCGGCACCGCCCAGTTCGCCACCATGACGCTCTCACCGCCGCTTGGCGGCCTCCTGGCAGAGCGCTTCGGCATGGCCGCTCTCTTTCCGCTAGTCTTCTGCTGCTACGTAGCCGGTGTGGCCGGCATGTGTCTACTACGCGCCCACCCGCCTGTGCCACCGCCGGCCACACCGCCTACCGATCTGACCGGCGCGCCTACCGCCACGCCGCAGGCGCAGGCGCAGTCGCCGGATCAAACGGCGCCCGAACGCCCGGCCCCCGCTCCTGCGCGGCGCCGCGCCACCACGCGCAGCCGTGCCTGGACAGCCAGTGCGGGCACCTATGACGCCATCCTGCGCTCGCCGGTCGTCAGGATGCTGCTGCTCCACTCGCTCGTCGTCTATACCGGCGTGCATTTGGCGCTCTCGTTCGCTCCGCTGTACCTACGCGACCAGTACGCCTACGATGCTACCGCCATCGGCTGGGCCGGGAGTGCGGCGTCGGCCGGCGCCGCGTTGCTCCTACTTGCGGTGGAGCGGCTGCGCCGCCGCCGCGGACCGGTGATCGCTATGTGGCTCTCTACTGGCTTGATCGCCCTTCATCTGGGCGCCACCGTTCTTTCACCATTGCTCCCAGTCCAGCTGGCCAGCTTCTTCTTCCGCGGCGGCGTCCAGACGGCTTCCACCCTCACGACCGTTGTCCTCGCCGCCGCCGTCCCGCGGGCGTCGCTCGGCCCGGCCGTCGCAATGTTTGCCACCGTCGCCGGTCTGGCCGCCATCGCGGCCCCACCGCTCGGCGGCGCGCTTTACGCCTTTGCGCCATCAATGCCCTTCCTGGCCGGGACGGCGCTCCTACTCGCGTCCCTTCCCCTGGCCACCGCCGCATTCCGCGCGAGGCGCACTAATGGTTAGTCCGTCCACGCTTTGCGAAGTGGCCGATCGGTGAGTGGAGTGCGCCGACCGCGTGCGGCGAGCGGGCGTGTGTGGCTAGAGTTGCTGCCGGCTGTGCGGTGTGCGGCCGTGAAGGGACGTTGCCTGCATGCGCGTAATCTATTTGGACCTAGACACGCTGAGACCTGACCACATGTCAGGGTATGGCTATCCACGCCCGACCACGCCCAACCTGGACCGTGTGATCCGGCGCGGCGTCCGTTTTACTCACGCCTTTTGCCAGGCCAGTCCGTGCGTTCCCTCACGTGCCGCGCTTTTTTCGGGCCGCTACGACGTACACAATGGCGTGGTTACCCACTGGGGTCCCGGCGGGGAGTTGCGGCCGCCTACCGCCAACGCGCCGATGCTGGCCAAGCACCTTTATGCCAACGGCTACCGCACCGTAAGCATCTCGTCATTCGCAGACCGGCACGACGCCTGGTGGTTCTGTGACGGCTGGACGGAGCTTCACCAGCACACGCTCAAGCGTGGAAACGAGATCGCGGACGAAGTCAACGCTGTCGCGCTTCCGTGGCTGCGCGACAACGCCCGGCGAGATAACTTCTTCCTCCATCTTCAGTACTGGGACGCGCACCGCAACTACCGCGTGCCTGAGCCGCAACACTGGGTAGACCAGGTAAAGGACGCTCCCATTCAGAGCTGGCCGGATCAGGCGACGATTGACCGCGATCAGGACAACCCGGGCCCGTTCACCGCGCAAAACTTCTTCACACGCGCCACCACAAGCCCCGTCCCCATCACCATGCCGGACAGCGTGAAGACCACGTCCGACTTCAAGAAACTGATCGATGGCTATGACGCGGGCATCCGCTACATGGACGATCGCATCGGCGAAGTGCTGGACGCGCTCGAAGAAGCCGGCGTACTGGAAGAGACCGCCATCATCGTCTCGGCCGACCACGGCGAGCAATTCGGCGAGCTTGGCGTCTACGGCGACCACTGCGCCGCCGCTTCCGCGGTTCAGAACGTCCCGCTCGTCATTGCGTGGCCCGGTGTCACTCCACCTGACATGTCGTGCGGCGACCTGGTGCTGAACGTCGACCTTGCGCCCACGCTGTGCGACTTACTTGGCATAGCCATCCCGAGCGGCTGGGACGGCACGTCGCTCGTCCAGCAGTTGCGCGGTGAAGCCGCGCCAGAATGGCGACAACACGTCGTCTACACGCACGGCCTGTATTGCTGCCAGCGCGCGGTACGCACTCATCAATGGCAGTTGACGCGTACCTATCATCCCGGCACGTTCCTGTACGACCAGGTGATGCTGCACGATCTCCAGAACGACCGCTACCAGACCACCAACGTCGCAGCAGAGTATCCAGAGGTCGTGGCCGAGATGGACCATCTGCTAGCGCAGTGGCTCAACGACGAGCTTGGCCGGCCCGGTGCCGGGCCCGACCCACTCCAACTCGTAGTCGAAACCGGCCCCTGGAAGTACGTTCAGCTTGACTCCTGGCTGGAACGCCTTGAGCAGTGGGGCCGTCCGCAGATGGCCGAAGCGATCCGGCATCGCCTGGACCTAGCCGCGCCTGCCCTAAGGCATTGAGGAAGGTACGCACGCTTCATTGACGGCCGGTGACGTAGCTGCGTATGCTGGCGGGCGGATGAGCCTGGCTGGCGAGAGGGAGGAACTGGAGATGGAACAGAAGGATTCGGGGAGCAGGGAAGGGGTGACGCGCCGCGGCTGGCTCCGGGGTTTGGCGGTGGCCGGCGCCGGAACCGTGGCAAGCGCCGCGAGCGCGGCGTGCGCCCCTGGGACGGGATCTGAGAGTGTGCCGGCGCGCAGCACCGCGCCAGTACAGATCATTTATACCGACTGGGAGCCGGCGGACGGCGCACAGATCCAGGAGACCGTCATTGCGGAGTTCCGAAAGCAGACGCCGCATGTAACGGTGGACTACCAGAAGAACCCGGACCCGTATTTCCCCAAGCTGCAGACATTGATCGTCGCTGGCACGCCGCCGGATGCCTACGCGCTGAGCCAGCCTGATCTTGTCTCGCTGATCGCACAGAGCTCGGTGGCCGACCTAGACGCGTATGTCAAGACCGACGCCAAGTCTGTGGATGCGGCCGACTTCTTCAAGGTCCATCTGGACGCCTGGCGCGTGAACGGGAAGCAAATGGCGCTACACCGCGATGGAGGCGGGGTGGTGGTCTTCTACAACAAATCGCTTTTTGACGCGCAGAATATCACTCCCCCAGCGGCTGGCTACACCTGGGACCAGTGGTTGGACGTGGCTAAGCGCGTTTCCACGAAAGAAGGCCCGGCCGGACCAATCTACGGCGCCACGCGCAACGGACCGGCGGATTGGGTGCATTGGGTCTGGCAGAACGGTGGTGACTTCCTGGACAAGGATGCAAAGCGCTCAACCCTTGAATCTGCGGAGGCCGTTGAGGCATTGCAGTATCACGCCGACCTGATCCACAAGCACGGTGTCATGCCGCCCGTAAGCGCGTACGGAACGGGGCAGGAAGATGCCATGGGACTGTTCATCCAGGGGAAGGCCGCCATGTACTTCGGATTGCGCTCCGGAATGCAGCGCATGCGCGCCATCACTGGTTTCAAACTTGAGGCAATGCCCCATCCGCAGAAGAAGAATCGCCTGACGCCGCTCAATACTACCGCCGTGCTGCTGCCTAAGGGCGGCAAGAAGAATGACGCCGCATGGCTGCTGTTGAGGCACATGACCAGCACAGAAGGGCAACTCAAACGGATGGAGCAGGGCGGTGCCGTTCCATCACGCAACTCGGTAGCCAAGGCGCCGACCTACCTCAGCTTTAGATCACCAGCTATGGCATCCGACCGCATTAACACCATATTTCCGGACATGGCGCGCGAAGATGCGGTGCGCCTCCGACCGCAAACCGCCAGGTGGACCGAGCTGCTCTCTATGGCAAACGCGGACATTGGAGAGCTCTACACGGGCACCGCAGCCGCCGCCGAGGTTGCCAAGCGACTCACCCCCAAGGTAGGCGAGCTACTCAAGTAGCGGCGAGGATGGCCTCCAATGGCGTTCGCAACGTGCTGGTCATAATGACCGACCAGCACCTTTACACGGCGGCAGGGTTCATGGGCGATCCGTGGGTGCAGACGCCCAATCTGGATACACTTGCCGCTGGGGGCACGGTCTTTGAGAGGGCGTATACACCCAGCCCGGTGTGCGTTCCGGCACGGCAAAGTCTCCTAACCGGCCGCCTGCCCCACGCGCATGGGGCGACGGGCAACGCACGGCCGATGAAGCCGAACGAGCGCACGATCGCTCACCTCGCTCAAGAAGCCGGTTTTGCGACCGGCGCAACCGGCAAGATGCACTTCATTGGTCCGGATCAACATCAGGGCTTTGAGACGCGCTGGGACATACTGGACTACTACCGCATGGAGCCAGAGGCGTCTGGTGATGCCGCATCCGGCATGGCCGCGCCGGGCTGGTACGGGCGATACGTGCCCGGCGAGGAGGGGTCCACGGCGGACGGCCCAAATCCCATGACCATCCACAACGGCAACTATGACGGCCAGCCGTCGCCGTTTCCGGCCGAACGGCACGTAGAGGCGTACACCTCCGGCGAGGCGGTGCGATTTATGGAGACGCACCGAGATGAGCGCTGGCTGTTGTGGTGCAGCTACTTCAAGCCTCACGCCCCCTATCTGCCACCGGCTCAGGACTGGGAGCGCTACACCGCGCAACCGCTGCCCGTGCCGGCGGTGGACGAAGCGCAGCTTGCCAACCTCCCCGCGCACCTTCAGCACTTTCGGGCAAGCACTGGCGTTGACCGGATGGATGCCGCTGCGATGCGGCGCTGCATCGCCGGGTACTACGGCAATGTGACGTTTATAGACCGGGAGATAGGAACGGTGCTGAGCGCGCTGGAAGCGCTTGGTTTGCGTGATGAGACACTGATCATCTTCACTAGCGACCACGGCGAGATGCTGGGCGCGCATGGCCTACTGGCGAAATCAAACTTCTACGAAGAAGCGTGGCACATTCCGCTGGTGGTCAGTCACCCAGGCCACCGCCATGCCCCTCGTCGTAGCGGCGCGCTGGCCTGCCTCACAGATCTCTATCCAACTATCGCGGAATCGCTTGGCCTGCCGGTGAAGGAAGGCGTACATGGCCATTCACTGTTGCCGGTGGTTGCTGGCCAGGAAAACAGTGGACGTTCACGCGTGTTTTCCGAGTTGCACACGCCCGCCGGCACGCTCTCCGGGGTCTTCGACGGCGAGTGGAAGTTGGCGGTCTACACCGATCGAGAGCAGCTTTTCCACCTCCCACGGGACCCGGAAGAACAGCACGATTTCAGTCTTGAGAGGCCAGAAGAGGTAGCGCGTCTGCGCGCGCTCCTGGAGCATGACGCCGCGCTCGAGTAACTTCTGCCAGGGCTGCCGCGGCCTAACCGCGGGCGTGTTCGCAGGTAGCTTCGGGCAGCTCTAGCCAGAAACAGCACCCGCCTATAGACGTCGTAGTCATTCCAACCCGGCCGTTTTGCGCTTCCACCAACGCCTTGGCCACCGTCAGCCCCACGCCGCTGCCGGGAACGGTGTTCAATCCTGCCACTGCCTCTCCCCGATAGAAGCTTTCCCAAACACGCGCCTGCTCTCTTTCAGAGACACCCGGCCCCCTATCCTCCACTTCAACACGGACCATGCCTACGGCATTCATAGCACGCGCCACTATCTCTCCCTCCGGCGCGTATTTGAGAGCGTTATCTACCAGGTTGGCAATCGACTGACGCGTCTTCGCACGGTCAGCCCATGCCACCGGCCGTGCTCGTACCTCGCAGACGAGTCTTTCGCCGCCGGGCCTCTGGCGCAGATCCTCCACCAACTCCCGCAACAGTACTGCCAGATCCAGTACTTCTGCGCGCGCGCCTACGTCGCCGGCCACTATTTGCGTGAAATCCAGGAGATCTGCCACAAGCCGCGTCAATCGCGTGGACCCCTCTAGCAACCGGCCCGCCATTCGCTGCACGGATAGACCGTCTAGCGTGGCGCCCTTGGTATAGAGCTGTTGGGCATAGCCGTGCACTACCGTAAGCGGCGTGCGCAGCTCGTGCGAGATGGACTGAATGAACTCCCCCTTCAGCCGGTCCAGTTCTCTTAGCGCCCCTGCTTCCGCATGACGCGCCGCCAGCTCGCCTGCCTGCGCCTCCAGCAGGCGCTGCACCTCGACGCGTGCTGCCTCCACTCGTGCCCGTTCAATCGCCGCACCGGCTTGCGCCGCGAGTGCGGCCGCAGCCGCCAGATCCGCCGGACCAAAGAAGCCTGCTTGCCCGTGATCTACATGCAGGCTCCCAATCCGCCGGCCGCCCGCGTCGATAGGCACATTGACCGAGGCCCGCAGACTCTGGCGCCGCATGGTCTCATACGCTGGGTACTGCTGCGGATCGAGCGCCCAGAAATCCTCTACCAGAGCCGGCGGCCCACCGTCGCGCAGCCGCGCCCCAAAGTTGCCGGGCTGAAGATGTCCTGGAGGGTTCCACCGCACGTCGAGCTGGCCTCCGGCATGCGCCTCAACGTACACAGTCACGCCTCCTTCTCCTCCGCTCGGCACGCTGAGATCAAATAGGCGTGCGATCCCGTGCGCCCCCTCCAGGAGTGTTAGCGCCCCATTCACCAGCGCCACCAGCGCGCCTTCCAGGTCAGCCGCCGCCCCTACCTGCGCCAGCGTTCCTGCCAGCTGCTCCGCCTGATGCAGTGCACGGAGATGTGAACGTAGGCGCCCGCGCCGGCGCACGCTAGTACCCATGTCACGCAGCGGCTGCGCAGGGTTCGCCCTTTCGAGATGGGCACGCACGCGCGCGGTACCGCCGGACTCTTCCGGTTGGCGCCCTGGTTCGTCTGCCCCCTCCTTAGCCCGCCGTCGTATCCTCCATAGTACCCACAGCGGTAGCCGCGGTAGTGGCAGTTTTCGCCCAACTGGAGGCAGGGATGCCCGGAAGGCAGGGCTACGCGGTCGCTACGGCAGCCTGCTCCCCAGGACGGGATACATCGAGAAAGGGTGAGGCTGCCCTTTCATCGTTAGCTCCGTGGGGGCGCCCACTTCCACCGTATCGCGCACACGCTCGTACGTTGCGCCGCTGATCACGATGTCGACGTTCAATTCCTTCGTGGCGCTCTCCATGCGTGACGCCAGGTGCACCTCGTGGCCCATGATGGTGTATTCAGTCTTACGTCCCTCAATGCCAATATTGCCGGCTATCACGAAGCCGGTATTGATGTCCATCCCGATGCTTATGGGCGGCTCGCCGCGCGCCACCTGATCCTGGTTGAAGGAGATCAATCGCTCGCGCATACGCAGGGCGGTGCGGACGGCGAGCAGCGGATGGTCGGACTGGGGGAGCGGCAGGTTGAAGTGGATCAGGAGCCCGTCGCCGAGGAACTTGTCGAGCGTGCCGCCGAATTCCTCGATCGCCGCGAGCATCGTCTCTAAGTAGCGGTTCAACAGAGCGACGAGCGCTGCTGGCTCGAGCGTCTCGCTCACCGCCGTGAAGCTGCGGATATCGGTCATCAAGATGGTGGTCTCGGCGCGGCTTCCGGCGAGATCGACCTCGCCACGCAGCACGGCGTCGACCACCTTGGTAGGCACCTGCTGGCCAAACATGTTGCGTACCCGTACCAGGTCGCGCAGGCGGGTCAGCAGTGCGTCGGTCTCGTCCACCGGCTTGAGGGTGGCAGTGTCTCCCATGGCAATTCGCTCCAATGCTTTGAGTAGGTCGGGTGAGTCGTCGAAGCCGGCCAGCAGCCAGTCGGTTGAGATCCCAAGCAGGCGTGCAAGGTCGGGAAGCAGACCGATGTCCGGCGCGTTCTCGCCCCGCTCCCACTTAGAGACCGCCTGCGCGCTCAGCTGGAGCGCATCCGCCAGGTCCCTCTGCCGCAGGCCCACTTGCCCGCGGCGCTGGCGGATGCGCTCCCCAACTTCGGCTACGTTCATAGGCGCATTGTCTGCGCAGGCGCAGCAGCCGTCAATGACGCGCTAGTTGTTTCTGAGCGATGGAGCTACTTCCGGTCTGAGAGCAGCTCGCCGCCGCGCGCCCAGCTTTCACGTGGGACGTCCTGGAAGACAACGCTGGTGGCCTCGGCCGTGGTACCGAGCGTCTGCACGATTGCTTCCGTGATTGCCTTAGCCGCCGCGCGCTTGGCCTCGGTAGTGCGCCCTGAGAGAAGCTGAACCGTCACATGTGGCATTGAGAAAAACCTTTCGTGTTTGGAGTTGTGCCGGTCATGGGGCCGGCACCGCGAAGATAGCAGGGGGCATGGTTTACCCACCCCTGGTGGGGTGGGGTATACTCTTTAGCGAGAGACACCAACATGCCAACCCAGCAAGGACGCACCCAAATCCTTAATCGTCTGAAGAGTGTTGATGGCCACCTACGGGGCGTTATCAAGATGGTTGACGAGGACGCCTACTGCATGGACGTCATCAAGCAGCTTCAGGCGGTCCAGGGCGCCCTTGGCCGCGTCAACGCGCTGCTCCTTCAAGACCACCTCCAGACGTGCGTCACGACCGCCATCCGTGGCGAGGCCGCGGGCGAGCGCGAGCGCGTCATCGGTGAGCTTCTCTCCCTCTTCGAGCACGGCGCCACCAAGCCAACTGAGCAAAGCCAGCTCACCCATTCCAGCGAGCAAAACCATGACACAAGCGACAGCTGAAATCAGCGAAGACATCACCGGCGGGCTGACGTCACCGGAACCCCTGCCGACCCAGGCGACCGAGCAGGTCACCTTCCCCGTCACCGGGATGACGTGCGCCTCGTGCGTGCGGCGCATTGAAAAGGCGCTGGGCAAAGTGGACGGCGTCTCTGAGGCAAATGTCAACCTCGCCACCGAAAAGGCGCGCGTCACCTTTGATCCTGTCGTCGTTTCCTTCGACGACCTCCGCGCGGCGGTCGAGAAGGCAGGCTATGGCGCAGGGGCGCCGCCGGACGCATCCTCCAGCGAACGGGCGGCCCCGGACAAGCCGATTATTGGGGCGCACGACCAGAGTCCCGAAGTCCATGCCGCCGCACCGCTGGCGCACGCCAAGATCGGTGCTGGCGATCCCGTTGATAAGCGCGAGGTGGAACGCCAGCACGAGATTGATGACCTCCGGCGCAAATGGACGGTCAGCCTTGCCGCCGGTCTGGCCATGATGGCGCTCATGTATGTGCCTATCGGAATTGATATGCGGCTGCTTGCGCCTGTGCTGCTGCTGGTGTCCACGTTGGTCCAGTTCTGGGCCGGCGCCGGGTTCTACCGCGCCGCCTGGGCGGCCGGCCGTCACGGCAGCACCAACATGAACACACTGGTTGCCGTTGGCACCAGCGTCGCCTACGGCTACAGCGCCTTTGTCACCCTCTGGCCGCAGCTGGCAGAACGGTGGGGCTTCCAGTTCCACCTGTACTACGAGACCGCAGTCATCATCATTGCGCTCATTCTGGCGGGGCGCTGGATGGAAGCGCGCGCCAAGAAGCAGACGGGAGCCGCAATCCGCGCTCTGATGGGTCTTCAGGCCAAAACAGCGCGCGTCATCCGCGATGGCGTCGAGCAGGACATCCCCATTGAGCAGGTCCGTGCCGGCGACCTGGTACGCGTGCGGCCGGGTGAGAAGGTGCCGGTGGACGGCATCGTTGAGCAAGGCCAGTCCGCGCTGGACGAAAGCATGCTTACCGGTGAAAGCCTACCGGTCGAGAAAGTCCCCGGCGACACCGTCATTGGCGCCACGCTCAACAAGACCGGCTCGTTCGTCTTCAAAGCCACAAAGGTTGGCCGGGACACGGCCCTCGCGCAGATTGTGCGGCTGGTGGAGGAGGCGCAAGGCTCCAAGGCGCCGATGCAGCGTCTGGCAGACACCATCTCCGGATACTTCGTGCCGGCGGTCCTGATTCTGGCGGCCCTCAACTTTGCCGGGTGGATGATCTTCGGTCCCGATCCCAGACTCACCTTCGCCATTCAGACCACCATCGCCATTCTGATCATCGCCTGCCCGTGCGCGCTTGGCCTGGCTACCCCTACCGCCATCATGGTCGGCACCGGAAAGGCGGCCGAGCACGGCATCCTGATCCGGGGCGGCGAGTCGCTGGAGGCGACGCAACGCATCACGGCCATCATTCTGGACAAGACTGGCACGCTCACACGCGGCAAGCCGGCAGTGACGCACTTAGTCACTGCCAACGGGTCCGCTAACGCAGATGATTGGGGCGCAGACGAGCGCGCGCTGCTACGACTCGCCGCCGCCGTCGAAGTTGGTTCCGAGCATCCGCTGGGTGAGGCTATTGTGGGCCGCGCCCGCGATGAAAGATTGGACCTGCCTGAAACGCGCGACTTCGAGTCGATCACCGGCCGGGGCGTGCGCGCCACGGTGGATGGACACTCCGTGCTGCTTGGCAATCGCGCCATGATGGACCAGTCCGGTGTTGAACTAGGCGTCTTGATCGAGCACGCTCACGCCATCGCCACGGGCGGCGCCACCCCAATGTTCGTCGCGCGAGTGGTCGATGGGCACAGCGAGCCGCTCGGCATCGTCGCCGTTGCGGACACACTGAAGCCTGAGTCTACTGAAGCCGTGGCGCAGCTCAAGGCGCTGGGGCTTGAGGTGTGGATGCTCACCGGCGACAACCGCGCCACCGCCGAAGCCATCGCGCGCGAGGTTGGAATTGAACGTGTTATGGCTGAGGTGCTGCCTGAGCAGAAGGCGGAGAAGGTTCGCGCCCTGCAAGCCGAGGGGAAGGTTGTTGCCATGGTGGGCGACGGCATTAATGATGCCCCCGCCCTCGCCCAGGCCGATCTGGGCATCGCCATTGGCACCGGCACAGACGTGGCCATGGCCGCCTCGGACATCACGCTCATCGGCGGCGACCTACGCAGCATTATCACCGGTATCGCGCTTTCGCGCAGGACCGTAGGGGCCATCAAGCAAGGGCTGTTCTGGGCGTTCGCCTACAACGTGCTCCTCATTCCGGTTGCCATGGGCGCGCTCTACCCAGTCTTTGGCGTCCTGCTCAATCCGGTGCTGGCCGCGGCCGCGATGGCCATGAGCAGCGTTAGCGTGGTGACCAACGCGTTGCGGCTGCGCGGCTTCCGCCGGCCGCAGAGCGCCGCCGAGATCCTACATCCATCGCTTGGGTCGCGCGTGCGCGAGTACGCCTACCTCGTGAGCATCGCCATAGCGGCCATCGGCGTTGGCGCCGCCGCGCTCTACTACGCGCGCGGTGAGGACCACGGCATGGCCGGCGCGGGCACAAGCAGAGATGGCGGCGCGGGCCACAAGGCATCCTCTATGCGCGTCCCTGTAAATGCGGTGCAAGCCGGCGTTTCGGCCGTTCTCGCCGCCCCCACTCGCGTGGAGACTGGTGTTCCCGCGCGGCTCGCGTACCGTCTGGCGGACGCCCGTTCTGGCGCCGCGCTCACAGACGTGGTGGTATCGCATGAGCAGCCGCTCCACCTGGTCGTTCTTAGCCGGGACTTGCGCCAGTTCCAGCACATCCACCCGCAGCTCACCGGCACGCCAGGCGAGTACGCGCTGGACGTAACGTTCCCGGCAGCTACGGAGTACTTCCTCTTTGCCGAGTTTGAGCGGCGAGGCGGCGCAACGGTGCTGCTCAAGGACACTCTGCGGGCCGGAGAGCCTGGCCAACTGATCGTTCCGTTAGTACCCGCTGCGGTCGCTTCGCCAGCTGTGCCGACCTCGTCGCTTGTCGAGGACAGGACGGCCAAGCTGATTGGAGATGTTCGTGTGGCACTCATTGGCGCCGGACACCTCCACAGCGGATCAGAGGAGACGCTCACTTTCCGCGTGGAGGAAGCCTCCACCGGCGAGCCGCTACGAAATCTCCAGCCATACCTCGGCGCGCCTGCCCACGTTGTGATCGCCACACCGGACGGCGCGTCATTTGCCCACGTGCACGGCGAAGTTCCTTCGAAGGAAGGGCAAGCGGGGCAAGGCGCACCGGCTGGTCATGACGCCCGGGCAACCCAAACGACCGCGGGCAGTGCGTCAAACGCCCACTCGCCAACTGGCGCCAGGCAGGCGGGCAGCTATGGGCCTGAGATCACCGCCTCGTATGCTTTTCCTGCGCCGGGCCTATACAAGGTCTGGGGGCAGTTCCAGACAGCTGACTCACGCGTCGTCACCGCGGACTTCGTCGTCCGCGTAGGCGCCTAAGCCGTTACGCTCTCATAGCGCAGACAACCTCTCTACCGCAGACTCACACCACATCACACGCACATAGAAAGGAACACAGCAATGAGCAAAGTCGTTTTGGACATCCCGGAGATCTCGTGTGAGCACTGCTCGCAGGCCATTACTAAGGCACTTCAGCCGCAGGAAGGCGTGCAGCAGATCCGCGTTGATATTCCTACTCAGAAGGTACATCTCGAGTTCGATGAGGCCAAGATCACGCTTGACCGCGTGAAGGAGATCCTCGCCGATGAGGAGTATCCCGTGGAGGCGACTGCCACCGCCTAACCGCAACGTGCGCCAGTGCGACGCCGGTCAAGACACGAGCTCTTCTCGTGAGGCGAACAGCAAACCGCCGGATGCGAAGTTCGCATCCGGCGGTTTCATTGAGCGGAGCCGTAGGGCGTGCTGGGTGGGCCTGGTAGCTTAGGCGCGTCCGGCTTGCAATCCTTGGGGTTCATCTCCTTAGCTGAGGCAAGGAAAGCACCGTACGCTTCTTTAGAGGTGAAGTGGATAACGATGTCCTTACGGCCTGTAATCTCTAGTCAAAGTGATGCCAGCGACGCCTGTACTCCCGAAGTCCCAATTCGTTGGCATTGATGGCGTAGCCCACTTGTGTACCGGCGGGGAGGCGCCATGGCTACGCTCACACGACGAGGCGTGCCGGCGGTTTGGTGAGCTGAAGAGCGGCGGAATGGCCGGGCGCGACGCGATCTTCGATGTCTATGCGCGCGGAAAGCGGCAGGCGGCGGCGCTGCTCGGAGTTAAGGCAGAACGCGTCGCGTTTCTGGCGCACGCCTCGGAGGGGCTCAATCAGGCAATCGCGGCTGTAGATTGGCGCCCCGGTGACAACGCCGTTGTCGCCGATCTCGAGTTCCCGTCCCTGGTCTATCCCCTCAGCCGCCTGCGTGAGGCCGGGGTCGAAGCACGGCTCGTGCGCTCACGAAACCATTACGTCGCGATCGACGACGTGGCCGCGGCCGCGGATAGCCGCACCCGGCTGCTACTAGTCAGCCAGGTGAGCTATCTCACCGGTCAGCGGCTCGACCTAGCCCGCTGCGCAGAGATCGCCCGCACACGCGGCGCCTGGCTCGCGGTGGATGCAACGCACGCACTCGGTGTGGCGTCTGTAGACGGCGACCTATGCGACTTCGTGGTGTCCGCCTGCTACAAGTGGCTGCTCGCCACCCACGGCGTTGGCATCTTCGCCTACAACCCGGCGCGAGTAGGCGAGCTCCAACCGAACGTCCTCGGGTGGCATTCAGCAGCTGAACGCGCCTGCGCGCCAGATCCGCTGACCCACGACCTGCGCCATGACGCCGCCCGACTCGAGGCTGGCAATCCCAGCCTGCTCGGCCTGTTTGTGCTCGATAATGCCCTCCACGAGCTCTCGCCCTTCGACACCAGCGCGGTGCTCGCGCACGCGCACGCGCTCGGCGACGCTTTGGTCGATGGTTTGCGAGCGCGCGGTCGAACGCTCATCACACCCGTGGACCCATCAGAGCGGGCCGGCAACATCTGTTTCCTGGCAGATGACGCCGCCGGCCTGGCTGCGCGTCTGGCCAAGCGCAACGTCCTGGTCTGGGGCAGCGACGGCCGCGTGCGCGTCTCAGTACATCTCTATAACGACGACGAAGATGTCGCCCGCTGCTTCGCCGCGCTGGATCTCGAATGAGATGCGCTACCGTAGCTCAACGAAACGGCGCAGCCGGTTAGCCGGGTAGGAGAGAGGCAAACGAGCGATGGTGACGCAGGTTCATGCGAGACAGGCGAGTCCAACTGAAGTCAAGAGCGGGACGAGAAGGGCGCAGGGAGGAACCGGCGCGGATGACGCGGTGTTCTTCCAGGGAGACGGAGAGCGTCAGTCGCCGGAGACAACCATTCGCCTGCTTGCGAGCTACCAGGCGACCAGCGGCGTCACGTCCGACAGCTACTCGTTGGGCGGCACAGTGGAAGAGTTGGAGCACGTCATGGCCCGCTACCTTGGCAAGGAAGCGGCGCTGTTCGTCCCCACCGGCACGCTGGCAAATCACCTGGCAATTCGCAAACACTGCGGCACGCGTGGCCAGGCGCTGGTGCCGGAGCAGAGTCACATCTACCGGGACACGGGGGACTCCATCGCCCGGCTGAGTGGCATTCAACTGGTCCCGCTGGCTCAGGACCGGCCGGGTCCCACGGCCGGCGAGGTTCGCGACGCGCTAGACCGCGTGGCGACGGATCGCGTTCCTAGCCCCGCCGGAGTGGTGGTGCTGGAAAGCCCTGTGCGGCGCCAGATGGGCCGCGTCATCTCCTACGAGGAGATGCAGGCCATCACGACGCTCTGCCGTGAGCGTGGCGTCCCCAGCCACCTGGACGGCGCCCGGCTCTTCATGATGGCAGCCGCCACCGGCGTTTCCGTTCAAGCGTATAGCGCCCTTTTCGATACCGTCTACGTGTCGGTGTGCAAGTATCTTGGCGCGCCATTTGGCGCCATTCTCGCGGGCACGCGGGAGTTCATCGACGGTCTCTACCACGACCGGCGAATGTTTGGCGGGAGCTTGCCGGCCGCCTGGATGGCTGCAGCCCTGGTCCTCCAGGGGTTACCCGGGTTTGAAGAGCGATTTGGCGCGGCCATGACGCGGGCCAGGCACCTTTTCAGTGCGCTTAGCCACCTGGATGGACTGCGGATCTCGCCACTCCCAGACGGCTCCAACATCGTGCCGCTCCGGCTCGACGCAGGAGTGCGCCGGGAGGCGCTGACTCAGCGCCTCGTCGAGCACGGGATCGTGCTACCAATGGAAGGCGGCACAGACACCGAAATCCCTCTGACCATCAACACCACTATCCTGCGGCGGAATCCCGACGAGCTGCTAGATGCGTTTACACACGCCCTACAGGGGTCCGGCTAAGCCGGTGGCGGTCCAAACGGCCCAGGGGGGGCCAAACATCCTAGTCCTGATGGTGGACGAGCTCAACGTGGCCGCCACCGGGGCCTACGGCCACCCCTTCGTTCACACGCCCAACCTGGACCGGCTGGCCCGGTCCGGCGTCACGGTGGAGCGAGCCTACTGCAACTCGCCCCTGTGCGTGCCATCCCGCGCCGCGTTCATGACCGGTCGCCATCCCCATCGACTGGGCGTGTACGACCTTGCATCGCCGCTTTCATCAGGCGAGCCAACGTGGGCGCATCTGTTCAACGCCGCCGGCTATGAGACCGTGCTCGCTGGGAAGATGCACTTCATCGGCCCGGACCAGCGCCACGGCTTCGAGCGCCGGCTTGTGGAAGACTGCCACGGAGACGGCACCCACCACGGCGTTCCCAACTGGGACGCACCACACCCGGCCGGGGTCTCCAAGACCGGGCCAAGTGAGCGGCTTGTCAAGGCGGGTCGCGCCGGTCGCACGCGCTACACGGACTATGACACCTCCGTACGCGACGAGACGGTCAGCTACTTACGAGAGCATTCGCAGAGACAACGCCATGCAAGGCAAGGCGGTCAACACGATGAGCAGAGCGGAGGGCCTCGGGCCAAGCCATTCGCGCTCTGCGCGTCGTTCATATCGCCACACTTTCCGCTGGTGGTAGAAGACCGCTTCTTCAACCGCTACTACCCGGACCTGGCAGATCTCCCCCGACATCCGGAGGTGCCGAACCATCCCAAGTACCCCCGGCTTCGCCAGTTCTTCTCGCTGAATGCCCCTCTTGATGAAGACGTGATCCGGCGCTGCCGCGCCGCTTACTATGGGCTCGTCACGTTCGTGGACGAACTCATTGGCGGCATCCTGGACGCGCTTGAAGAGACGGGCCTCGCTGAGAACACCTTCATCCTATTCACCGGGGACCATGGCGAGATGCTGGGCGAGCGCGGTCTCTGGTGGAAGAGCTGCATGCTGGAGGGCGCCGCGCGGGTACCCATGATCTGCGCGCTTCCAGGCCGTCTCGCTACGGGCGCACGGCGGGACAGCGTGCTCTCGCTTGTGGACGTCTTCCCTACCCTTCTCGATGTTGCCGGCATTCCGTGCCCGGACTTTCTAGAGGGCAACAGCTTCCTTCCCCTTCTTGAGAGCGGCGATCCCACTTGGAAAGACGAGGCGCTCGTCGAGTTCCTCGCCCACACCGCTATCGGGCCGGAGGCAGCGCTGGTCAGCCGCACGCGCAACGGCGGCCAGACGGCCGTCCACAAGCTTATCTACGCCCTGCACGAGCCATCACAGCTCTTTGACCTGACTGCCGATCCCGACGAACTGGTCGATCTCTCTGCTGACCCACGCTACCGCGGCATTGGGGAAGACCTGGAGCGACGCCTCCTAAGCCGGTGGCCCGCGGAGCGCCTGGACGGCGCCGTGCGTGAGAGCCAGCGTCTGCGTCGCTTCGTCGCGGCCGGCCAGGAAAAAAAGATGGTGGAGCTAGAGGCGTAGCATAGGCTGGCCGTCGATCCAGCCCATCAGAGGAAGAACTTAGAAATGACTGAGCTGCACGTCGGATTTGTTGGGCTTGGCACCATGGGAAAGCCTATGGCGCACAATGTGCGCCGCCTGGACTTTCCCCTTACCGTCTACGACGTGCGCCCCGAGCCGGTCGCGGAACTCGTCGCCGCTGGAGCGCGTGCGGCCGGGTCACCGCGCGAGGCCGCGCTGGACGCGGACATTGTGATCACTATGCTGCCGGATTCTTCCGACGTTCGCGCCGCCGTGCTCGGCCCCGGCGGCGTGCTAGAGGGTTTGCGCGCTGGCGCGGTGCTGATGGAGATGAGCACTATCGATCCCACGGTGACGCGCGAAGTCGCCGCCGCCGTTCAGGCAAAGGGCGCCCGCATGATCGACGCGCCGGTTGGACGCAGCTCGGCGGCGGCGGCAGAGGGCACGCTCATCATCATGGCGGGCGGCGATCCCGATACCGTTGGGTACTGCCGGCCCGTGCTGGAAGCGCTTGGCAGCACTATCCATCATTGCGGCCCACTTGGCGCCGGTGCCACGACCAAGATTGTCAACAACCTCGTTTCCAGCTCCATCTTGCTCGTCGTCGCTGAAGCTGTGGTGCTGGGTGTCAAAGCCGGTCTCACGCCGGAGGTCATGCTGCAAGTGCTCAGCGGCACCGGCGCCGGCTGCTGGCAGCTTGAGAACACCTTTAAGGGCAAGGTCTTCCGCGGTGACTTTGAGCCAGGCTTCAAGGTTGACCTGGCCCACAAGGACCTTGGTTTGGCGCTCAACTTGGCGCGCGAGTGCGACGTTCCGCTGTTTGTGGGCGGCCTCGCGCGCCAGCTCTATCAGCTAGCGCGCGCGCAGGGAAAGGGAGACCAGGACTGCGGCGCGTACACCACGGTCCTGGAGCAGCTTGCCAGAGTCAACGCCCGCTACGCGGGCGCCGCGCCTTCGCCAGCGACTCCCATCGAGCCGGCGCTTTCCGAGCCTACATCTTAATGTTCTGTGCCAGGTTCACCATCTGGCGCTGTAGCTCCTCGAAGGTTTGCCTTACGGGCTTGTCTTCACCCAAGATCTGCCACATAGCGGCCTCAATGGCCGGCGTCACCTGCGACACCTCAACAATGCTGTCTTGGGTGCGCACATACTGCATCTGGTCAAATGTCACCTTCGCGTTGGCGTTATCCGCCGTATTTCTTGTACTCGGGCTGGTCAATCGCGTCGGTGCGCACCGCCATGTAGCCCGTGGCCTGTGAGAAGTACACCGTGTTGGGCGTGTTAGTCACGAACTTCGCGTACTCCCATCCCGCCTCCTTCTTCTCGCGCGGGATGCTGTTCATGACGGTAAGGCCCGATCCACCGCCAGGCACCGCGCGCTCCTTTTTGGACGGCATGAACGCCGCCCCTACCCGAAACGGCGCTGCCTGCTCGAGCTCGCTAAGCTGGGCGGTGGACACCATCAGGACGGAGAGTTGCCCCTGCATGAACGCTGTCTGCGAGTTGGCCGCAGTCTTGTAGGCCCGCGCCACCTGGTGGCGCTTCACCATGTCCACCAGGTGCTCCATCGCCTGGACGCTCTCATTCTGCGTCAATGCCGGGGTGAACTTATCATCCGAATACTTTCCGCCAAACGACCACAGCATGCTCTGGAAGGCCCACCAATACGCTGCTGAAGGAATGGCGCGCTGGCGCGGCTCATCGCTGGCATTCTGAAGCACACCCGAGCGAGAGAGCCGCTGACCCATTTCTACTAGCTGATCCCAAGTCGAGGGTGCGGTTTCGGGCAGCCCCGCCGCTTTGAGGTGGTCTTTGTTGTAGTACAGCAATGGCGTGCTGCGCGCGAACGGGATCTGGTAGAGCTTGCCTCCTACCGTTCCATTCTTGATAAAGCCTGGCGCATACTTGTCAAATTGCGCGCTCTTGTCCGTCTTGGCGTACTCGTCGAGGGGGTGTAATGCGCCCTGGCGCGCAAAGGCCGGCATATGCTGATCCACCGTCAGCAGCATCACATCGGGCGGCGTGCTCGCCGCCAGCGCCGCCGTCAGTTTCTCCGCCGCCGCCGCGTAGGCGCCCACGTGCTCGAGACTGACTTTTACGTCACTGCGCTTGGCGTTGAAGTCGTCGGTCAACTTGACCTGCGCATCGTGGCGCGGCCCTTCTAGCGATTTCCAGTACGTCAACTGCACTGGCTGCTTGAAGGTGAAGCCGCCAGCGCCCAGGCCCGCCGCGGCGTCTCCTCCCGCGCTCTGTCCACCTCCGGCGCACGACGCCAAGATCGCTGAGGCGCCCAACACCGCCGGCATAGCAAGCACTTGCCGGCGGCGGGTCCGCGCTCGCGTTACGTCTTCCCCATTTCCCGCAGTTACCAGCCGCATGTGCCCCATCTCATCACTCATTTGCGTCTCCGTGTCCTTCTCCTCTTGAGCTGTCGGCCATCCCGCCCATCATAGGTGAAGCAGATCAACTGTGCATTAAATGCGGTGCGCTTCCATCCCAACGACAGCAAGTTTGCTCACTGGCGCCGCTCCTTGTTAGATGCTAGTCTAATAAGGAGGGAGGGATGAACAATGGGAGACGAAGCCCTGCAGGTCGTCCTGAGGTTCTTTAGGGCACTGGCAGACGCGAGCCGGCTGCGCATTCTGGGCATAGTGGCGGACCGCGAGTGCAGCGTGGATGAGCTGGCCAGTCTGCTCAGCCTCAAGGCACCGACCGTCTCACACCATCTGAACAAGCTGAAGGAACTCGGGCTGATGCGCATGCGCCAGGTTGGCACCTCCCACCTGTACTCGCTCGATGAGGAGGCGCTGCGCGCGCTAAGTCGGGACGTTCTCACGCCCGCGAAGATGGTTTCCCTTGCGGACGATCTGGAGGGAGGCGCCTGGGAGCGCAAGGTGCTTCGCGACTTCTTCGATGGTGAACGCCTCAAGCAAATTCCGGCAGTGTTGAAAAAGAAGATGGTTGTCCTGCACTGGCTCGCGGATCGCTTCGAGCCGGGAATTCGCTACCCCGAGTTCCAGGTAAACGAGATCCTCAAGCGCCACCACCTGGATTCGGCCGAGCTGCGCCGCGGCATGATCGATCATCAGTTGATGCAGCGCGAGCACGGTGTGTATTGGCGCACGGTGCAGCCCGCGCCGGTGAGTCAAGACTCAATGCCATAACGGCATGGCACTCGCCGTAGCTCTAAGCCCGGCGCACTCCGCACCGTAACTGAGCCACGCGCCTGCCGTCCTTGCTCTCCGGCCACGGTCCCTGTACGCTCCGCCCTATGCCTAAACCCATCAAGATCACTCGCCTGCGCGTCACCCACTTCGACTGGGAAATCCCTGATCTCGGTAAAGAGGAGCAGCTCGGCTTTGATGCCGTCTATCAGCCCGGCTCGCGCTTTCCCGCCGGCGGCAGCATCCTCACAGTGGAGACCGACGCCGGCGTCAGCGCCGAGGTGCCCGGCGGCGTTGACGCGCGCACCGCACAGTACCTTATCGGCCGCAACCCACTGGAGCGCGATGTCATCTGGCACGACCTCAAGCGCTCGCAGCGCGGGCGGATCAACTCTCCCCCCGGCGCCGTTGACGTGGCCCTCTGGGACATTGCTGGGAAGCTCTACGATGCCCCCATTCACGAGCTCCTTGGTGGAGGCGGTCGGGGACGCATGAAGCTCCCCTGCTACGCAAGCAGCTACCACGGCGACGAGAACGGCGGCCTCACTACAGCCAAAGACTTCGGCGACTTCGCCCGTTATTGCCGAGACGAGCACGGGTATCCTGCGTTCAAGATCCATGGCTGGATCAACGGCCCCATCAAACGTGAGGTTGAGGCCGTGCTGGCCATCCGCGAGGCGGTTGGCCCGGACATGGCGCTCATGCTTGACCCCGCCGGTGCCTTCACCACCTTCGACGATGTCCTCCGAGTTGGACGCGCTTGCGACGAAGCCAACTACCTCTGGTACGAAGATGCCTTCCGCGGGGGCGGTTTCTCACAGTACGCCCATGCCAAGCTGCGTGAGTTCATCAAAACCCCACTCCTCATGGGTGAGCACATCCGCGGCCTGGAGTCCAAGGCCGACACGATCGCCGCCAAAGCGACCGACTACGTTCGCGCAAACGCCGGCGTGGATGGCGGCATCACGGGCGTCATGAAGATCGCCGCTCTCGCGGAAGCCAACGGCCTGGACGTTGAGCTGCACGGCCCCAGCCTCGCACACCGACACTGCATGGCTGCGCTCCGCAACAGCAACTACTTTGAGCTTGGCCTCGTCCATCCCAAGGTCCATCACAACCGCGCTCCGATCTACGCCGATCCCAAGTGGCTGGACCTGCTCGAATCGGTCGATGAAAACGGCTGCGTCGATGTACCTACCGGTCCCGGCCTCGGAGTCCCCCTGGACTGGGACTTCATTAAGAAGCATCAGACGGGCGCGCAAGTGTTCGAGTAGCGGCGTTACCACCAGTGTGCGTTCAGACTCGCTCAGTCGCCGGGCGCTGGGCGACTGCACTCGGTCATCAGCGAGAAGGTAGCGTACCTTCGCTACGCGCGCACGGCAAAGTCGAACGTCGCCACGACTCGCTGAGCTGTGCGCTCCTGCACCCTCATGAGGAGGGCCGGGTTGTAGATCCCGTCCCGCGAGTTGCCCGCCTCTTCGGGCACGTAGAGCTGGCTAGTAAGGACTGGCCCACCGGGCGCCTGCACCTTCACGTGGATGTGGCGCGTGCGGCCGGGGTATAGGCCCGGGAGGATGGTCTCCATTACATACACGCCCTTTGCATCCGTGAGCACGTAGCCGCGCAGCCGGTAGCCGCTGTTGTCGTACGCGCCGGCATTGTCAGTCTGCCAGAAGTCCACCTTCGCGTTCGCCACCGGCGCGCCGGTGGCG
>Ga0136611_10000026_pt1 | contig 79016 bp, 68 predicted proteins | sample AntDrymUQ2232306_2_FD_106645 | JGI IMG/M metagenome (GOLD analysis project Ga0136611, IMG submission 106645) | Polar desert sand microbial communities from Dry Valleys, Antarctica - metaG UQ223 (23.06) | ecosystem: Environmental > Terrestrial > Soil > Desert | place: Antarctica: Dry Valley... | reverse complement strand
GCGCTTTCGATCTACGATCCACGCTCTCGATTGTTCGATCTTTTTGGTGTGCGCTACTTCGTTACGGATGATGTGGACGCATTTCCGTCGGTAGTTGGAGGTGGCGCGTCTCTAGTTCTGGCGGACACGCCGGCCAGCATGACCGTGCAGCACGCGCTGTCTGCGACTCACGTGGAGCTGATCTCCAGTCTGGGTGACTCACTGGATGTGGCCAATGGCGAGGAGATTGGGCGGCTGGTCCTGACTCATGTTGACGGCGGCACGGAGTCGATTTCAGTCCGGGCAGGCGACCATACCGCGGAGTGGATGTACGATGCGCCGGCGATCGCCGGACGGGTACGCCACCGCAAGGCGCCGGTGGCTTCGTCAAACGGTGGCTCATTGGTGTATCAGGCGGTCTTCGAGCTACCTGGCGCCCCCACGCGATCGATCTCCGCTATCCGCCTGGAAACGACGCGCGGCGTCGTACGCTGGAACGTGCACAAGGTGGTACTACACACCCCGCTAGCCGCGCGGTTTCGCCTGGCGCATCGCGCGGAAGGGCTACGCATTTGGGAGAACGAAGCAGCGCTCCCGCTCGCGTGGTGGGTCCCAGGGTACATCCACTCGGATGACGCTACAGCACTCGAGGCGATCCAGAGCGGGCGCATTGATCTGCGCGCTGAGGTATTCCTAGATGAGCTAATGCCCGAGGTCAATCGCGCCGGCACCCCCCCCGGCGCCCCCGGCTCCAGCATTACCATTCTGCGTCGCTCGACGAATCGGCTGACACTTGACGTCTCTACATCGGCAAATGGGCTGCTGGTGATCAATCAGACGGACGCGCCCGGCTGGCAGGTACGAGTGGATGGGCAACCGGCTCGCGTCAGGACCGCCAACACAATCCAGCAAGCGATCTACGTCGCAGCCGGCAGACACACGGTTGAACTGTTCTATCTGCCGGTCAGCGTGGTGGTGGGATTGAGCCTTTCCGGCGTCACAGCTGTCATGCTGGCCGCGTGGGCATTGCTAGCACGGCGCCGCGCTAACCCAATCGCCCGAAGAGGCGAGACAGCACTCCTTGGGCACGCTGGAGGAAGGGACGGCGGTACGGCAACGTGAACTGATGGAGCTCTACCGTTCCGGCCTGCCCTGCCTCCCCATTCTGCATCACCCTAACCTGCGCCGGCAGCGCGCGGCCCCGGTCGTCGTACAACCGCACGCTGAGCACGTACTGCCCATCCGGCAGCGACGTCACGTCTACAGTGCGCCGCTCGCCAATCGTCTCCCCCGTGCGCCAATCATGCATGTTGAATACGCCTGCAAAAAGTGGCCGGCTCTCATCGAGCCAAACCTGGCCGCGAGCATCGGTCAGCACGAGTCTCGACCGGTGGATCGTTCCAGACAGCCCGTCTAACTGCCACAACAAGTCCATTGCGAGTGGGGCCGCCGAGGGATTGCTTTGGTGCCAGCGGAGACCCGTCAAATGAAGCGAGTCAAAGTCATCACCGCCTCCGAATGTGCGGTCGACGCTCTCGTAGCTTGAGGGCGGCGCTGGCAACGCGGCACGCGTTTGTGTCACGTACAGGCCGCCGATGGGCGCTTCGCCGCCAGGTCCGACAGCGTCCACCGTGGGAGACAAGGGGACCTGTGTGGCGGCCTCATAGACCACAAGTCGGGCTTCGTATGGCTGGGAATTCGCGGAAACGGGGACCCAGATTCCGCGTCGAAGTGTGACCCGGTCTCCTTGTCGCCACGCCAAATCACGGCGATCATCACCGGCTATGCCAGTCAGGTCGAAGTCACTTACAAGGCGCTGGCCGTCGGCGCCCACTAGGCGCAGCGACGCCCTATATACCTCGTTAAGTGGTCGAAGCGCTTCAAACTCCAGCCAGAGACGCACGACGTCTCCCGATGCCACTTCCTCGCCATCGATCCAGCCGCTGGCCAAACGCAGTGCGCCGCCGAAGTCAGTGGGTCGCAGCGGCCGGTGCACTTCCGGTGGCTGGAGCGCATACAACGTGAGGACCGCATTATCATGAGACTCACGCAGTGCAGGCCAGGCGTTGTCACGCAGCCAACGCTCGACGAAGTTTGTGGGATCGGCCTGTGCGAGACCCGCCTGAACAAACCAGAGCCGGTGACGTGACGCGGTCAGAGTCTCAAGTTGGAGCCTCGCGCGGGCGGGATCAAGCGCGGGAGGAGCATTCTCCGGCAATACGCGGTGCAACAATTGGCCGCCGGCGGTTGGGTAGTAGTAATCGAAGTACCATGCCTGCCAGGGTCCCGTGAGTAAGATGGCGTCGTCGGAACGTTCAAGGGACGCGATGCGCCGCGTGATTTCGCTGTAGTCCGCCCGACGGTAGCCGCCGTAGTACGTTACCCAGAACGGCAACGCCCCAAAAACTATCGCCACTGCCATCAGGGGAACGCCCAACCTTGGTCGCAGTGCGACGGCCGCGGCGGTGCCCAGGTAAACAAATGGAACAACCGGAATGAGATAGCGCGCCTGAGCGGGCTTAGCCAGGGCAACAGCCACCAACAGGGCCAGAAACCCGAACAGTAGAGAAGGAGCCAGCACCGCGAACGCGCGCCAGGAGGCGGCGAGCCCAATTGCCAGTAGCAGGGCCAGTGCGATGGCTGACACCGTGGTACGCCAGCCTTCCATCTCCGGGCCGCCGGCAAGCTCCCGCCACGTTTGCGCAAGTGCACCAGGAGCAGCAAGTAGGTTGGCAAGCTCGAGCGCCGGGAGCGAGCCGCGCACGCCACTTGATCCGGCCATCCAGGAAACGGCGACCAGCGCGATCCCAAGTGTCGTTACTAGAAGCGGCCTCAGCCGGCGGCGCGAGAATGGGGGCAGCAGAAGAGTCGATAGAGGCTGCGCCAGCATGATGAGCAGGCCCGCGTAGTGGACCAGCGAGGTCGCCACACCAATGAGGCAGTACGCGAGCCAGTGTCCGGTGCCCCGATCCTTGTCAGCGGCTCGAAGAAAGAGCCAGAACGATGCAATAATCAGACACGCTACCGGGCCATACATGCGCGCCTCGCGGCTATAGAAGACCGGCAGCGGAGAAACCGCCATAAGCAGCGCCGCTGTCAAGCCGGCAGTGACGCCGAACAGTCTCCTGCCCGCTGCGTAGACTAACGAAATTGAGATAGTGCCCGGTAGAACCGAGAACACGCGCGCCAGCACATCACTCTCGCCGGCCATTGCGCGCCACCCGCCGAGCATTAGGTAATAAAGCGGCGGATGTTCGAACAGCGCTCCGGAGAGGCGAGGAAGCAGTTCTGACGCCGGGAGCGTGGCATAGCGTACGCTCACGATCTCGTCGAACTCGAGATCGCCTAGGCCGTTCAGTCCCAGCAGTCGCAGCGCGAAGCCCAGCAGCACGACCGCCAGGATCCGCATCTCTGCTTCTCTAACGACCGTTTCAGGATGCAAGCCGCGTGGCCAAGTCCGAGAGGAATTTAAGTATGTCCCGGTCAGTCGCTGTGCTTGGCTCGATCGGGCTAGGGACATCTGGCCCCTTGCTGGCGACACTTCTGATCGGCCGCACCGGCGCAGTTCCGGGCCTGCGCTGGCTCGGTCTCGCGGTCGCTGGGTGGGTGACACTCTCCGCTCTGGCATGGGCGATCTCGGGTGGTACCCGACAGCAGACCAGGTGGTCAGCGATGACCACGCTGGTTCCACTGGCGGCGGTTAGCGCACTTCTACCGCTTCTGTACCTAGATGACGGCATCAACCATGTGGTCAGCAGTGGTGAGCTGCGGACGACCTATGTAACGGTCACTGCGGTGCTGGCGTCCATCGGCTTTTCATGGCGCTTGGCGGTGGGCGGCGGAACCTACCGGACTCACGTCGACGGTGCCACGGCCACGGAAGAGGATGGCGGGACGCCGCTGCGGCTCCCCATGCTCGGGGCGCCAGTAGTAGGCCTGCTGACGATGGTTGGGTTGAATGATCTAGTTTTCGAGCCACTTGGATCGCGCGGCGGCGAGATCACCCTTGCACACGCGCTACCGGGGGCGCTGATTGCACTGGCGGGTTGGAGTCTACTGGTGAGATCGAGGCTGGTACGCCTGGAGGCCGCGCTTGCCGTACTGGCCACCGCCTTCGCGTCTTTGGCGATACTGTCGCCGGTCCTGCCATGGCTCGTACCGCTAGTGCAGCCAGCTGTCGTGGCGCTCACGCTGCTTTCCGTCATTCACCCAATGTTCTGGCGGCGCCTGAGTTCAGGAAGGCGTTGGGCGACCGCCTGCCCAATGGTTGGCGGGTTTGTGCTCGTCTCGACCCAGATGGAGCGGTATGAACTCGCGTCGCGGGGATTGGTGAACGTCTCGCTACATACAGTGTCGCCACCAGTGTTTGGATTGCTTCTCGTGAGCGCAGCGATGGCACTTCGGGCGGCCTCGCCTGACCAGGTTACCGAAGGACTCTGGCGGGCACCTTTGCTACCACGCATCTAGCCTTCACGAAGGGCTGCGATGGGCGGGACGCGCGACGCCTGACGTGCCGGGAGCCAGGTAGCCAGCAACGCTGCGCTACACGTGACGAATAGCGTGAGGAACAGCTGGTCCCAGGGAATCGTCATTGTCAGCCCCTGTTGGAATCGGTCGAAGAACTGCACGGCGAAGACGTTGCGGCACAATACAAGACCGAGCGCCAGACCGAGCCCGCTACCCAGAAAGACAACCATCGCCGACTCAAGTAGCAGCGCTGACGCAATCACCCCGCGCTCGAGGCCGATGGCGCGCAGGATGCCGATAAGCTGGCGACGCTCGAGCGCGGCGCGTGTGCTAATCACCGCCAGCGCCGCAATGCCAACAAAGAGCCCGAGCGCCACAAAGAGCTGCAGCATCCGGCTCGCCAGCAGGAACGGACCGCTCTGATTCACAAAGCGGTTGTTCAGATTTTCGGTTTCCAAGCCGTTTTCAAAAAAGGTGTCTCCCAGCGCGGCGCGCACCGCGTCCACGTCTATCCCGTCTGGGACGCGAAAATAGAGCCGGTGTGAGGCAGGGCGGATAGGTGGACCCAGCGCGTCCATCTGAGCCAGCGAGACGTGCAAACCGCGGAACGACGTGGAGGCGCGCCGATCAATGAGGCCAATGACCTCTACTCGCGCTGCCGTTCCCGTGGGATTGCCAATCCACACGGCCGCCGGCTCAAAGCTTCGCGTTTCGTCTAAAAGTCCGTGCAGAGTGAAAGTGGTCGCGTTAATGGCGGGCGGGTTGCGGATCTGCGGACTGGGCAGAGCGTTGGCATCAAGCACGGCAAGCCCGGTACCAGCGGCGACAGCTTCCCACACCTCGCGATCGGTAGCGAAGCCACGTGCGCGCGCCTGGAGCGGCACACGGTTCCCCGCCGCAAATGAGCGGTCTACGCCAACCACCTGGTAGCCACCCCACGCAGGCGCTGGCCCGGTCAATTGTAGAAGTGCAAAGAACGCCGACTTGCGCAATCCGGCCGCTTCAATGAACTGCGCCAGATCTGCGCGCCCGAGCGCCAGAGCCGGCAGAGTGTCAGCGCTAGAAGGACCAGGGGAGGGAAGCGGAGCGCTGGATGGTGGCGCAGAGGAATCGGCATTAGTCGGGTCCGCTACGTTCTCAGCATCCGTGTTCCCGGTACGAAATGGCCCCCCATTTGGCACCTCTGATTCACGCACCTCACCCGCCGGGACCTGGGTCACGCCCTCAAACGCCCTGGCGCCCGCGCGCGTCTGCCCTTCGATCTGCCAGCCGCCGTAAACGGTCTGGGGATCAGCCTGAAAGCGAATGGCGGCGGCGGTCACCACCTGCATCACCGTCAGCATGAAGACCACCAGCCCAAACATGGCCATGGTCAGGCCGGTGCGGGCGGGCTGGCGCAGTGTGTGGGCGGCGGCGAGGCGTAGTGCAGGCGCGGACCACCGAAGTCGGGTGAGGGTCCAGCCGATCCCGCGCGCAAACCAATCGCCATTGGCGACAAACGCCCACACCAGCCCGGCGATCATCAGCACACCGCCAAGCGCGAAAATCTCAATTCCACTGGAGAGGCGAGGCAGGCCGAGACGCTGCTGTGCGTCAAAAGGCAGTGCCCAGTAAGCGGTCAGCCCGACCCCGGCCGTGGTGGCGCCCGCTCGTCCGGCGGCGTCCCGGCCCAGACGCGTCCGGCCAAGATGGCGCAAGGCTCCACCCGCCGCGAGCGCCCACGCACTGATACCACCGGCAAAGGGGAACGTCTCACCTAACCACAGTCCCAGCGCTACGAGCGCGACGCCCGTTACCAAGAGCGCAAGCCACCAGAATGACGTGATGGACCGGCGCTCAGCGGGCGGCTCAGGGAGATCCCGTATGGCGGAGACAATGTTGAGACGGCTGACGCGCCAGGCCGCGACAGCGACCGTGAGCGTGGTGAGTAACAGCCCCAGCACGGCGGCGAGCGCCACGCTGCGCGGCTCGGCGTGCCATCTGACTGTCTCGGCGATTCTCTGGGGAGCGCCAGTGAAACCCGCAACGCCGGATTCGACGGCCCAGACGAGCAGGCCAACCATGCCGCGGCTGATGGCAAGGCCCGTGGGGATACCCACTATGGCTGCTAAGACAGCGTACGCCACTCCCTCATAGGTGAACATCGCCACTAAGTGGCCACGCTCAGTGCCCAGTGCGCGGGTGATGCCAAGCTCAGAACGACGCGATGCGGCGAGCAGCGAAAAGATGAGAAAGACCAGCAGAATTGCCGCCGCTATTGAAAGTAGCGAGAAGAGCAGGAAGATAGAGGTGATGACGTTGCCGGCGCGATCGGCAAAGAGAAGTATCTGCTGCTTGACTGGCTGGACGCGGAAGCCAAAGGCCCGGCGAAAGGCGGAATCAAGCTCGGCCGCCAGTTTGGCATCCGGCACATCACGCGACGCAGCCAATAGCGCGTTTCGTGGCGCGTCGCTCAGCAGCGCGCCATCAAGCCGCACGGCGGTTTCAGTTGTCAGCGGCGCATCTGTGGCGTCGAGCGCTTCCTTGAGCAGTACCTGCGTTCGCGCAGAGAAAGTGCCCTGTCGGACGCCCAGCGCCGCGCGCAGGTCGTCTCGGCGCAACGAGGTACGGACCTCCGCAATAGAAGCGGGGTCTAGCAACAATGCTCGGATGCTCTTGACCACCGCGTCCGTACGCTGAGCGCTGGAGAGAACCGTGCCGCGATTGGCAACCAGAATCAGATTGATGGGCCGCTCAACATCGGCCCCACGGCCGGATGCTTGCAGCGCTTGCTGCAGCCATTCCAGTGAGACGAAGACGTTGACGGCAGCGCTGGCGTCCAACCCGCCCTTGGCGGCGACAGCCATGGCGGTCAGGCGCAGAGGGACTCCCGCGACGGTGCAGGCCAGCTCATCCTCCGGTTTGACTGCGAGCGCCGCGCCACCGGTCTCGTTCACATACGCTTGGCCCGCACTAAGCGCTCCAAGATCAAGCATTCCGCCATCGGACCGGCGCAGCGCGCCAAACGTGCGCTCATGGCCCGGAGGGAGTGCCGAGAGCGTGGCAAACGACGTTTGGCGGCTGGTGACATTGATCATAGTGCAGGTGAAGCGGAGTGCGGGCAACAAATCAGCCACATCTTGCGAGGCGCCAAGCTGATCCTCGAGCCGCTGATAGGCGGCGTAAGGAAAGAAGGAATTAGGCGCGAACGGATTCCCGCCGCCTGGAGCTGGCGTGGAGCCTAGGCGTGGCATGTCGATGTAAGTAATCAACTCATCGAGCGGGCCAAGCTCAGCAACGGCGGCGCTGCGCAGCGCATGGGTGATGGTGTCTCCAGTCGCGAGCGAAGCCGCCACAAGTGCGGTACTGAGCGTCAGACCGACGACAATGAGTGCGGTCTGCACCGGCCGGCGGGGTAGCTGGCGGACGCCCAGCCGCATGAAGATCGGCCAGCGGGCGGCGCGCAATCCAAGTACTGTCAGGACCAGCCCAAGCAGCCCGAGCGCGCTGAGCGCGATCCTCTCCGTCGGGACCCCGAAAAACGTTTCCACGTGCGAGTCAGAAGGCAATCTCGCCGTCACGCATGTAGACGACGCGGTCGGCCAAGGCACCAACCTCTGCGGCATGGGTGACGATCACGAAAGTTTGGCCGCGCGTGCGGTTGAGGTTTCGCAACAGCGCCATGAGCGCAGCGGCGGAGGCGCTGTCCAAATTTCCGGTCGGCTCGTCCGCCCAAACGATGGCCGGGTGGGCGACGACGGCGCGGGCAACGGCAACGCGCTGCTGCTGGCCACCAGAGAGGTGGGCGGGGCGGTGGGTGGCGCGATCCGCCAGGCCAACGGCGTCCAACGTCTCGAGGGCCCGACGCCGCGCCTCAGCGGGGGAAACACCGGCGTTGCTCACGAGTAGCGGCAACTCGACGTTCTCTACGGCGCTTAGCACGGGAAGCAGGTTGTACGCCTGGAAGACGAACCCCATTGAGCGCGCCCGGTAGCGCGTCAGCGTTCGGTCATCCAACTGCTGGATCGCCAAGCCGTCAACGACGATTTCCCCACCATCGATGGAATCAATACCGGAAAGGCAGTTCAGCAGTGTGGTCTTGCCGCAGCCGCTTGGTCCCATGATCGCGACCATCTCACCGCGCCTCACGGCGAAGTCAACGCCACGCAGCGCAGCTACGGGTGTATCTTCCCCGCGGTAGATCTTGCGCACTGCGCGCGCTTGGACGATGTTCTCGTCCGGTTGGAGCACCTCTGGTGACGCTCTTGGTGCGCTACTTGACGATGCCACGGGTGCAGACTGCGTTGACGGGCCCGGGGCGGTCAAATGATGTGTTCTTCTCGGAGGACCTGGTGAAAGGTCGCTGCCAGTGTGCGGTACCCGACGACGGTAGGGTGAAGGCGATCTGGACCTATGTATTCGGGATGCTGTGTCAACGGCCAGCGCGCGTACAAGTCCACCAGGGTCGCGCCGAATTCGATTGCTGCCGCAGCGATCGTGGCGTTCCAACTTTCGGCCACCACGCGGCGCTGAGCTGAGGGCAGGCCAAGATATTGCAAGGTATCGGGCGCGTTGGGAACGTTACCAATGGCAATTCGCGCCTTTGTTCCGGCGCGCAGTTGCCCAAGCAGCCGGGCCAGATCGGCACGGTAGCGATCGAGCGTGACGCCGCCCAAGATGTCGTTGACAACCAGCCAGATCGTAATCAGATCTGGCTTAGCTTCGAGCGCGGGCGGCAGCTCTATTTCAATGGCCTCAACGAGGCGGACGCCAGGAATGCCGAGGTTCACGAAGCGCGCCGGCTGCGGGAGCTGCCGGGCAAGGACGGCCACCCAGCTGTCCTGCTGAGGATTTTCCACGCCGACACCGGCCGTGTCCGACGCGCCGAGTGCGACGTAGGTAAGTGGCGCCCGCACCGCGGGGGTGGGCGTGACGTTCGCCGCGAGGGCGCTTTTAGACGTTGTGGACCTTGAGCCACTGGACGGCGGCACGACGTTTGGCCCGGTGCCGCAGCCGGCAACCATTCCGGCGCTCAGAGAGAGGGCCGCCGGCGCTCCGAGAATGCTCCGTCTGCGTTGCTTGAACATAGTGTCTTCTCCTAATCCTATCGGGGCACGCGGCGGCCGCGGATACATGGTGGGCGGCCGCTGTCGCTGGTGTCTCCAGGGAAGGCGTTGACGCGCGTTGAACTTCCGTTCTATGATGATAAAAAGGGAAATAATGTCGAGCCTAGTGTCAAGATGAAGCGCGAGTTTGTGAAGCACCTCAACGGCAAGGACTACGTGCTGTATGCCGGATTGCTTGATGAGGCTCATCAACAGGGCTTGAAAGGAATTGAGACGCAACTGGTGCAGGTGCCGTCATCGCAGAATGGCCAGCTTGCGATCTGCCTGGCAAAGGTGACAACGGAAAAGGGAACGTTTACCGGATTGGGGGATGCCTCACCAGAGAACGTGAATCGGGCAATGGTGAACGCGTTGATCCGACTGGCCGAAACGCGCGCCAAAGCGCGCGCATTGCGGGATGCCGTGAACGTGAATATGATGGCTTTAGAGGAACTGGGAGACACGTCCGAATCGCCAGTATCAGACGTAATCAACGGGTCCGATGGCGCAAACGGCACGTCAGCGCCGAGATTGATGCCTGAGGTGCCTTTGGCTTCCATAGTGGATGACGAGCCACGACCGCGCCGCATCCGTGAGTTGCCGGCAAATGGTCAGGGAGTCGCCAAGCTACCGTCGGACGGCGCTACGGCCACTCCCACTCAACTTGAGACGGTCACCAAGCTGGCACGCAGCTTGGGCAAGATCGTGCCTACCGTTGACCTCACGCGCGCGGCGGCGTCTGAATTGATTACGCGCCTCAGCGAAGAACGCTACGGCGCCCGCCGGTAGCTACGCCACTTCGGCGGGGGAGGCAGTCCGAACACTCACCGCACCGTGGGCGAAAGCACACCGTTCGCCCGACGGGAGTCGCACGATAAGTGCGCCTTCTTGCGTGATGTCCTCTGCGATGCCTTCGATTGGGGTCGCGTCGGTGCGCTCCATAATGCATACCGACTGCTTGAGCGTCTGAAGACGGAGACGATAGCGTGCCAGGAGGGACGAAGCGCCCGCCGGAAGGGTGGCATACAGCCGGTCAAGCGCGGTAAGCAATGCAATCAGCACGTCTTCGCGTGAAACGGCGATGCCGGCTTCGGCAAGTAGGGTAGTTGGCACGGATGCTGCGTCGGGAAGGCGACCCAATTGATTTACCAGCAGATTGCCATTAAGTCCAATCCCGAGCACGGCAAAGGTGACGTTGGACCCAACGAGCGCGGATTCAACCAGGATGCCACCTAGCTTGCGGTCCTTGACCATCACGTCATTGGGCCATTTGAGCGAGCAATTAACGCGCGCGACGCTCTGAATAGCCTCGCAAGCTGCGACGCCGGACATGAGCGAGAGAAGCGGGAGGCGCTGGGGCGTTAAGTGCGGACGCAACACAACCGACACGGCGATGGACGTGCCCGCGGGAGTTAGCCACCGCGACTTACCGGCGCGGCCCCGTCCTGCAGTCTGCTCGTCCGCGAGGACAACGGTGCCTTCCGGTTCGCCAGCGGCCGCAAGGCGGCGAGCCACGTCGTTGGTAGATCCCGTACTGGCGAAGTACACAATCCGGCGGCCAATCGTCTGGCCATCGAGGGCCTCCTGGACGGCTTCCCAACGCAGCGCCGCTGGAATTACGTCGCTAGCGTCTGCCAACGACTTCTCGCCGTGTCTTGGCATACCACTCCACCACATTGCGGAATCGGTCGGCTGGTGTGGCGACAACACCAGGTTTCACGCCCTTGATCTTGGTGCTGATAGCGAAGTCGTACGTCGGGAAAAAGAGCGGAAGGCTTGGCATCTCCTCAGCAAATACGCTCTGAAACTCCTGGTAGAGTTTCGCGCGCTCCGCTTGATCGGTAGAGCGCCGCCCTTTCTCCAACAGCTCGTCAGTGCGGCGATGGTTGAAGCCGGAGACGTTCAATCCCTGCGGCGCTACCTGAGCTGAGTGCCAGAGCGCATATGGGTCGGGATCATAGCCGTTGTAGTCCCAACTGAAGAGCGCCATCTCATAGCGGCGCGGGAGGAGAAAGTCCTGAACCAGGCCTCCCGCCCCGGTGGCCTGCACCTCCACGTCAAACCCCGCAGCCACAAGTTGGCCCTGTATTTGCTCAGCAAGCTGCACCCGTTCGCGTCGGTCGTTTGTGAGTAAGACCAGACGTAAGGGCTTGCCATCCTTCATCCGAACCGTCGCATCCGGAGACGGAACCACCCAACCGGCAGCGTCTAGCGCCGCCCTCGCTTTGGCCAAGTCAAAGTCGTACCGCTTCACGGCCGCATTGAACGCCCAAGATGATGGCAGAATGGGACTGTCCGCGCGGCGTCCGTGCCCATGTCGGCTCACCTCTATCAACTTCTGGCGATCGACCGCGAGCGCAATTGCCTGCCGGACACTCTTGTCATTGAGAGGTGCCGCCGATACGTTGAAGAAGAGCATTGTCAGACTTGCCTGCGGCGCGTCGTAGAGCGTGGCGCGCTGGTCACGTGAAATGCGCCCCACATCTTGTGGATCAACAAGCGGCACACCCTCCACCTCGTCGCGCTCGAGCGCAGTGAGGATTGTCTTGTAATTCGGGTAGATGCGGAAGACAATCCGGCTTAGATAGGGTTTGGTGCCGTAGTACTCGGGGGCGGCCTCGAGCATAATCTGCTCCGGCTTGACCTCCTTAACTCTGAACGGGCCGGTCCCTACCGGCTGGAGGTTGAAGCGGTGCGTCGGCAGATCGCGGGAGGTTACGCCGGCCAGTAGATGTGCCGGGAGGAGGCCAAGCGACGTGTGCTCGATGAAGGGGGCGTAGCTATCTTTCTGGAGCGTGAGTTTCACCGTTCGGACGTCTGGCTTTTCAACTGCCACATCCCGCCACGAACTACCTAGCTGACCCTGATAGAGGGGATCCTGGATGGTCCTGATTGTGAACAACACGTCTTCAGACGAGACGGGCGTGCCATCGTGCCAGCGAGCATTTGCGCGGATGACGAAGGTGTACGTTTTGCCGTCCGGGGAAATCTCCCAGGACTCGGCGAGGTCTGCGACAGGCTGACCGTTCGCGTCCGGCCTGGTGAGACCGCTGAAGATCAGCGCATTGACCGACCGGCTGGCATCGTCGTTGGCCAGAACTGGGTTCATCGCCTGCGGGAAGCCGGCCAGGCCCTCAACGTACGCGCCACCGTAGTCTGGCACCTCAGCGAACACGGCGGTCCGAGCAAAGGACACCAATACCGCCGCCACAAGCGCCATGCCCGCGGCGGCGACGGCGAGTTGCCACGTAAGGCGCCCCATGTGCTCAGCCGGTCGCCAGACCCAAGGACCTAACCACTGGGCTAGGAGCGGGTCAGGAGCAGGATGATGAGTGAAGTGACCAGGAAGACGGCGCCGAGGATAATGGTGAACTGAAACAACACCTTATCGAGGCCGCGCCGGGTGGTGTAAATGGAGGCGTCGTTGCCACCAAACGCCCCTCCCAGGCTGGCGCTCTTCACCTGGAGGAGGATGACGCCGATAAGCGTCATGGAGAGCACAATCTGCACAATGTAGAAAATGGTGGCCATTCAGTTCGCTTTGCTTCGGCTCTCTACGATCTGGCAGATTATAGGCGCGGCATGCCGCACATCATGACTCGTGTGCCGCTCGACAGATGGCGATGAAGTCCGGCGCTTTCAACGAGGCGCCTCCGACAAGCGCACCGTCGATCTCGGGCTGGGCAAAGAGCTCGGCTGCGGTGGATGGCGTCACGCTGCCGCCGTACTGGATGCGTAGCGCTCCCCCAGCGTCCCAGCCGGCCAACTCGATCACCTGCCCGCGAATAAATCCGATTGTTTCATTGGCCTGAGCCGCGCTCGCCGCTCGTCCCGTGCCGATGGCCCACACCGGCTCATATGCCACAACCAGACGGCTCAGCTCTTCGTCTGAGAGATGAGCCAGCGCACCACGCACCTGTTGTGCCACGACATCGTGTGTCTTGCCACCTTCGCGTTGTTCAAGGTTCTCGCCAACACAGACAATGGGGATAAGACCGTGCGCCTGGGCGGCGCGGAGCTTACTGGCGATCAGCCCGTCCGTCTCTCCAAATTGCGCACGCCGCTCCGAATGGCCAAGAATGACATGGCTGCAGCCGAGATCCGCGAGCATGGTGGGTGAGACCTCTCCCGTATAGGCGCCCTTCGGCTCGAAGTGGCAGTTCTGGGCGCCTAGTCCAACGGGGCGGCCGTCCAGCGCGCGCAAGACGGCAGCGAGAGATATGGACGGCGGGCACAGCACGGTCTCAACGCCGCCTAAACCGGCGAGCGGCTCCGCCAACTCGGCCGCCAGCGCACCTGCCTCAGCGAGCGTGGTGTTCATTTTCCAGTTGCCAGCCACAATCGGACGGCGGCGATTTTTGGTCATGGCTATGCGTCCGTCAGCGCCGCTATGCCGGGCAGATCGCGGCCCTCAAGGAACTCAAGCGAGGCGCCGCCGCCGGTGGAAATGTGCGTGATGCGGTCGGCTAGGCCGGCCTGTTCCAGTGCTGCCACTGAGTCACCGCCACCCACGATTGTAGTGCCATCAAGATCACCAAGTGCGCGAGCAATCTCGTACGTCCCGTGCGCAAAAGCATCGATCTCAGTGACACCCATTGGGCCATTCCAGATCACCGTCCGGGCGCCTGCAAGCTCCTTCTTGTACTGCTGTACTGTTTCCGGACCGATGTCCACCACAATTAGGAGCGGCGGAATCCCGGTCACCGGCACAACGTGATGCAGCGCCTTCTCATCAATTGCCGTGGCGACGACCGCGTCCCGCGGCAGAAGAAAAGTCTTTCCGGCCGCCTTTGCTTCTTTCAGTAGGGAGGATGCAACCTCCACCGCCCCTGCCTCGAAGTACGACTTGCCAATGTCCAGACCGTGCGCCATGAGAAACGTGTTTGCCATGGCGCCGCCAATGAGGATCTTGTCTGCGCGCTGGATCAAATTATTGAGGACGCCGATCTTGTCCGACACCTTCTTGCCGCCGACGATTGCCACAAACGGGCGATCTGGCCGAAGGAGCGCCTTCCCCATGACCTCGATTTCCTTCAGCATCAGGAGACCGGCGGCAGAAGGAAGAAGGCGAGCAACCCCCTCGGTAGAGGCATGCGCGCGGTGTGCCGTTCCAAACGCGTCGTTTACATAGACATCCGCCAGCGCAGCGAGTTGTTTGGCAAAGGCAGGACTGTTCTGCTCTTCCTCGGCATGAAATCGGAGATTTTCCAGCAGTAGGACCTCGCCCGACTGGAGCGCGTTCACCGCGCGTTCGACGTCTGGACCGACGCTATCCGACGCCATGGTGACAGGGGTACCAAGCAACGTCTCCAAGCGCTCAGCGACCGGCGCGAGGCGCAGATCCTCGACAACTTTGCCGTCGGGCCGGCCAAGGTGACTTGCCAGAATGACCTTTGCACCGCACTCTTGCAGCGCTTTAACATTCGGGACGGCCGCGCGAATGCGCGCGTCGTCCACGATACGCTTACCTTCCAGCGGGACGTTGAAATCCACACGGACGAAGACGCGCTTGTCGCGGACATTCAGATCCCGGACCGAGCGCTTACGCTTCATATGGACTACCGGGCTATGCGGCGGCCCTGGCCGGAATCTTTGATGCGACGAGGTGTGCCAGGTCGGCTACGCGACAGGCGTAGCCCCACTCATTGTCATACCAGGATGCTACCTTCACCAAGTTGCCCGCGACAACCATAGTCACGAGCGAGTCCACGATAGATGAGTTCTCGTTTCCCTTGAGGTCCATAGACACCAGCGGCTCGTCGGTAACGGAAAGAACGCCCTTCATCGGTCCTTCAGACGCACGGCGCATTGCGGAGTTCACCTCTTCCACCGTGGTATCGCGCTCAGTTAACGCAATAAACTCCACTATGGAGACCGTCGGGGTGGGTACGCGATACGCCATGCCGTCCACAATACCTTTGACCTCCGGGATGACAAGTGCCACGGCCCGCGCGGCTCCCGTGGAGGTGGGAACTATGTTCATTGCGCCGGCACGCGCCTCCCGTAGATCCTTAGATGCGAGATCAAGGATCTTCTGCGAGTTGGTATAGGAATGCACTGTGGTCATCATTCCCTTGATGATCCCGAACTCGTCTCGGACCACTTTGACCACCGGCGCAAGGCCGTTGGTGGTGCAAGAGGCGTTGCTAATAATGTTGTGCGTCTGCGCGTCGTACTTCTCGTGGTTGACACCAAGGACGATTGTGATGTCCTCACCCTTAGCGGGGGCAGAGATGATGACCTTCTTTGCACCCGCGCTTAGGTGCTTCTCTGCGTCTTCTCGATTGGTGCCGACACCTGTTGACTCGATGACGAGGTCGATGCCTCGCCCCCCCCAGTCCAGCTTTGTCCAGTCACGCTCGGCCGTAACCGCCACCCGCTTACCATTCACAGTCAACGCATCTTCGGACGCCTCGATCGTGCCCTTGAAGGCGCCGTAGTTGCTGTCGTGGCGGAGCAGATGGGCGTTGGTTTTGGTGTCGAAGAGGTCATTCACGGCCACAACTTCAAGTTCGGGGTGACGCTCAAGGATGGCCTTAAATGCCTGGCGGCCGATGCGGCCGAAGCCATTGATACCGATGCGCATGGTGTTCTCCTGAAATAGATTCTACCGGCAGTATCTCAACGGGAGGGACGGGAAGGTACGACGCGCGTGCGTAGAATCGATCATGGCAAGTCGGAGGCCCCGCCGTGGCGCTGCTGGGCGGCGTCCAAGGCCGGCTCAAGCGCCGGGGAGGCGCTCCTATTACCTGCTTTTAGGCATCAGCCTGCTGGTGCTCGTCAGCCTCATTGTCTCTACGTGCGCCACTCCGGCTGGGACGTCGATAACGCAATGAGCAGCACCAAGCACAGCGCCTTGAGCCGCCTCACCGTAGTGAGCTACGTTAGATGCGAGACAGCAGGAAGAGCGTGAGTCAACCCGTCATCGTCACCGGTGCTGCTGGATACATCGGCAGCCACCTCTGTGAGGCACTCCTGCGGCGCGGCGACCGCGTTATTGGATTGGACGCATTCACGGCGCACTACGACCCCAAGCGCAAGCACGCCAACCTTGACGCAGTACGCGTCACCGCCGAAAGCTTGGGCGCGACAAAACGGCTTCAGTTCGTAGAAGGTGACGCGCGAGATGCAACGACGCTCGATGCGTTGTTTGCGCTGAGCCCCGAACCGGTGCGAAGCGTAGTTCACCTTGCGGCGCGGGCCGGTGTTCGAGGCGCTATATCCGAGGCGCAAGACTACGTACAGTCCAACTTGGTCACGACTACCGAGGTGTTGGAAGCCTGCCGGCGCCACAGATTGGGAGACGTGCCGGGCACGCAGGGCACGAAGACCCTGCAAGATGTCACTAACCGAGGGCATCTCGTGATGGCGTCTAGCAGCACGGTCTATGGAAGCGGACCGCCGGGATGGGATGGACCCTTCTCGGAAGATCTAGCGGCCGATCAGCCGCTCTCGGTATATGGCGCAACTAAGCGCGGTTGCGAATTGATTGCGCATGCCTACTCCCGTTTGGCGTCCATGCGCGTGACTTGCCTGCGCTTCTTTGGCGTAGTCGGGCCGCGTGCGCGCACGGACCTTTCTCCTTACTCGTTCACCGACGCCATTTGGCACGGACGGCCTATCACCAAGTTTGGCGACGGCACGACAGCGCGCGACTACACCTTCGTTGGCGATATCGTGACGGGCATCATTCATGCGCTAAACCGCTTTGAGCGCGCCGAGTCGGGGCTGGTGGCACCGGGCGAGGACTTTGAGTGCATCAATCTTGGCAATGACAGTCCGGTTACACTCAACCGGTATCTGGAAATACTGGAGCTCCTTGTAGGAAAGCCAGTGCTCATCAACCAGGCGCCAGAGCATCCAATGGACGCGCGACGGACGTGGGCTGACCTCACTAAGGCGCGACGGCTGCTCGGGTACGAGCCGGAGACACCATTCGAAGAGGCATTGCGCACGTGCGTTGATTGGTATCGGCGCGAGAATGCTGACCGCGCGGCATAGTCGGACTCCAGTCTGGCGAAGATAGGTGAGACGCGCCAACAATGTGGATTTCTCTTGAGCAGGAACGGGTACTATTCTGTTGATGGAAGATCAGCCTACGGGCGGCGCTGTGGCACGTCGCGCGGTGCGTCCTCGCCGAGCACGCTACGACGCATGGGACAAGGAGCGGGTACGCGCGCTTCGACGGCACCTTGGATACACCCAGCAGCAGCTATCAGATGAGCTGGGCACGCGCCAGCAGACCGTGAGTGAGTGGGAAACCGGCATGTATCAGCCACGGGGCGCGTCTGCGCGTCTGCTAAGCATTATTGCCGAGCAGGGTGGCTTCAAATACGACTCCAGTAACGGCGGCGAAGCTATCAGCGACACTAGCAATGGCGGCGCGAGCGGCGCGCCAAATGAGCAACGAGGCTGAGTCGGACCAGACCCCACCGACTGATGGGGTGCGTACAGCCCAAACAGGGCAGCGCGGCCCGATAAGGCTGCGCGCTGGCGCGATCGCCGGCGGCGCAACTGTGGCGTACATTGTCTCAGTGGCGCTTGGGATAGTCTTGGCTGCCACCGGTATTGGCTACACCTTCTATCTCCTACCGCTCGCGCAGTTCCTCGCGCTCTACTCCGGCGGCTTCATCGCCGGACGCTGGGCAGGCGTCTCCGGCTTCATGAATGGCGTGTGCGTCGCCGTCCTGTGGATCATTGTCTGGGCGGCGCAAAACGCATTAAATGAATCGCAGCTCGTGCTGATTGCCGGCCCGGCGGCGCTACCGCGCATGAACATGGGCGGAATTATCATTGGCGACCTGCTGAACCTCACGGCCGCCGCGTTTGGCGGCTGGATGGCAGAGCGCCAGAATTAGAGATGACACTCCCGTTTCAGATCAATCCACCGTTGCCGCACGTCCGCGAATACTGTGATGCCGACGCCGAATCGGTGTCACGCATGTGGCGCGAAAGCGCCTCCGCTTGGCCCGGCGGCGGGCCAAGCGGAGGTGAGGATTCCACGCCATCTAGGGTGCGTCAGGAGCAGCGCGATCTCAGCACACTGGCGACCTATATCGCGTTTCTGCCGCATCCCAGCACCGGCGAGGAGCGTGCGGTTGGATATTGCTCGCTCTTTGAGTACACCGGCCAGGCGGACACCGCGTATGTGGGAACACTCAGCGCTCATCCCGCGTGGCACGGCAAGGGGGTTGGGCGAGATCTGTTGCGTGCCGCGCTGCAACGCACGGTTGAAATGGGCTACACGCGGCTAGACCTGAATACCTGGGCAGGCAACCTAAAGGCAGTGCCGCTCTACAAAAAGAGCGGCTACTTCTGGGTCCCGGACACCACCGTCAAGATGGAGAACTATCTACCGCTAATCTTCCGTCTGCCGGCGGCGCAGCAGTTCTTCCAGCGCGCAGACTGGTACGCCGATCTCAAGCGCGAGCTTGATGTGAAGCCAGACGAAGAGAAGCACGGGCACACCGAGGTCTACACCTATCGCTGGGAAAAGGACGGCCAGCTCCTGCAAGTGGTGATTGACCGGCGGGCACGCGGCGTCGCGGCGCTTGAGACCGAACGATTTGCCGTCTCGATCGAGATCGATGACCCACGGCTCCCTATCGGTGGGACGCGCAACGTGCGCTGGCGTCTCCGCAATACTGGACGGCGTCCAGCTCAGGTTAGCGTCTTGGCAGAGGGTGAAGACGCCGTGCGCTGTACCTTCCAGTCGTCGCAGGTGGTGGAAAACACCGCCGAGTGGTCTGCGCCGGTCACCGCCGAGCAGCCGCGCACCAAGCCTGCGTCCAACCGGCCCAGCAACCGCGTGCGCTCTACCGTAGTGGTTGATGGTGATCCCGTGCAGTTGGTGAGCGGCACGCAGCTCGTCCAGCCCATCTCGCTGGAGTTTGAGACCGGGCGGCGCTTCCTCGTACCGGGAGTACGCCAGGACATGTGGCTCACGTTAGACAACCCCTTCGAGGAGCCAGTTTCCGGCACGCTGCACCTCAGCGCCACGCCGGGGCTTCGCATTGACCGCGGGACGATTGAGTTCGCAATCGAGCCCCGCAGTCGCACCAGCGAGCGCATCACGCTAGAGGCCGCTCAATCGGGAACCGAGACGCTGCGCGCCCATGCTCAGGTAGACCGCGCAGAGGGCGACGCCCTACGGACCAAGGTCTACGATCTCGATTTGTTCTGCGGCGAGCCGGGCGAGATCTACATTGAGCAGGATGACGAGCGCGTACGCATCCACAGCGACCGGATCGCTCTCTCCGCGCCGCTCAAGCCGTCGGGTGACTGGATGGTGCGCTTCAGCGTCGTCGAGCGCGAGAGCGGCACCAGCATCTTGAGCCACGCTACGTCGCTTGGTCCACCCTTCGTTCCGTCGGTCTTCACCAATAGCACCTGGACGCCGCGCATCGAGCATCGGGGCAGCGCCGTGCTGCTCGTGCTGTCTACGTCACCCGACGCATACCCTGGACTCACCTTTGAGCGCCACATCCTCTTCAGCCCTTCTGGCCTGATCCGCGTGAGTTACCGGGCAACCAATGCGGGCGGTGTGTCACGCATGCTGGAGGTGAGCGCAGGCACCAGCGTCAACCTTGGTCTGCCACGCCGTACGGAGATCGCCGTCCCGCTCGCTACGGGGCTTGTGGTTGAGGACTCATCGCGTTTCCCAGACTGGAATGAGAGCGACGTCTCCCAACCTTCGCGTTACGCGGAGTCCTGGATGGCCGAGTTTGGCGAAGGCTGGTGCGGCGCGACGATCTGGCGCGAGGTCAAAGAGATTCAGGCTGATTGGATGACACCCGACCTGGTGCTTGACCTGGGCACGGTTGAGCCGGGCGCCAGGGTGGAAACAGCGCCGGTCTACGTCTATGCTGGCCAGGGAGACTGGAAGACGGCCCGCGCGCTCTGGCGCCAGCTTGTGGCGCCGGACGGCAGCCGCGATTCCGTTGCACCCCGACCGGCGCACAGTGCTCGCATTGAGCGCTTCACCTTCGCTTCGGCTGAGGCATCCGCCAAGGTGGTGCTGACGAGTGAGCGTTCCCGCGGGTTGTCCGGCTCAGTGCAGTTGGAAACCGGCGTGACGGCTGTTACCAGCGGCGAAGTCACCGACCTGCGTCTGGGCAACCCATCAACGTTGGAGGTGCGAGTCACGCTGCCGGAGGTGGCTCAGGCCGTGCCCGCACTTGTCGTGCTTGACCACGAGCGTTCGACCGATCGGTACGAGACGCCCCTGTTCCGCGTTGGCAACACTCAGGAGCCGGTCACCGTCGGCATAGAAGGCAGCGGCGACACCCAGCGGGTGACGCTTGATAACGGACGGCTGCGGATCGGCATCGTTCCCGCCGAGATGGCGCGGGTTGCGGAGCTGTCGGTCAGATGTCCCGACGGTGTCTGGCAGAACCAGCTCTACGCGCCAGACACAACGCCCGGGATCTTCGTGTGGTTCAACCCATGGTACGGCGGCATTCATCCGACGCTAGACGTTGACAAGTGGTATCCGGGCCGCCTAACCAAGGAGCGATGGACCTGGTCCAGCACCACGCGCACCGGGCAGCACGGCATCGAGTGGCAAGGCATCACGGTGAGCACCCTTACGACCGGCGCCGACTTCACCGGCGTGCGGCAGGTAGCCGGGCTGCGCGTCGAGATCTCGTACCTGACGTGCGGCGAAAGCAATCTGTTAGCGGTGGCATTCCGCATCACCAACGAAGGGACTGCTCGCGTGGAGGGTGGCTTCTCGCTGCACTCATTCCTCCAGCCGGGAGGAGACCGCACCACGGCGCTTCTGCATCGCGAACGAGTTGGCGAGGTCCGTGTCCAGAAGCGTGCCCACGGCGGTCAAGGGGGATCGTCCGACGCCTGGTGCGCCGTCTCAGGGCCAGAAGGCACGCCAGCTATCGCCATCGTGCCGGGTAGCCAGCACGTGCGCGTAGGCGACGTGCGCGACATGGGCCTGGAGGGCGCGCATCCAAGCATATCGCGCCGCTTACGACTTGCTCCTGGCGAAACCGTGGAGGACGTAGCGTATTACGTCGTCGCCGAGAACGTCGAACAGGCGCGTCTGTATCGCCACCTGCGAAACGCGGAGGGGTTAGTCTGACGACCGGCGAGGTCCGAACACCCGGAACACCACCTGGTGCATGCGCGCCGGTGGTATACGACGCAGGGCACGTACGGCACATGCCGCGCACCGAGATCCTCTACGGGAGGCCGCTGCCGCACCCGGAGCGTCCCGAGCGCGTTGAAGCCATCCGGCAGGCGCTCAGTGGAACGCCGTGGGAAGCGGGAATAGTGCCGCCCCGCGCCTATCCACTTGCGCTGGCGCACTCGGTACACGATCCGAGGTACGTCGAGCACCTGTCGGCGCGAGCGCTGGAGGCGGACGACGAGGGGCTGGATGGTGAATGGTTCCCATACGTCTTCGAGCGCGACCGCTCGCTCGACACAGGCACGCCTATCCGGCGCGAGACACCTGAGTTCGCGTGGGCGTCGGCCTGTGTGGCGCTGACCGGCGCTGACCTGATTCTGGAAGGGGTAAGCGTGGCGTACGCCTTGTGCCGCCCTCCGGGGCACCATGCCTCTCACGGCGCAAGCGGCGGCTACTGCTATTTCAACAACGCAGCGCTGGCAGCCGCACGCTTTCTGGCCAGCGGCTCCACGCGGATTGCCATTCTGGACCTAGACATCCACCACGGTAACGGCACACAGGACATCTTCTACGCGTCATCCAGCGTGCTCTATTGCAGCATCCACGGTGACCCTGAATGGGCCTACCCACCGCACACGGGCATGGCCAACGAACGCGGCGCTGGCGACGGCGCGGGCTTCACCTACAACCAGCCACTTCCAAAAGACACTGACTGGCGGTCCTACGGCGCCGCTCTTGACCGGGCGCTGGAGAAGATCGCGCATTTCAGCCCTTGGCAGATCGTCCTATCACAAGGTTTCGACACGTTCGAAGGCGATCGATGGGGCGGGTTTCTCCTGCATGCCGAGGACTTCACTGGCATCGGCAAGCGCGTGCGCGCGCTAAGAGCGCCTGTACTTGCCGTGCTTGAGGGTGGCTATGAGCCGGCGAACATCGCCGCCGGCAGCATGGCGCTGCTTGAAGGACTGAGCGGTTAGGCGTGGACCAGACCGAGTGTCTGTTCGGCCGCGCGGAGGGTGAAGGTCACGTCTTCTCCGGAGACGTGATAGTGAGTCACTAGGCGGATCCGTCCCCCGTAAGGACTGCCGATCTTAACCCCGCGTTCCGCCAACCCCGCGACGAATGCCGTGGGATCAACGCGCTCCTGATCGACTTCCAGCATGATAATGTTGGTGTCCACCGCCTCAGGATCGACCGAGAGTCCGGGGATTTGGGCGAGCCCTTCGGCTAGGCGGCGCGCATTCCGATGGTCGTCGGCCAGACGGTCGACCATCTGCTCCAGCGCGACAATACCGGCCGCGGCGAAGATGCCAGCCTGACGGAGGGCGCCGCCGATCATCTTGCGCCAGCGGCGCGCCTCTCCAATGGTGTCCTTTGATCCAACTAGCAAGCTACCAACCGGACAGCCAAGGCCCTTTGACAGGCAGAACTGGATAGTGTCAACCTCGCGAACGAGCCGCGCCACTGGCACTTCCAGCGCGACGGCAGCGTTGAAGACACGTGCCCCGTCCAGATGGAGCTTCAGCCCGCGGCTGTGCGCAACCTCACCAATCGCATCCATTACCTCCAGTGGCACCGTAACGCCACCATCGCGGTTGTGCGTATTCTCAACGCAGATAAGGCGCGTGCGCGGATGGTGGAGGTTATGCGGGTCACGCACCACGGCCTCAATTGTCTGTACGTCCATGATGCCTCGCTCGGTCGGGATGGGGTGGAGCTGTACGCCCCCCAAAGCTGCCGGACCGCCGGCCTCGTTGAGGAAAATGTGTGAGTACGCCCCGACAATCGCTTCATCGCCAGAGCGCGTCTGGGAGAGGATGCCGACCAGATTGCCCATGGTGCCGCTCAGCAACAGAAGGGCCGCCTCTTTGCCAAGGCGCTCAGCCGCCAACTCCTCTAATCGGTTGACCGTTGGGTCCTCGCCGTACACGTCGTCGCCCACTTCGGCGCGGTACATCGCGTCGCGCATGGCTTCGGTGGGATGGGTCACGGTATCGCTGCGTAGATCGATGACGCGCTCTGGCATGGGAACTCTCGCTGAACTCTACCTTCTGACAGCTGGCCTTGGCGTAGGCGTGGATTACGCGGCGGGTTGAGTCTGTACACGCTGGCCGACGCGGTTCTCGCTGCCCTCCTGTAAGCGCGCAATATTCTCGCGGTGGGTCCAGACGACGAGAACCGCCGCCACGACCATGTAGACCAGATACTCGCCCGGCATCATGCCTCGCACATAGAAGTAGAGGCCCGAGATGGGCGCGGAGATAGCGCCACCCATGCTGCCAACGGAAACGTAGCGGGTGCGCCAGACAAGCAGCGGTCCGACGATCATCAAGATGGTGAACACCGGCCAGTACAGCATTCCAACGCCGGCACCCGACACAACAACGCCTTTGCCCCCGCGAAACCCAGAGAAGATTGGCCAGTTGTGACCCGCCGCCGCCGCAAATGCCGCCAGGACGTGCGCCCAAGGCTCGCCCGGCAGCAGGAGACGCGCCAGCGAGACGGCAACCACCCCTTTTGCCAGGTCCATCAATGTGACCACCAGGGCAGCCTTCTTGCCCATAGTGCGCAGCACGTTGGTTGCGCCGGTGCGTCGGCTGCCGTAGTCACGCGGATCAATACCAAAGATCAGGCGGCCGACGACGAGACCCGACGGCACCGAGCCGAGCAGGTATGCGGCCGCTAGGATCCCTAGCCAAGTGACGCCCTCCCACACCGGCATGGCGCCAATTCTATCCGGGGAGCAGAAAGCCCCTCTTCACTCTTGCGAGTGAAGAGGGGCTTTGGACTCGGTGTGCGGAAAGCGCTAGCGGTTGCGACGGCGAAGCGCGAAGGCCGCGAGGCCGGTCAGCGCCGTGCCAAGGGCCGCAAACGCTGGGACGGCCGCGCCAGCCGGACCGCCGGTGGCAGGCAACGCCGCTGCTCCGGCCACTATGTTGCCGCATGTGGTGTAGTTGGGGATTTCCTGGGGCGACTTGTGCGCATTGATCGCATGCGGTGACGCCAGGAACATAGCGATCGACACGTTCACCTCGCTGGTGGAGGTGCCATTGGCCACGTTGGTGAGTGGGTACTTAGGCGCCGGGTTGAGGGTGGCGCATGTGCCTTCATGGATGTGGATGGGCATGTTGGGGTTGCCGCCGGTTGACACTCGAACGTCAACGCGGGTGCGTCCGCCACCAATGTCGGTCAAAGTTGCCGTACCGGACACACCCGACGCGTTCAAGACTCCAAGGTTGAGCGTTACCGGCCTCGCCGTTTGTGCGCTAACCGCCGCTGGGAGTGCAAGAGTTGCAGAGAGACCTGCCGCCAGCATGAGGATTCGGGTGGATTTGGTCAAAAGCTGTCCTTTCTCGATACGGACCCGCACTAACGCCCCCCGACGCGACGGGCCCGAATAACGGCGCATCTCGTTCCGCTACCCGGTGAAACGTAACCATCCAAAGGCGCTGATGGCAACCTCAGCTATTTGCGACGGGGGCGCCGCGGTTCGTCTTCATCCTTTTGGCGCTTGCGAAAGCGCAATCGCATGGCGCTGCCGCGGAATCCGTATGCCTCCCGCAGGGTGTTCTCCAGAAAACGCTCGTAGGCAAAGTGCACCAGATCAGGATCATTGACGAAGAAGACAAAGGTGGGTGGCGCCACCCCTATCTGCGTTGCGTAATAGATCTTGAGTTGGCGGCCCTTGTGTGTCTGAGGCGGGTGGTCGCCGACGGCGCGCTCCACCACTTCGTTTAGTTGCCCGGTGCTGATTCGCTTGTTGCGTTCAGCATCGACAGCGATAGCCTCATCTAAGACGCGATGCACGCGCTGTCCCGTCAGCGCCGAGATGAAGACAACCGGCACCCAACGCATGAAGTTGAACTCGCGACCGATCTCTTCCAGATACGCGTTGATGGTGTGGCTGTCTTTTTCGACCAGATCCCACTTGTTGACCACCAGCAAGATGCCCTTGCCTTCGCGCTCAACATCGCCCGCAATGTGCAGATCCTGAGCGATCACCATTTCGGTGGCATCGACGATCATCACAACAATCTGCGCTCGTTCGACTGAGCGTTCCGAGCGCAGCACGCTGTATTTCTCAATGCCCGGCTCAATCTTCCCACGCCGTCGGATGCCGGCAGTGTCCACCAGAACGAAGCGCCGGCCGGCGTACTCGATCTCAGTATCGATCGCGTCGCGGGTGGTCCCGGGAATGTCGCTCACCACCACCCGCTCCTGGCCAAGCAGTTTGTTCAGCAAACTGGACTTGCCTACGTTTGGACGGCCAACGATCGCTACATGCAAGCGGTCGTCATCAATGTCGTCATCCATTATCGGCGGATCGATCAACCGCTCGAGTACAAGATCGAGCAGGTCGCCCGAATTTGCGCCGTGTACTGCGGAGATGGCCACGACGTCCTCGAACCCCAGTGCGTAGAACTCGTTGGCCGCATCGCGACGCGCCTGGTTATCGGCCTTTCCGGCCACGACAATTACCGGCTTGCGGTTGCCTCCACCTTTGGATCCAGTCGACCCCGTAACGTTGCCGGCACGCAGGAGCTGCGCAACTTCCTCATCGGCGATGGTGATCCCGTCAACCGTATCTACCGCGAAGAGGATCAGGTCGGCCTCGTCAACGGCGACGCCGACCTGATTGGCGACCGAGGCCAGGATGTCAGTGGACGGCTCAGTTTCAAGCCCACCGGTGTCGATCACGCGAAAGGTGCGGCCGGCCCACTCGACATCGCCGTAGATGCGATCACGTGTTGTGCCCGGTAAATCCTCGACGATCGCCTTGCGCATCCCCGTGAGGCGGTTAAAGAGCGTTGACTTGCCCACGTTGGGACGGCCGACGATGGCGACAACTGGTTTCTTTGCTGGCATGTTCGTTATGCGGCTACTAAGTCGGCGGTCTGACGGATGGCACTTACGACCTCAAGAATTGTCCCCGCGACGACAACCGTAGCCGGAGTCTCGCGTCTCATTGCTTCCAGAGTCATGCCGTCCAGGAAGACGCGAGCATCGTAGTCAAGCGCCGCGCGCGGGACGAAAAGCAATTCCCCGGCGCGTGCGTCTTGCGTCGCCGCCAGAATGTCCCTCGCGGTGAGAAGCCCCGATACGGTCACGACAGGGCCGAAAAACGTGTTATCGACCGTTACCGCGCGGGCGCGCAAATTGGGAACGGCGCACATCTCCACTGCGATCTGGTCAAACGTGGGCCCAATCAACGCGGCGCATGGCAGTATCACCGAGACCAGCCGGGGCAGGGCGATGCCCAGGTCGCGCCTGGCCCTGCGCCAGTCGTCAAGGAGCGCACGCACCATGCCAATGCCGTTCTCCAACTGCACAAAGCCGTCGTACTTGAGTGCGCCAGGGACGGGAACACCGGCTCGCAGGTAGACCTCATCCGAGAGGTAGAGCCAGGTGTGCCCGAAGTCCTTCTCGAAGCGCCGCTGCAACGGACGCGCCCACGCGGCGAGTTTTCTGGACTCCTCGGCGCTGACCAGGCGAAGGTCAGGCGCGGTAGCAGTACGCTGCTCGAGGCCGGCGCGATGTATCGGATCGAGGTCGGTGCGTGCAAGCTGCTCACTTAGGCGGCGGCGCAGACCCTCCTGGCGGTCAAAGCGCTGCTGGGTCAACCCAACTGGCACGACGGCCACCGATTGCACGGTGGGCCATCGCGCCGCCAGGTCATCCACCGTCTTCTGGAGAATAGGCCCATCGTTGTAGCCGGGAGTCAGCACCACCTGCGTATGAACCGTAATGCCCCAGCTTTTCAGCCTGTCAAGTTGCTCCAGGATGTCAGGCGCTGTGGGGTTACCAAGCAGCCGCCGGCGCGCCTCAAGGTCCGTGGCGTGGACCGAGACGTAGAGGGGTGAGAGATGCTGATCGTGGATCTTCTGCCAATCGGCATCGTTAAGATTGGTCAGCGTGACGAAGTTTGCCGCCAGGAACGAATATCGGAAGTCATCGTCCTTTATATACAGAGTGCGCCTCATGCGAGCCGGAGACTGATCGACGAAGCAGAAGACGCAGCGGTTGTTGCAGATGCGTATACCGTCTGCCGTTGGATCGGTAAACGCCAGACCTAGCCCTTCCGGGCCGACGTCAACCCCATCCTCCTCTACACGGTCGCCATCCGGCGTCTGCCAAGCAAGCTCTACCGTGTCGGCAGACGCATAGAAGTGAACATCGATAACGTCTCCTACAGGACGGCCATCAATCGAAACCAGCGCGTCCCCGGGCCGGAGGCCAATCTGTTCGGCAACGCTGCCGGCCGTGACCTCCTTGATAGTGAGCATGACCTAACGAGTCTATCCGGTGCCACGGTGTCGCGCCTTGGATCGGCGGTCCCGGGAGCCGCAGACGGAGGCGATACGCGGCTGGCCTAGAGCGGCACAGGGCTGGTGCGGCGGGTTGGGGCAAGGTCGCGCGCCCGCGTTTTCAAGCGGAGCCTAGTTGCCGCCGAAGGCGCTGTTCGCGAGATGCTGCGCGCTGTGAATCGGGTCAACTGTGGGCCACGTCCCACCCAGCTTTTCTCAAGTGGCCGTCTTCACCAGACGCCAGTTTGCCGGCGGTTTCCCATTCATAAGCGGTGACAGGCGGTGTGCCCTAGCCGTAGACACCCCGGTACGGGTCCGTTAGCAGCACGGCAATTCGGCGCATGATGGTCTCGGTCACTTGCTGATAGCTGGGGCGGTCGCCATAGTCGTCGCGGGCGGCGGCAAGAGGATCAAAGGGCTCCCCTCCACTCAGAATGATCTTTGGACGCCTGTCTTTGAAGACGCGCTCTGTCCCCATTACGCCCACCGGCCAGACGACGGCGCCTGAGCGCTGAGCGAGCAAGGCGATGCCGGGCTGAGCGGTGCGCATGCCATTTTCCTTGCTCCGCGTGCCCTCAGGGAACACGCCGATCACCCGGTTGTCCGAAAGGAAGCCAATTGCGTCACGCATCGCCTGCCGGTCAGATTCGCCGCGGCGCACAAAGACCGTGCCGTAGGTTGCCGCGATGAAGCCGACCACAGGCCAATGCTGCACCTCGTGTTTGGAGAAGTAGATCGTGCTACGCGGCGCCCAGGCCCCAATAAATGGAATATCGACGTAGCTGAGGTGGTTGGACGCAAGGATGACCGGACCCGACCTTGGGCACAGCTCCGCGCCATTGATCTCCACGTCCGCCAGCGCGTGGAGCGCGCCCGCGACCAACCACTGAGAGGCGACGAAAACGGGGTGGCGGTCCCGGAGAGCGCGCGCATGCGGCGGGCGAACGAGCGCAGACCTATCGTGCGGCTGGACGCCGCCGGCATCAGGCATCAGCAGTCTTCGAGACCAAGCTGGCGCAACACCTGGCGCACCTCATCCTCTACGGTCATGGTGTCAGAGTCCATGTGGATTGCACCCTCAGCGGGGCGCATGGGGGCTGCGTCACGGCCAGCGTCGTGCGCGTCGCGGCGGTGGATCTCAGCCAGAATGTAATCGTAGTCGGCCAGCAGCTGGCGGGCCTGAAGGTCGTGATGCCGGCGCCGGGCGCGTTCCTCGCCACTTGCGGTGAGATAGATCTTGAGGCCGGCGTCCGGCATAACGACAGTACCGATGTCCCTTCCTACCATCACGATCGCTCCGCCCAGGCCAATCTGGCGCAAGCGATCAGTTACCACGCGGCGTATCCCCGGCTGAGCGGCGACCGGGGACACGGCGCGGTCCACCTCGGTTGTGCGGATTGCCCATGTAACATCAGCGCCGTCCACCAATACGGTCGCCTGCCGTCCGTCATTCTGCGTCGGGCGCGTGACCTGAATCTCTGCGGACTCTGCGAGTTTCACCAGCGCGCTTTCATCCTGCGGATCTACGCTGCGCTGAAGTGCAAGCCATGCCAGTGCACGGTACATTACTCCGCTGTCAAAGTACGTGTAACCCAGACGCTCAGCGAGGGCCGCGCCAAGAGTAGACTTTCCAGAGCCCGCCGGACCATCAATGGCAATGATGATGTCGGCTGGGACAGGGCGACTCATGCCGGGCGCCTGCGTCGCACGCCGCGCGGTGTTGGCCTCTCACTCTTGGGGAGTTTGGCGCCCGCAGACATCGCTATCTCGGAGTGCGTCAGGTGGCGCCACTCGCCGGGGCGCAGCTCACCCAGCTCCACAACGCCAACCCGCACGCGGACCAAGCTGAGTACCGTGTGCCCGATGCCATCGAGCATGCGCCGGATCTGTCGGTTCCTGCCCTCATGCAGCACAATGCGCAGCAGCGACCGGTCTGGGAGTGAGCCTTCCAGGCGCACCTCGGCGCCGCTGCTCCACCCACCCGCATCAATTGCCATCGGCTGCCGTAATATCGCTAGATCCGCCGGCCGAGGCCGCCCACTGACCTCCACTAGATACTCCTTGCTTGAGCCGTGGCGCGGATGGCTGATCTGCTGGCCCCATTCTCCATCGGTCGTCAGCAGGAGCAACCCTTCGCTGTTCAGATCTAGACGCCCGATTGAGAACAGGGCCGGCACGTCCGGCACTAGGTCCATCACCGTTCGTCTGCCTTCCGGGTCGCTCGCAGTTGTGACGTATCCCGCCGGTTTATTGAGGGCAAGGTACATATAAGCCTGTTGAAGGCTGACGCTTCGCCCGTCAACCGTAACAGCATCTCGCGCCACGTTCACTCGCGTTCCAAGCTGCTCCACAACGCGGCCATTCACGCGCACGCGTCTCGCGACAATCATCTCTTCGGCGTGCCGGCGTGACGCGATACCGGCGCGAGCGAGCACCTTCTGCAGTCGGACCTCACCACCGGCTTCGCCTACAGCCATATTCTGGGCGTCGCCGCTGACTCGGGCAGAGTACGCTCGGGCAGAGTACGCTCGTTGCTCGCCGGGAGCGTCGTTGTTATCGTTCCCAGGCACCAGAACGGACGATACCATGGCAAATACGGACACTATCCGGAAGGCAGTTATCCCTGTGGCCGGTCCCGGCACGCGGCTGCTGCCCGCCACCAAGTCCCAGCCTAAGGAGATGCTGCCGGTAGGGCGCAAGCCCACTGTGCAATACGTAGTGGAGGAGCTTGCCCAGGCAGGGATCACCCAAGTGCTCTTTGTGACCGGGCGCAAGAAAAGCTCCATTGAAGATCACTTCGACCGAGACCCGGAGCTAGAGCGTCGCCTGGCTGAGACAGGCGAGGGGCTGCGCCAGGAACTGGAGACCTCTAGCGGCGTCTCCTTCTTCTATACGCGACAGAGTGTGCAGGCCGGCAATGCAGACGCCGTCCGCCAGGCGCAGGACTTCGTTGGTGACGAGCCCTTCGTCGTCGCATTTGGGGACACCATCATCAAGAGCGACGGGCGGCAGTCGCTCCTCCAGCGCATGGTGCACGCGCACGCGCAGTCCGGCGCCGCGTGTACTTTAGCGGTCGAGGAAGTGCCCGAGGAGGACGTTTTCCGCTACGGCGTCGTCGAGCCGGCCGCCGGCTCAGACCCCTCTTCCGAGACGATGAAATTGGCCGGGCTGGTCGAAAAGCCGGAGAAGGCTGCGGCGCCGAGCAATCTGGCGATTGCGCCACGCTATGTTTTCAACCGTGCCATTTTTGACGCTATTGATGCGACGCTGCCGGGTCGTGGTGGTGAGTTGTGGCTAACTGACTCAATCGGCCTGCTCATCAAGCGAGGACTTGATGTCCGCGCGATGAAGCTGACAGAAAGCGAGCGTCGCTACGACATAGGCACGTTCGAAACGTACTTCAAGGCGTTTATCGATTTCGCCCTGAGCGATGACCGGTATGGGTACACCATCCGCCAGTACCTTGTGTGGAAGGCCGACCAGATCTAGTGGTCCGCTCAAACCTGCATCCAGGTACGGAGCCTCAGAACGCCGTCGGCCGGATCGTTGTATCTGCGCCCGGGCGATGCGGGATCGTCGGCAACCCCACCGACATGTACGGCGGTAGCGTCATCTCGTGCTCTACTCGCGAACGAGCGTATGTCAGCGTGGAGCCGGCCAGCGGGCTCGTGTTGGAGTCCGACCAGGGGATGATGCAAATCCATGCCCGCTCAGACCTCCAGCTTAAAGGAGATCATTGCGACATCCTCAGGGCCGTGATTGCCCACCAGCGCTATTTCCGGTTGCGCGCCCACGTCAAGTGCTGGTCCGAGTTGCCGTTCGCATCGGGTTTGTCAGGCTCAACGGCGATGGTGGCGGCGGCGCTCAAGGCAGTCACGGCGTTTCAGGGGATTGAGTTTGGCCAGCACCACTTCGCTGAACTTGCCCGGTCAATTGAACTCAACTACATGGGCGTCATTTGTGGCTATCAAGACCAGTACATGGCCACCTTTGGCGGCATCAACTACATGGACTTCCGGGACAAGGAGTTCTATCGTGAAGTGCTCAGTGAACCGTTTGCCACCATCGAGATGCTTGGGCCGCATGTAACCGAATTGCCGTTCATCCTGGCCAACACCGGCGTAGCACACCATTCGGGGGCCGTCCACAAGCCCATCCGCGAACGCTGGCTGGAAGGCGACCGCGAGGTCGTGGACGCCTATGTCCGCGTTGGGAAGCTCGCGCGGGTAGGCAAGAAGGCGTTGCTGGCCAAGGACTGGAAGCTGCTGGGTGATTTAATGAATGAGAACCATGATGTCCAGCGCCAGCTCGGCGGCTCTGGCCCGGAGAATGAACGCCTGATTGGGGCGGCGCTGCAGGCCGGCGCGTACGGCGCCAAGCTGGCAGGGGCCGGCCAGGGCGGCACGATCATCGCGATCCACCCGGCGCCTCGCTCGCTCGAGCCAGCGCTGGTAGCGGCAGGTTCGCGACGCTTCCTCTACCCGGAGCCCGGCGACGGTGTGCGCATTGAAGATGCGGCGGTCGTTGCACCGGCCACGGCCGAGTCTGTGGCGCGCTAGGTCATGCTATTCACGCTGCGGGCATTACGGGCGGCGGGAGCAGAGTTCTTCTTTGACTTGCCGCGCATGGTGCTGCTGAACCTCTTCTGGTTTGTCACCGCGCTCCCGGCCATATTTCTGGCGTTTGGCGTGGCGCAGCTTGCCACCACGCTCACCTCCTGGCGCGACCTGATCGTCAATATCTGGTTGGTGCCGGCGTCGGCGGCGGCGCTGGCATTGGCTGGACCGGGCACGGCGGCGATCTATCACGTCACAAACCGCCTGGCAAACGGCAACCTAATGGAGGTCAGCCGCTTCTGGTCGGGATTTCGGAAGTTCTTCTGGCGCGGGTGGGGGTTGGCGCTCGCGGATGCCGCATCGCTGGCGCTGCTCGCGGTGAACGTCGCCTTCTACTGGTCATTGGAAGGGATCGGCGCGAAGCTGGTCAGTCTAGTCTTTGCCTACTTGCTTCTAATGTGGTTCGCAATCCAGGGTTACCTATTCAGCCTGCTGGTTGAGCTGGACCAATCCATCCGACTGGCAGTACGAAACGCGCTCTTCCTCGCGATAGACAACCTCGGCGTCACTATTGGACTGACAATCGTCAACGTCCTGCTGTTCCTGGTAAGCGTTCCCCCCTGGGCCGCCGCGTTGGCGCTTCCCTTTTTCAGCATGACGTTGGCATCCAACCTTCACAACAAGGTCATTGTGAACGCAGTTTCACGCTACCGAGCGCAAGGACGCGTCTTCGCGGACGCGGATAAGCCCGTGACTGACCAAGAGTGACCGACGGCTGGTGATATACTGACCTCCAGAAGAACCTGAGCTTTCGACCACCAGAACGCGGTGCGAAAAGTGGGACTAGTCCCACTTTTCTTGTTCCTGGAAGTAGAGGCTCGGCAATGTCCTTATAGGAGGGAAACCATGCGCAGCGACTTTTCAGCGTCCCTCGCCCAGATCACGGCGGAGAAGGGGCTCCAGAAGGATGAGCTGATCGACATGGTGGAGGCCGCCATGGCCGCCGCCTATAGAAAGGACTTTGCAGGCAACGATGAGAAGAACATCGTTGTGCGGATGGAGCCTCAGACCGGCGTGCCAACCGTCCATGAAGTCTGGGAAGTGGCAGAGGTCGTTGAGGACCCGTTGCTTCAGATGGCGCTTGACGACGCACGCAAGCTCGATCCGGAAGCCCAGCTGGGCGGAACGGTCGAGCGCGATGTGACGCCTCCCAACTTCGGGCGGATTGGTGCGCAGACAGCTAAGCAAGTGATCTTGCAGCGCATCCGCGAAGCCGAGCGTGACCACGTCTACCAAGAGTTCATTGACCGCGAAGGAGACATCATCACCGGCGTCGTACGGCGGATTGACCCGCGCGGGATGGTGCTCGAGACGGGTTCCGCCGGCAAGGCCGAAGCGCTTCTGCCGCCAAGCGAACAGGTCTCGTCGGAGCGGCACCGCATGGGACAGCGCATTCGCGTGTATATGCTGGAAGTCAACCGGGCACTCAAGGGTCCCATGTTGATCGTCTCACGCGCGCATCGCAATTTTGTGCGGCGCATGATGGAGCTTGAAATCCCGGAGATCTTTAACGGAATTGTTGAGATCCGGGCAATCGCCCGCGAGCCTGGCAGCCGCTCCAAGGTGGCAGTGTGGTCGCGCCAAAGCGGACTCGACCCCGTCGGCGCGTGCGTCGGTCAGCGAGGCATGCGTATTCAGAACATTGTGAATGAGCTGGCGGGCGAGCGCATCGACATCATTCCGTGGCAAGAGGATCAATCCAAGTTTGTAGCGGCGGCGCTCAGCCCGGCCCGCGTGCTCAACGTTCAGCTTGAAGAGGCCACCAAGACCGCATCGGTCACGGTTCCCGAATCGCAGCTCTCTCTCGCCATTGGCAAGGAGGGGCAAAATGCCCGCCTCGCCGCCCGTCTCACCGGCTGGCGCGTAGACATCAAGAGCGATGCTTCGCCGAAAGATACCGTGGAATCACACGGCCCTGAACACCCCGAAGAGCTTGAGGCAATAAACGAGTTGGCGGCCGAAGGCGCCACGGCTGACGAAGAAGTGGCTGGCGGCGCCGGAGCGCCGGCTGGCGCTCCGGCGGTCTCCGTCGTAGCGGACGGAAGTGCACCTGGGGATCAGCCGGGCTCCAACGGGCATGTGGCGACGCCGCAGGCAGAGCAAGCGTCGCCCGAATCTCAGGCAGCACCGGGAGCGGACGGACCGCAATCGTCGCGGCCCAACCAGACGCCCGTATCTGCCGGGTAAGATTGAGTGGCGCCCAAGCGACGCCAGGCGGGCCAACGCCTCAGACGTGTGCCGCAGCGTACCTGCGTTGCGTGTCGGCAAGTCGAGGGCAAGCGTCAGTTGGTGCGCGTGGTTCGCACGCCAACAGGCAACGTGGAAGTTGACCCAACCGGCAAGAAGAACGGCCGGGGAGCCTACCTTCACGCCGACGCCTCGTGCTGGGACATTGCACTTAAGCGAAAGACACTACAGCACGCATTGAAAACTGAAATTGCTGAGACAGACCGCCTGGCGCTGACAGCGTTTCGGGATGGATTGCCGTCGGCGCCGGCGCCTCAAGAGGGCGCTTCAAGTACAGCAGCCAGCAGCACAACGGAACACGTAACAGCGCCACAAGTGAGTTTCGCTCCTGTGGTAGAGGAAAGTAGGTAGAGAACGTATGACTCGGTATCGTGGAGGCGGGTATCGCGGTCGCCGGCCGGGCGGTGGACGGCGCCGCCCAGTCCTAGTTGACCCAACGCTGGCCCAGGCTGGCCGCGGCAACGTTGCGACGGCGCCGCGTGAGGTCACGCTTCCGCGAAGCGCCAGTCTCGGCGAACTTGCGGAGTTGCTCGGCGTTCAGCCTGCCAAGATCCAAACTATCCTGCTTAAAAATCGCGTCATGTCCACGATCAATAGCTCGCTGGACAACGAGACGTGCCGCATGATCGCCGGGGAGCTTGGAGTCGAGGTACTGGACCCGGAGGGTGGTATCCAGCCGGAAACCGACCACGCGACCCAGACGGCAATGGAGCGCCACGTACTAAACGAGGAAGAGGAAGACCTCTCGCCTCGACCACCAGTGGTAACCATCATGGGCCACGTCGACCATGGCAAGACGTCGCTCTTGGACGCCATTCGCGATACCCGCGTTGCTGAAGGCGAAGCGGGTGGCATTACCCAGCACATCGGCGCTTATCAGGTTGAGCAGAACGGCCGCAAGATCACGTTCATTGACACGCCGGGCCACGCCGCGTTCACGGAAATGCGCGCGCGCGGAGCCCAGGTCACCGACGTCGCAATCATTGTGGTAGCCGCCGACGACGGTGTGATGCCACAGACGGTGGAGTCCATTTCCCACGCAAAGGCCGCGGGTGTGCCTTTTGTGATTGCAATCAATAAGGTAGACCGGCCCAACGCTAACCCCGACCGCGTGAAGCAGCAGCTATCAGAGAACGGTGTGTACGTACAGGGCTGGGGTGGCGATGTGGAGACGGTGCAGGTCTCCGCATTGCAAGGTTTGGGTCTGGATGAGCTGCTTGAGCTGATCTTGCTCGTGACCGATCTCGAGGAGCCCAAAGCCAATTCCAACCGTCCAGCCGTTGGCGCGGTTATTGAGGCGCGTCTGGATCGCAGCCGCGGGCCTGTCGCAACAGTGCTCGTTCAAAATGGCACGCTGCGGGCGGGCGACTTCGTCGTGGTGGACAAGATCGCAGGGCGTGTACGCGCGATGACCAGCTACACCGGCGATCGCCTCACCGAAGCCGGACCATCGACTCCAGTTGAGGTGACCGGTCTTGAAGCCGTTCCGGCGGCGGGTGACCGCCTAACGGCGGTGCCGAACGAGCGGTCGATGCGTGTGCTAATTGACGAGCGCAACGACGAGACCGGCGACGGCGGCAATGGGCGTATGAGCCTGGAAGACATCCTTTCCCAAATTTCAACCGGCGAGACAAAGGAACTCAACGTCATCCTGAAGGCGGATGTGCAAGGATCAGTGGAAGCGATCCGTGGCGCGCTGGAGAAGTTGAACGACGCGGTGGCCGGCACACGCGTCAGCGCGATCATGGACGGCGTCGGGCCGCCTACCGACACCGACGTGAACCTGGCACTGGCATCCAAAGCGATTGTCCTCGGGTTCAACGTCAAGACCGACACCCCGGTGAAGACATACGCCGATTCTCTGGGTGTGGAGATTCGTGAGTACCAGATCATCTACAACTTGCTCGACGACATTGAGACCGCGCTGCGCGGCCTGGTAGAGCCGACCTTCCGTGAGGTGGTCTACGGCCATGCCGAGGTACGCCTCGTGGTTCCTCGCGCCAAGGGACGCGGCGACGCGGTTGTCGGCTGCTTCGTTCGCGATGGCGCCATTCGGCGCGGCGCCGCGGCGCGTGTCTCACGCGGAGGACAAATCGCCTACAACGGGCGACTCTCCTCGCTACGACGCTTCAAGGAGGACGTGCGCGAAGTCGCCGCTGGCTACGAGTGCGGTCTTGGTCTGGAGAACTGGGCCGACCCGCGCGAAGGCGACGTGATCGAGGTCTTCGGGCGGGAGCGGGTCTAGGCTGTTGGGCGGTTGGCGAGATGCCTGATCCGCGGCGCCGGCAGCGGCTTGGCGCGCTGATTGAGGAGATCCTCAGCGAGCTGATCCGGCAGATGAAGGACCCCCGCGTCGCGGGCATGGTCTCGCTAACTCGCGTCCAGGTCACCCAGGACGCGAGTCTGGCGCGCGTCTTCATCTCGGTCATGGGCAGCGACGACGACCGAAAGGGGACGATGCGCGCGCTTGAGCACGCCACCGGTTTCCTGCGCTCCCGGCTGGGGAGTGAGCTCACCATTCGTCACGTCCCCGAATTGCAGTTCAGCTTGGACCGCAGCATTGAAGAAGGCGACCGCGTGATCGCGTTGCTCAATAAGATCGATATTCCACCAGCTCCACCGGATGAGCACGACGATCTTGATGACGGTGACGAGGACGAGGATGATGAAGATGACGACAAGGATGAAGAGAAGGCGTGATCGAGCCTGATTGGGACCGCGCATGTGAGCTGATCAGGGGCGCGGGGCGGCTTCTGCTCTGCTCACACCGCAAGCCGGACGGAGACGCCATTGGCTCGCTGCTTGGTTTGTGTCATGGACTTGAGAGTGCCGGCAAGCAGATCACGATGGCCTGCGCCGATCCGCCTGGCAGCGGCATGGATCGCCTGAAAGGCGCAGATCGGATCGTCAACGATCTCTCGACACTCTACACCGCAGGCGCGCCTCGTGAGTCGCTTCCCTGGGACGTGATTGTCGTGATGGATGCGTCCGGATTGGACCGGCTTGGTGTGCTCTACGAGAGCAACAAGGAGCTGTTCGAGGCGCTTGCGGTGATCGACATCGATCATCACTTCACCAACGACCGCTTCGGTGAGGCAAACGTGGTGGTTGCCACCGCCGCGTCTACGACCGAGGTACTGAAGGAGCTGCTGGAGCGTCTGGAGATAGAGCCAACCCTCCCGAGCGTCACAGCGCTCATGGCGGGGCTGATGACCGACTCGCTCTCCTTCCAGACCGAGAGCACAACACCGACCACTCTGCGCACCGCCGCTGACTTGGTCGAAGCGGGCGCGCCCGTAGCTGAGTTGGCATATAAGCTCTTCCGCCAGCGTCCTCTCGGCAGCGCGCTGCTTTGGAGCAAAGCGCTAGGTACGCTTCAGTTCGCGGCAGAAGGTCGCATCGCCTGGCTAGAGGTGACACGCGCCATGGTGGAAGGTGCCGGAGAAGGCGCAGACAGCGGTGGTCTTTCAGGCTTCGCGGGCAGCATTCAGGGCGTTGACGTTGGCTTCCAGGTTCAGGAAGGATTGGACGGCAACGTGTACGTAGGTTTCCGTTCCGGTTCGGTAGATGTGGCGGCAATCGCAGGCGAGTTCGGCGGCGGCGGCCACAAGCGTGCCGCCGGCTGCCACTTTGCACCCCCCGCCACAATCGCTGACGCGCGAGCCGCGCTCCTACCCGTGGTCGAGCGGCACCTTAGCTGAGTCTAGTTCCACCGGCGCGCGCTCGCGAACACCTAGAACTGAGCGCACGTTCTGCACATCGCGTCCCATCTGCTGGATGAGCGCGTCGATGCTGTCAAAGCGCTCCTGGCCACGCAGGCGTCTGACAAAGTGCACCCTCAGCGGCTGCCCGTAAATGTCGCCATCGAAGTCCAGGAGGTGGGCCTCCACGACGCGCTTGCGCCCGTCGAATGTGGGGCGGGTGCCGACGCTGACGGCCGCGGGATGTTGTAGCGCGGCCGCGGTGAAAGGGTGGAGTTCTGCTGACGCGGCGTAGACGCCGTCCGCCGGGATCGCCACGCGCTCGTCCGCATCTAGGTTCGCCGTGGGAAAGCCGAGCGTCCGGCCGAGCTTCTCTCCTTCGACCACCGTTCCGCTGACGGTTGGAGGACGGCCGAGGCCGCCCGCGGCTTCCACAACCTGACCGGCCTCAATCTGAGAGCGAATGGCGGTGCTGGTGACGGGCTCGCTGCCACTCCCGGCTACCTCCAGTTCAACCGCGCTGAGACACTCCATGCTGAAGCCCATCTGCTTACCGATCTCCGCAACCACGTCCGGCGTGCCCTGGCGGCGCCGTCCCAGCGCGAACCCGGGGCCGTGCACCAGATGGCGCAGCATGACGTAACGCCCGAGTTCGCGCAGGAACTCTTCAGCGTCCATCTGCTGGAGCGTGGCATCAAAGCGCCACAACACCGTGATATCCACGCCTGCTTCCTCAAATAGGGCCAGCTTCTCCTCCACGGGACTGATGAGGCGCAGCGGCGCGCTGGGATGCATGACAAGCCGGGGATGCGGGTCAAACGTGACGACGGCGACCTTCGACGCGTGTTCGGCGGCGCGCTCGCGAACGTGATCAAGCAACGCACGGTGGCCGCGATGGACGCCGTCAAAGTTCCCGATTGTGGCGACGACGGGCGGGCGTGACTCGGGGGCGGGCGCGCCGGGCAGCCCGATTAGCTGCATGCGGGCGGCTGGCTACGTGGCGGCAGAGCCGGTGGCGGAAACAAAGACCTTCTCTGGACGGCACACCCGCTCGCCGTCAACGTCGTCGATGCGAACCGTAGCCAGCAGGCGGCCGTCCGGTCCCATTGCGCGGGCAAGTGTACCGGCCGCCTGGGAAGATCCGGCATTGAGCCAGACGCTCAGGCCGTGCCCCAGCCGCGCGGCGCCGGCATCGTCCAACTGCACAAGAGGGAGATGCGCCAGCGCCAGCTCGGGTGATAACGCCACGTCCTGCCAGCGATCTTCACGCAGACGGGCTTCCAGATCCGCAAGCGACACCGCCCGGTCGAGGTGGAAGTCACCGATGCGCGTGCGCACCAGTCCGCTGAGATGCGCGCCGGTGCCAAGCGCATCCCCCAGGTCATGCGCCAGGCTACGGATGTACGTCCCTTTGGAGCATTCCACGCGCACCTGCGCCACGGGCGGCTGCCATGTCTCCAGCTCCAGCCTGGAGATTTCAACCGTCCGTACCGGCGCAACGACTACTTGACCCGTCCGCGCTAGATCGTAAAGCCGCTGGCCTCCCACACTGATGGCCGAATATGCTGGCGCGCGCTGCTGAATGATTCCGCGAAGCGGCGCCAAGGCGCCCTCGACCGCTTCACGCGTCAGGCCGGACGCGTCTAACTGGGTCACCACCTTACCTTCGGCGTCGTAGGTATCGGTCTCAATGCCGAACGTGATGTCTGCCAGGTAGCCCTTCTCCGCGTCCGCGAGGTACTCGATCAAGCGTGTCGTACGACCAACCGCGACCAAGAGGACGCCCGTTGCCATTGGATCAAGCGTGCCCGCGTGGCCGATGCGCTTAACCCCAGAGGCGCGGCGCAACCGCGCGACCACGTCATGTGACGTGGGACCGCGCGGCTTATCAACGACGAAGAACGCGTCCAGGCTAACGGGCAACCACTCGAACGTAGCGTTTCTTGCCAGCCTGAAGCATCAAGGCGCCATCGACCAGGTCAGCCTCGGTCACGGCTCGCAGCGTGAGACGCTCCTTGTTCAAATAGGCGCCGCCGCCTTCGATCAGCCGGCGCGCCGCCCCCTTCGACTCGGCCAGTCCCGCCTCAACCATCAGGTCCACGATCTGGACCCCCTCCCCGGCGAAGCGCGCGCGATCAATTTCGACCGTCGGCACGTCCTCGGCCGAGGCAAGCTCTTCGAGCGTGGCACCGCCAAAGAGCCGCCGCGCGGCCGACTGCGCTTTGCGCGCTTCATCCTCGCCATGGGCGAGAGTGGTGGCTTCCCAGGCCAGGCGCTCCTTGGCAACGCGGAGCTGCTCCCCGGCGATTGAACTCAGCGCCCGTACCTCTTCTGTGGGCAAGAAGGTGTACGTCATCAGCATACGCTCGACCTGCGAGTCGTCCACGTTAATCCAGTATTGGTAGTAGTCGTACGGCGACGTGCGCCGCGGATCAAGCCACACCTGGCCCGCGGCCGACGACTTGCCCATCTTTTGACCGGACGAGTCGGAGACCAGCGGCCAGGTCAGCGCGTATGCTTCGGCGCCTTCACACTTCTTGATCAGGTCCGCTCCCGCCAGCACGTTCGACCACTGATCGCTGCCACCGATTTGCAGCGTGCAGCCGTGACGGCGGTACAGCTCCAGAAAGTCATACGCCTGGAGAAGTGCGTAGTTGAACTCAATGAACGTCAGGCCAGTCTCCAGCCGGGAACGGTAGGTCTCCATGCGGAGCATGTCGTTGACTGAGAAATACTTGCCGTAATCACGCAGGAACTCAATGTAGTTGAGCGCCAGCAGCCACTCGGCGTTGTCCACCATGACGGCGCGCCCTTCGGGCTGCTCTGCCGTCTCCGAGAAGTCCAGGAAGCGCGCCAGTTGACCCTTGATCGCCTGCGCATTCGCCGCAATCTCGTCCCGGCTCATGATGCGGCGCGCCGCCGTCTTGTCGGTGGGATCGCCAATCATGGTCGTGCCGCCCCCAACAAGCGCTACCGGACGCAAACCGCACTGCTGCAGCCGCGCCATCGTCATCACCCCTACCAGGTGGCCGATGTGCAGCGAGTCGGCCGTCGGATCGATTCCCAGGTAGAAGGAAACGCCGCCTTGGGCCAGCTTGCGGCGCAGCCCCGACTCATCGGAGCACTGATAGACCAGGCCGCGCTCCTGCAATACGTCATAGGCGGCTCGCGTCGCCGCGGTCGCCTGTTGGGTCGGTGCAGTCGCAATGGCCATGTTGGTACCTCGTGTATGATGGTGCCTCTCCCTCTGGGAGACACTTGGAAAGACTACCCCAATCCAACCTTGCTCTTGGCCTGCTCGATCACTTTCTGTGCGACGTTGCCGGGCACATCATCGTAGTGGTCGAACTGCATCGTAAAGCGACCGCGCCCCTGAGTCATGGAGCGCAGGTCGGTCGAGTAGCGCACCATCTCCGAGTGCGGCACATTGGCCTCAATGGTCGTGGTGTTGTTACCGTTGGGATTCATGCCGTGGACGCGGCCTCGTTTGGTGGAGAGGTCTCCCATGATGTCACCCGTGTACTGGTCCGGAATGGTGATCTCCACCTTCATCACCGGCTCAAGCAGCACCACGCCAGCCTTCTCGGCGGCGGACTTGAAGGCCATGGAACCGGCGATCTTGAACGCCATTTCCGAGCTATCGACGGCGTGCTCCTTACCGTCCACCAGCGTGGCGCGCACGTCCACCATTGGATAGCCCGCGACGATACCTTCCGCCATTGCCTCCTGGATGCCCTTATCCACCGCGGGACGGAACGAGTGTGAGACGACGCCGCCAACGACCTTATCGACAAATTCATACCCGGTGCCGCGTGGCAGCGGCTCGACCTCAATTGAGCAAACGCCGTACTGGCCGTGACCGCCGGTCTGCCGCACAAAGCGTCCTTCAGCCGTGACTTTGCCGCGGAACGTCTCGCGGTAGGGGACGCGTAGCGGCAGGATCTGCATCTCCGCGCCGAACTTACGCTTGATGCGCTCCACCGTGATATCTACGTGGCTGTCCCCCATGCCGGAGATGATGGTCTGGCCGGTCTCGGCGTCGTGCCGCACCTGGATCGTGGGGTCTTCTTCCTGGATTCGCTGCAGCGCCGGGCCCATGCGGTCCTGATCCTGTCGTGACTTGGCCTCGACCGCCGCCGAATAGACGGGAGCTGGAAACTCCACCGGCGCCAGAATTAAGGCGCGATCCTTTGCGCAGAGCGTGTCGCCGGTTGAGGTAACGGCGAGCTTGGCCACGGCGGCAATGTCGCCCGCCGGAACGGCGGTGGCGTTTTCCTGGGTCTTGCCACGCATCGTCATGATGCTGCCAATCCGCTCTTCCTTCTCTTTGGTCGCATTCCAGACCTGGCTGTCCGGCTTCAACGTGCCGGAATACACCCGAAAGTAGGTCAGCTTGCCAATGAACGGGTCAGCCAGCGTCTTGAAGACGAGTGCCGCCAGCGGGCCGTCGGGGTCTGTCTTCAGCTCCTCTTCCTTCTCGCCCGGAAAGACGGTCGCCTTCGCAACACCAACTTCGCCGGGAGACGGCAGGTACGTCACGATGGCGTCCAGGAGCAAGCCAATCCCTTTATTTGCGAGCGCAGCGCTGCTCACCACGGGGACGATAGAGCCGGTACGGACACCCTCGTGAACGCCGTTCACCACCTCCTCGTGGGTCAGAGGCGTGCCTTCAAGGTACTTCTCAATCAATGTGTCATCGGTCTCGGCAATTGACTCCATCAACAGATCGGCGTACGACTGCACCTCTTCGGCGAGGTCAGCCGGGATCTCACCCTCATCAATCTGGCCGTTCTCTCCAAACATCAGCGCCTTGCGGTCGAGGAGGTCAACGACGCCGCGGTACTGGTCTCGGCTGCCAATCGGCACCTGTAGGGGGACAACGCATTTCCCGAAGGCGTCACGCAGTTGCTCCAGCGTGCGCTCGAAGTCGGCATTCTCGCGGTCCATGCGGTTGACCACGACGATGCGGGGCAGGTCGCGCTGGCGGCAATAGTCCCACACCTGCTCGGTACCGACCTCCAGACCGCTTACCGCGTCCGTGAGCAAAATAGCGGCATCAACAATCCGCATGGCACCGACAACCTCGCCGACGAAGTCGGCGTAGCCGGGGGTATCCACCAGGTTGATCTTATGATCTTTCCACTCAATGGGCAGGATGGAAGTACTCACCGACATCGTGCGACGGTGCTCATCCGGGTCGTAGTCGGAGACGGTCGTGCCTTCATCTACGCGCCCCATGCGATTGATTGCGCCGGCGTTGAACAGCATGGCCTCGGTCAGCGTCGTCTTGCCGATCCCCATGTGCGAGAAGAGTCCCACGTTACGGATGGCGCCGGGTGCGTACGTCTTCATCTCGTTCTCTCCCCTGTCTTGCCAGGATTCGGCATTATACGCTCGTGTCCAGGATGGGTCGTGACGGATTTGCCTCACTTGACGGTGCGCACATACAAGCCGCGTATGGTCTCTTCTATCTAGACAACCAGCCCGTGTTGGTGCGCGCCGCCGAGCTCTCTCCAGGCAGCTTCCAGGCAGACCACAAGCGCCTGGAGAAATGGGGTTTCAACGCCACGCGGCCATCGTCTGGGCGACTCTCGCCTCGAACTCCGTTCACGGCCAGTCTTCGCGCCGCACGCGCCGGAATCGCGGCTTCAGATGATGAACCGCCCGTGATCCTGGGCCTCCGGCCCGTCGCCACCGACGTCCTTGCCGCCATCGCTCGTGGGGTCAAGGGCTACAGCATTGCTCTGGAGGGCGATCCCCCTCCAGAGCTTGACCGCCTGCAAGCGTGGCTGGACGGGCGTGCGGAGGAAGTGACTGCCTCGGTGGAAGTGCGGGACCTGCTGGGCTATCTTGACTATCGGCCGTACCACGATATCGACACACTGCACGGCGCTTTTGGCGTCCTTGCCACCTCCGGCTACAACCCAACGCTGGTTGACCTCAATACAGTCACCGACAGCGAAATTGGCGCACTTCCAGCAGCGTTGTTCCCGTGTGGCGGTGAGCTCGACGTGGAGCACTACGGCAAGCTGGTGGTACACACGCTGCACGGCGGCACGCTTGTGACGTACCCCCAGCCGGTTCGCGCCCAGCACGGCGGGTACCCACTCAGAACCACGTATCTGTGGCCCCACCGTCCGCGTGTCGCTGAAAGTGGTTGGAGAACGCGGATTGGACTCTCCAGGCGAGCTGAGCGCGAACTTGGATCGACCGTTCAGGTGCGTGACGGTACCTCGACACTCCTGACCACCCTGCTAGGGGAGCCTTATGCGACCGACGCGTATTACAGGCTGCCCGCAGCGCAGCGACTTGCCCACCGCCAACTTGTGGTTTCCCTGTTTGATGCGGCGGTGCCGCGTCAGATAGTTCCCGACGACTCGCTGGAGGTGGAACTGGTAGCGCGCCTCAGTCCAGACGGAGGCGCGCTCGTATTCGTCATTAACCGGCTTGGCCCCCAGGAAGGTACTATCCGGTTCCCTTACCTTTATGCGCTCAACCTCTCAGAGGACTGGTCTACACAAATTGAATTCACTGCGTCCGGCTCCACGGGCAGGCGGGTCGAGGGCGGCGTAAGACTGCGGATTGAGCGAGAAGACGCACTGGTAATCCGCCTGCGTTAATACGCGAACGTGCGGGACGTGCACACGTGGCCTCTCTATACTCTGGCCCAGGCATGGAGAAGCCGGGACGGCTCGTCGTCAAGGTGGGAACAGGCGTGCTCACCGGCGGCGCCCAGTCGTTGGACCTGGACCGCATGCGTGACCTCACACGTCAGATCGCAGCGCTACGCCGCGCCAGACATGAAGTGCTGCTCGTGACCTCTGGCGCTATAGCGGTCGGCCAGGAGCGACTGCCGCTGGACCGATCGCGGCGCGATGTGCCCGCCAAGCAGATGCTGGCGGCGGTTGGGCAGCATCGTCTGATGCAAACCTGGGATGCGCTGTTTGCCTCTCACGACGTTATCGTCGCCCAGACTCTGCTGACGAAGGCGGACCTGCGCGACCGGCAGGGATACCTGAACGCGCGAAACACATTGATTGGACTGGTCGAGCATCGGGTGCTGCCCATCATCAACGAGAATGACGTGGTCGCGGTGGACGAGATACACGTTGACGCCGAGAACCGGCTATTCAACGACAATGACAATTTAGCTGCGATGGTGGCGAACCTCGTTGATGCCCAGCTGCTGGTCAACCTCACGAACACAGGCGGTCTCTACACCGCCGACCCGCGTCATGATCCGAGCGCCACACTTATGGCCGAAGTCCAGCGTATCACCCGCGCCGTGGAGGGACTGGCCGGTGGCGCCGGGACCGATCAGGGTACCGGGGGCATGCGGACCAAGATTGAGGCCGCCAAGCTCGCCACCGCTTCGGGAATTGCCGCCGTGATCGCGCCCGGCACCGAGCCCGACGTGCTGCTGCGACTGGTGGCGGGCGAGGCGATCGGTACACGCTTCAAACCAGTTGTTAGCCGGCGCGAGTCCCGCCAGCGCTGGATCCTCTCAGCCCTCACCACTCGCGCCGCTGTCGAGGTAGACGCGGGCGCCGCCGAAGCGATCCGCATACGGGGCCGTAGTCTCCTCGCAGCAGGCGTCTGCTCTGCTCAGGGACGCTTTGGTCGGGGCGACCCCATCGCTGTGATCGATCCCGACGGCGAGCGAATCGCATGTGGCCTCGCGAACTACTCTGCCTTAGACGTCGAGCAAATCAAAGGCGGCCATAGCCAGCACATTTCATCCCGCCTCGGGTACGCCTACGGTCAGGAAGTCATCCACCGCAATAACCTCGTCGTCCTCTCGGGCACCGAAGACAGCGCACCCTGATCGCATTCAAAGCTGCCAGCCACAGACCCCCCCGCTAATCTCCAGCTGCCCAAACCGCCGGAGGTGCAAGGGGTTGCTTCCTGTACTTCAGCGCCTTGGATTTCGAGTGCGGCACCAACCCCCGAACGCTATAGGATGCGGTTCCGGTTGATGGTGAGGCGGAACTCGCAGTTGAGGAACTGAACAGCGCGGCGAATGAACATCATGCGGTGGAGGAAGATTTCGAAGTAGTCCATCAGGGGGGCGATGTTCGTGTCGATACTCATTTCTAGCTCGACCCGCTTTGCTTCACCGTCTACGCGCACGAAGGAATGTTGCGCGGCAAAGTTAACGCGGTCGTGCTGGTCAAACTTCAGCGGATCAGTCTCGCGAACACGGCTGCGGTGAACGTCGGCCTTGTCCGCGATATTGATGGCGGCGGAGATCTCGCCCACGGGATCGCCGGTGGTTTCCTCGTGATTGCCAATTGCGCCCATGACGATGACGACTTCCTCAATGTCCATGCCTCGCGACACGAGGAGATCCTTGGCCATTAGCGCACCAGCGGTGGCGTGATCGCGCCGGCTTACACAGTTGCCGATGTCATGCAGGTAGCCTGCGACTGCTGCAAGCTCGCAGGTACGGTCCGGATACCCAAGCCGCTGAAGGATGTTGCGTGCGATGCTTGCCACCAGGGAGGTGTGGCGATTGCCATGCTCGGTAAACCCAAGAACGCCAAGCTGCGCATCTGCCCGGCGGATTAGCGCCTGGACTTCTGCATCACGCCGTAATTGCTCCAGCGTGATGAGTGGCGAGGGTAACTCGTGCTCCGTAGTAGCGATGCCTATGGCATCTGGCGTGCCCGGAGGAATACCGGGTATTGGAGCAGTGGTCAATTGGTTGTATGCTTTCCGCGTTCTCTGGCAAACCGCATATACTGGCGAGAAGGAAACCAGGCGCTTTGGGGCTGTCAACTGATTATGCCGGGCTGTCAGGAGCAGGCCGGGCCGGTACACTGCGCGGGCCTCGCGTTCCGCGCAGCTCCGCATCTGCAACTTCGCGCCGCCTCTCCCGGCGGACAGGCGCCCGTCGCCGTCCCAGCACCGCCCGGACGTTAATCCACGCCATGGCCCTCAGCGGCTTTCTCGCTGGCGCGGGGCTGCTGGTAGGAGGTACTGCGCTGGACGTGCTAAACGCGGGGCGCGTGCTTCCAGCCGTGCGATTTGAGTCACTGCCGCTAGGCGGCCTGACGCACGGCGAGGTGCGAGGTGTCTTCGACACGCACCTGAACGCATTTCAAGCCGCGCCATACGTCTTTTTCCTGGGCGAGCGCGAATGGCGGCCGGCAGCACCTGAGATGGGCCTGCAGCTTGACCTTGACGCCATGGCTCAGGACGCGGTCGACCAGGGCCGCACCTACGTCTGGCCGCTGCGCGCGTTCACCGGCCTCGCGACGTACTTCACGCACCCCACCGTCCCTCTTCGCGCCGCGCTCAATCGCGCCCAGCTTGGCGCATTCTTGAGCGCGGTTGCAATCGAAGTAGACCGTGAGCCGGTCAACGCCGCACTCTCTATCCGCAACGGTCAAGTTGTGGCGGGCCAATCCGTACAGGGCAGGCGTGTGGATATCGCGGCCACTTTGGAACGAGTGCCGCTCCCGCAGACACTAATGCCTCAGCGCGTCGACGTTGCAATCGCCGCGTCACTGCCGGCTCTCTCCGAGGCAACAATTCAGGAAGCGCAAGCTACTGCAACACGAATCTTGTCCGGCCCGCTGACCCTGCGGCTAGGCGATGCAACGTGGACACTCACACCCGCACAACTTGGCGCCATGATTGAGTTCAACCGCACGCAAGCGGGGACGGGCGATTTGCTTACGGCATCGTTGGCAGAGCCCAAAGTCATCGCCTACGTCCGAACGCTCGCAACCGAGATTGACAAACCCGCGGCAAGCGCCCAATTGCGGTGGAACGGCAGCGCGGCGGCAATCGTGAAAGAGAGCGCGGACGGCGTCAGGCTGGACCAGGCGGCGGCGGTGAAGGCGATCATCAATCAGGCGCCAACGGATGCACGCCAGATCGCACTGGTTACTGCCATCTCGAAGCCGGCGATCACGAGCGACCCCGCGACGGTAGGCAGCATCAAACAGTTGGTGGCGACGGGAACGTCCAAATTCACTGGCTCATCCCCTGAGCGCGTGAACAACATCCAGGTCGCCGCTCGCAAGCTGGATGGGCTTGTCATTCCGCCCGGGACGACCTTCTCGTTCCTGAGAGCACTTGGCCCCATCACCACCGCAAACGGCTACCAGGAGGGACTGACCATCCAGGGTGATGCAACGGTGCCTGGTGTTGGTGGCGGTGTATGCCAGGTCTCAACCACCGTCTTCCGCGCTGCGTTTTTCGCGGGGCTGCCCATTGTTGAGCGCCACCAGCACACCTACCGCGTCAGTTACTACGAGCAGGATGGCAGCCCCGTCGGCTTTGACGCCGCGGTCTATGACCCCGGCGTAGATCTGCGCTTCAAGAATGACACCGAGCATGCCATGCTGCTGCACAGCCAGGTTGATGCGAAGGCGGCCACAATTGCGTTCCGCATCTACAGCACCTCCAGCGGACGCGACGTATCGTTGACGCCAGTCAAGAGCAACGAGATCAAGGCCGGACCGCGCCTGCCTGACTTCCTTGACCCGGCGCTCCCCAAAGGGCAGCGCAAGCAGATGGAATGGAGCGCCGACGGCGCTGACGCGACGATCCGGCGGCTAGTGAACGCCGGCGGGAAGACGGTCCTCAGCGACGCGTTCTTCAGCAGATACGTCCCGTGGCGTGAAAAGTGGGCTATCGGGGCCGGCTGAAATATCGTCGGATGTGATGTCCGCGTCGCCAATGCCAAGTTGCTGAGACAATTTGCGACGCAGCGATCGGCCGTCCGTCGGCGCAAGGAAGATGGCCGCGACGGCACCAATGAGCGCCCCCAGGACAGTGCCGCCTACAAATGCCATCGCATCCTCGGTTGGGTGGCGGGCAGGCGCGGGCTGACGGAATTGAAGCTGGAGCCGCGGAACATCTAGCTTGAGCGTCTTCTTCGCCATTACTGGTTAGCCATCACTTGACAGAACTTACAGTGACGCTACCACGACGCCACGCGGGGTGGCAATGCTTAAAGGCCAATCAGTACACCGGCTACGGCGCTGCTCGCACATTGCCGGCGGTGAGAAAGAGCCACGCGCCAGCCGAAGCCTCGATGACCCGCACATCGCCGAGGGCAGGCAATACCGAGCCGGCCCAACCCGCCAGCAGGTTGCCCAGCGCAAAACCGAAGACCCCCCACGGCAGGAAATAGAGCGCCGAATGTCCCTCTCGTCCAACGGCTAGGCGAAATACGAATACATTCAGCAGGGCGAGTAAGGTGGCCAGCAGCCACGACGGCGGTACGATCGCCAGGGCGCTCTCTACGAGAGTCGTCATGCACGTTGACTCAGCAGTGGCACCACGCCGTACCACACGGTAGTCATAAGCAAACTGACTAGCCACACGGCGAACGCGACCGGAGAGCGGCGCGCCACGTCCAGGTAGCGGCTGGAACCGTACGCCAGGAGCGACATGGGCAACAGTCCAAAGAGTGGGCCAAGTATGAGCACCATCTGCAAGCGCTCGGGTTCCATGTCAAGCAGTGACCGGCCCACCAGCACCAACCCAGCCGCAGCCGCCGTGAGACCTAGGAATACGCCCGCGAGGGCACTGCCCACTAGGGTAAGGATCAGAGCAAGTAGCGCCCAGAGCCTCTGTGCGTTGCCTTCGCCCACCACGTGCAGAACGGCTGCTGTGCGTACGCAGTCTCAGAGGTCAGCGCCTCAGCGCATGCGCATGTACGCCACTACTCCAGCGATGGCGACAAACAGCCAAAGCTGCCCGGAGGAAACGAGGATAAGCGGCGCCACGGCCAAATAGGCCAGCGCGATCATCGGCTCCCCTGAACTCCATAACACACGCGCGAACACAGCCAGGGTGAATCCGATCATGGCCCCCCCGACCAACGCCAGCACGATGGGCACAAAAATCCACGGCCGGCTATGACGGGTGACAGTCGGTGAGACCATCTGACCGAAATAGCTGCCCGTGGCGCCCGCAATAATCAATCCAAAGAAGCCGACGAATGAGGACAAAGTAGCGCCAAGGACAACTGCGCCGAACGCCTGCAGGAACCGGCGCGCAGTGGCCCGTTGCGCATAGTCTCGCTTTACGCCGGCGCATTCATAGCAGCGCAGACCCGCCGGTGTATGGATCAAGCACTTGGTACAGAACGACTTGCCGCACCGGCCACAGGAGACCAGCGTGGCGCGCTCCGAGTGCTTGACGCAGTAGCGCGTTTCCACGTCTTCTGGAGCGCGCGATTCTGAAACTGCCATCACACAACCGCGAAGGCAGGAGACATGGCGCGTAGCGAAGCGATGGCGGACGTGAGCACGTCGACCACACGATCGATCTGGTCCCGCGTGTTTTCCATGCCGGTCGTAAGGCGAAGCGAGCCGCGCGCCTCCTCGGGCGCAAACCCCAGCGCCGTGATGACGTGGGACGGCTCGAGTGCGCCAGACGTACACGCCGACCCGCTCGACGCGAAGATCTCCTTCATATCCAGGCTAAGCAAGATGCTCTCCCCCTCCACATGCTTGAAGAGGAAGCTCGCGCTGTTGGGCAACCGCTCTGTGGGGTGGCCCGTCAATTCGCTTTGGGGAATACCCGAGAGGACACCGTTGATCAGCCGGTCGCGCAGCGCCCGCGCGTGGATGTTGTTTGCCTCCAGGTTGGCGTACGCGAGCTTCAGCGCCGCCGCCATGCCGGCGATTCCAGCGGTATTCTCCGTTCCGCCTCGGCGGTTGCGTTCCTGCGCTCCCCCCTGCTGTTGCGGTTGCCAGCGTGCGCCGGGACGGACGTAAAGCAGACCTACACCCTTGGGTCCGTAGAACTTGTGGGCAGAAAGCGAGAGCAGGTCTACATTCAGGCGACCGACATTCAGATCCAGCGCTCCGCCGGCCTGAACCGCGTCGGTATGGAACGCGATCTTTCGAGCACGAGCAATCCGACCAATCTCAGCGATTGGCTGGATGGTGCCCACTTCATTGTTGGCGTACATCACTGAGATAAGTACGGTCTGATCAGTGATCGCCGCCTCCACGTCGCTTGGACTGACTCTCCCGTGACGATCTACCGGAAGATACGTGGTTTCGAACCCGAACTGATCGAGCCATTCGCAGGTATGAAGTACCGCATGATGCTCAATCTGCGTCGTGATGATGTGATTGCCTGCCCCACGCTGGCGCGCCGCGAAGGCAACTCCCTTGATTGCCGCGTTATCCGCCTCAGTGCCCCCACTTGTGAAAAGTAGCTCCTGCGGCCGCGCTCCGAGGATGGCTGCTATCTGATCGCGTGCGTCATCTAGCGCGCGGCGCGCTTCACGGCCCCAGGCATAGACGCTGGAGGGGTTACCAGCACGCTGTGTCAGGTACGGGAGCATCGCATCCACGACCTCTGGAAGCACCGCGGTTGTAGCGGCATGATCCAGATATACCGGCTCCATCAATCGAACTCTATCACCGCAGACTTTGTGATAAGATGCACAATCTTGCGAATGCCGTGAGCCTGGTTGACGGTCGGCGTCCGGCCTAGCTAGCATCGCGGCGGCGAGAAGGGGAGATCGCGTGCAGCTGTTTGACTACGTCCCCATTTTGATTCAGCTGATCATCGCGGTCGGCGTCTCCCTAGGCGTCATCGTGATTTCGAACTTCGTCGGATCCAAGAAGCCGACGGCGGCCAAGCTTGCGCCGTATGAGTCGGGGATGCAGCCGATTGGCATGGCCTGGCGACGGTTCCCAATCCGCTTCTACCTGACGGCCATGCTCTTTGTGATCTTTGACGTGGAAATCATCTTCTTCTATCCGTGGGCGGTTTTCCTACGTCACGCCAAAGAATCCGGAGCCGCCGCGGGGAATGAGATGGCGTACGTGGCCTTTATTCTGGCCGAGATGTTGGTCTTCATGGCCTTCCTGCTCCTAGGCTATGTGTACATATGGAAAAAGGGCGCGCTCAAATGGGACTGACCGGTACTGACCCTCGGAAAGCCCCCGGCGCCAACCCGGACGCCGGACGCATGACCCTCGCGGCGTCGCCCGAGCAGCCGGATTCGCTCCGGCCCGTGCCGGTACGTGACGGTGGTCAATTCAGCGGCGATTCGGGCGTGGTGGTGACCTCACTCAACCGGGCCGTGGGATGGGCGCGCGCCAACTCAATCTGGCCAATGCTGTTCGGGCTGGCGTGCTGCGCCATTGAGATGATGGCCATGAGCGCGGTTAAGTTTGACCTTGCCCGCTTTGGTGCCGAGGTATTCCGAGCATCACCCCGCCAGAGTGATCTGATGATTGTGGCCGGCCGCCTCTCCAAGAAAATGGCGCCGGTGCTGCGTCAGTTGTACGACCAGATGCCGGAGCCGAAGTGGGTGCTCAGCATGGGCGCCTGCGCATCGTGTTCTGGCGTCTACAACAATTACGCCCTGGTGCAGGGAGTGGATCGCATTGTTCCGGTTGACGTGTACGTGCCTGGCTGTCCTCCCCGGCCCGAGAGCGTGATAGACGGCATCATCAAGCTTCAAGCCAAGATCGAAGGCGAGCGTCAGTTCGGCAAGACGAACGAGCGCACCGCGGTCTTTTCGGGCGTCTAGGAAACTAGAAAATGGCCACGTCGCCCGCGCAATCAGGGCAGAGCACGCCCGGCACGCAAACCGTGCCGGGGCAAACGCCCCAGGTAGATGCGCCGCCCCCGCAGCCCGGACATCCGGCGCACTTCCAAACGCTGCTGGACCGCTTCCCGGACGCGACCGTACCCAAGTGGAACTTCGCAGATGGAATCCCGACCGCAGCGGTAAAGCCTGATCAGCTGCGAGAGGTTGCGCTCTGGCTGCGTGATGATGCGTCGCCGCGCTATGACTTCCTGGCCGAGCTGTGCGGCACTCACTGGCCCGAACGCGACGCGCCATTTGAGATCACATACATCTTCCATTCGCTGGAGCGGCACGAGCGCGTGCGTCTCAAATGCTCCACCGGCGGAGAAACGCCAACGCTGCCCAGCCTGACGGATGTCTGGCCAGCATCTAACTGGCCTGAGCGAGAGGTCTACGACATGTTCGGGGTGAGCTTTGACGGCCACCCCGACCTACGCCGCATCCTCATGCCCAATGATTGGGAGGGCCACCCTCTTCGCAAGGACTTCCCATTGGGCGAAGAGCCGGTGGAGTTCTACCGTCCCACCGACGCCGGACCGGCTTCCACGTAGTCACGTAAAGACACAGGATCCAGGAGACATCCGGCATGGTGATGCTGTCTGAGACCAGGACCGAACAGGGGACCATGATCCTTAACATGGGTCCCCAGCATCCGTCCACGCACGGCGTGCTGCGGCTCCTGCTCGAGCTCGACGGTGAGACGGTCGTCAACTGCATGCCGGACGTCGGTTTCCTGCACACGGGCATCGAGAAGACCATGGAGGCCCGGAACTACCACCAGGCCATCGTGCTGACCGACCGTACCGACTACCTTTCGCCGCTGAGCAACAACCTCTCCTATGTCCTGGCGGTTGAGAAGCTGTTTGGCATTGAGAAGGAGATGCCCGCGCGGGCGAACGTGGTACGGGTGATCATGTGCGAGCTGTCGCGCATCGGCTCGCACCTGGTCTGGCTCGGCACGCACGCGCTAGACCTTGGCGCCACCACGCCGTTCATGTACTGCTGGCGCGAGCGCGAGCAAATCATGGCCATCATGGAGAACAGCTCCGGCGTGCGGATGATGACAAGCTACTTCCGTATTGGCGGACTCTGCGCGGATGTGCCGGACGGCTTTGCGGGACAGGTGGAGACGTTTGCGCGCAATTTTCCGAAGCGCGTAGACGAGTACGAAACACTGTTGTCCAAGAATCCCATCTTTATGGATCGCACGCGCGGCGTGGGCAAGATGTCCCGCGAGGATGCCTTACGCTACGGCGCCACGGGTCCGGTACTGCGGTCGGCAGGGGTTCAATTTGATATCCGCAAGGTTTACCCATACAGCGGCTACGACGAATACGAGTTCGACGTACCGTTTTCGAACGATTGCGATGTCTACTCACGTTACATGATCCGCATCCGCGAAATGCGCGAGAGCGTGCGCATCATCCTTCAGGGCGTAGAGAAGCTACGCGATCTGGACGGCACACCGGTGAAAGTAAACAATCCCAGAATTATCTTCCCCAGCCGGGAGAAGATGCACCGCAGCATGGAATCCCTGATCCACCACTTCAAGCTGGTGAGCGAGGGACCCGTCCCACCGGCGGGTGAGGCGTACGCAGTTATTGAATCGCCACGGGGCGAGCAGGCGACCTACGTCTTCAGCGACGGCTCCAACAAGCCGCACCGGGTACGCTTCCGCGCGCCGAGCTTCTTCAACCTACAGGCAATGCCGCCCATGATCAACGATGGCCTGGTAGCCGACGTGGTGGCGTGCATCGGCAGCATCGACATTATCCTCGGAGAGATCGACCGCTAATGCCGCTCAGCCAGGCGCTCAAAGACCGCGTTGTCAACGACTACTTTCCGCGCTACCCAACCAAGCGAGCGGCGCTGATGCCTGCGCTGTGGATGGCGCAGGACGAATTGGGCTGGCTCTCAACCGAGACGTTTGAGGAGATCGCCGAGCTCCTCGAAATGGATCCTACCGACGTAGTGTCGGTCGCCAGCTTCTACGTTCAGTTCAATCGCAAGCCCGTGGGGCGCAAGCTGATAGAGGTTTGCGAGAACCCTTCCTGCTGGGTACACGGCGCAACCGAGACGCTGGAACGTATATGTCACAAGTTGGGTCTGGATCCCCACGCGGGCCACGCAGGTGCGACCACCGCCGATGGCGAGTACACCGTGCGGCCAACAGAGTGCGTGGCGGCGTGCGACTATGCTCCCGCGGTACAGGTCAACTGGCGCTACTACGGGCCGGTAAAGCCCGACGACGCCGAGGCGTTCCTGGAAAACATGGAAAAGTTCGCGCTGGAAAAGGATGGACTTGTTCCAGCATTCGGCACCCATGAGCCGCGCTTCAAGGACGGATCGGCGTGGAATGTGAATCCTTCTGACAATGGCGCGCCGCCTCCCGTTCCCACGCCGGAACCGAAGCAAGAGGAGAAGAAGTAGCCATGGCGCAAACTCCTCAGAGTCCGCAGGGCCAACCGGCTCCGCCGCCGCCACCGCCGTTGCGTGGCGATCCGGTGCCAGGCGGCGGCAAGCCGGGTCTACCGGTTCCGTTCGCCCCGGTGCTCACGGCCGCGACCGGTGACCCCAACTCCCTGGACATCAATAACTACATGCGGCGCGGCGGGTACTCCGCGCTGCGGCGCGCGGTCGAGCAGATGACACCCGACGACGTCATCAAGGACATGAGCGACTCGAAGCTGGTAGGACGCGGTGGCGCAGGCTTCCCAACCGGTCTTAAGTGGTCAAGCACCAAGCGCAATCCCGGGCCGCGCTATTTGGTAGTAAACGCCGACGAGTCCGAGCCTGGCACGTTCGGCAACCGCTACGCCATCGAAGGTGATCCACACGCGCTGATCGAGGGCATGCTTCTCTGCTGCTACGCCGTCGAAATCAAGCAGGCGCATATTTACATCCGCGGCGAGAACCGGCGCGGCGCGGAAATCCTTGAGCGGTGCATCGCGGATGCCTACAAGTCAGGCATGCTCGGCAAAGGCATTCTTGGCAAAGAGGGCTTCGACGTGGATATGTACGTCACCCGCGGCGCGGGGGCGTATATCTGTGGCGAAGAGACAGCGCTCATGGAGTCGCTGGAAGGACGCCGGGCGCAGCCGCGTATCCGGCCGCCGTTCCCGGTTGAAGTCGGGGGTGGGCTGTTTGGGCGTCCGACGGTGGTGAACAACGTGGAAACGCTGATGTGCGCGCCCCACATCATCAACCGTGGGCCCGGCTGGTTCTCCAGCATCGGGAACCCTGCGTCTCCAGGACCGAAGGTCTACACCATCAGCGGGCACGTCAATAAGCCGGGCGTCTACGAGCTGCCAATGGGTGTCACGCTAGGCGATCTCATTTACAAGTACGCGGGCGGCGTGACGCGCGGCAAGAAGGTGCGCGCGGTCTCTCCGGGCGCGCTCGCCTGCCAGTTTCTGACGGCGGACCATATGGAGGTGACGATGGACACAGCGACGCTGACGCGTCCGCCGTTCTTCACCGACTTCGGCCCCGTCGGGTTCGGCGCTGGCGGAATCATCGTCTACAGCGAGGAGTGCGAGTTGATTGACCTGCTGGTTAATAGCTCGGGCTTCTTTGCACGCGAGAGCTGCGGCAAGTGCGTGCCGTGTCGTGAAGGCACGACCTGGATGCACATGATGCTGCGGCGCATGGCTATGGGTGGCGCCCGGCCGCGCGACCTGGACAACTTGCTGGACGTGGCCAAGAACATTGGCGGGCGCAAAACTCTCTGCGCCCTCGGCGACTTTTCAGTATCGACCATCGGCTCCGCTTTCCGACTGTTCCGCCCAGAGCTGGAAGCAGCCGTCAGCAGCCGCGCTGGCGGCGCAACCAACGGCCGGGCAACGCACACCGAGCTACCGGTGGCGGTGGTGCATTGACGATGATCTATCAGATCTATCACCAGATCTATCAGGGAATTCCCAACTATGACTGAGGCCCCACGCCCCAACTCCGTTACGCTGACAATCGACGGCGCAGAAGTGAGCGTACCCGCGGGAACGCTGGTGGTCGAAGCGGCCCGCGTGGCAGGCGTGGAAGTGCCGGTCTTCTGCTACCACCCCAAGCTTTCGTTGGCGGGCGCGTGCCGCATGTGCATCTGCGAGATCGCGATGGCGCCGCCTCCCGGCCAGCCCGCACGCCCGCCGGCGCTCCTGACTTCGTGCACAACGCGCGTCACCCCTGGAATGGTGGTGAATACCATGGCCAGCGGCGCGCTCAAGGCGCGCGAGGCGGTGATTGAGTTCCTATTGATCAACCACCCGCTCGATTGCCCGGTTTGCGATGCTGGAGGCGAGTGCCCACTGCAAGATAACTCGCACGCCTGGGGACCGAATGAGAGTCGCTTTGGTGAGGACAAGCGCCTCTCACGTAAGGGAGCCGAGCTCTCGCCGTTAGTTGTGCTCGATCAGGAGAGGTGCATCGTCTGCTACCGCTGCACGCGATTCATGGCTGAGGTACCCGGTCAGGCCGAGCTGGACTTTCAGCAGCGTGGCTACAACTCGCAGCTGCGGGTGATTGAGGACCGGCCGATGCAGTCTCGCTTTCACGGCAACATCATCGACCTCTGCCCGTGCGGCGCGCTGACGAGCGAGACCTATCGGTTTCGGTCACGCCCACACGACCTCGACCACGCCGACACGGTTTGCGCGCTGTGCCCGGTGGGCTGCAACATCATCCTGGACAGCCGCTCCAACGAGGTAGCGCGCGTCCGCCCGCGCCAAAATGAAGCGGTCAACGAAATTTGGCTGTGTGACAAAGGCCGGTTCGGGCACCACTACGTCTCAAGTCCCGACCGGCTCACCGCACCGCTGGTCAAGGAAGACGGCGGCTCACTGCGCCGTGCGTCATGGCCCGAGGCGATAGGCAGCGCCGCGGTTGCACTTCAACAGGTAAAGGAGCAGCATGGGCCGGGTTCCATCGGCGTCATCGGTGGCCGCAACCTGACCAATGAGGATTGTTACGCGCTCGCGCGGTTTGCAACCGAAGTGCTTGAAACGCCCAACATTGATCACCGGATTGGCGCGCGAAACCGCGCGGCGAACCCGCTGGCGACGCATGGGCTTGACTCATTCAATACCGAGTACATCGACGCTGAAAACGCCGATGCGATCTTGGTCATCGGCAGCGATGTTTACGAGGAGATGCCCGTCTTCTGGCTCCGGCTGCGCAAGGCGGTCACAAAGGGCGCAAAGCTCATCGTTGCGAATCCGCGCTCGACCGAAGCCGATCGCCTGGCCTTCCGCCGACTGCGCTATCAGCCGGGAAAGGAAACGGCCGTTTTGAGCGCGCTGCTGGCTGCGCTTGCGGGCGGTGACGCAAACACGGGAGCAGCACAAGCGGGACTGAACGGTGATGCATTGCGTGCCGCGGCCGATGCGCTCAAAGGGTCCGAACGCCCGATGATCTACGCCGGGGCGCGGCTTGCGATACGCGAAGATGCTGAAGCGCTCGCGGGCCACCTCGCCAAACTCGGAGAAGTGCTGGGGCAACGCAACCGGATTGGCTTCTTCACCGAGGGCGCCAACGCCCGTGGAGCCGCATTCGCCGGCCTAGTGCCAGGCAAGAATGGTCTAGCCGCCGGTGAGATCATCGCAAGCGCGGCCGAAGGTCGCATCAAGGCGCTCTATCTTGTCGGCGAGAATATCCTCGAGACACATCCCGATCGCGAGCAGGCGCAGCGCGCACTCGATACTGCCGAGGTCGTGATCGTCCAGGAGCTATTCGCCACCGAGACGGCCCAGTGCGCGGACATCGTCTTCGCCGGAACCGCCGTCGCCGAGAAGGATGGATCGCTCACCAACGCCGAGGGCCGTCTTCAGCGCATCTTTCAGGGCACCCGCCCGCTCGAAGGATCGCGTCACGACTGGCGCATCCTCAGTGACCTCTCAGCCGAGATGGGCGCCTCGCTGGGTTACGCCGCCGCGATAGAGATTACGCGCGACCTGTTGAGCGACCTACCCGCCTACGCCGCCTCCAACGGAACCATTCCGATTGATGGGCTGGTGTGCCGGGAAAATACCGGCGCACCGATCGTGGGCACCGATGAACCGACCGCAACTGCTGGGAGCGAAGGAGCCTCACCCGATTTGGATCAGGGGCAGCCCAGCACGCCAGCGTTCCCAGGAGGAGGCGGCGAACTCGCGTTGCTTACCTACTCCGAGTTGCTTGGCGACGAAACCGTGGTCCGAGGGACGCCGGAACTGCTTCAGATGATGCCCGAGCCATACGTCGAGTTGAACGCGGCCGACGCCGGGCGGCTTGGCCTTGCAGCCGGGCAAACGGTGGCTCTGTCTACCGGCAAGGGGACCGTGGAGCGGGTAGTGCGCGTGAACCGGCGCTGCCCTGAAGGTACATGCTTCACGCCGGACAACAGCGGCCGGCCGCGTATTAACGCCATTCTGGACTGGAACGAGCCGAATCCTCGTGTCCGGCTCGCGCCGGTTGCTGCCGCAGCAGTGACACACGATGTGAACCCCTCGGCGGTCACGGCCTGATGTCCGACCTTCTGGCGCTCATCAACTGGAACATTGTCCTTGCGATCGTGACGTCGTTCATCAAGGCATTCGTGATAGTGAATTTGCTGCTAGCCGCCTTTGCCTATATGACGCTCACCGAGCGCAAGGTAATGGGCCGCATGCAGGTGCGCTACGGCCCGAACCGCGTTGGACCATTTGGACTGCTCCAGCCCATAGCCGACGGCATTAAGCTGGCGTTCAAGGAGGACATCACCCCTTCTCAGGCCAACATATGGGTGCACACCATCGCGCCAATCCTCTCGCTTGCGCCGGCGCTGATCATCTTCGCCGTTATCCCCATCGGTCCTTCCACTTGGGTATTCAACCAACCGTGGACGTGGTACATCGCCAACATCAACGTGGGTTTCCTGTACGCCACCGCTATCGCTTCGCTTGGCGTATACGGCATTGTGCTCGCTGGCTGGGCATCAAACAACAAGTACTCATTGCTTGGTGGGTTGCGCGCCTCGGCACAGATGATCAGCTACGAGCTGGCGCAGGGATTGGCAGCGCTCACCGTGGTCGTCATGGCGGGGTCCATCAACCTCTACGAGATTGTGGAGCAGCAGAATCGCGCGTACATTCCGTTTGGCTTGTTCCCCGTGGTCGGGTGGATCGCCTTTGCCGTGTACCTTGTCGCAGGTATCGCAGAGTCGAACCGTGCCCCATTTGACCTACCGGAAGCCGAAGGAGAGTTGGGAGCGGGCTTCCACACGGAATATTCGGGTTTCAAGTGGTCGATGTTCTTTATGGCCGAGTACGTCAATATGATCAACATCTCGGCGCTCTCAATCGTCCTCTTCCTGGGCGGCTGGTGGCCCGCGGTTGGGTTGTGGACCGGCTATCCCGGGCTGGACGGCATCATCGGGCCGGTCATCTTTGTTCTCAAGCTCGCGGCGTTCATGTTCTTCTTTATCTGGTTGCGATCAACGTTCCCCAGACTGCGTTACGACCGGCTAATGAACCTGGGCTGGAAGTTCCTTTTCCCATTGGCGCTCGGGAACCTCGTCCTGACCGCCATAATCGTGGCGCTCTGGCCGCGCGGCTTGTGGCCGTTCATCTAAGTAAGGATTCGACCGCATGGCATACGTTGAACTGAAAGCGCCACCCGAGCCGGCTGGGCTGATTGGTGAGATCGTGGCGGATATGACCGCGCTTGCGCAGGGCATGAGCGTCACCCTGCGGCACATGATGCAAAAGCCGGTGACCATGCAGTACCCAGAGGAGCGGCCCAACCTCCCGGACCGTCATCGCGGTCGCCACGAACTCGAGCGCCACGAGAATGGGCTGGAGAAGTGCGTTGGCTGCGAACTGTGCGCGCTCGCCTGTCCCGCTAAGGCGATATTTGTCGAGGGCGCGGAGAACCCGCCCGAGGCTCCCTTCTCCATCGGCGAGCGCTACGCTAAGACGTACGTCGTCAATATGATCCGCTGCATCTTTTGTGGATTCTGCGTCGAAGCATGCCCAACTGAAGCGCTTCAGCTCAAGCGCGTCTTTGAGTTGGCCGACTATTCGCGCCAGTCAATGATTTACACCAAGGACATGCTGCTGGCCCCCGCACATAAAAAGGAGCCAGAAGACTCCTGGCTGCCGGGGTAGGGCAGGAGCGATCTGATGGAATTCATCGTCTTCCTTACGGTCGCGGCGATTGCCGTTGCGTCCGGGCTCACCATGATCTTGCAGCGCAACGCCATGTACTCGGCGCTGTTTCTGGTGCTCAACCTTTTTTGTGTGGCCATCTTCTACGTCCTGATGGGGGCGTACTTCCTCGCCGTGGTGCAGGTGGCAGTCTATGCCGGCGCCATCATGGTATTGATCCTTTTCGTAGTCATGCTCCTGAACGTCGCGCAGCCGGAGCAACCGGATAGGCGGCTTGGGGTCTTCCGTCCCTTTGGTGTGATAGCGGCACTCGCGCTCCTGACTGGGCTAGTCGCCGTGACCGTGCGTTACGGCGCGCCGCCGCCATCCGAGCCAGTGGCTGGCGGGTCGGGCGCGTCAGCAGTGGCGACGCCGGCGCCGTATGTGCGACCTGCGCCGCCGCCGCAATCGACGGTCATTGTGGATTACGCGGGCGCTGCCGACTACGGTCACACCCAGGAGTTGGCATCAGTGCTGTTCTCACGCTACTTATTCCCCTTTGAGGTGACGAGCATCCTGCTCCTGAGCGCTATCCTTGGCGCCACCATCCTGGCCCGCAAGAAGCCGGATCTGGAAGAGGTAGACGGAGTGAGGGTCAAGTAGATGGAGCTGCCGTTTCTTCCGTTCCCGCTGCCTGCTTTACCGGCTGTGGTGCCCACCGAGGCGTATCTGGCGTTGAGTGGGATCTTGTTCGTCCTGGGCTGCATGGGCGTCATGCTGCGCAAAAGCGTACTCACCATCTTCATGTCGATTGAGCTGATGCTCAATGCGGTCAACCTGTCATTTGTGGCGTTCGCACGTCAGCACGGCCAGCTGGACGGGCATATCTTCGTCTTCTTTGTCATGGCCGTCGCGGCGGCGGAGGTTGCGGTCGGCCTGGCAATTATTGTGGACATTTTCCGAAGCCGGCGCAGCGTCGATATCGACGACGTTTCCTGGCTCAAGGGCTAACGGGAGGAAGCGCCATCATCGACCTACTCTGGCTCGTCCCTGCCCTTCCCCTGGCAGGCGCGGTGCTCAACCTCTTCTTCGGCCGCCGTATGGGCAAGTCCAGCGGGCTGCTCGGCGTTGCCGCTGTCGGTGCAGCCTTCATCGTTGCAGCGCTTGCCGTGGCGCAGTATGTGACGGGCGACACATCGCATCCGTACCAGCTCCATCTCTTCCCCTGGATCGCGTGGGGCACGGGATCAGCCCAGACGCTTGTCTCCGAAGTCGGCTTGATGCTCGACCCGCTGACATGCGTCATGGTGCTTGTTGTGACGGGCGTCGGGTCGCTGATCCACATCTATTCGGTCGGGTACATGTCGCATGACCCGAGCTACCCGCGTTTCTTCACGTACCTGAACCTGTTCACCTTCTCCATGCTGGTACTTGTGCTGGCGAACAATTTTCTGCTCATGTTCGTCGGTTGGGAGTTAGTGGGTCTGTGTTCGTATTTACTTATCGGTTTCTGGTTCACTCGCCCTTCGGCGGCGTCGGCAGGCAAGAAGGCCTTCATCGTCAACCGAGTCGGGGACTGGGGTTTCTTGATCGGGCTGTTCCTGATCTGGACTAGCTTTGGCACCTTCCAGTTCTTTGGAGACAGCGGCGCGGCCACATCACTCACCTCTGGCGTCCTGGACGATCCTGGCAGCGTGCTTCGCAAAGGCGGTAGTGCGCTGGATGTGGGTGCCTGGTTTTGGGGTGAGGAGTATGCCGGCCAATGGACCATTAGCGTTGCGCTTGGGATCGCGCTGCTGCTGTTTGTGGGTGCAACTGGCAAGTCTGCCCAAGTACCGCTCTACGTCTGGTTGCCCGACGCTATGGAAGGCCCAACACCGGTTTCGGCGCTGATCCACGCTGCGACTATGGTCACTGCGGGTGTCTACATGGTTGCGCGCGCGCACAGTTTGTATGAACTTGCGCCGGAAGCGCTGACGCTCGTCGCCACAGTTGGCGCACTTACCGCCATCTTTGCCGCGAGTATCGCCCTGGTGCAGAATGACATCAAGCGCGTGCTGGCGTATTCAACGGTCAGCCAGCTTGGCTATATGTTCCTCGGGCTCGGCACCGGCGCCTACGCGGCCGGTGTATTCCACCTCGTGACCCACGCATTTTTCAAGGCGTTGCTTTTCCTAGGAGCCGGATCCGTGATCCACGGGCTCTCTGACGAGCAAGACCTCCGCAAGATGGGCGGCCTCTTCAAATACATGAAGGTGACGTCCATCACGTTTATGGCCGGCTGGCTGGCTATCATCGGCACACCCGGCCTTTCAGGGTTCTTCAGCAAGGATCTGATCCTGGCCAAGACCTTTGAGCGTGCGCAGGAGAATCCCTTCTTCTACGTGCACTACGCGCTCGGGTTGATCACGGTGGGTCTCACCGCGTTCTACATGTCTCGCCTGGTCTTTCTGGCTTTCTTCGGACGCTATCGCGGTGAGGTCGCGGGCCATTCACCGGCCATGGCCGCCGCGGCGCCCGAACACGAGCCCGTAGCCGCCGTTGCGGCGCACGCCGAACAGGCCGAGCAGGGCACGGTACACACTGCGCCCGCTCATGATGTTCACGGCGCGCGCGACGAGCCGGGGGGGCACGGCGCTGTCGGCGGACACGCCGGTGTGCCGCACGAGTCTCCCGCAAGCATGCTCATTCCGCTGGTGGTACTGGCGATCCTCTCAGTCGTTGGCGGATTCATCCCGGGCATTTCCGGCATTCCGCCGTTCATGACCGGCGGCCACGGGCTAACGCAGTTCGAGCAGTTTCTGGAACCCTCACTGGCCGCTCACGGCGCAGGTGCGGTTCACGAAGCAGCGCACCCGCTCGACCCGATGGTCGAGTGGGCACTTACCGGCGCGTCGGTTGGCGCCGCCGCGCTCTCCGCCTTGATGGCCGCCGCAATGTACCTTGGCAGGCGGCCCAATCCGGCAGACCTGGCGGATCTGTTCCGCGGTCCGTACCGTTGGCTGACCAACAAGTGGTACATCGACGAGCTCTACCAGGCGCTGATTGCTCATCCGGGTGCGCGACTTGCTTCATTTCTGGCTGCGTTCGATCTCGGAGTGATCGATGGTGCAGTGAACGGCGTTGCCAAGCTGGCCCGCGGCACTGGTGGCGTGTTCAGACGTCTCCAATCCGGCTACGTGCGGAGCTATGCCGTGACATTCGTTGTCGGCGCCTTCGCCGTACTCGCCTATTGGGCCTTCCGCCCCTAAGAAAGCGCCAATGACAAGCGTTCCGCTGCTTTCAGTCCTGATTTTTCTTCCGCTAGTAGGTGCCCTCGCCGCGCTTTTCATGCCGCGCACCGGCGAAGCGTTGCTGCGTGCCTGGGCCGTTGCTGTCAGCCTCATTGTCTTCATAGTGTCGATGGGCCTGTGGTTTGCCTTTGATCCAACAACGCCCGACTTTCAGTTCGTCGAGCGCGTAGCGTGGGTGCCCAGCTTGGGCATTACCTACCAGGTGGGCATTGACGGTATCAGCTTCCTGCTCGTGCTGCTGACGACATTCCTCATGCCACTGGTCTTCATCTATACCGCAGGCAGTGTCCACATCCGCATCAAAGAGTTCGTCGTCCTGATGCTCGTGCTGGAGACGGCCATGCTCGGCACATTCCTGGCACTCGATCTCTTTCTGTTCTACGTCTTCTGGGAGCTCATGCTGGTGCCGATGTATTTCCTAATCGGCGTCTGGGGCGGCACGCGGCGCATCTACGCCGCGGTGAAATTCTTCCTGTACACGATGGCAGGCAGCGTGTTGATGCTGCTGGCCATCGTCACTCTGTACCTCCAAAGCGGGACCGGTGCGGGCCTGTCCGGGCGTACTTTTGATCTGTTGGCGATCATGCGGGAGCCGGTCCCTTCAACAATGCAGCCGTGGCTGTTCGCAGCGTTCGCGCTCGCGTTCGCCATCAAGGTGCCAATGTTCCCCTTCCATACCTGGTTGCCGGACGCGCACGTCGAGGCGCCGACCGCCGGTTCGGTCATCCTGGCCGCGGTCTTGCTGAAAATGGGCACCTACGGGTTCCTTCGCTTCTGCCTGCCGCTCTTTCCTGAGGCGGCGGTTGCTGCTGCCCCGCTGTTCGCCCTGCTCGCAGTGATAGGCATCATCTACGGCGCGCTGGTGGCAACCATGCAGCGGGACATGAAAAAACTGGTGGCGTATTCATCGGTGAGTCACCTGGGATTCGTCATGCTGGGGATCTTCGCTCTAACCCCAGAGGCGATGCAGGGGAGCTTGCTCCAGATGATTAACCATGGCATCTCAACGGGAGCGCTTTTTCTCCTGGTCGGCATGATCTACGAGCGCGCCCATACTCGCTTCATTCAAGACTTCGGCGGGACCGCCCGCCTAATGCCAGTCTTCGCCGCATTTTTCCTGATCGTAATGTTCTCGTCGCTCGGGTTGCCAGGCACAAATGGGTTCGTCGGAGAGTTTCTGATCCTGGTGGGCACCTTCAAACAATCCGCGCTCGGCTTCCAACCGCACGCCATCGTCGCCGCCAGCGGCGTAATCCTGGGTGCTATTTACATGCTTTGGATGTACCAGCGAGCAATGCAAGGCCCGGTGAGGGAGCCGGTGGCAGACGGCCATACGGTGCATCTCACTGACTTAAACTCGCGCGAGATCGCAGTGCTTGTGCCATTTGTGCTCCTGATCCTGTGGATCGGCATCTACCCCAAGCCATTCCTTGACCGTACCGCTGCGTCGGTTACGCAGGTGAGCGAGCGTGTCGCGCAGGCGTCTGGCTCCAGTCTCCTCGCCAGCGCCAGCGCCGGTGCCAGCGCAAGTACCAGTCGTCGCTAGGGAAACCCCATGATCTTCACGCTACCTCAGCTCGACTTCTGGGCAATCGCTCCCGTCGTGGCAATGACGCTGGCCGGCTGCCTCGTCATGCTGGTGGACATCTTCACTCCAAGGCGCTCTGGCAAGGGGCACCTCGCAATCGTCTCACTCGCCGGCTTGGCGATCGCCGCTGGGCTCTCTTTCCTGACGTGGGACTACGAGAATCAGAGCGCTTTCTCCGGCATGGTGGTTGCCGATCGCTTTACCCAGTACTTCAACTTACTCTTCGTCTTCATCGCTGCCGTGACGGTGATGCTGTCTCAGGCACAGCTCGAGCGCGAAGACTTCCACGCGGGCGAGTACTACGCACTGCTTCTATTCTCAACCGCCGGCATGATGCTGATGGCGGGTGCGGCCGACCTGATCATGGTCTTCCTTGGGATTGAGCTGCTCTCAATCAGCCTCTACATTCTGACCGGATTCTCGCGGTACCGCCTGGAGTCAGAGGAAGCATCCATCAAGTATCTCCTGCTCGGCTCTTTTGCGACCGGGTTCCTCCTCCTCGGCATCGCGCTAATCTACGGCGCGACGGCATCAACCAATTTCGGTTGCATCGCGGAAACGCTCGGCGCCAGCAGCTGGTTCGCCACAGATGCGTGCCCGAATGTCGTAGCCCCAACACCAGGACGAACCCCCATCCTGCTCCTGGCCGGCATGGGTATGTTGATCGTTGGACTGGGCTTTAAGGCGGCAGTTGCGCCATTTCACCTCTGGACGCCAGATGTGTACGAAGGTGCGCCCACCGCAATAACCGCCTATATGTCTGTCGCAGCCAAGGCGGCGGCGTTCGCGGCGATTGTGCGCGTCTTCATGATCGCGTTCCCTTCGCTCGCAAGCGACTGGAGCGGCATGCTCGGCATCATCGCGGCGCTCACCATGATTGTGGGCAATACGGTAGCGATTGCGCAGTCGAACATTAAGCGCATGCTGGCGTACTCCAGCATTGCCCACGCCGGATATATCCTGGTCGCCATTGTGGCGGCGTCGCAGCTAGGCGTGCAGAGCGTGCTCTTCTATACGTTGGCGTACACGCTCATGAACCTTGGCGCATTCGCCATCGTGATCTTACTGGGACGGCGGGGCGAGGACAACGAGTTGCTGTCTGATTACGCCGGACTGGGATATCGGCAGCCCGCGCTCGGATTTATGATGGCTATCTTCATGCTCTCGCTCGCGGGCATTCCGCCCACGGCGGGGTTCGTTGGCAAGTTCTACATATTCAGCGCGGCCATGCAGTCAGGGCAAATCGTCCTGGCAGTGATCGGCGTACTGGCAAGCGTCATCTCAGTCTACTTCTACCTTCGAGTCATTTATCTGATGTACATGGTTGAGCCCTCGCGTGAGTACGCGGCGCCGGAAAGCGCCCGATGGGCAATGGCGGCCGCAACCATCGCTGCCATAGGCGTGGTTGCGCTCGGCCTCTATCCTGTGCCAGTGCTGGACTGGGCGTCGTCCTCCGTTGGCTTCATTGGCTGACGCTCGCGCGACCGCGGGAGTCACGGGGAGCGGCGCATCTGCCGCCACGCTCGCTGGGCGGGATCTACTGAATCTGCTGGACTTCAACGCGTCCGAGCTGCGCCTGGTGCTTGACCACGCGCACGACCTCAAAGCACGCCAGAAGCGCCGCGAGCCGCATCGCCTGCTGGAAGGGCGTACGCTGGCGATGATTTTCGAAAAACCCAGCCTGCGCACGCGCTGCACCTTCGAAGCTGGCATGACTCAGCTCGGCGGCCATGCGATTGACCTGCTTTCCGAGCATATGCAGATGGGCGTGCGCGAAACGGTGCCGGACGTTGCCCGCAATCTCGATCGCTGGGTGGACGCCATCATGGCGCGCACTTTTGAGCACCATACGCTGGAAACGCTGGCCGAGCACGCCAGGGTCCCGGTAATCAATGGCCTGTCTGATCTCTCACATCCCTGCCAGATCCTCGCCGACCTGGAAACCATTGAGGAGCACAAAGGTATCGGGCAGCTCGGCGGTCTAAAAATTAGCTACATCGGTGATGGCTTCAACATCGCCCACTCGCTGATAGAAGTGGCGGCGGTACTGGGATTGGAGCTGCACGTCGCCACTCCAAAGGGGTATGCGCCTCGACCCGATGTAGTTGCGGCCGCACGCGAGCGAGGCAATGGCACCGATTGCTCAATTCGGCTTTACGAGGATCCGCGCGCGGCCGCCGAGCACGCCGACGTGATCTATACCGACTCGTGGATCAGCATGGGGCAGGAGACAGAGAAGGCATCACGCCTGAAAGTCTTCCCACCGTATCAGGTGAATTCTTCATTGACCGCACTGGCGCGCCGCGATGTAATTGTGATGCACTGCCTTCCGGCGCATCGTGGCGAAGAGATAACCGACGAGGTCATGGACGGTCCTAACTCGGTGGTTTTTGATCAAGCGGAAAACCGGCTGCATGCCCAGAAGGCAGTGCTATCGTTATTGATAGGGGACTGATCGCACAATTGCGGGTCAGACTCCAAAGTTGTTGTGCAGGAAACGGTTTGGCTTCTCACTAAGCTCTCGCCACTAGCGGTTATCGACATCCTGCTGGTGACGTTGATTCTGTACGGCCTGCTGATGCTGATTCGCGGCACGCAGGCCGATCAGGTAGTACGTGGCGTCCTCATCCTGCTGCTCACCTCTGCGGTGGTTGGCTCATTCTTCCGCCTGACTATCTTCAATTGGCTGCTGCAAAGCACCATTCCGGCACTTTTGATCGCCATCCCGGTCATTTTTCAACCCGAGCTGCGCCGTGCATTGGAGCAGCTCGGACGCACCGGCAACATCATTAACTACCCCCTACACCTGCACATCACCACCAGCGTAGAGAAGCTGGCGGAAGAACTCGCGCGGGCGTGCGGCATGCTGGCGGAGCGTGCCTACGGCGGACTCATCGTCGTGGAGCGCTCCACGGGCCTGGAAGACTACATCCATACCGGCACGCGCATTGACGGTACCGTGACGGCAGAGCTGCTAAACCAGATCTTCTATAAGGGATCTCCACTGCACGACGGCGCTGTGATCATTCGCGGCGATCGCATTGTGGCGGCGCGCTGCTTACTTCCGCTTACCGACGACGTGGACCTAGATCCGGAGCTGGGAACACGTCATCGCGCGGCGCTGGGTGTCACCGAGAATACTGACGCCATATGCGTCGTCGTGTCCGAAGAAACCGGCGCCATCTCTCTTGCCAATCACGGCCATCTGGTGCGTCATTTGAACGACCAGAAGCTTAAGTTGCTGCTGACGGCGCTTCTTCAAACACCAAGCGGGCTGCCTTCGGGGATCGGTGGGCCCTCATCGCAGAGCGCCATGGCGGATGCCGTCTCGCCTCCTGACGGTGCGCTACCGCGGTCGGCGGCCGCAGAGGGCGCAGCACCGTCGGGCGCTGGTTCACAAGTCGCTAACACGTCAGGCGGCGGCAACGGGTGGTGGCGATGGGGTAGCCTTGGCAATCTGGGTAGGCGGCTTGGGTTGAGAGTGAGCCGTTGACCGTCTTTTTGGCGGATACGCTTGGCTGGCGCTTTCTACTCTCCCTGGTTCTATCCATCACACTGTGGGCCAGACTTACGCTGGATCAGAATCCGCAGCGCGTGGACGTCTACCCCACCGAGATTCCGGTCGAAGCGCGCGGTCTGCCCGCGAATCTCGTGGTAGCCAACGAGCTACCGGCTGTCAGAGTGAAGGTGTCCGCACCACAGGAAAGCTGGCGGTTCCTCGAGCCAAGTAGCTTCCGGGTATCCGTCAATCTCGCCCAGGCCGGGCCAGGGATCGTCCAGCCGGAGGTCACGGTGGAGACGCCAGACCCCAACATCCGAGTGCTGGAGGTCACGCCAGCAAAGGTTTCCCTGCGCGTCGAGGAACTGCGTACGGTGGAGGTGCCGGTGCAGGTCAATCAGGTCGGAAGCACACCGTTCGGCTTTCGCATCGGCGACCCGCTGGTGGTGCCGGCGCGCGTGCAGATCAGCGGCCCGTCCAGTGCCGTCGAGCGCGTGAATGTGGCGCAGGTCACGCTGCGCCTTGACGAGGCACGTTCGACCATCGACCGATCGCTGAAGCCCGAGCCCCGCGGTCCCAATGGGGTTGTCTCCGGCGTGCGCGTCGAGCCTCAAAACGTTACGGTGACTCTCCCAGTTGAACAGATAGCTGGATCGAAGGCGGTTTCGATCGTCCCACGCATCATCGGCCAGCCTGCCGCTGGCTATTGGCAAGGGCCAATCTCAGTAGATCCCAGTACCGTCCAGGTCGTTGCCGAGCCAAGCGCGCTGGACAACGTCTCACTGTTGAGTACCGCCGACATCGACATTTCCGGGGCACAGGCCGAGGTTGTGCGCACTGTCGCTGCGCAACGGCCGGCTGGCGTTGCGCTCGTGCGAGACGAGCCTGTCACAGTGCGGGTCTCAATCTTGCCTCTGCAAGGCCAGCAGGTGCGTGACCTGAACCTGACTGTCGCCAATCTAGGTGAGGGGCTCAGCGCAACCGTCTCCCCCACCGCCATCAACGTGACGATCACAGGTCCGCAGCCCACGCTATTGCGACTCGCTGCCGATGCCATTGGCGCCACGGTCGATGTCGCCGGATTAGGGCCCGGCCAGCACACCCTCCGCGTGCAGGTTCAGGGGCCTGACGGATTACGGGCAGATCGCATACTTCCGGGCGACGTGACAGTCGTGCTGGCTCTCAGGCAGGCGGTATCGGCTCCCCCGACACTGAGCGCTGGGGGTTAGGTGCGGCTAGCGGTCAGCATGACACACCGTCCGGACGACGCCTCTTCTGTTGAATGCCGCCTCGTACGCATTTTCCACGCCGCTCACCACGTGATCCCAGCCGAATCGCTCCAGCACACGCGCGCGTCCGGCCTTTGCCAGCCCGGCGTGCAGCGTGTGGTCTCCAAGCAGGCGCAACACCGCATCCGCCATCGTTTCCGGCCGCGCGGGATCGCTCAGAAGCCCGGTCTGGCCGTCGGTCACGTATTCGGCATACTGCCCCACGCGGTCGGCGACGACCGGCCGCCGGAGCCAGAGCGTCTCCAGCACTTTGGCAGAGCACTTCGCACGATTGGCCAGGTTATCGTCAGCTGGAAAGATGGCCACGTCGCCGGCCATCAGAAAATCGGGCAGTGCATGCGGTTCCTGCCAACCGGCCACCACAGCGGCGTCGGACTGCCCATCACGCGCCGCAAGCGACGCCAACTCGTGTTCCTGCCCGAACTTCCCCGCACCAACCACCAGCAGCTTTGCATCCGACCGCACCTCGCGGATGCGCCGCATCACGTCCCAAACGCGTGACGCCGAGAACTCGAAGAAGCGTGTGTACAGCAGGACCACCGGGCCGCTGTCTACCCCGAGTCGCTCGCGTCCTCGCGCGCCGTCGCCAGCCTCCCAATGTGGGTAGTCCTCTGGACTGAGACCGTTGGGGACATAGTGAACGCGCGCGGGCGGAACGCGATGACTCCACGCCTGCGCTTCCAGCGTACGGCTAGCCACAGTCACGCTATCCGAATGCTCCAACCCCCAGCGCTCCTGCCAGTCGCAAATCCGCTTCTGCCACCACGGGTACTGTTCGTACTCGTTCCAGCCGCCGTCGCCTTCCCAATCATCGGTATCCAACACAATCGCCGGGCCGCCCGAACGGGCGCGACGATACCAGAGCAGAAGCTGCGTCAGTCCAGACACCGCCTTCGGTTTGAAAACGTGCACCACGTCCGGAGAAAGCGCCAACGCGCGCCGCAGAAGCTCCACAGCAAGCCGCGGTTGCAAGAGCGCCTGACGAAGGCTTTGCTCCGGAATCGCTCCATCCACATGGAGAGTGAACACCTTGGCGCCACCAATCTCCAGCTGCACACCGCTCTCAGATGGATTGTCATAAGGAGGGATCAGCACGGACACGCTATTCCCGCGCGCCGCCAGTGCGCGAGCCAGCGGCAACACGCGGGCACGGGTTGTGGCTTTGGGCGACCGCGCGAATGGCGCGATAAGTACGACCTTCATCGCGGGTTCGTAGCTCGCACCCATGCCATCTGCAGTGGAACCAGCCGAGTGAGCCGTCGGTAGGGTAATAGCGCGAGTAGCGCGGTGAGTGTCACCGAGATGAGCGAAAACGGCACACCGCGCTCAAGTGCGCGCGATCGGTATGTAAGCTCGACTACGTGCGGTTCAGGTTGACCAGGAGGTAAATAGACTGCCCGAAACAGCACGTCGGCGCGCAGCAGGTCAGCCGGCCGGCCGTCCACCGTGGCGGACCAACCGGGGAAGTATGTATCGCGCATCACAAGGAGTCCCCCTTCCGGCGCGGTGACCTGCACCACCGTCCGCTCCGCGGTGTCAGCGACCCATTGCACGCTGGTCTCGGTTCGCGCAGGGGTGACGGCGCCTGGCAGCGGCGGCATGGGCTTCCCTTCCGGCAGAGCGCCCGGGACCAGGTCGCGCTCGATGCCTAGCCACCTGAACACGCCATCAAGCGCTCGCCGTGCTCGGCCGCGCGGAGTCGCGCTCGGAGGCGGGACAAACGGCGCCCGCTCGAGCACAGCCGCGCTCCGCATGTCGTGCCCCTCGCTCGATAGAAGCCCGATTGCGCCATCAAGGTCGGCCGCGAGCATCGCGCTCTGAACAACGTACGCGCGCGGCAGTGGCCGCTCGTTCTTATACAGCTTCACGTCCGACCGGTGGACAAGCCTGAGCGACCCACCCGCCGCGAGCGTCACGGGCCACTGCTGATCGCGCTCGCCGGTGAGGGTAATACCGTGGACATGAACCCGGCCTGAGACGAGCAAACTCTCGATAGCGATCCAATCAGCCTGCGCTGGACCAACTGGCACGCGAGCGAGATACGTCGCCGTGGCGCTACCTCCCGCTCCCGAAGGGCCAAGCGGCACCGGTTGCTGGTGGCGGGCTGCCGTGGAATACGCCCCTTCTGCGGTATGCGTCCCCGCGTTTAATGTAATCACGCGCGGACCAGGATTGCTCGTCACGCCGGGGGCTGGGTCTGCGCCAATTGTGACTGCGAGCACCGGCGCGCCCTCTGGGTAGGCACCCCCGCCTTCGAGCGACGTCACAATGCTAATTGCCGTGGCCGGCCCAATCGGGCCAGCATTAGCTGCCGGTCCGATGATCTCCAGTCGTTCCACCTGTCCCGCCCGCAAAGCAATCGAATCCGCAAGGTCAATGTAGACCCCGTCGCGGGTTACGTCTGCGATGGTGTCGGCGATCACAAAGTCCGCGCCAAGGGTGCGCAGCTGCCCCGCCGAGGGCATCCGGCGCAATTGGTCGCGCAGGAGAGCATCAGGCACATTCTGCTCCCGCGGAACAACCAATCGCTTGTGGTCGACGTGACGACGCAGCGGAAGCACCCCCCCATCGTAGCCGTCTACGCTGCGCAGGTCGTAGACCATAGAAAGGTTAGGCGCCAGGACTTCCTTGTACTTCGTGTTGATCAATGTCGCCAGGACGCCGTCTGGACCCAAAATGGGCTCAAATCCTGACACCAGCTTCTTCGCGTCCGAAGGGTGGTACCCGGTGGCGGCGATGCTCAAATAACGATCGCCCGGCGCAGCAGCGCTTCGGAGCGCAGTGTGAACCGGACGAGAATCGGTGTACACCGACGGTGGATTCGGGTTGTTGTATTCCAGCGACCGGCTCGCAAAGAACAGTTCTCCAAAGACGAAGAGGGTGAGCATTATGCCTGGCCAGCGGCTCGGCGCCGACGCGAGCGCCCAGAAGGACATCGCTACCGCCGCCCCGGCAACGGCAGTCCAGATCCAGAGCAACTGATCCGGCAGCGTGCCCGGCCCAGGCTTCTGTGGGGGCCACAAAAGCGCCGCCACCACCGTTACGGCACCAACGCCGAGCAGTAGGCGTGAAGCCGCTACCAGTCGCTGCCATGGCCCCGCAGGCGCATCAGATCCGGCGAACGCGCCCGCCGGCCACCCCGCCAGCGCCAGCTGGCGTATGAACGCGAGGCCGGCGCCGGCCAGCATGGCATTGGCCAGTGTTGTGAGCATGAGCCAGCGAGCAGGTACGCGAAAGAGGCGCATTCCAGGCAGTTTGAATACCCATTCATACAGCGCGAAATGGTTACCCAGCGCCAGCATAAAGCTCACCAGAGCGAGCAGGAAAAAGAACAGCACAGCAGGGCGCTGTAGACGGAAGAGCGCGCCAAACAGCAGCAGCGCCAGGCCGCCGAATCCGATCCACCCCAGGTACTCATTGCTCGTGGGCGACGCTAAGCCAAACGCCGGCAGCATCCCAACAAACAGCTCGCGGGGTGGCAATGAGAAAGACGCCGCCTCGCCAAAGCTCATGCCCCCCGCACGGATGGAGTAGCCCGAAAGCTCCTGCGTTGGCAGCAGCTGCACCGCCGCTATACCGGCTGCCAGTGCACCCGCTACTCCCAGCGCGAGGCCGGCCCAAACGGCCTCACCTGCAATGGCGCGAACTGTCGTTCCAACCGTAAACGCGCGCAGGGCGGCAAGTGACCCCTGGATGGTGTGAAACGCCGCATACGCGCCCAATGCCACCACCGTCATATAGGACTCCTGCGCGTGTCCCGCCAAGAGTTGAATTCCAAGGATGGCGCCCGTAGCGGCGATCCAGCGCGGTGAGTGACGCGTGAGCGACAGATGGAGCGTAAGTATCGAGAGCGGCAGCCATGCCGCCGCATTCAGCTGGTTGAGGTGTCCCACCTGAGATCCGACGAATCCCGACAGTCCGTAGAGTGCCCCCGCGACGGTGGCGCTCAGGCGATCCAGGCCCATGATGCCCCGCGCGGCCATGTACGCGAACCACGCCGCGAGGAAGAGGTGCAGTGCCACCGACAAATTCATGGCCGTGGTAGAGGGCAAGAACACAAACAGGATGTGCAGGGGATAGAAAACGGCGCTTTGCAGATTAGCTAGGAAGGGCACGCCGTAGTAAATGTGCGGGTTCCATAGCGGCAATCGGCCTTCACGCAGCGCCTCTGCCGCAAAGAACCGGTATGGATACATGTAGGTCATCGTGTCGTATCCGATGACCGTGAGGCCGCCAAAGAGCAGCTTCCAGCAGAAGGCTGCCGTTGCCAGCGCAAGTAGCGCGAACGCCGCCAGGCCTCGTACGAGGCGTCTCAAACCGTCCCGCGCCCCCTGGTCTACCGTTGCCCTACAGCTCGTGGGCGAGGAGGATGGCCTCGGCCACCTCGCGCATGGTCTTGCGTGTGTTCATGGAAAGCCGCTGGATCTTGCGGAATGCCTCGGCCTCTTTGAGGCCCTGGGTATCCATCAGCAGCCCTTTGGCGCGGTCTACCGCCTTGCGCGTCTCTAGCGTCTCTTGTACATCGGTAAGGTTTGCTGAGAGCGACTGATATTCACGATATCGTGCCAGCGCCACCTCGATAGCAGGCGCAAGATCGCTCTCGCGGAACGGCTTGACGATGTAGCCCACTACCCCTGCTTCCTTGGCACGCTCGACCAGCTCATGCTGGCTGTATGCGGTCAGCAGCAGCACCGGCGCGATGTTCTCCTCCGTGAGAATGCGCGCCGCGTCAATGCCGTCCAGTTCCGGCATTTTGATGTCCATCATGACTAGATCGGGACGCAGCTCGCGCGCAAGGTTCACGGCGCTGCGGCCATCTCCCGCTTCGCCCACCACGACATACCCCAAGGACATGAGCATCTCTTTGAGGTCTAGACGAATGATTGATTCATCGTCTGCAAGAACAATCCGAATCGACACGAGGAAGTGCAAAATGGTAGCAATTGGCCTACATACGGATGGTTCAGAACGTTCAGCACTGGCTCCTCGACCGGGAACAGTTTTCCTGGGCGCGCGAACACGTCACCGCCACTAAATGGTTTCAGATTCAGAAGCATTTCCCCGGAACTAAGCTGCGCCGGCAGATGATGTACCTGGACGCCGAATCTGGTGAACCAGTCCCCGCGGAGGGCGGCGAAGTGGTGCCGCAGGGCAAGGTCTACCTGTACGGATTGGATTTGAGGAACTTCTGCGGCATTGAGGTGCCAGGTTTGGACGGCGCGATGACCGCTACACGGCCATCACGCATGGCGGCGCGGGGCGTGCCAGGAGAGGCGGCCGCTCCGGCGGCTGCCCCAGATGCCGGCAAAGCACCAAACTCCGCTGAGTAACGCCGGACAACAGCAACGCAGCAACGAGGACACCATGGCTATCCCTACGGCTGAAGCTGCACCGCTCCCGCCCCAGACTAGCCCGCCCGTCGCATCAGGACTGGTGGCAACTCCGCGCGAATCAGCCTCCCGATACTCGCTGATGCGCGCGCCAACATACGACAACATTGTCGGCGGCGTAGCGCCAAGCCCCGTTGTTTCGCTGATTCTGTTAGTTGGACTTGCCAGTCTGCTCGGCGCCGCCACCGGCACAACTCTGGGAGTTGCCACCATCGATTGGTGGCTGCTCGGCGCACTATTCACGATGATTGCCGTCACGCTCGCCGCATTCATCAGCCGGCGCGCCTAAACAGAAAAGGGCCGGTCAATAGACCGGCCCTCAATCAAAAGTCGGGGAGAGAGGACTTGAACCTCCGACCTCAGCGTCCCGAACGCTGCGCGCTACCAGGCTGCGCCACTCCCCGAAGCCCGTAAAGTTTATCAGATGATCAGGAGGAAAGCCCTCGTTTCTTGTGCCGCCGCACCGGTATTGGTGAGCCTCGGCGCGTGCGTCGTAGGCGGCGGCAATCCCGGAAAAGGCCAAGTCACTTCCACGCGCGGCTCGGGCCATCTCATCTTTGGGAACGACGGCAATATCCAGATCATGGGCGGGGACGGCTCGGGTAGAAAGGCGCTGACCAAGGTTCCACAAGGTGGCCTGGCAAAGGACCCCGCCTGGTCGCCGGACGGAAAGCTTATCGCCTTCTCCTTCTCACCCCCGCTACCCGCTGTCCGCGGTCCCGGTGGGATGCTCCCACTGCCCGTAACAGACGTGCACGTGATGGACGCCGGAGGCGGCAATCAGAAGACCTTGATTGCCCACGAGGCGCCGGGAGTAGGATATGAGAGTCCCGTCTGGGCGCCCGATGGCAAGACGCTCTACCTGACATACACCGAGCTGGTGGTGGAGAGCAACATCGTGCGGGATCAGGTGGTTGAAGTGGCCCGCGTGCCTCCCGGCGCCGGGCCACGCGAGACGTTGATCCCAAACGGCGCCTTCCAGGCGGTGTCGTCCGACGGAAAGCTTCTGGCGTGCATTGTGGCGACCCGTGAGGGTCAGGCAATACTGATAAGCGGCGTCGATGGCAGGAACCCGCGCGCGCTCGTTCCGGCTGGGCAGATGGAGGGTTTGACGTCTCCTCGCTTTTCGCCCGACGGCAAGCAGCTTGCGTTCTCTGCCATAGCGCCCTCCGCTCCTGTGCCTGTTCCCACGACGCCGGCGCGACGCTCACAGGGTCCCTTGGAGACGCTCTTCGCCACACGTGTTGCGAGTGCGCACGGATTACCAATGGACGTGTACGTCGTCGCCACCGATGGTGGCGCTCCCAATCGGCTCACCACGCTGGGAGAAGACAACCCGTCGGTTGCCTGGTCGTCTGATGGAAACCGACTGGCCATCCTGGCCGGCGGGGGCATCTACATCGCTGGCGCGAGGGGAGAAAGTCTCGTGAACTTGGACCCGAAGGGGGGGCATGGGCGCCTGGATTGGAAACTTGGCTAGGTAATCTGGCAGAATTGAACGGTACATGAGCTCAGTTGTCAAGAAGCGCCGGCGCAAAATCTCCCGGCATAAGTACCGGAAGCGCCTCAAGCGCGAGCGTCATAAGAACAAGTAAGCACCTCCGGGCCGCTTGCGGGACCCCCTACTCGAGTGAGAGGAGGGGGTTTCTGATTCTCGCAACTGGCGCGTCCAGCGATACACCACGACCGTCTCGCCCGCTCCCGCGTACATGCGCGCATGCACGCTCGATCACTCTGTGACAGGGGTCGCCATCGTTTCGCACGTTCGGCGCCGTGCTACAAATCCTGGGTGATTTAGGGTGATGGGAGCATGGCGGTACTGACGGCCGCGGGCGAAATTCGTGAGCAGATCCCCGAGCGAAAATTTGCCCGTACATTTGCGTCGAGGGCGCGCACCTTTGGATTCGCCGCAAGATTTCTTCCGGCTGCCCGGCGACGGGACGCAACGTCACTCTACGCGTTTTGCCGCGTGATCGACGATCTTGCCGACGAGTTGCCTCCCGAAGAGGGGATCCCCGCGCTCGACGCCTGGCTGCGGTGGCTCGCGCTGGTCGAGTCGGGGCAGCCGCCCCCACCATCCACTGGAGACGAGGCTGGCGACGAGGGCGGCGCTCTCTCGGAGGCGGTTCTGGGCCTTGTAAAGGGGCGCGGCCTGCCCGTGCGGTATCTGACCCAGCTCGTGGAAGGCGCTCGCCAGGATGCGATCCGTAGCACGGTTAGCGACTTCGCCGAGCTGCGTGAGTTTTGCTATCGCATGGCCGGCACTGTGGGACTGGCAATGTGCTACGTGCTCGGCACCACAAACGAACGCGCATGTTTCTCCGCCGAGCGACTCGGCATTGCTATGCAACTCACCAACGTTCTGCGCGACGTCGGTGAGGATCTTGAACGCGGCCGGGTCTACCTCCCAGAAGACGAGATGCGGCGTTTCGGCGTCACACGAGCCAGTCTACAAGCTCGGCAGCCAGATGAGCGCTTCACCGAGCTGATGCGCTTTCAGGTGGCCAGGGCCCGGTCCTACTACTCCACCGCGCTGCCGGGCATCTTCCTGCTGCCGCGCGAGTGCCGGCTCGGCATCCTGGTTGCCGCGCGTCTATACACCGCCATTCTCTCTCAGATCGAGCGCCAGAGCTACGATGTCTTCTCTCGTCGCGCCGCTACGTCGCCGCTTCAAAAGATGCTGACCGCGGCGCAAACCTACGTTTCGCTCAATGGGGGTCCGTGGCTCGCACCCTCGGAAGCGCG
>Ga0136611_10000025_pt1 | contig 82242 bp, 71 predicted proteins | sample AntDrymUQ2232306_2_FD_106645 | JGI IMG/M metagenome (GOLD analysis project Ga0136611, IMG submission 106645) | Polar desert sand microbial communities from Dry Valleys, Antarctica - metaG UQ223 (23.06) | ecosystem: Environmental > Terrestrial > Soil > Desert | place: Antarctica: Dry Valley... | reverse complement strand
ATTGGCACTACGTTGAGGTCGTTCACCTCAATCCCGATAAACCGCAAAGTCAGGAGCCACAAACAATCCGAAAAGCAGCCTGATCTAAAAACTTTTTGCGACAACTTGCTTGACAACTACCGAAGGTGGACACCGGAAAATCAGCCAGCACTTCCAGCCGCTCGGGCAACTTGAACTTGGCGATTTCCTTGGTCTGCAAAAAATCCACCAGGGCTTTCAGCGTTAACGACCGCCCGGCCTTGAGGATGACAAAAGCGCACATCTTCTCGCCCATGTTGTCGTCCGGCATCGGCACGCAGGCGACGTTCTGCACGGCCGGATGCATCAGGATCAGGTTCTCGACTTCCTCGGCGCTGATTTTTTCACCGCCCCGGTTGATCAAATCCTTCTTGCGGCCCTCGACCACATAGTTGCCCGACGGGTGCATGCGCATCAGGTCGCCAGAGCGGTAAAAGCCGTCCCGCGTGAACTGCCTGGCGTTGTACTCGGGAACGCCGAAGTAGCCGCGCAGGGTGTAGGGGCCGCGCACGGTCAGTTCGCCGACTTCGCCCATCGGCACTTCGCGGTCTTACTCGTCGAGCAGCTTGACTTCGTCGTCCGGGCAGACCGGCCGGCCGCAGGTTTCCAGCTTGACCTCTTCCGGGTCGCCGGCGCGGACAAACATCAGCGTGCCTTCGGACATGCCGAAGTTTTCCTGCACGAACACGCCGGGAATCAGCTGGCGCGTCTTGGCGCGCACTTCGGGCTGCATGCGCTGGCCGCCGCTTTGAATCAGCTTCAGGCTGGACAGGTCGTAGTCAGCCACGCACGGGTCGTTGATCAGCCGGATCAGCAGCGCGGGAACGACCTTAAGGTGCGTCACCTTGTGCTTCTGGATCAGCGCGCACATCTCGGCCGGCCGGGTGTTGGCATGCAGCACCACCTTGGCGCCGTTGAACATGAAGCCCTGAATGCCGGGACAGGCCAGCGGCAGGTTGTGCGCAAACGGCAGCACCAGCAGCAAAACGGACTCCGCATCGATCTCGCACACCGACGCGGCGACCTTGGAGTTGTAGGCGTAGTCGTTGCTCGTGCGCGGAATCAGCTTGGGAATGCCGGTGGTGCCGCCGGAAAGCTGGAAGATGCACGGCTCTAGCGGGTCGATGTGGATATCGGCAAGCCTCGACGCCGGCAGCGTCGCGGGCCGGTCGATCAGCTCGCGCAGCGAATGCTCGCCCGCTTTCGCCTGACCCAGCACGATCCGGATCTTGAGCGATTCGTTTTCCGCCTGGATGCGGTCGATGACCGGCGAAAAGGCGAAGCCGCTCGAAGTCTCGGGATAAACGCAGGTGGTCGCGCTAGTGAGGTTCACGAACTGGCTGATCTCGGCATAGCGGTGGCTCACCAGCGCGGCGATGGGAATCGCGCCGATCTTTTGCAGCGCAAAGTACAGCAGCACGAACTCGTGCACATTGGGCAGCATCGGCACGATGCGGTCCAGCGGCTTGATGCCGATTTCCAGCAGGTTAAGCGCCAGATTGCTCGTCACGATGTCCATCTCGGCATAGGTGAATTGCCGCTCGCCGTCGATCAGCGCGACGCGGTCGGCAAATTTCCTGAAAACTACTTCGAATTCCTGCGCCAGCGACTGGCCTTGCCAGTAGCCTTTTTCGCGGTAGCGGGCGGCAAATTCAGGGGGGAAAGGGACGAATCCTTGCAGCATGATGATTGCCTTTGGCTTGGGTTTCAGGGGTTCAGGTCGAGCTGGTGAAGCCGCCGTCGATGACGATGATCTCGCCGGTGACGAAGCGGTTCGACTGCACCAGGTTCATCATGGTTTCGGCGACATCGTCAGCGGTCACGCAGCGCTTGAGCGGCGTGGCGCGGGCGCGCTTGCCCATCAGGTCTTCGTATTTGTCGCCCAGCATGCGCTCCATCCAGTCGCCTTCCATCCAGCCCGGTGCGACGGCATTGACGCGAATCTCGGGGCCGAGGTTCCAGGCCAGCGTCTTGGTCATGTTGACAACGGCCGCCTTGCTGGCGGCGTAAGGCAGCGGCTGCGGTCCGGGGCGAATGCCGACGATGCTGGCGGTGTTGACGATCGACGGGTTCGTGCCCTTTTTCAGCAGCGGCACGGCGGCACGCGTCACCTGGAACAGGCCGCGCACGTTGACGGCAAAGGTGCGATCCCATTCGTCCAGGTCGAGGCTTTCAAGATCCCTGACTTTCCACTTGGCGGTGGTGCCGGCGTTGTTGATCAGCACGTCGAGATGGCCGAACTTTTCCTCGACGGTTTTCATCATCTGGCGTACAGCGGCTTCGTCGCTGACGTCGCACTGAATGCACAGCGTGGCGGCGCCAAGCTTCTCAGCCTCTGCCGCCGTGGCTTTGGCCGCATCGGCGCTTGAGCCGTAATTAATGGCGACGTCATAGCCGGCTCTGGCCAGCGCCAGCACGGCGCTCTTGCCAATGCCGGTGGCGCCGCCGGTGACGAGTGCTTTTTTGCGTGGGTTTGTCATGAATTTCCTTCAGGTCAAGGTTAATTTCGGGGTGGTGATCGCCAGGCGAGGATTTACTGCGGCTGCAGCTTCAAATCGACGACGACTTTCTTCCAGAGCGTTCGCTGCTCGGCTACGAAGTCCCCCCAACTGCCTGGGCGTGCCGGTTTTGGGAAACACGCCCAAGTCAGCAAAGCGCGCAACCATTTCCGGCGCCAGTACGATCTTGTTGATGTCGCGATTGACCTGCTCGTCGACGGCGGACGAGGTGCCAACCGGCGCGTAGATCGAAAACCAGCCGATGGACTCGAAGCCCTTGACCGTTTCAGCCGCGGCTGGAACGTTTTCAAAGCCTGGCAGGCGCTCTTTCGACATCACCGCCAATGCGCGGAATTTTCCGGATTTGACGAATGGCATCAAGGCCGGCATGCCGTCGATGGTCACGGCGGCCTCGTTCGCCAGCAAGGCATTGATGGCGGTAGGCGAGCCGCTGTAGGGCACGGTAAACATTGGCGCGCCGGTGGCGAGGCCCAGCATTTCGCCGGTCAGGTGCCGCACCGAATTGGTTTGCGCCGCGGCAAAATTGATCTTGCCTGGCTGGGCTTTGCTGACCTTGGTCAGGTCGGCCAGGGTCAAGATGCTCGACGACTGGTTGACGACGATCATCATCGGGCTGGTGCCGACCGCCGCGACCGGCATGAGATCGGTGTCGACGTTGAACTGCGGGTTCTTGTACAGCTCCGGCGTCAGCGTCAGCACGGCGGCGGGAATTAAGCCGAGGGTGTAGCCGTCCGCCGGCGCGCGCACCAGCGCCGACATGCCGGGAATGCCGCCGGCACCGGGCCGGTTGTCGACCACCACCGGCTGGCCCCAGGCCGCGCCCAGGCGACATGCGCGGCTCGCTCGCCGTCGGCCTGTCGATCATGCCGCACCTGGGCATGCTGCCGCAGGCGCTGCCGCACTTCAAAAAACGCTTTCCGCTGGTGCGCTTGACAATCATCGAAGGGCTGTACCCGGCGATGGAGGCGGGCCTGCTCGACGGCAGCATCGACTTTTACCTTGGCGCCACGCCTCGGGGCGAGCCGGCCGGCGGGCTGGTGGCGCAAACGCTGCTTCACAACACCCGCACCGTGATCGGCCGCAAGAGCCACCCGCTGGCGGGCGCGAAGTCGATCCGCGACCTGGCGCGGGCCGAATGGGCGACGACCACGCTGGACTTCAATGCCGCAACCGACCTGAACGAGTTGTTCGCCCGCTACAAGTTGCCGCCGCCGCTCATCACGCGGCAGTCGCACTCGGCGCTTTCCGTGATGGTGGCGCTGTCAAGCTGCGACCTGCTGGCGATCCTGCCGGCGCAGTGGAACGAGTTTCCGCTGACGCGTGACGTGCTGCGGGTCATCGACATCAAGGAAAAACTGCCCGCGCCCGACATCGTCATGATCCGCAGGCCCGACCTGCCGCTGACGCCGGCGGCAGATCATTTCTGCGACTTGCTCAAGCGTTACCTGCCGGTTTGAGCCGCGCCGCAGGTTGCTGCCCAGCGCCTGAAAAGCGTTTTATATCGTTGAAGTTAAGCGGCGTCCCGAAGGCACGTCCGCTCAGCGACGGATTGGACGCATGCAGCCGCAAAGACATAGTTGACTCGCTGATCGGTGACACGCCAAGATTCCGGGACGCGCTGAATTTGCCCTTTCTTTTTACCGCGCGTCGGCTCCTTATGTTCGATTAGGCTCAGTGCTAATTGACCCCATGCTCCAGTTCGGAGGTGAGCGGATACCTCGCTTCCAAGCGCGAGATACGCACGCGGCATATTACCCACGGCAACCCTTTGGTACTGCGCGAAAAAAAATACATAGCGACTGTTCTTGCTTGTCCAAATATCGAGCGCTTCGGCATACGTGCCCGACTTTTTCTTGGATGTAAGTATCCAGCCACCGGTCTGGCTGCCTTTAACAGAGACGAGAAGCGTTTTTCTGTCGTCCGAGACTGCGAGGTCGTAGCCGGGCTGATTGGCGCCGTATTGGACGAACACGCTGTACCCGGCTTGCGCAAAAACTGCAGCTGCTTATGATTCGGCGGCGACGCTGACTTGGTGCTTGTTCATGGGTTGCCCAACTTGATCACCACGCGGCCACGAACCTTGCCCGCCATCAATTCGGCGGCTTTCTCGGCGGCGCGGTCCAGCGGCACCTCTTCCACCATCGACTCGAGCCTGGCCGGATCGAGGTCCTGCGCCAGGCGGCCCCACGCTTCTTGCCTTCGCGCCAGCGGCGCCATCACGCTGTCAATGCCCGCCAGCGTCACGCCACGCAGGATAAAGGGCATGACGGTCGATGGAAAATCGACGCCCTGCGCCAGCCCGCAGGCCGCCACCACGCCGCCGTAGCGCGTCTGGGCGCAGGCGTTGGCCAGCGTGTGCGAGCCGAGCGCATCGACAACCGCCGCCCAGCGCTCTTTTTGCAGCGGTTTGCCCGGTGCCGAAAGCTCGGCGCGTTCGATGACGCTGGACGCACCCAACTGTTTTAAATAACTTTCCTCGCTCGCCTTGCCGGTCGCGGCGACCACGGTATAGCCCAGCTTCCCAAGCAGCGCCACGGCGACGCTGCCGACGCCGCCGGTGGCGCCCGTCACCAGCACTTCAGCACCGCTAGCGGCGGCGGGCGTCAAGCCGTGCCGCTCCAGCGCCAGCACGCACAGCATGGCGGTGTAGCCCGCCGTGCCGATCGCCATCGCCTGCCGCGTTGTGAACGCTGGAGGCAGCCTGACCAGCCATTCGCCCCGCAGCCGCGTCTGTTCGGACATCAGGCCCCAGCGGGTTTCGCCCAGGCCCCAGCCGTTGTGGATGAACTTGTCGCCGGCCATCCAGTCCGGATGGCTCGATTGCAGCACCGTGCCCGCGCCGTCGATGCCGGCCACCATCGGCCAACTGCGCACCACCGGCCCCTTGTTGGCAATGGCCAGGCCGTCCTTGTAGTTCAACGTCGAATATTCGACCTGGACGAGCACATCGCCGGCGGGCAGTTGCGCCTCGTCGATGTCGGTGATTGCGGCCGAAAAGCCGGCGTCGGATTTGCTGAGCAGCAGGGATTTGATCAAGGTTTGACTCCAGAAATTGCCGCGTCGGGCGGCGCACAGGCGCAATGCCGAAAGCCGCATTCTTGACGACCGACGCGCATCTTGCAACCGGCCGATGCAAGCGCGCAAACCGGGCCGCGTCATTCTTTGCTATTGTATTGATAGCTGGTCGCGCACGTCCCTCTTGCGCAAAAGGCCTTTTTTATGCTGAACTCCAGTGCGGCGAGCAGCGGCAAACTACAATTCCCGCCTTTTTGTTCCCGTTCGTGATCGGCGGACCGCCCAACCCATGCAGCCTTCCCTCACGCCGGAAATCAGGCCCGGCTTCAACATGCGCCTCTGGCGGCGCTTCGCGGCGATCGCGCGTCCTTACTGGCATTCCGAGGAACGCTGGCGCGCGCGCGGCCTGCTCGCGCTGCTGATCTTGCTGCTGCTCGGGCAGACGGCGTTCAATGTGCTGTTCAACCAGGAAACCGGCGAATTCACCTCAGCCCTGGCCGCACGCGACGCCGACCGCTTTTGGGCCTCGATCTGGCGCTACACCGCCATTTTGATCGCCGCCGTGCCGATTTATGCGCTTTACTACTTTATTCGCGACACGCTCGGCCTGCGATGGCGCCGCTGGTTGACCGAGAGCTTCATGACGCGGTATTTTCACGACCGCGCCTACTACCGGCTGAACGCGTCGGCCGGCATCGACAACCCCGACCAGCGCATTTCCGAAGACATCGACGCGTTTACCGGCCAATCGCTTTACCTGTCGATGATTCTGCTCGGATCGGTGATCGAGCTGGCGGCGTTTTCAAGCGTGCTGTGGACGATCTCGCGCGGGCTGGTCTATTTCCTGATCGGCTACGCGGTTTTCAGCACCGTCTTTACCGGCGCAGTCTTCGGCCGGCCGCTGATCGCGCTGAACTTTCGCCAGCTGCGGCGCGAGGCGAATTTCCGTTTCGGCCTGATGCGGGTGCGCGAGCATGCCGAGCCGATCGCCTTTCACGACGGCGAGGCGCGCGAGATGTCGACGCTGCGGCGCATCTTCGCCGCGCTGTACGGCAACTACCAGCACATCCTGCGCTGGAAATTCAAGCTCAACCTGTTCCAGTATGCGCACCGCTTCCTGACCATCGTGCTGCCGACGGTCATCATCGCCGGCGACGTGCTGTCGGGCGAGCTCGAGGTGGGCCGGGCGATCCAGGCGGCCGGCGCCTTCGCCGCAATCCTGAGCGCGCTCACGGTCATCGTCGAGCATTTTGAAAAAATCAGCCGTTTCTCAGCCGGCATCGAACGGCTGCACACCTTCTCGCAGGCGCTTGGAGACCCGGCGGGCGACCCGGCGAACGCACACGACGCGGAGGAACGAATACACACGGCGCACGGCTTCGAGCTTTCACTCGAACACGTCACCGTCTTCACGCCCGGCCGCGAGCACCTGCTGGTGCGCGACCTGACGCTTGCCATCAGGCCGGGCGAAGGGCTGGTCATCACCGGCAGCAGCGGCACCGGCAAAAGCTCGCTGCTGCGCGCCGTCGCAGGCCTGTGGACGACCGGCGCCGGCGTGGTGACGCGGCCGACGGGCTCGGACATGCTGTTCCTGCCGCAGCAGCCTTACCTGCCACTGGGCGACCTGCGCTGCCAGTTGACCTATCCGCACACCGATCGCGACATTTCAAGCGAGGAGCTGCTGCGGTGGCTGGAGCGGGTCGGCCTGCCGACGCTGGCCGAGCGCTTCGGCGGCCTGGACGCCGAACTCGACTGGGACCGGGTGCTGTCGGTCGGCGAGCAGCAGCGCCTGGCCTTCGCCCGCGCGCTGATCGCCAAACCGCGCTACCTGCTGCTCGACGAGGCCACCAGCGCGCTCGACGCCGGCAACGAGCAGCGGCTTTACGGCCAGCTCGCCGGGCTGGCGATCACGCCGATCAGCGTCAGCCACCATCCGGCGGTTTTGAAGCACCACCGCCGGGTGCTCGAGTTGCCTGGTGACGGCGCCTGGACGCTGCACGACGCGAGTAGCTACCGCTGGGTTCAGTGACGCGGCAGGTACCCTCGATCCGCCATGGCCGATATCCACGATCTGCAGCGCTTCGTCCAGGCGCAAGACCCGGTGTACCACCAGGTTTGCGACGAACTGGCCGCGGGCGACAAGACCAGCCACTGGATGTGGTTCATCTTTGCGCAGCACAAGGCACTGGGCCGAAGCGCCACCGCCCGATATTTCGGCATCGCGTCCCGCGCCGAGGCCGAGGCCTACTGGCGGCACCCGGTGCTGGGCATCAGGCTCAAGGCTTGCACCGCGCTTGTCCTGGCCATTGAAGGCAAAACCGCCTCGCAGATTTTTCATTCGCCGGACGATTTGAAGTTCCGCTCGTCAATGACGCTGTTTGCACAGGTTGCGCCGGAAGAGACGGTGTTTGCCCAGGCGATCGACAAGTATTTTGGCGGAACGGGTGATGCGAAAACGCTTGAGCTGCTGGCGTAAACCCGGCTTCAATCAAGTTCGCGCCGAACACGGGGTTTTATTTCACCAGCGCCAGCAACTGCCTGAACGCCGGATGCTCGCAGGTGCGCGCCCATTCGAACGCCACCATCTCGGTCGTCACCAGTTCGGCGCCGTTGCCCGCCAGCCGGTCAAAGGCCGCATCGCGGTTGCGCTCGCTGCGGGAACCGCAGGCGTCGGTCACGACCCACACGTCGAACTCCTCCTCCAGCAGCCCCAGCGCGGTCTGCATCAGGCAGACATGCGCTTCGCAGCCGGCGACAACGATCGTGCAGCGGCCTTCTTCCGGCTCGGCTTCGGGCGTCTTTTGCAGGTGCTTGGGCAGGCTGCGCGCATTGCCTCCCGCCAGCGGCCTGCGCACCGGCGGGCGCAGCCTTTCGACCAGGCCGTCGGCGGCGGCGTTGAAGTGCATCTTCGCCAGGGTCTTGCCGCCCGCCGAATCGATGGCCGCCTGCACTTCAGGAACGTTCTGGCCCAGTTTTTCCGGGTTTTCCGCCGTTCCCCAGACCGGCACCTCCATGATCCGGGCCATGCGCGCCAGCCGCACCGCATTGGCCAGAACCAGCGCGCTTTCAAAAATCGAGGGCATCAAAAGCAGCTGGTAATCGACCAGCACAAGCTGGCAGTCATCGGCGTCGAGCAGCATGGTGTTTCCTTCGGTGTCGTTGGTGGTTTCCGAGTGTAGTGACGGGCTTCGTCCACCGGCCGGTGGCGCCGGGTCCGCCGTGTGTAAGGCCACGTGGGCCGGCGCGCAAGCCGCTGTCCGCGCCGCTGACGAAACCAGTCCTCCTAGAATGCAAAAAAACACCGGAGACCTTGCCATGAACGCACCCGCACCCACCGCCACACTGATGTCCGGCGCCGACTACCGCGAGTCGCTGCGCCGCTACAAGCCTCGGGTTTTTTTGGACGGCCGGCTGGTTGAAAGCATCGCCGACGAACGCGGGTTCGGCCCCGGCATCAACGCCATCGCGCTGACCTACGACTATGCGCTCAAGGAAAAATACGCGCCGATCATGACAGCGGTTCAGCTTACCAGCGGCAAGCGGGTGAATCGCCTGAGCCACATCAACACCAGCGGCGGCGACCTGCTCAACAAGCTCGAAGCGGTGCGGCTGGTGTGCCAGGAAACCGGCTGCGCCCAGCGCTACCTGACGCACGACGCGCTGAACGCCATCGGCCAGGTGTCCGCACGCATCGACGACGCACGCGGTACGACTGAAAACACCGCCCGCTTCCTGAACTACCTGCACCGGCTGCAGGACCAGGACTTGACGCTCGGCATCGCGATGACCGATGCGAAAGGCGACCGCAGCAAGCGGCCGCACGAGCAGTCCAATGTCGATAGCTACCTGCACATCGTCCGGCGCAATGCGAAAGGCATCGTCATCAGCGGGACCAAGGCCATCGTCACCGGCGCGCCCTATGTTCATGAACTGCTGGTCATGCCGTGCCGCAACATGGGCCATGAAGACGCCGACTTTGCCGTCTGCTGCGCCGTGCCAGTCGATGCGCCCGGCGTCACCATGATCGCCCGCCCGGCTGGCCGTCCGGGTGAAAAGCTCGAGCATGGCGAAGCGCTGTTCAGCCGCAAATACGGCCAGAGCACCGCGGTGGTGATGTTCGAGCAGGTGTTCGTGCCGTGGGACAGCGTGTTTTACGCCGGCGAATGGGAGCATTCCGGCCACCTGACCTACAGCTACGCGACGCACCACCGCCACACCTGCATCGGCGCGCGCGCCGGCTTCGGCGATCTGCTGATCGGCGCGGGCGCGCTGATGTGCGAGGCCAATGGTTTCGATCCTGGCAAGGAAACGCATTTGCGCGAACAGATGGTCGAACTCATCACGATTACCGAAAGTTTCTATGCCTGCGGCGTGGCGGCGAGCGTTTACGGCAAGCTAGATGCGCACAGCAAGACCTTCATGCCCGACCCGGTGTTTTCCAACATCGGCAAGCTGCTGCTGGCGACCAAAATCTATGACATGCACCGGATTGCGCACTATGTGAGCGGCGGCCTGATCGTCACCCTGCCCGGCCCGGACGAAGACCACAACCCGGAAACCGGCGCCAAGCTGTCGGAGGTGCTGCGCGCCAATCCCGACGTGCCTTACGAGCAGCGCATCGAAACGGCTCGCTTCATCGAAGACCTAAGCGCCGGCTACCAGGGCGGCTGGTACAGCGTCATCAGCCTGCACGGCGGCGGCTCGCCGGCGGCGATGAAGCAGGAAATCTGGCGCAACTATCCGATTGGATCGAAGGTTGAACTGGTCGAGCGCATCCTGGAACGCGGCATCGCAGCCGACGGCTCGCCCGCCGCCGCGCCGCACGACCCCAAGCGCGCCATCACCAAAAACCGCCAGCCCGGCAAATGCTGCGACACCGGTTGCACCGTGCCCGGCCAGCCGGTAATGATCGATTTGCCTGATGTGGAAGCGACTTTGCCTTCACGGCGTGCGAATTAAACATCGATAAAAACATCTGCTTCGCAATACCAGCGGGCGCAAGCAGCTATTAAATCGATAGCAAACCCTACTTCATCGCTTCCGCAGGGCGGCGCGCCCTGACGTAATCATCGGTGGGCATATAGGCCTTGCCGTCGGCATAGCGCCACTGCACCATCGTTCCCTTGTTCCCGCGCAGGTCTAGCCTGCCGACGTAGGCGCCCATGGTCGATTGATGGTCGATCGCGCGGAATTCCGCCGGGCCGAAAGGGGTAGAAAACATCAGCCCGCGCAGCGCCGTCACCAGTTTTTCGTTGTCGGTGGAATTGGCTTTCTTGATGGCGGCGAAGATCGCTTGCATCGTCGAGTAGCCGACCACCGAGCCGACTTTCGGATATTCCTTGAAACGTCGGTAGTAGTTGGCGGCAAAGCTGGCATGGTCGCGCGAGTCGATCTGGTCCCAGGGGTAGCCGGTGACGATCCAGCCCGGCGGCGTTTCGTCTTTCAGCACATCGAGGTATTCGGGCTCGCCCGACAACAGCGACACCACCGGCGTCTTGGGGAAAATTCCGCGTTGATTGCCCTCGCGCACCAGCTTGGCCAGGTCGGCGCCGAAGGTGACGTTGAAAATCGCGTCGGGCCGGCTTTGCATCGTCGCCTGCAGCGTCGTTCCGGCTTCGAGCTTGCCCTGCGCCGGCCACTGTTCGCCGACGAATTCGACGTCGGGCCGCTTGGCCTTGAGCAGTTCCTTGAACACGGCGACCGCGCTCTGCCCGTATTCGTAGTTCGGCGCGATCGTCGCCCAGCGTTTGGCGGGCAGTTTTGCCGCTTCCTCGACCAGCATCGCCGACTGCATATAGGTGCTGGGCCGCAGCCGGAAGGTGTAGCGGTTGCCCTTGTCCCAGACGATGGCGTCGGTCAGCGGTTCGCTGGCGATGAAAACCCGCTTGTTCTTTTGCGCGTGGTCGGCAAGCGCCAGCCCGACGTTGGACAAAAAGCCGCCGGCGAGCACATCGACTTTTTCGCGCGACGTCAACTCGACCGCATGGCGCAGCGCTTCCTCGGGCTTGCCGGCGTCGTCGCGGGCGATCACTTCGACCTTGCGGCCAAGCAGGCCGCCGGCCAGGTTGATTTCCTCGACCGCCAGTTCCCAGCCCTGGCGGTAAGGCAGGGTGAACTGCGGAATCGTCGAATAGCTGTTGATTTCGCCGATCCTGATCGGGTTGCCGGACGCCGCCTGAGCGGCCATTGCGGACGCCAGCAGCACGCCGCCCAGAAAAATGGAATACCTCGGGTTCATAATTTCTCCTCCAAAAGTTGGCAATCCGACTGGCCGATAGCAGATCTCGATGCATGCCGGCCCATATAACGCGCCAGGCCGAAAGGTGGAGACTGTAGCGCTTTGTTGTTGTCTCCGCATCACCAGCCGATCGCAGACCTGACCCTGCGGCTGAATATGCATATTCGCATAAAGGAAGTACAAAACTGTAGTTTGGATTTATAAGCCACGCCGCTACATTCCCACCCTCATGCATGAATTCGCCTTTATTTTCGCCGGCTTCGCCGTAGGTTTGGTCGTTGGCCTGACAGGCGTTGGCGGCGGCTCGCTGATGACGCCGCTGCTGATCTTCGTGTTCGGCGTCAAGCCGCATCTGGCGATCGGCACCGACCTGCTGTTTGCCGCCTTCACCAAGATGGGCGGCACGGTGAGTCTGGCGCGCGCACGGGTGATCGACTGGAACATCGTCGGGCGGACGGCTTTGGGCAGCATCCCGGCAGCATTGGTCACGCTCTATGTGTTGCAGCGCCTCGGACCCGCCAACCCGGCCACCCAGACCGTCATGACGACCACTTTGGGCCTGGCGTTGATGCTGACCGCGACCGCAACGCTGTACAAAGTCGTTCGCGGCAAATCTGTGCCGCTGCGAATTGCGCCTGAAGCAATCGCGCAGGCCACGCAACCGCGCCATTGGGCCTTGCCGGTGCTGTTCGGCGCGGTGATCGGGGTGCTGGTCACGCTGACGTCGGTGGGCGCCGGCGCCATCGGCGTCATCGTGCTTATGCTGCTTTACCCTGCCCTGCCGCTGCCGCGCATCATCGCCGCCGACATTGCGCATGCGGTGCCGCTGACCCTGGTGGCGGGGCTGGGCCACGCGTCGATCGGTTCGGTGGACTGGCCGCTGCTGGCCTGGCTGCTGGCCGGCTCCCTGCCCGGCATCTGGCTGGGATCGCAGTTGATGCGTAAAACGCCCGACCGCGTCATTCGTTCGCTGCTGTCGTTGCTGCTCGCTTACGCCGGCGTGAAACTGATTTCGATCTGATACGCAACTTCTGCTTCTTCATCATCCGATTTTCGACATCCATGTACCAATACACCGAATTTGATCGCCAGTTCGTCAAAGCCCGCGCGGCGCAGTTCCGTGACCAGCTCACGCGCTGGCAGGCCGGCCACTTGCCGGAAGACGAATTCCGCCCGCTGCGCCTGCAAAACGGCTGGTATGTGCAGCGCTATGCGCCGATGCTCCGGGTGGCGGTCCCCTATGGCGAACTCTCCAGCGCGCAGTTGCGGGTGCTGGCCCGGATCGCCCGCGACTACGACCAGCCCAATCAAGCGCTGATCGACGGCGCGCAAGCGACGCAGGACAAGCTGGGAGCGATTGCGCTGAAAAACGGCCAGTCCGTGCACAGCAAGCTGACGAAGGGCTATGCTCACTTCACCACCCGCCAGAACGTTCAGTACAACTGGATTTCGCTGGACAAATCAGCCGACGTGATGGACCTGCTGGCAAGCGTCGACATGCACGGCATCCAGACCAGCGGCAACTGCATCCGCAACATCACCAGCGACGAACGCGCCGGCATTGCGGTCGATGAAATCGCCGACCCGCGGCCGTTCGGCGAAATCATGCGCCAGTGGAGCACGCTGCACCCCGAGTTCGCCTTTTTGCCGCGCAAGTTCAAGATCGCCATCAGCGGCGCCCGAGAAGACCGCGCCGCCATCGGCTGGCACGACGTCGGTCTGCAACTGCTGAGGAATGAGTCCGGCGGACTCGGCTTCAAGGTGCTGGTCGGCGGCGGCATGGGCCGCACGCCGGTCATCGGAACGGTGATCCGCGAGTTTTTGCCGTGGCACCAGATCATGAACTACCTCGAAGCCGTCGTTCGCGTCTACAACCGCTATGGCCGGCGCGACAACATCTACAAGGCGCGCATCAAGATTTTGGTCAAGGCCGAAGGCCAGAAGTACATCGACGACGTCGAAACCGAGTACCGGCAGATCATGGAGCACGACGGCGGCCCGCATACGATCACGCAGGCCGAATACGAACGCGTGGCGGCGTGCTTCGTTCCGCCAGCGCTGGGCAGCGCCGCCAATGAGGTCGAAACCCTGCCGCTCGCCGCCGAGGACGCCGTTGAATACAGCCGCTGGCTCAGGCAAAACGTCGCACCGCACCAGAACCCGGACTTGCGCGCGGTGACGCTGTCGTTCAAGCGCCTGGGCCAGGCGCCGGGCGACGCGACCGCGGACCAGCTCGACATTTCCGCCGACATGGCCGACCGCTTCAGCGCTGGAGAAGTGCGTGTCACGCACGAGCAGAACCTGCTGCTGCCGTGGGTGCGCGCCGATCAGTTGCCGGCACTGTGGCGCGCCGCGCGCCAGGCCGGCTTCGCCAAGGCCAACATCCACCTGCTGACCGACATGATCGCCTGCCCCGGCGGCGACTTCTGCGCGCTCGCCAATGCACGGTCGATCCCCATCGCCGAAGCCATCACCGAGCGCTACCAGGATCTCGACGAGCTGTTCGACATCGGCGAGATCGACCTGCACATCAGCGGCTGCATCAACTCCTGCGGCCATCACCACAGCGGCCACATCGGCATCCTGGGAGTTGATAAAGACGGCAAGGAGTGGTACCAGGTGTCGCTGGGCGGCTCGGACGGCTCGCTGCTCTCAGGTCCGGCGGTGGCGGGCAAGGCCGTCGGCCCGTCGTTCTCGGCGGCCGAAGTGCCTGAAGTGATCGAAGCCGTGCTGCAGACCTACCGCCAGCAGCGCGAAGGCCGCGAAACCTTTATCTCGACCTTGCGCCGCGTCGGCGCCGAGCCGTTCAAGGCCGCTGCGAACGGCGCGCGCTTCAGCGCCAGCCGCACGCATGGCGCCGAACTTGCCAGCGCCTGAAGCCGTTTTACCCTATCTGCGGAATTACTATGAACTTAATAGCTGCCAGCGCACAGCCAGCAAGCGCTAAAGGCCAAAACGTCATTGAACTGGCGAATGACGCCGATCCCATGCTGCTGGACCTTGAAGGCGTCGATCGCATCGACCTGGACTTTCCGAAATTCAGCGACGGCCGCGCTTTCAGCCAGGCGTTCTTGCTGCGCCGCAGGCTCGACTTCAAGGGCGAAATCCGCGCGCTAGGGGACGTGCTGGTCGATCAGCTGGCGCAGATGGAACGCAGCGGCTTCGACGTTGCGGTGCTGCGCGCCGACCAGGACATGAATGTGGCCAGGCGCGTGCTGGCCGCCTACCCCGGCTACGGCGTCGGCAAATACCAGGGCGACGCGGTCGATATTCGCCCGCACTTCGTCACTGCGGCCGCGGCGGCCGCCGCTTGAGAGGAAAAGCATGACCGCCATTTCCCTTTACGCCAAGCCGTCGCCCGATTTCGCCCGGAAGCTTGCGCGCAGCCTGGCGCTGATCAAATCAGCCGCCGCCACCTACTCGCCGCTGGCCCAGGCGTCGAGCCTGGGCGCCGAGGACGTGGTGGTGACGCATCTGCTGCGCGAAGCCGGCATCGACGCGAGTATTTTCGTCCTTGATACCCGCATGCTGCACGCCGAAACGCTGGCGCTGATCGGCCGCATCGAAGCGCGCTACCGGCGCAAGATCGATATCTACCAGCCCGCGCCTGATGTGGCTGCCGCCTTTGTGCAGGCCAACGGCGACGACGCCATGTACAAAAGCCTGGACCTGCGCAAGCAATGCTGCCACTTTCGAAAGATGGAGCCCTTGGCCCGCGCACTGGCCGGCAAGAAAGGCTGGTTCACCGGCCTGCGCCGCGAACAGTCGGCTGCCAGAGCCGAAGTGCATGACATCGAGCAGCTAGAGCGCGCCAAGATCAACCCGCTGGCCGACTGGACGCAAGGCGATGTCTGGCACTGCATCGCCGTCAACGACATTCCCTACAACCCGCTGCACGACCAGTTTTTCCCCAGCATCGGCTGCGCGCCCTGCTCCCGCGCCGTCACGCTGGGCGAAGACTTTCGTTCGGGCCGCTGGTGGTGGGAAAACGAAAGCGCCAAGGAATGCGGCCTGCATGTGGCCGCCGACGGCACGCACGAAGCGCAGGAACCCGCGGCCTTCGAGCCGCTCTCCAGCATCATCCCCGTTCGAGAAATTCGAGAAACATCCGCATGAACGCTAGAACCGAAACCCGGTTGCTCGCCAAGCTGAGCAATTCACACCTCGACGCGCTGGAAGAAGAAACAATTTTCATTCTGCGCGAAGTCGCCGCCGCTTTCGAGCGCCCCGCCCTGCTGTTTTCGGGCGGCAAGGACTCGCTGGTGATGCTCAAGTGCGCTGAAAAAGCATTCGGTGTCGGCCGCATCCCGTATCCGCTGTTGATGATCGACACCGGCCACAATTTTCACGAAGTTACCGATTTCCGCGACTCGCGTGCGAAAGAACTTGACGCCGAGCTGATCGTCCGCAATGTCGAAGACTCGATGAAGCGCGGCACGGTGCGGCTGGCGCATCCGGGGGAATCGCGCAACGTCCACCAGTCGATCACGCTGCTCGAAGCGATCGACGAATTTCGCTTCGACGCGCTGATCGGCGGTGCGCGGCGCGACGAGGAAAAAGCGCGTGCCAAGGAGCGCGTCTTTTCGCATCGCGACAGCTTCGGCCAGTGGCAGCCCAAGGCCCAACGGCCCGAACTGTGGACGCTGTTCAACACCCGGTTGCAGCCCGGCGAACACTTTCGCGTGTTTCCGATCTCCAACTGGACCGAGCTCGACGTCTGGCAATACATCGAACGCGAGCGGATCGCGCTGCCGTCGCTTTACTACGCGCATCAGCGCAAGGTGGTCGAACGCAAGGGCCTGCTGGTGCCGGTGACCGAACTGACACCCGCGCGCGACGATGAACAGATCCTTGAAAAAACCGTGCGGTTTCGTACCGTCGGCGACATCACCTGCACCTGCCCGGTGGATAGCCAGGCCGCCACCACCGCTGAAATCGTGATCGAAACGCTGGCCGCCGATGTCAGCGAACGCGGCGCGACGCGCATGGACGACAAAACCTCGGACGCCTCGATGGAAAAGCGCAAGAAAGACGGGTATTTCTGATGATTACTATTGATTTGATAGCTGACTACGCACAGCCAGTAAGCGCTAAAGGCCAAAATGACCTGAAATCCGGGCTGAAATTCATCACCTGCGGCTCGGTCGACGACGGCAAGAGCACGCTGATCGGCCGGCTGCTGGTTGACAGCAAGGCGGTGCTGCAAGACCACCTGGCGGGCGTGCAGCGCGCCGGCGAGACCGACCTGGCGCTGCTGACCGATGGCCTGTCGGCCGAGCGCGAACAAGGCATCACCATCGACGTCGCCTACCGCTATTTCGCCACCGAGCGGCGCAAATTCATCATCGGCGACGCGCCCGGCCACGAGCAGTACACCCGCAACATGGTCACCGCCGCATCGAGCGCGGACGCCGCCGTGGTGCTGGTCGATGCCACCAAGCTCGACTGGAAAAACCCGGCGATGGAGCTGCTGCGGCAAACCTGCCGCCATTCGTTGCTGGTCAATCTGCTGCGCGTTCCGTCAATCGTGTTCGCGGTGAACAAGCTCGACGCGGTTGATGACGCCGCGCTCGCCTTCAAGACCATCAGCGGCGCGCTGGCAGCTTTCGCCCAGGCCGCGAAAATCCCGGTCCGCGCCACGGTGCCGGTCTCGGCGCTCAAGGGCTTCAACGTCGTCGACGGCAAGCCGGGCTGGTGCGGCTACGCAGGCCCGTCGCTCCTGGCACTGCTGGAAACGCTGCCGGGCACACCGGCCGAAACCACCGAAGCGTTCGCCTTTCCGGTGCAATGGGTGGAACAATTTTCCGCCTCGTCCGACACGCGCCAGGGGCGGCGCGTTTTCTGGGGCCGCGTCGCCACCGGCGGCGTCCAGCCGGGCCAGGCCGTGACTGTCCTGCCGAGCGGGCAGACCGCCGTCGTCGCGCAAGTCCTGGACGCGACGCGCGTTCCGCGCGCCATCCTGGCCGGCCACAGCGCCGGCATCGTGCTCGACCGCGAGGTTGATGTCTCGCGCGGCGACTGGCTGCTGGCACCCGGCGCGTACACGCCCTCGCGCGAGCTGGCCGTGACCATCGCCTGGATGGACGCCGAGCCGCTGGTCGCCGGCCGCGTTTACTGGGCGCTGCAGGGCCACCGGTGGGTCAAGGCCAAGGTCAAGCGCATCGTTCACAAGCTCGACGTCAACACCCTGGCCGAGGAAGACGCAAGCGAGCTGCCGCCCAACGCCATCGGTCATATTCAGCTCAGCCTGCAGGAGCCGCTGGTGACGCTGCCCTTTCTGAGGTCGCGGATTCTGGGCTCGCTGGTGCTGGTTGACACGGCAACGCATCGCACCTCGGGCGCCGCGCTGGTGCTATAGCGCCGTGCCAACGAACCTTCTGCGACCCTGTTAATCGAAAGCTCTTAAAATTGAGGGTTTTCACCGACCCGCCAAGAACACCATGACCCATGTCGTCTCCGATTCCTGTATTCGCTGCAAATACACCGACTGCGTCGATGTCTGTCCGGTGGACTGCTTTCGCGAAGGGCCGAACATGCTGGTGATCGACCCGGACGAATGCATCGATTGCGCCGTCTGCATTCCGGAGTGCCCGGTCAACGCGATCTACGCCGAGGAAGACCTGCCGGCCGACCAGCTGCATTTCATCAAGCTCAATGTCGAATTGAGCCAGGCGGCGGGCTGGAAGAGCATCACCAAGCGCAAGGCCGCTCCGCCGGACGCTGACGACTGGAAAGACCGGACCGGCAAGCTCTCGGAACTGGTGCGCTAAGCGCTTGCCGCCCCCGCTTGCCGCCCCTTGAGCCATTTATAAAACAGACAAAAACCATGGAACCACAACTGAATCAAGAAGTGATCAACACCGCCGCGCGGCACGACGGCCCCATCGACACCGATGCCGTGATTGTCGGCGCCGGGCCGGTCGGCCTGTTTCAGGTGTTCGAGCTCGGCCTGCTGGAGATCAAGGCGCATGTCATCGACTCGCTCGCGTATCCGGGCGGCCAGTGCATCGAGCTCTATCCCGACAAGCCGATCTACGACATTCCGGCGGTTCCGGTCTACACCGGCAAGGAGCTGACCGACAACCTGCTCAAGCAGATCGAGCCTTTCGGCGCAACCTTTCACTACGGGCAGGAGGTCAGCACTGTCGAACGGCGGGAGGACGGGCGCTTTTATGTCGAGACCAGCAAAGGAACGCGATTTTTGACGAAAACGATCTTCATCGCCGCCGGCGTCGGAGCCTTCCAGCCCAAACTACTGCGCGTCGAGGGTATTGACAAGTTCGACGACAGCCAGCTTTTCTACCGGGTTAAAAATCCGGCCGACTTTGCCGGAAAAAACCTGGTGATTGTCGGCGGCGGCGATTCCGCACTCGACTGGGCGCTGAATTTCGTCGCCGACGGGCCGAACAAGGCCGAAAGCGTGATTTTGATTCACCGCCGCGACGGCTTCAAGGCGGCGCCGGCGAATGTCGCCAAAATGAAGGACCTGTGCGAGGCGCACGAGATGCAGTTCACGGTGGGCCAGATCACCGGCTATGACGAAAAGGACGGCAGGCTGACCGGCGCAAAAGTGACCGGCGCCGACGGGGTGACGCGCGTGATGCCGCTCGACGTGCTGCTGGTTTTCTTCGGCCTCAGCCCCAAGCTCGGGCCGATAGCGCATTGGGGCCTGGACATCGAGCGCAAGCAGCTCAAGGTCGATACCGAAAAGTTCTCGACCAATGTTCCGGGCATTTTCGCGGTCGGCGACATCAACACCTATCCTGGAAAGAAAAAGCTGATTTTGAGCGGCTTTCACGAGTGCGCGCTGGCGGCGTTCGGCGCGGCGCCGCTGATTTTTCCCAACAAGAAAATCCACCTGCAGTACACGACGACCAGCCCCAAGCTGCACAAGGTGCTGGGGGTTGAAAGCCCGGTGTTCGACTGATGTCGAGCTGTTCCTGGAGCCCGCCACCGGCGGGCTTTTTTTCGTCCGTACCGCCGGCGCGGGCGCTATCGCAGGGGCTTGAGAAGCATTGGAAGCGGCGCATGGCCATGGTTGAGCGGGCCGCCGCCGGCGCCGGTCCGCACCCTGGCGCCCGCTTCCAGCGCTCCCCGGACATAAACGCGCGCCGCCTGTACCGCCTCGAAAAGGCCCGCGCCCAGGGCCAGATGAGCGGCGATTGCAGACGACAGCGTGCAGCCCGTGCCGTGGGTGTTGGCGGTTTCGATTCGCGGCGCCCGCATCCAGTGAACATCGCCGTCCGCCGCAATCAACAGATCGCTGACGGTGCCACCAGCCAGGTGACCGCCCTTGAGCAGCACCGCGCGGGCGCCCATGTCCCGAAGTTCCCGCGCCGCCTGTTCCATCGCCGCTTCGCAGTCGATCACGCGCCCGACCAGCAATGACGCTTCATCGAGATTCGGCGTAACGACGGCCGAGCGGTGGAAAAGCTCGCGCACCACCACCGCGATGGCCGGCGTGTCGATCAGCGCCGCGCCGCTGGTGGCGACCATCACCGGATCAAGCACCACATTGCCCAGGCCATGGCGGTCGATCGCGCTGGCGACCGTCAGAACGATGTCGGGCGAATGCAGCATGCCGATCTTCACCGCGTCGGCGCCGATGTCCTCGATGACCGCGTCGATCTGGTCGCGCAGCATGTCCGGCGGAACGCCGTGGATCGCCCGCACGCCCACGGTGTTCTGGGCGGTCAGCGCGGTCAACGCCGTCATGCCGTAGCAGCCCAGCGCGGCGGAGGTTTTCAGGTCTGCCTGAATGCCTGCGCCACCGCCGCTGTCGGAGCCCGCGATCGTAATCACGCGGGGATAGTCGAATTCAAAGGCTGGATGCGGCATGGCTTAGGGTTTGCGGCTTGCAATGAGCCGCGGTACAAGGGTAAACACGGACAGAAATTCGGGTGCCGGAGCTTTCATTCATACTGACGCCCAGATATATCACTTAAGCCGGAAGCCTTTTATGACGAAAACCTCGATCGAAAAAAACAGGATCAAATTTCTTTTGCTCGAAGGCATTCACCCTTCGGCGGTCGATGTACTTCAAGCGGCTGGCTACACCCAGATCGAAAGCCTGCCGGCGCATTGCCCGACAACGAACTTAAGCGAAAAATCGCGGACGCCCATTTTGTCGGCATCCGTTCGCGTACGCAACTGACCGCCGACGTGTTCGCCGAAGCGACGAAACTGGTGGCGGTCGGCTGCTTTTGCATCGGCACCAACCAGGTCGATTTACAGGCGGCGCGCGAACGCGGCATCGCGGTCTTCAACGCGCCCTTTTCCAACACCCGGTCGGTGGCCGAGCTGGTGCTGGCCGAGGCGATCTTGCTGCTGCGCGGCATTCCGGAAAAAAGTGCGGTGGCGCACCGTGGCGGATGGCTGAAGTCGGCCGAAAACTCGTTCGAAATTCGCGGCAAGACGCTGGGAATCGTCGGCTACGGCTCGATCGGGACGCAATTGTCGGTGCTGGCGGAAGCGCTCGGCATGCGGGTCATGTTCTACGATGTGGTTACCAAGCTGCCGCTGGGCAATGCGCAGCAGATCGCAGGGCTGCACGAGTTGTTGTCGCAATCGGATGTAGTCACCCTGCACGTGCCTGAAACGCAAGCGACGCAGTGGCTGATCGGCGCCGCTGAAATCGCCGCGATGAAACCGGGCAGCGTGCTGATCAACGCATCGCGCGGAACCGTGGTCGAAATTGAGCCGCTGGCCGAAGCGTTGCGTGCCAAAAAGCTGCTCGGCGCGGCGATCGACGTGTTTCCCGTCGAGCCGCGCAGCAACAAGGATGTCTTCGAGTCGCCCTTGCGCGGCCTGGACCAGGTGATTTTGACGCCGCACGTCGGCGGCTCGACGATGGAGGCGCAGGCGAACATTGGCGTCGAGGTGGCCGACAAGCTGGTGAAGTACAGCGACAACGGCACCTCGACCTCGTCGGTGAATTTTCCCGAAGTGGCGTTGCCGTCGCATCCGGGCAAGCACCGGCTGCTGCATATTCACCGCAATGTGCCGGGCGTTCTGCCGGAGATCAACCGGGTGTTTTCCGACAATCGGATCAACATCGCGTCGCAGTTCCTGCAGACCAATGAGGCGATCGGCTACGTTGTCATCGACATCGACGCGGCGCACTCCGACATGGCACTTGCCAAGCTGGCGCAGGTTTCAGGAACGATTCGGAGCCGGGTTCTGTTTTAAGTGAAGGCGCGGACTAAAACAGCCCGCGGTTCGTTGCAAGGCTCACCGCCTGTGCGCGCGTGCGAACGTTGAGCTTTCGGTAGATGTTCTTGATATGGGTGTTGACGGTCTGCGCGCTAATGACCAGTCGTGAGCCGATCTCGGTACTGGTGCAGCCGAGGGCGACAAGCTTTAACACTTCTTTTTCGCGATCGGAAAGCTTGTCCTTGCCGCGCGCCGGCTGATCGACATTGCCGTTCGCCTGACGATGCTCAAACCGGCTCAACAGGCGTCTGGCCAGGTTCGGCGTGATCGACGCGCCGCCATTGACAACCTGGAGAACCGCTTGCGGAAAGTTGCCGAACCATGAATTTTTAACCAGATAGCCGGTCGCGCCCAACTCGAACGCATGCAGCGCGTGATACTCGTCTTCCATTGCCGAAATGACAACGGCTTCGGCGACAGGCCGAACGGTTTTCATGTATTCGATCAATTCAAAGCCGGTGCCGTCTCCCAGGTTCAGATCGACCAGCATGACGTCGAATTCATTCTGGCTGATCAGGCGCCGCCCTTCGCGCACGCTGGCCGCCTGGCCGAGAAGGTTGATCCGCAGATCGGCGAGCAGTTCGTGCGCGATGACACGGCTCATGTTCGGATCGTCGTCGATCAACAGGACCCGTACCGGCTGGTCGGGTTGGCCGGTGAGGAAGCCGGGCCATAGGGAAGGCGCTGCGCCGTGCGGAGCCAGATGATGATTCGCCGCCGAACCGCCGACCTTGGTCAAAAAACTGGAGGCCGCATCGGCGTCGTCATGAATTGCCATAAATTCCTCTGCTATTTATTCTTCGGCCAGGCTCAAATCACTAGTTACCTTTATGACAGCTTTTCTCTGCCTCCGGTGAAATTTTCCCGGAACTAGTTACGTGTTTTAAGCTATATGTTACATTTGTCTTACAAAAACTGAACACACGAATAAAAATCATTAACCATTTTTGGCTATCCTAACAATTAATTAACTTATTTACTATTATTTACGTATTCCTTTTTCTGATAATTGTGTAAATACCACGAAGTGAATTTGGCTAAGGCGAGATAGATTTGAAGTCAAAATATTGACTGTGTAACCCAGGAATTGTAACTAATTGCATAAATACCCGATAGTTTTTACGTGTCGTCCCGTTGGACACGGCTTCGACGTCAAGCGTCCCTGAACGCCGCTTTCAGCTCGTTGCCGACGTCGGGCCGCTCGGCGAATGGATTTGGCGGATTTGCCTGCTGCAGGATCGCCTCCATCCGGCTTTGCACGTTGCCGAGCGCTTTAGGGTGGCTGTAGATGTAGAACTGGTCGCTTCTCACCGCTTCAAAGACTTGTTGCGCCACCTGAGCAGCCGTCACACGTCCCGACCCCACCGCCTTGTCGATCATTGCGCGGCCGATAAGCTGGCTGCGTGTCGGCTTTTCGGGCTCCGGATTGTCGGGCCGGTTTCGATGGCTCTGGCTGATGCCGGTCGGCACGAAGTATGGGCATAGCACGCTGGCGCCGATCTGGTCACTAACCAGTCGCAAGTCCTGGTAGAGGGTCTCACTAAGCGACACCACCGCATGCTTGCTGACGTTGTAGATACCCATGTTCGGCGGATTGAGCAGGCCGGCCATGCTGGCGGTGTTGACGACATGGCCGTGCCACGCGGGGTCTTGCGCAGCCGCTGCCAGCATCATCGGCGTGAACAGGCGAACACCGTGGATGACGCCCCACAGATTGACGCCCAGCACCCACTCCCAGTCTTCGACGGTGTTTTCCCAAATCAGCCCGCCCGAACCGACGCCAGCGTTGTTGAAGACAAATGCGGCGCGCCGAAACGCTCGAATACCGATCGGCTCATGGCCTCCATTGCCGGAGCGTTCGACACGTCGACCTTGAACGACACGACCTGCGCGCCGGTCGCCCGCGCCTCGTCCACCGCCATGTCGAGCGCGTCCTGCTGCACATCGACCAGCGCCAGCCTCATGCCCAGCTTCGCGCCCAGGCGTGCGCATTCCAGGCCGAAGCCTGAGCCGGCGCCGGTAAGCACTGCGGTTTTTCCTGCGAAATCGGTGATCATGCGGAGCCTTCGCTACGGTGCGACTGCTTTGAGCGAATAGCCGATGCGCGGGAAATGCACATGCACCAGCCCGGCGCGCGCGTCCATGCGGCGCAGCGTGTAGTGCATGCGGGTCGCCGCGACCAATTCGCCCTGGGTCGGCTCCTGGCCAAAGGTTTCGGCGCTGACAAGCACCTGGCTTCCCAGCGCAATGCCATGCTCGTCCTGGAAAACATCGTCATGCAAGGCCGCCGGCGTGGACGCGGCGGCAACAGCGATCGCTTCCGACGCGGTGAATTTTTCCATCGCGCCGTGGCCGATCCCGGCGATCCGGTCCATCCACTCCAGCACCGCCGGAGTGGTACCCAGGATATCGGCCATGACCGACGTGCGCACACGGGTAAACCACAGCGGATGGTAGACGGCGAAGTCGGCGATGCAAGGCACATCGCCCAGGATGAAGGCGCGGTCGTCGAGCATGTCCGACAGCCGGCGCAAATATGATTTGTAGGCGCCGGCGGCATCCTGCGGACGCTGGCGCGCCATGCCGACGCTCATCGCCTTGCGGTCGTCAGCAAAAGCTTTTGCCGCGTCCGGCGGCGCGTTGGAAAACATTTGCGCCAGGCCTTTGGGCTGAAAGTTGTAAGCCATCGCCGTCCAAAACAGCGTGGTGTCCGCCCATTGCGCCAGAATGCGCGCCATGCCTTTGCTCGGCTCGGGGAACAGCGTCGGCAGGCGCGCGGCATGTTCGAGCACGTCGGCGATGAGCGCGGTGTCGCAATAGATGTCGGCGCCAATCTGCAGCACCGGCGTTTTGCGGTAGCCGCCGGTCAACGCGACAACATCGGGCTTGGGGCTGATGACTGGAATCACGACGGACTTCCAGGCAAGACCTTTGTAGCCAAGCATCAGCCTCGTTTTTTCGGCAAACGGCGACGTCGGGTAATGGTGAAGTATCAGCGTCGAAGTCAGCGGGTGAATGGCCATGGGACTCTCCTGCGATTGAAACTTTCAGGCGTAGCTGCGATGCGGCCGCCCACCTCGTCTACATGAGCTTTACAAGCTGCTTGCCAAAGTTCTTTCCCTTGAGCAAGCCCAGAAACGCTTGCGGCGCAGACTCAAGACCGATGGCGACCGACTCGCGCGGACGCAGCTTGCCGGCGCCGACGAGCCCGCCCAGCTCGCTGAGCGCCTCGGGCCAGACTTCCGGATGCTCGGAGACGATGAATCCCTCGACCTTCAGGCGGCTGCGCAGGATCAGCACCGGCTGCTCCATCGGCGTCGGATGGCCGTCGTAGCCGGCGATCATTCCGCACACGGCGATGCGGCCGAAGTCGTTCATCAGCGGCAGCACGGCGTCAAGCACCATGCCGCCGACGTTTTCAAAATAGCCGTCAATGCCGCCCGGACAGGCCTGGCGCAGCGAGGCGCTGAGCGATTCCGCGTCCCGGTGCGGTTTGTAATCGACACAGGCGTCGAAGCCGAGTTCATCGACGGCGTAACCGCACTTCTCCGGCCCGCCCGCGATGCCCACGGCGCGACAGCCGCGCGCCACCGCCAGCGCCGCGAAAGCGCTGCCAACCGCGCCGGTGGCCGCACTGACGACAAGCGTTTGCCCTTCCCGCGGTTGAAGGATATTTACCAGCCCGTACCAAGCCGTGACACCCGGCATTCCAACCGCGCCCAGGTAGTAGGACAGCGGAACCTGGCTGGTATCGAACTTGCGCAGCGCGCCGGGCTGGTCGGCATCGACGACGCTGTACTGCTGCCAACCGCCCATGCCGACGACCTTGTCGCCCGATCGGAATTTGGGCGAGCGGCTTTCGACCACCTCGCCCACGGTGCCGCCGATCATGACTTCTCCGAGCGGCTGGGCGGCGGTGTAGTTTTTGCTGTCGTTCATGCGTCCGCGCATGTACGGGTCCAGGCTTAGAAAATGGTGACGCACCAGCACCTGGCCTTCGCGCAGCGCCGGTGTTTCACTGCCAACCAGTTTGAAGTTGCCGAGCGACGCCTCGCCCTCGGGGCGGTTGTCGAGCAGGATTTGCTGATTGACTGGCATGAAAACGTCCTTCGCTGAGATTAAAAAAAATGCCGCCATCGCGGCAATGCTATCTATTTAATAGCTGCTCGCGCACGTCCCGCGCGCCTCAGGGCACGATTTTATTGCAATTCGAGGGCTTAGTCGGTTGAAATCGGCCCGCCCTGCGCATCGGGAGCGCCGGCCGGCGCCGCCTGCCGCCTGACGTATTTGAAGGTTCCGGTCGAATGCGCGCAGACTCGGCCCTGCGCATCGAGCAGTGTTGCTTCGGTGAACGCCAGCGTCGCGGTGCGGTGGATCAGCCGACCTTTGCCGGTGAGCTTGCCGCCATTGCCGGGCGACGGCCGCATGAAGCTGGTCTTCATCTCGATGGTGACGACGCCCATGTCTTGTTGCACGCTGCGGGCGGCCACGGCCATGGCGACGTCCAACAGCGTCATGCAGACGCCGCCGTGCGTCACCGCAAACGAGTTCAGGTGCTCGGGCCGGGGCGTGTAGCCGATGGCCGACTCCCCGCCTTCGAACACCTCAAGCACGAAGCCCAGATGGTTGACGAAAGGGATTTCGACACCGAAGTTCATGGGATTTTCGAAGAATGTCGCAAAGCGCCGAAGAACGAAGCGCCGGGCCGCCCCAAGGCGGGGCTAGCACCCTCGGGAGGCAGCGAGCCACGCGGAGCGGGAAGCGTGGGGGCCATAGCCCCGCCGCCGGGCCGCCCCAAGGCGCGGCCAGCCCCCTCGGGAGGCAGCGAGCCACGCGTAGCGGGGAGTGTAGGGGCCATAGCCCCGCCGCCGGGCCGCCCCAAGGCGCGGCTAGCCCCCTCGGGGGGCAGCGAACCACGCGGAGCGGGAAGCGTGGGGGCCATCCCTCAGCCACCCGCTATGACGGATACCCCGCCATCGACCGCCAGCCACTGCCCGGTGATGTGCTTGCCGGCGTCCGAGGCGTACAACACGCAAAGCCCCTTCAAGTCTTCGTCGTCGCCCAGCCGGCCCAGCGGCGCATGCGCCGCGAGCTTTTCCTCACCCAGATTTTTAAGCGTGCCCATCGTCATCCGGCTCGGAAAAAAGCCCGGACAGATGGCGTTTACGGTGATGTTGTAGGCGCCCCATTCGCAGCCCAGCGCGCGGGTGAAATTGATCACCGCGCCCTTGGACGTGTTGTAGGCGATCGTCGTCATCTCGCGTGGATTGCCGCCGAGGCCGGCGATCGACGCGACGTTGATGATGCGTCCCGACTTGCGCGGAATCATGCTGTGCTTGGCGATGTGCTGCGACAAGATGAAATAGCCGCGGACATTGAGGTTCATCACCTTGTCCCAGGCATCGACCGGATGGTCCTCGGCCGGCGCGCCCCAGGCCGCGCCTGCGTTGTTGACGAGGATATCGACGTGGCCGAAGCGTTTCAAGGTTTCGTCGGCCAGCGCGCGGATGTCGGCTTCCTTTGAGCAGTCGGCGGCAATCCAGTCGACGTCGATGCCGGCGGCCTTGAGCTCGGCGGCGGACTCGACCAGGTCATCGGCCTTGCGCGAGCTGAGCATGACGCGCGCACCGGCCTCGCCCAGCGCCTGTGCGAGTTGCAGGCCCAGGCCGCGCGAGCCGCCGGTGACGAGAGCGGTTTTGCCCTTGAGGTCGAAAAGCTGCTGAATGGTACGGGTCATAAAGTTTCCTCGGAGTGAATAATTCAGGTTCAGGAATCGGCCTCGATTTTCGAGCGCACATAGATCAGGAAAAAACCGACGACGGCGAACAGCGCGCCGCCGGCCAGCATCAGGCTGCCGATGGCGTCGTCCGACGGCAGCACCCACCAGCCGAGTATCAGCACCAGCAGGCCGCCGTAAATCAGCACCCAGGTCAGCCGTTCGATGCGCTGCACGGCCTTGTCCGCCGCCGCTCGGGTCGGGTGCTTGAAAAATGCCATCAGAACGCTTCTTCGGGCAAATCGGCGCAGGTCAGGTCGCGGCTCTCGACCACGTTCAGCCACGCGTGGATTTTCGGCAATTCATAATGATAAAAATAGCGGTTCGCGCCTATCCTGCCTGTGGTAGAAGCTATTGATTTCGTAGCATCCGACGCCAGCGCCGCAAGCGCCACATCAAGCCAGATCCAGGCCAGCACCATATGACCAAAGGCCTGCATGTACGGCACGGCGTTGGCCAGCGCCTCGCCCGGCTCGCCGGTGGCCCAGGCGGCCAGGGTGGCGGTTTCGATATGCCCGAGCGCTTCGGCCAGCGCGCCGGCATGGTCGGCGAGGCTTGGCACCGCCGACGCACGGGCGGCCGTGGCCTGGATGCGCGCGGCCAACAATTCAAGCCCTCTACCATCTTCCATCAGCACTTTGCGGCCGAGCAGATCGAGCGCCTGGATGCCGTGCGTGCCCTCGTGAATCATGTTCAGCCGGTTGTCGCGCCAGTACTGCTCGACCGGAAAATCGCGGGTATAGCCATAGCCGCCATGCACCTGGATCGCCAGCGAATTCGCCTCAAGGCAATACTCGCTCGGCCAGCTTTTGGCGATCGGCGTCAGCACCTCAAGCAGCAACCGCGCCTCGTCGGCGGCCTGAGCTTCGCCGGTCCGCTGCTCGTCGACCAACCGGGCGCAGTAGAGTTCAAGCGCCAACGCGCCCTCGCAATACGACTTTTGCGCCAGCAGCATGCGCCTGACGTCGGCATGTTCGATGATGCGGCTTTGCGGCGCGGAGGCGTTTTTGCCGGCGCCGGTGATCGGCCTGCCCTGCGGCCGGTTTTTAGCGTAGTCGAGCGACGCGTGGTAGCCCGCCATGCCGAGCATGGTCGCCGCCATGCCGATACCGATTCGCGCCTCGTTCATCATGTGGAACATGCAGCGCAGGCCTTCATGCGGCTTGCCGACCAGATAGCCAACCGCGCCGGCATCGCCGTCGACCGGGTACTTGCCTTCGCCGAAATTGAGCAGCGTGTTGGTCGTTCCGCGCCAGCCGAGCTTGTGGTTCAGCCCTGCGAGCGCCACGTCGTTGCGAACGCCGGTGAGTTCACCGGCGCTGTTCACCATCTTCTTGGGAACGATGAAAAGCGAAATGCCTTTGGTTCCCGGAATCGGCTTGCCGTCAGGACCTGGAATCTTGGCCAGCACCAGGTGGACAATGTTGTCGGTCAACTCATGCTCGCCAGACGAAATCCACATCTTGTTGCCTTTGAGCCGGTAGCGTGGCCCGAGCGGATCGGTTTCAAAACCAGCGCCGTCTGGCAGTGCGCGGGTCATCACGTCGCTCAGTGAAGAACCCGCCTGCGGTTCCGACAGGCACATGGTTCCCGAGAAGCGGCCCGAAAACTCGTTTTTGGCGAACACTTCCTTTTGCGCAGTGGTGCCGTGCACCATCAACAAATTGGCATTTCCCGTCGTCAGCAGACTCGAGCCGATGCTGACCGACGCCATCGCAAAAAACGCATTCGCCGCAGCCTCGACCGTGTAGGGGAGCTGCATGCCGCCAACGTCGTAGTCCTGCGCGGCGCTAAGCATGCCCGAAGCCGCATAGGCCTTTTGGGCGTCGTGCGTGGCCTGCGGCAGCGTGACCTTTTCGCCGTCGAAATGCGGTTCCTGGGTATCGACCGCGCGGTTGAAAGGCGCGTATTTTTCCCGGGCAATGCGTTCGCAGGTATCGAACACGGCGCCGAAGGTCTCGCGGCTGTGATCGACGAAGCGCTCGCGCGCGGTCAGCGATGCGGCGTCGAGCCAGTCGTAGAGCAGAAAGTCGAGCGTGGAACGCAAGGTCATGGCTCGACCTTCCCGCGCTTGGCCACCGTCACAGCACCTCGAAAATACCCGCCGCGCCCATGCCGCCGCCGATGCACATCGTCACGCAGACGCGTTTGGCGCCGCGCCGCTTGCCCTCGATCAGCGCGTGGCCGGTCAGGCGCTGGCCGGTCACGCCGTAGGGATGGCCAACGGCGATCGCGCCGCCGTTTACGTTAAGTTTTTCCATTGGAATGCCGAGCTTGTCGGCGCAGTACAGCACCTGCACGGCGAACGCCTCGTTGAGTTCCCACAGGTCGATATCGGAAACGCCAAGGCCAAGCCGGCCAAGAACCTTGGGAATGGCGAACACCGGACCGATACCCATTTCATCGGGCTCGCAGCCGGCGACAGCGAAACCCAGAAAGCGGCCCAGCGGCTGGGCGCCTTTACGCTCGGCGGCCTTTTCGCTCATGATGACGACCGCGCCGCCGCCGTCTGAAAACTGGCTGGCATTGCCCGCCGTGACGAGGCCGCCGGGCAGCGCCGAGCGCAGGCCGCTGATGCCATCCTTGGTGGTTCCGGGACGAATGCCTTCGTCCTTGCTCACGGTCACCTGCTTGGTTGTCAAGCCCATCACCGGGTCGGCGACGCCGGCGGTCACGGTGATCGGCGCAATCTCGGCGTCATAAAGTCCGGCGGCCAGCGCGGCGGTGGCTTTTTGCTGACTGCCGGCGCCATACTCGTCCATGCGGTCACGGCTGATGCCGTAGCGTTTGGCGACCTGCTCGGCCGTCTGCAGCATGTTCCAGTAAATCTCTGGCTTGTTCTTCGCCAGCCAGTCTTCGCGCAGCATGTGGGTATTCATCTCCTGCTGGACGCAGGAAATGCTTTCGACGCCGCCGGCGACGTAGACATCTGCCTCGCCAGCGATCACACGCTGCGACGCCATGGCGATGGCCTGCAGGCCCGACGAGCAGAAGCGGTTCACCGTCAGGCCCGAAACGGTGACCGGGCAGCCAGCGCGTAAGGCAATCTGGCGCGCGATATTGGCACCGGTCGCGCCTTCTGGGTTGGCGCAGCCCATGATGACATCATCGACTTCGCTGGCGTCGATGCCGGCGCGGGCGATGGCGTGCTGCACCGCATGGCCGCCGAGGGTGGCGCCGTGCGTCATGTTGAAAGCGCCCTTCCAGCTCTTGGCCAGAGGGGTGCGGGCGGTTGAAACGATCAATGCTGAAGTCATGAATTTCTCCGGAAATTGGGGGCTGGTCTGGGGTCGGGCCGGTCAGTTGAAGGTCTTGCCTTCGGCGACAAGCCGGGCCAGTAGCGGCGCTGGCGTCCAGAAACTGGCGTCGTCGAGCGGATTTTTCGCAAAGCGGCCCATCGCCTGCACCACGTTGAAGAGGCCCACTTGGTCGGCATACAGCATCGGCCCGCCGCGGTAGACCGGAAAACCATAGCCCATGATGTAGACCATGTCGATGTCGCTGGCCTTCGACGCAATGCCTTCTTCCAGGATGTGCGCGCCCTCGTTGACCAGTGCATAGACCAGCCGCTGGACGATTTCATCGTCGGAAATCTTGCGCGGCGCGATGCCGAGCGACTTGCGATGCTCGTCGATCATCGCGACGACTTCCTGGTTCGGAATGGCATCGCGCTTGCCGGGCGCATAGTCGTACCAGCCAGCGCCGGTTTTCTGGCCGAATCGGCCCTTTTCGCAAAGCAGGTCGGCGGTTTTGCTGTATTTCATGCCTGGCTTTTCCTGGTAGCGGCGCTTGCGGATCGCCCAGCCGATGTCGTTGCCGGCCAGGTCTCCCATGCGAAACGGCCCCATCGCGAAGCCAAATTTTTCGATCGCTTTGTCAACCTGCGCGGGGGTACACCCCTCGTCGAGCAAGAAGCCGCCCTGGCGGCCGTATTGTTCAATCATGCGGTTGCCGATGAAACCGTCACACACGCCCGAGACTACCGCCGTCTTGCGGATTTTCTTGGCCGCTGCCATCACGGTCGCTAAAACGTCCTTCGCCGTCTTTTCGCCGCGAACCACTTCGAGCAGCTTCATGATATTGGCGGGGCTGAAAAAGTGCAGGCCGACGACGTCTTCGGGGCGTTTTGTGAACGAGGCAATCCGGTTCAGGTCGAGCGTCGAGGTATTGGAGGCGAGAATCGCGCCGGGCTTCATGACGCGGTCGAGCTCGGTGAAGACTTTTTCCTTGACGCCCATTTCCTCGAACACGGCCTCGATCACCATGTCGGCTTCTTTCAGGTCGTCGTAGCTGAGCGTGGTGCTCAGCATTGCCATGCGCTGATCGTATTTGTCTGCCTTCAGCTTGCCCTTTTTGACCTGCGACTCATAGTTCTTGCGAATGGTGGCGATGCCGCGGTCAAGCGCATCCTGCTTCATCTCGAGAATTTTCACCGGGATGCCGGCATTCAGGAAATTCATCGCGATGCCGCCGCCCATCGTCCCGGCGCCGATAACAGCTACGGAATTAATAGCACGTTGCGCAGTATCGGCGGGCACATCCGGTATTTTTGACGCGGCCCGCTCGGCCTGGAAAATATGCCGCAGCGCCCGGCTTTCGGGCGTCCACATCAGGTTGATGAAAAACTCGCGCTCGATGCGCATACCTTCGTCGAATTTCTGCTTGGTTGCGGCTTCGACCGCATCCACACATTTGAGCGGCGCGGGGAAATTCTTCGCCATGCCTTTGACCATGTTGCGGGCAAACTGGAAATAAGCATCGCCATTGCGGTACTTGCACGGCAGGTTGCGCACCAGCGGCAGCGGGCGAACGTCGGCGATCGACTCGGCGAACGCGAAAGCCTCGTCAGCGAGCGTTTCCGCCGAAGCCGCGATCTTGTCGAACAGTTTCTGGCCGGGGACTTGCGCCAGCATTTCGCTTTTGACGGGTTCGCCGCTGACGATCATGTTCAGCGCCGGCTCGACGCCGAGCGCGCGCGCGGCAGGCGCTGCGTGCCGCCCGCGCCCGGCACCAGGCCGAGCTTGACTTCCGGTAGCGCAATGTTGCAGCCGGGCGCGGCAATACGGTAGTGGCAGCCCAGTGAAAGCTCCAGGCCGCCGCCCATGCAGACCGAGTGAATCGCCGCAACGACCGGTTTGGACGAGTTTTCGACCGCCAGGATGACGCTGAGCAAATTGGGCTCCTGCAGCGCCTTGGGCGAGCCGAATTCCTTGATGTCGGCGCCGCCCGAAAAGGCCTTGCCAGCGCCGGTGATGACGATGGACTTGACCGCCTCGTCGGCGTTGGCTTTTGCCAGGTTGTCAGTCAGGCTCGAACGCGTGGCGTAGCCCAGCCCATTGACCGGCGGATTGCTCAATGTGATGAGGGCTACCGGGCCGCGAACTTCATAAAGGGTTGTCATCGGAAATTGTCTCCTGGATTGAAATTTTTAAAAGCAAGGTTCGAGGCGAGGCTTGCGCTGGCCGCACTATCGCATCAAGGAAATAGTACGAACGTCCTTTAATTATGAAAGAAGCATTTCGTAAAAGGCGATGGTCGCCGCAAAACCGGCCAACGTGGCAGGTGCCGTCACAATCAAACGCTTTTTTTACACTTCCAGCCATTCTTTCCGAATAGCGGCATCGGCCCGAAGACTATCGGGCGTGCCGTCAAAAACGATGCTGCCGTGACCCATCACCAGCGCTCGGTCGGAAATCGCCATGGCGATTGTCAGTTTCTGCTCGATCAGCAAGACCGAAACGCCTTTTGCCTTGAGAAGTTGCAAATACTGACCGACCAACTCGACGATTTTCGGCGCCAGGCCCTCGGTCGGTTCGTCGATGATGATCAGGTCGGGGTCGCCCATCAGCGTACGGCACAAGGTCAGCATTTGCTGCTCGCCGCCCGAAAGCACACCAGCTTCGGTGTGCTGGCGTTCGCGCAACCGGGGGAACATCGCGTACATGTCGTCGAACGACCAGCGCGACACCTTCCCTCCTTTTGACGCGCCCTTCTGGCCGAGCATCAGGTTCTGGTGAACCGTCAGTTTCGGAAAGATGTCGCGATTTTCCGGCACATAGCCTAGGCCCAAATGGGCAATCTGGTAGGCTTTTTTGCCGACGATTTCAGCGTTTTTCCAGACGATCGAGCCCTGACAATCGACCAGCCCCATGATGGCCTTCGCGGTAGTCGAGCGGCCTGAACCATTGCGGCCCAGCAGTGCGACGATCTGGCCTGGCTGCACGTCAAAAGACACGCCATGCAAGACATGGCTCTTGCCGTAAAACGCGTTCAGGTCGGTCAGTTTCAGCATCGTCAATGACCCTGCCCTTGTTCGTCGGCGACCGACGAGCCCAAATACGCCTCCTGCACCCGCTGGTCGGCGCGCACCGCTTCGGGAACGTCGTAGGCGATGACCTCACCATAGACCACCACCGCGATCTTGTCAGCCAAGCCGAACACCACACCCATGTCGTGTTCGACCGTCAGCAGTGTCTTGCCAACGGTAACCTCTTTGATGAGGCTGATGAAGCGGCTGGTTTCGGAGCGACTCATGCCGGCGGTTGGCTCGTCAAGCAGGATCACTTTGGCGCCGCCGGCAATGGTGATGCCAATTTCAAGCGCGCGCTGTTCCGCGTAGGTCAAATTGGTGGCGAGCGTCTCGCGCTTTCTGTCGAGCTTGATCATCGACATCAGCGCTTCTGCGCGCGCATTCGCGTCGTCCAGGTTGGCCAGGAACTTGAGAAATGTGTATTTGTAGCCGAGGCTCCACAGCACGCCGCAACGCAGGTTCTCGAACACGCTGAGCTTGGGGAAGATGTTGGTGATCTGGAAACTGCGCGACAGCCCGAGCCGGTTGATCTCGAAAGGCCTTTTGCCCTGGATTTGGTGGCCGTCAAGCAAGACCTGGCCGCTGGTCGGGGCAAACCGGCCGCTGATCAGATTGAACAGCGTCGATTTGCCCGCGCCGTTGGGGCCGATGATGGCGATTCGCTCGCCAGCCCGCACCACCAGGTCGATGCCGCGGATGATCTCGCTTTTACCAAAGCTTTTTCGCAAAGCCTTAAGTTCCAGCGCGAGGATGTCGCCCGCTTCGGTGCTCACAGCGCCTCCCGCCGTTTGATTTCTTTTTCTATCGATTCCTGCGTATCGCCCCATTTCACGGCAAAGCGGCGCCGAACGAACTCGAACATCGCAAGGCCCGCCAGCATGACGGAGGCAACCAGCGCCCAGGTCGCAGGCGCCGCAGCATTGAGGTTCATCCCCATGAAACGGAGCTGTGAGCCCAGCGCCGCGTCAAGCTGAAGGTGATAGAGCATTTCGATCATCGCGGCGGCACCCGCAAGGCTTAGCAGCCCGGTCAGCAGCAGACCAGCGTAGTGCGGCAGCAGCGCCTTGAGCCTGCCGAACGCGGCCACCCGCACATTCATCATGATGAGGCTGGCAAAGCCGCCCGGTGCGAACATGACCATGAAAAGGAACACCAGGCCCAGGTATAGCAGCCATGCTTTTGTGAATTCGCTCAGCAGTACAAACGCCAGCACCATGAGCACCGCGCCGATGATCGGGCCGAAGAAAAAAGTCGCGCCGCCGAGAAAGGTAAACAGCAGGTAGGCGCCGGAGCGGTAGCCGCTGACAACTTCGGACGTCACGATCTCGAAGTTCAAGGCCGCCAGCCCGCCGGAGATGCCGGCGAAAAACGCGGCGATCACAAATGACAGGAAACGCACTTTCTGCGTGTCGTAGCCGACGAATTCAACCCGCTCCGGGTTGTCGCGCACCGCGTTGAGCATGCGGCCTAATGGCGTTCGGGTAAAGGCGAACATGAGGCCGGTGCAGACGAAGGTGTAAAGCGCAATCAAATAGTAGAGCTGAATTTGCGGGCCGAAGGAAATTCCCAGCGGCTTCGGGCCGGTCACGCGGTTGCCGGACACGCCGCCCTCACCGCCGAAAAACTCGGGAAACATGAGCGACATCGCCCAGACCAGCTCGCCGATGCCGAGTGTGATCATGGCGAAAGTCGTCGCCGATTTCTTGGTCGTTACCCAGCCCAGCAACAGTGCAGTCGCAAGTCCGGCCAGCCCGCCAGCCAGCGGAACCAGGCTGACCGGCAGCGGCAGGTGGCCCTGGCCGACAGCGTTCAGCGTATGGATAGCTATAAACGCGCCAAGGCCCGAATAGACCGCATGGCCGAAACTGAGCATTCCGCCCTGCCCTAGCAGTATGTTGTAGCTTAGGCAGACGATGATCGCGATGCCCATCTGCGAAAGGATGGTGTGGCCCAGGCTGCTGGTGAACACCAGCGGCGCAACCAGCAACACGCCGGCGAACAGGCTCCAGACCAGCAACCGTGCGCGGCTGAACTGCCGGGGGGCGCGAGAGGAATGATTTGATGCCGCCATTACCATTCAGCCCTCGCGGGTACCCAAGAGACCCCTGGGCCGGAAGATCAACATCAACACCAGAAACAGGTAAGGCAGGATCGGCGCGATCTGGCTGATCTTGAGCTTCAGCACCGCATAGCCGAAGGTTTGCGGCGTGACTGAGGCGCCCAGCGCCGAGGCCGCGCTCATCAGCGAGCTGTCGACAGCCACGGCGAAAGTCTGAATTATGCCGATCAGAATCGACGCGAGAAAAGCGCCGGCGAGCGAGCCCATCCCGCCGACAACGACGACCACGAAAATAATCGACCCGACGGCGGCCGCCATGCTCGGCTCGGTCACGAAGGCGTTGCCGCCGATGACCCCCGCCAGCCCGGCCAATGCGGCTCCGCCGCCGAAGACCAGCATGAAAATCCGGGGAACGTTGTGGCCGAGCGCTTCAACGGTTTCCGGATGCGTCAGCGCCGCCTGAATGACCAAGCCGATGCGCGTCTTTTTCAGCAGCAACCAGACCGCCACCAGCATCAACAGCGCGACCGCCATCATGAAACCCCGGTACATCGGAAACTGGGTTCCGTACAGCGTGAAAAGGGGTCCTTTGAGCGCTTCCGGAATACGGTAGTCAACCGCAATTCGGCCCCACACCAGTTGCACCAGCTCCACCAGGATGTAGCTCAAGCCAAAAGTGATCAGCAGTTCGGGCACATGGCCGAACTTGTGCACGCGGCGCAGGCAGAATTTCTCGAAAATGGCGCCCAGTACGCCGACCAGCAGTGGCGCGATGAAGAGCGCGGGCCAGAACCCGACCAGGCTCGTGACGCTGTAGGCCAGGTAGGCGCCCAGCATATAGAACGACGCATGCGCGAAATTGAGCACGCCCATCATGCTGAAAATCAGCGTCAGGCCCGAGCTCAGCATGAACAGCAGCAAGCCGTAGCTCAGGCCGTTCAACAGCGAAATGGTGAAAAACTCCATGCTTTATCAGTCAGTCGGCGGTGCGTGGTCAACGCCCGCCCTTGTTCGCGGATGATTGAAAAGCCGGACCGCGCCTGAGCGGCCCGGCGCCACGAATCAGGACGAGTTGCTCATGAGCGCTTCATGTCGCAGCTGGTCGGCGTGCTGGCGATATAAGCGTCGATGTACTTCACAGGCGCGAAGGTATAGCCGGTGTTTTCGACGCTGTAGTTGTTCTTCGCGTCGACCTTTTGCCATTTCGAGATGAAAAGGCCCTGCTGCAGCTGGTGGTCCGACTTGCGCATCTGCGTGTCGCCGTTGAAGCCCTTGAAGGACAGCCCTTCTAGCGCGGCGGCGACTTTCATCGGGTCGGTCGATTTGGCCTTGTTCATCGCCTCGGCCAGCATCACGACGCCGTTGTAGATCGAAAACGTGTAGAAGTCCTCGTTGTGCTTTTGCTTGAACTCTTTGGTTATGGCGCCCATCTCGCCGGTGTAGTTCGAATGGTTGTAGCCGATAACGTAGACCTCCATGTCGCCGGCGGCCGCCAGCGCTGTAGGCGTTCCGCTGACGTTGGCGTAGTAGGAATAGATCGGAATTTTGAGGCCCGCTTCAGTGATCGCCTTGATCAGCAGCGTCATGTCCTGGCCCCAATTGCCGGTCACCAGCGTGTCGGCGCCCGACGCCTTGATTTTCGCGACATAGGGCGCGAAGTCCTTGACCTGCCCGAACGGGTGCAGGTCTTCGCCGACGATCTGCGCATCGGGCCGGCTGCGCGTCAGTCCCTCCTTGAAATATTTCGCAACCTGTTGACCGTGCGAATAATTTTGGTTGAGCACATACACCTTTTTGACCTTCGGCTGGTCCTTCATAAAGGACGTCAGCGCCTGCATCTTCATCGACGTGTCAGCGTCAAGGCGGAAATGCGCATAGCTGCATTTTTCGTTCGTCAGCGCCGGGTCCACCGCCGCGTAGTTGAGGTAGATGACTTCCTTGCCGGGATTGCGTTCATTGTGCTTGGAAACCGCGTCGGCGAGCGCCAGCGCAACCGCTGATCCATTGCCTTGCGCCACATAACGGATGCCCTGGTCCACCGCCGATTTCAGCGCATTGAGCGCTTCCTGCGGCGAGCTTTTGCTGTCGATGCCGACGATTTCGAACTTGACGCCGGCCACGTTCTTGGCGCCATTGAGCCGCTCGGACACGAACTGCCAGTTTTTCAGCTGGTTCTGGCCGACGTTGCCGAAGGGCCCGGACAGGCCTTCGATCATGGCGATTTTCACCGTCTCGCCTTTTTGGGCAAAAGCGCTGGATGCGCTTGCCAGCAGTACGCCAACCGCTATGGACTTGATAGCAAATTTCACGAATCGTCTCCTTTGTTTGTTAAGTATGAAGCGTACAAGTTTTATGCATCCGGCCGCTAAGGGATTGCCCTATGAGTCGCCTACTACCGGCTCACACCTGCAGCCGGTAATCCTTGAGCATTTCGCGCAGCCGCGTCTTGAGCATCTTTCCGGTCGCGCCCAGCGGAATCGCATCGACAAAAACCACGTCGTCGGGAACCTGCCATTTCGCCGTCTTGCCCTCGTAAAAAGCCAGTAGCTCGTCGCGGCTGACGTCCATTCCGGGCTTTTTCACTACCGCGATGATTGGCCGCTCGTCCCACTTGGGATGCGCCACGCCGATGCAGGCTGCCATGAGCACTGCCGGATGTGCGACGGCGATGTTTTCAATATCGATCGAGCTGATCCATTCGCCGCCCGACTTGATCACGTCTTTGCTGCGGTCGGTGATCTGCATGTAGCCGTCGGCGTCGATGGTCGCTACGTCGCCGGTCGGAAACCAGCCGTCCACAAGCGGGTAGCCGCCCTCGCCTTTGTAGTACTCGCGCACCACCCACGGACCTTTGACGAGCAGGTCGCCATAGGTTTTGCCGTCCCAAGGCAGTTCCTTGCCCGACTCATCGACAATTTTCATGTCGACGCCATAAATCGCCCGTCCCTGCTTCAGGCGTATCTTCATTTTTTCGTCCGCGCTCAGGCTGTCGTGCTTGTTCTTGAGTGTGCATAGCGTTCCAAGCGGACTCATTTCGGTCATTCCCCAAGCGTGCAGCACCTCGACGCCGTAGTCGTCGTTGAAGGCCTGGATCATCGCCGGCGGACATGCCGAGCCGCCGATCACCGTGCGGCGCAGCGTTGTAAACCGTAGCCCGGCAGGTTTCATGTGCGTGAGCATCATCTGCCACACCGTAGGCACGCCGGCGGCGTAGGTGACTTTTTCAGCCTCGATCAATTCATAAATCGACTTGCCGTCCATCGCCGGGCCGGGAAACACCAGCTTGGCGCCTGTCAGCGCAGCCGAATACGGAATTCCCCAGGCATTGACGTGAAACATCGGCACCACCGGCAAGATCGCGTCGCGGGCGGAAATGCCCATTACATCGGGCAGCGCCGCCGCGTAGGCATGCAGCGTGCTGGAGCGGTGGCTGTACAGCGCCGCCTTGGGGTTTCCGGTGGTGCCGCTGGTGTAGCACATGCTGGACGCGGTGTTTTCATCGAAAACCGGCCAGTCGTAGTCGCTCGAATGCGGGCTGATCCAGCTTTCGTAGCTCTTTAGATTGGGAATGCCCGAATCAGCAGGAAGCTTGTGCGCATCGCACAGCGCGATGTAGTGCTTGATAGTGGTGCACCTGGCGTGGACGGCCTGCACGAGCGGCAAAAAGCTCAAGTCGAAGCAGAGCACCTGATCTTCGGCGTGGTTGGCGATCCAGGCGATCTGGTCCGGATGCAGGCGCGGGTTGACAGTGTGCAGTACCCGGCCCGAGCCGCTGACGCCGTAGTACAGCTCGAAATGCCGGTAGCCGTTCCACGCCAGCGTGGCGACGCGGTCGCCGAACGCAAGTCCAAGCGTGTCAATTGCGTGGGCGACCTGGCGCGAGCGTCGCGCCGCGTCCCGGTAGGCATAGCGATAGAGGTCGCCTTCGACCCGGCGCGAGACAATTTCGGCATCGCCGTGATGGCGAGCGGCGAACTCGATCAGCCCGGAAATCAGCAGCGGCTGGCTTTGCATCAAACCTAACATCGTCTCCATCCTTTTCCGCCCTACCGGGCTTTGGTTGCGATTGAACAATTTCTGTCTGGATCGTACAGCGCGTGGCCGCGCCCCGCACCGGTAAATTCCGTGGCGCCGAACCGGTTCATCCCCGCGCCAGACAGGGCTGTTTTCGGCATAGGACAATTCACTGATGAACGTTCTAACCGACACCGCGATTGCCACACCGCAAGACCTCGCAACGCCCGAGCTGACACTGTCACCGGGCAACCTGGCCGGACTCGGTGCCGATTTTTATTCCAAAGTCCAGCCGCGCCCGCTGCCTTCGCCCTATTGGGTCGGACGCAGCCGCGCGCTGGCGCGTGAGCTTGGCTTGAACGAGCACTGGCTGGAATCGGACGAAGCACTGCAGGCGATGACCGGCAACAGGCCGCTGGATGGCTCTAAGCCGATCGCCACCGTCTACAGCGGCCATCAGTTCGGCGCCTGGGCCGGCCAGCTTGGCGACGGCCGGGCGATTCTGCTGGGCGACCTTCAAACGCCTGATGGTCCGCGGGAAATTCAGCTTAAAGGTGCCGGCATGACACCGTACTCACGCATGGGCGACGGCCGGGCGGTGCTGCGCAGTTCGATCCGCGAATTCTTGTGTTCCGAGGCGATGCACGGACTGGGCATTCCGACGACGCGCGCCCTGTGCGTGACCGGCTCCGACGCGCCGGTGCGACGCGAGGAAATCGAAACCGCCGCCGTCGTGACGCGGACGGCGCCGAGCTTTATCCGCTTTGGCCATTTCGAGCACTTCAGCCATGGTGGTCAGCATGCGCAACTAAAAATCCTGGCCGACCATGTCATCGACCGGTTTTATCCGGCCTGCCGGGATGCGAAGCAGCCTTATGCGGCTCTGCTTATGGCGGTAAGCGAGCGGACCGCGCACATGGCGGCGGCCTGGCAGGCGGTCGGTTTCTGCCATGGCGTGATGAACACCGACAACATGAGCATTCTGGGCCTGACGATCGACTACGGCCCGTTCCAATTCCTCGACGTCTTCGACCCCGGCCACATCTGCAACCATTCGGACGACCAGGGCCGCTATGCCTACAACAAGCAGCCCAACATCGCCTACTGGAACCTGTTTTGCCTCGGCCAGGCCTTGTTGCCGCTGATCGGCAATTCCGACGAAGCGCTGGCCGCACTCGAATCGTACAAATCCGTCTTTCCGGCGGCGCTGGAAGCCAGGATGCGCGCAAAGCTCGGGCTCGCCGACGAGCAACCGGAAGACCGCGCATTGATCGAGCACACTTTTAAAGTGCTTGCCGCCAACCGCGTCGACTACCCGCTTTTCTGGCGCCGGCTGTGCGGCTTCACGGCGCAAAGCGGCCACGAGCCGATGCGCGACCTGTTTTTCGACCGCGAGTCCTTCAATGCCTGGGCGCTACAATATTCAGAGCGCATTACGCCCGTGGATAGTGCGCAAAGAGCCGATTTGATGCTTAAAAATAATCCGAAATTCGTGCTGCGCAACCATCTGGGCGAAGAAGCGATCCGCGCCGCGAAACTTAAAGACTTTTCAAAGGTCGATATCTTGCTGACGCTGCTGCAATCCCCATTCGAGGAGCATCCCGGTCATGAAAGCTATGCGCAGTTTCCGCCGGACTGGGCGACTTCGATCGAGATCAGCTGCAGTTCGTAATCACCTCATCCCCACTACAGGAATCCAGATTCATGAGCACCAAAATTCAGAAAACCGATGCCGAATGGAAAGCCTTGCTGGCCGAAAAAGGCGCGGAATCCAGGGCTTTCGAAGTCACCCGCCAGGCCGCCACCGAACGCCCTTTTACCGGCAAACACGACGGCAACAACGCCGACGGCAGCTACCGCTGCATGTGCTGCGGCGCCGAACTGTTTGACTCACAGGCGAAATTCGATGCAGGCTGCGGCTGGCCGAGCTTTTCAGAGGAAGTCAAGGAAGGCGCGATCGAGGAGCATGTGGACCGCTCCCTGGGCATGGCGCGCACTGAAACCGTTTGCGCCAGCTGCGGCGCGCATCTGGGCCACGTGTTCCCCGATGGCCCTACAGACACCGGATTGCGCTACTGCATGAACTCCGCCTCTTTAGACTTCAAGCCGCGCTGAATTTGTGGCCCCCACGCTTGTCGCTTCGCGTACTGCGCTGCCCCCCGAGGGGGCCGCTGCGCCTGCGGCCCGGCAAAGCCGGTTCCGCGGCCCTGGCTTGCGTGGAATTTCTGCGGCCACTTCGGCTGTCTCGCAGATCTACGACGAGGCTGGCATTGCTTGGGGCGGCCCGGCGCTGCGGCCGCTTCCAAGCTCTCGAAAGGCTCACGCCATAATCTGGCCATGAAAATTCTGTTCGATTTCCTGCCGATCGCGCTGTTTTTCGGCATGTTCAAGTATGCCGAGGCGAACAAGGACTGGGCAGCCAGTCTGGCCACCGACTGGCTTGGGTTCATGGTGTCCGGCGGCGTGGTCGGCGCGGCGGAGGCGCCTGTTCTGCTTGCCACGGTGGTTGTTATCGTCGCAACGCTGGCGCAGATTTTGTGGCTTAAAGCCAGCGGGCGCAAGGTGGATGCAATGCTGTGGATCAGCTTGGCGCTGGTCACCGTGCTCGGCGGCGCAACCATTTATTTTCACAGTGAAAGCTTCATTAAATGGAAGCCGACGGTGCTGTACTGGGTAATGGGTGCCGCGCTGCTGCTCGGCCAGCTGATCTTCAAGAAAAACGGCATCAAATCGATCATGGGCGCGCAAATGCGTTTGCCTGACGCCACCTGGCGCCGGGTGAATTACAGCTGGGTCGCCTTTTTTGCGGCGATGGGCTGCCTCAACCTCTGGGTTGCCTTCAACTTTTCGACGAGCGCCTGGGTTAACTTCAAGCTCTTCGGCGGTATGGGGCTGATGTTCGTCTTCATCATGGCGCAGGTGCTTTATCTGAACAAACGCATCCTGCCGGAAACCGCCCCATGAACAGCATTGATGCCGTCAACCCGGCGCTTCCGGTGCGGGTGCGGGAAATCGAGCAGCGCCTGACCGAGCGTTTGCAACCTACGCTGTTGGAGGTGCTCGACGAAAGCGCGGCGCATGCCGGCCATGCCGGCGCCAACACGGAGGGTTTCGGCTCGCACTTTCGCGTCCGTATCGCCAGCCCAGCGTTCGAAGGCAAAAGCCGTATCGCATGCCACCGGCTTGTGTATGATGCCATGCAAAATTTCATCGACCAGGGGCTGCATGCGCTGGCCATAGAGGTCGTGAAGCCACTGTCAGGCCCTGGCGCCTGACCGGCAACACCGCCAAAACAGACTCACAACAATCACCATCAAGGGATAGAACACGATCATGAAAAAACAATTTTTAGTTGCAACGGCGATGGCCAGCCTGCTGGCGCTCGGCGCCCAGGGCGCGATTGCCCAGAACCTGGCCATCGTCAATGGCAAGGCCGTTCCCAAGGCCAGGCTTGACGCGCTGGCTCAGCAGGTCGCCAAGGCTGGCCGGCCGGTGACACCTGAGATGGAAGGCCAATTGCGCGAGGAAGTCATTGCGCGCGAGGTATTCATGCAGGAAGCCGAAAAGCAGGGCTTGTCCGGCAGCGAAGACTTCAAGGCGCAGATGGAACTCGCCCGGCAGACGCTGCTGATTCGTGAACTGTTTGCCAGCTACCAGAAGAAAAATCCGGTCACCGATGCCGACCTGAAGGCCGAATACGACAAATTCGCCGCTGCCAATGGGGGCAAGGAATACAAGGCTCGTCACATTCTGGTCGAAAAGGAAGCCGACGCCAAAGCCATCATCGCGAGCCTCAAAAAAGGAGGCAAGTTCGACGAAATCGCCAAGAAGCAGTCGAAAGACCCGGGCTCCGGCGCCAAGGGCGGAGACCTCGACTGGGCCAATCCGGCCAGCTACGTTCCAGAATTCACACAGGCCTTGCTCAAGCTTGAAAAAGGCCAGATGGCAGACGCGCCGGTGAAATCGCAATTCGGCTACCACGTCATCCGCGTCGACGACATCCGCAGCGCGCAGTTGCCAGCGTTTGAGGAAGTGAAGCCGCAGATCGCTCAGCAGATGCAGCAGCAGAAGATGGCCGCGTTCCAGGAAGAACTGCGCAAGAAGGCCAAGATCGAGTAAACCGGACGCCGGCACCATGAAAAAACGCGGCCAAGGCCGCGTTTTTTCATGCGCGTGGCAGCAGCGTCATACCCTCGGTGGATCGGTGTCGCGGCTGACGTGGCGGTGCATCGCAATGCCTTCGATAAAAAGCGAAGCGGCGTCGGCCGCGCTGCCAGACGCGATGATCAGCCCGGGGTCGGGCTTGCCGTCGGGCAGCGTTGTGGGAACGCCAGCCTTTTCAAGCAATGCGGTTGCCGCGCCGAGCACCAGAATCGTTTTGCAATGCCGGTATTGGTCCTTGATGAATTCCATCGTGTGGCCATCCATCGCCAGCGCCTCAACGCCTGCCTGACCATCGGGCAGCACCAACGCATCGAACAGGAAACCTGGCTCGTTTTCCATCGAAGCATCGGCGTCGAGCATCTCGCCTCCGGCCGTCTTGACAGGCCCGATCGTCGGGCCGACCAGGCGCGGCACGGCGCCTTCGGCGACCAGCGCGGACTGGAGCGCAGCAATCGGGCCGCCTTCAACACCCGGTGCCACCAAGATGGCGATCTTGCGCGCTTTGATCGAACCATCGCCCGGCCTCGCCGTGAGCGACAGCGTCGGAGAAACGCTTACCTCGCCTTTCGGCGGCCTGGCCAAAGCCAGCGGCATGGCGTCGGGCAGCGAGCTCATTCCAAGTCCGGCAGCCACCTTGGTCGCCAAGGCTTCCGACGCATTACGCAGCATCGATAGCGTGCGCTGGCGAATCGCGGGAACGGTCACCTTGCTCAACTCGAATCGGAAAGCAGCCGCGATATGGGCCTGTTCAACCGGCGTCTGGCTTTCGAAAAACAGCCTGGCCTGGTTGTAATGCTCGGCAAACTTTTCAGGCTTGCCGCGCACCAGGCCCTCAGGCTGCACTGACTCGGCCCGCTTTGCCATCGTCACAAAGCCCTGGGCAGCACCTGCCTGGAACGGGCAACCGCCCGCCAGCGAGTTCGGCTCATACGAGACCCGCCCACGGGGAATTGCCTGGCGATGGATGCCATCGCGCTGATTGTTGTAGACCGGAGCGATCGGGGAGTTGATCGGAATCTCGTGAAAGTTCGGGCCGCCCAGACGCGACAGCTGGGTGTCCACATACGAATGGTGGCGCCCGGTCAAGAGCGGATCGTTTGTAAAATCGATACCCGGAACAATGTTTTGCGTACCGAATGCGACCTGCTCGGTTTCGGCGAAGAAATTGTCCGGGTTGCGGTTGAGCACCATGCGGCCTACCGGCACCACCGGCACCAGCTCTTCGGGAACGATCTTGGTCGCATCGAGAATATCGAAACTGAATTGCTCAGCCTGCTGCTCGGTAAAGATCTGCACCCCCAGTTCGTATTCGGGGTACGCACCGGACTCAATGCGTTCCCACAAATCACGGCGATGGAAATCCGGGTCGGCGCCAGAAATCTTCACGGCCTCATCCCACACCAAAGAGTGCGTGCCGGCCTTTGGGTTCCAGTGGAACTTGACGTACACCGATTCGCCTGCGTCATTGACAAAACGGAAGGTATGCACGCCAAAGCCCTGCATAGTGGCAAAGCTGCGCGGCAGGCCGCGATCGGACATAAGCCACATCAGCATGTGTGTCGACTCAGGCATCAACGACACAAAATCCCAGAAGGTGTCATGCGCGCTGGCGGCCTGCGGTATCTGGTTGTGCGGCTCGGGCTTGACGGCATGGACCAGGTCGGGAAACTTGATTGCATCTTGAATGAAAAACACAGGCATGTTGTTGCCCACAATGTCCCAGTTGCCCTCGTCGGTATAAAACTTGACCGCAAAACCGCGCACGTCACGCGCCGTGTCCTTGGAGCCGCGCTCGCCGGCCACGGTGGAAAAACGCACAAACACCGGCGTGACCTTGCCGGCTTCCTTGAACGGTGCGGCTTTGGTGTACTGCGTAAGCGGCTTGTAGCATTCAAAAAAGCCGTGGGCGCCAGAGCCGCGGGCATGGACGATGCGCTCTGGAATGCGCTCGTGGTCAAAGTGCGTCAACTTTTCACGCAAGATGAAATCTTCGAGCAGCGCCGGGCCACGCAGGCCGAGCTTGAGCGAATTCTGGTTGTCCGCGATGCGCACGCCCATGTTGGTGGTGAGCATCTGGCCGGAAGCATCGACGCGAACGCGGTCAAGCGGCTCGATGGTCGCGTTCACACCTTCGAAAGCTACGCTTCCCGTCTTTTCCGATCCGTTTTCTTCACTCAGGGTGCTGCCGGTCGGCAGTCGCGATTCAGGCTCGACGGTGGCGCCCTGCGGCGGCGAGATCGCGTTGGCAAAGCCGTGCTCACGCGCCTTTCCGGCATTGAACGGCATCGCGGCGGCAAGCGCTTGGGTTTCTGCCATTTTCTCCACATGGAGGTCATCGGTTGCGTCAGACGCAATGGCGGATGGCCCGCTGTCGGTATTTCGAGCAGCCGCTTTCGCGGCCATAACTTTTTTCGCATCGTTGCGGCCATCGGCCGGCGGGGTATTTTTGGGCATGGTTGTAAAGATAGGAGCCGGCAGGATCGCCTCCCGCTAACTTACAGACGGCCCAAACTAACCAATGTAGGACGCGACCGATTGCACAAGAAAGTCATAGCCGAGCTTGAAAACTGCGAAAAAACAACATGCGGAATCTCAGGAACCCAATTGCCTGGGCAAGCGACAGACTTAAGGCGAAAAGTAAATGTAACTTTAAGTAACAACGTTTAAATATAGGCGAAAAATACTTACGCTGCTAAGGAAACAGAAGGAGACAACGATGAAAGCATGCAACATGTTGATAAGCTGCGCAGCAGCGGCAGTGGTTACAGCCTGCGGGGGTGACAGCGCCAGCAATCTGGGAACGGTAGACAACACCCAGCTTCGCGGCGCATTAATCCAGAATCCGCCGCCCCGCACCGCATTTTTCACCGCCGGCGAGTTCGCGGCCAAGCTCAACGCCAGCGCAACCGGCCGCAGTCTGCTGGCCGTTGCCGGAACGCCCAAGTGCGGTGTCGATGTTCAATACATCAACTACACCACCGTGGGCGGCGCCGGCGAGCCGACCACCGCATCTGGGGCGCTGATGACGCCGACCGGCGGCGAAGGCTGCGGCGGCAGCCGGCCAGTGGTCCTGTATGGCCACGGCACGACTGTGACCAAGAGCTTCAACCTGGCCAATCTGCTTGACGAAAACAACGCCGCGTACAACGAAGCGATTTTGGTCGCTGCCACGTATGCGGCACAGGGCTTTATCGTCGTCGCGCCCAACTATGTGGGCTACGACCTGTCGCTGCTCGGCTACCACCCCTATGTGAACGCAGACCAGCAGTCCAAGGAAATGATCGACGCGCTGAGCGCTTCACGCAAGGCCCTGCCGGGCTTGCTGCGGCCGGTGCAGGACAGCGGCAAGCTCCTGATCACCGGCTATTCGCAGGGCGGTTATGTCGCAATGGCGACGCACAAGGCCTTGCAGGCCGCCGGCCAGCCGGTGACGGCAAGCGCGCCGCTTTCGGGACCTTACGCCGTGGCGGCTTATGTCGATGCGATTTTTTACGGCAACGTGGCCCTCGGCAGCACGCTTTTCGCGCCTTTGCTGATCACCAGCTACCAGAAAGCCTACGGCAACATCTATGGCCGGCTGACCGATTTCTACGAGCCTGCCTACTCGACCGGAATCGACACGCTGCTGCCGACCGACACGTCGGTGTCCAGCCTGGTCGCTCCGGGCGGAAAGCTGCCGCAGACGGCGCTTTTCAACAGAACGCCTCCCACCGCGCCTGCCGGCTCCCCGCTTTCCTTGCAAGCCACCCTGAACGCGATCACGCCGCCGACGACGCCAGCCGGCCTGGCGCCGCTGTTCGCGCTCGGCTTCGGTCCAAGCAACCTCATCACCAACCAGGCACGGCTGAACTACTTGCTCGACGCCATCGCCAACCCGGACGGCGGCGTTCCGGTCCCGACCACCGCAGCGCCAGCCGCCAATCCCGCGCATCCCTTGAGAATCGCATTGAAACGAAACGACATGCGCAGCTGGACGCCAGCCCGCCCGGTATTTCTGTGTGGCGGCAGCGGCGACCCCACCGTGTTTTACGACGTCAACACCCGCTTGATGCAGGCTTTCTGGTCAAGCCCGTCGCCAGCGGCAGCGCCTGCCGGCCTGGTCACCGTGCTCGATGTCGATTCGGCGCCGACCGGCGCCAGCGACCCCTACGCAACAGCCAAGGTCGGCTTCAGCCAAGCCAAGACGAGCACGGCGCTGGCGGCAACTTCCCTCGGCGCCTCCGACGGCGGCGTATCGGCCGTTACACAGGCCTATCACGGCTCGCTGGTACCGCCGTTTTGTAACGTCGCTGCCCGCGGTTTCTTCCAGCAGGTGCTAGGCGCCGGTAGTTAACCGTCATAAAAATTAGCCCATGAAATCCAGTAAATTCGCGCTTGCCGTTGTGCTCGCGGCAACCGCTTCGGCACCGGCCTGGGCGCAACAAAATACCGTCAAGCTCGGCATCTCCCTGGTTCAGCCCCGTTCGAGCGCGAGCGACTTTACCGGCCCGTTCACGCCCAGCGGCGTCAGTATCGAAGTGCGTGACAAGTCCACGGCGTTTATTTCCTTCAGCCGCGAAATGAATGAGCACTGGGAAGTCGAGTTGGCACTGGGCGTGCCGCCGACGCACGACATTGCACTGAAAATCGACAACGCGACGTTGCCCGCGAGCTCGCAGGCACTTTCGGGCCAGGTCGGCGCCAAGGTTCGTCAGGTCGCGCCGACGCTGTTCGCGAACTACAAATTCCTGGAAAAAACCAGCGCTTTCCGTCCCTTTATCGGTGTCGGCGTCAATTACACGCATTTCGACCACACCAGTTCCAACACCGCGGGCAATGCCCTGAACGGCGGCGCCATGTCGATTGCCCTAGAAGACTCGGTCGGCCTGGCCTTGCAGGGCGGTGTCGCTTACCGCTTCAACGACCTCTGGTCGGTGTCGGCATCGGTCGCAACGGCGCAGGTCAAATCGAAAATTACGACCAACACACTGGGCATCGAGCGCAGCGCCGACATCCGGTTCAAACCCACCGTGTTCACGGTTGCCGTGGGATATTCGTTTTAAACGCAGCGCTTGAACAGCTTGCCTTTTGCTACTGAGCTGGCACCTCAAGTCGAGCGAATCGAGCATGCCGGCCACGCTTGCCTGCGGCTCACGGTCCGTGACGGCACCGCCATCGTCGCCTTGCACGGCGCCCATGTTTTATCGTGGCTCCCGGCGGGCCAGCGCGACGTGTTCTGGCTTTCGCCGCAGGCGCTGCCAGAGTCGGCCCCCATTCGCGGCGGCGTGCCGGTCTGCTGGCCCTGGTTTGCCAAACAAGGCATGGCAGAGAGCGCGTTGCAGCACGGCCCGGCGCGCATCGTTCCGTGGCAAATTAGCGCGATTCACGCTAGCAGCGACGACGAAATCAGCTTGAGCCTGGAACCGCGAGCGTCCATCATCGACGCCGCGCCGCCCGGGTTGCAGGTCAGCGTTCGCATCACGCTGGGCCAGGCGCTAAACCAGACCCTGCGCACGCGCAACCTCGGTATCGCGCCGTTTCACCTCACGCAGGCCCTGCACAGTTATTTTGCGGTCGGAGACGACACGCAGGTGCGCATTGAAGGCATCGCCGGCCTGCCCTACCTTGACAAACTGCGCGGCATGGCGACGGATATTCAACGCACCCCGTTTGCGCTCGACAGAGCCTGCGACCGCATTTACCACCATGCTGCGCAAGATTCACCGGGTGAATCAACGCATCGCTATATCCTGACGGACCCGGCCTGGCAGCGCAGCATCGCGATCGCCACCGAAGGCAGCGAATCGGTCGTGGTCTGGAACCCGGGTAGCGAAGGCGCCCGCACGATGGCCGATGTGCCGGATGATGGCTGGCGGGATTTTTTCTGTATCGAAGCGGCCAATGCCGGGCCGGATGTGATTGCGCTGGCGCCGGGGGCGGAGCATCGGCTGGGGCAGATTTTGAGCATCATTTAGCGCGCTGGCGCATATTGGACGGAGGCAAGCAGCTATATTTTTGATAGCAAATCGCGTTCCCGCCGCACGCGTTCGCTTAACCCACCCACTGGCGCGCATTGCGCCACAGCTGCATCCACGGGCTGGCGGCGTTTTTGTCCAGGCGCGTCCAGCTCATCTGGATGTTGCGAAACACCCGCTCCGGGTGCGGCATCATCGCCGTGAAGCGGCCGTCGGCTGTCGTCACCGCCGTCAAGCCGCCGGCGCTGCCGTTCGGATTGGCCGGATAGGCCTCGGTCGGCATGCCGTGGTTGTCGGTAAAGCGCATCGCGCCGATCACCTGGGCAGCATCGCCGCGACGTTCGAAGTTCGCATAACCCTCGCCGTGCGCAACGGCAATCGGCAGGCGGTTGCCCGCCATGCCGGCGAAGAACAGGCTGGGCGACGCCAGCACCTCGACCATCGACAGGCGCGCCTCGAAACGCTCGCTGCGGTTGGTGGTGAAGCGTGGCCAGGCCTCGGCGCCGGGAATGATGCCGGCCAGTTCGGCAAACATCTGGCAGCCGTTGCACACGCCCAGGGCGAAAGTATCGGGCCGCGCGAAAAAGGCTTTGAACTGGTCGGCCAGCAGCGGATTGAAGGTGATGCTGCGGGCCCAGCCGACGCCGGCGCCCAGCGTGTCGCCGTAGCTGAAGCCGCCGCAGGCCACCGCGCCGGCAAAGTCCGCCAGCCGGGCGCGGCCGCTTTGCAGGTCGGTCATATGCACGTCGATAGCGTCGAAGCCGGCTTGGGTGAAGGCGTAGGCCATTTCTACGTGCGAGTTGACGCCTTGCTCGCGCAGGATGGCTAACTTGGGCTTTGCAAGCATCAGCGAGGGCGCGGAAAGCGGGGAGCCCTCACCCCTGCCCTCTCCCAGGGGGAGAGGGAGTAAGACTGGGAGTGGGAGTAAGACTGGGACGGGGAGGAAGATGTGCAGGCCGGGATCTGCGGGATCGCCTGCTGATGCGTGTTCGGCATCGGCGCCGGCCGGGTTGTCGCGCTGCTGGCAAATCTTCCAGCTCACGGCGTCCCAGACCTGGTGCAGATCCTGCAGTTTCGCCTTGAAGACGGCCTTGGTGTCGCGCCAGACTTGTACTTCTCCCTTGCCGGCCTCCAGCGCCGCGTGCCGGGGCCGGGTCTTGCCGATGAAATGGCTGAACTTCGACACGCCGTGCTGGCGCAGTGTCTGCATCACGTCGTTACGTGCTTCGGTACGCACCTGAATGACAACGCCCAGCTCTTCGTTGAACAGCGCCTTGAGCGTCAGCTCTTCCCGGCGTGCGCCGACCTGCAAGGCCCAGTTCTTGCTGTCGCCGCTGTCCATCCGGCTGTCGCTGATGCCGTCGCCTTCGAGCAGCAGCATGTCAATGTTGAGCGACACGCCGACATGACCGGCAAACGCCATCTCGCAGCAGCAAGCGAACAAGCCGCCGTCGCTGCGGTCGTGGTAGGCGAGAATCCGCCCCTGCGCGCGCAAGTCGTTGATGGCATCGACCAGACGGACCAGGTCTTGCGGATCGTCCAGGTCGGACACTTCGCCGCCCTCCAGATCAAGACTTTGCGCCAGGATCGAGCCACCCATGCGGTTTTTCCCCTTGCCGAGGTCGATCAGGATGAGCGTCGTGTCCGCTTCTTCGGTATCGAGCTCAGGCGTAAGCGTGTCGCGCACGTCGGCCAGCGTGGCGAAGGCGCTGACGATGAGCGACACCGGCGACGTGACTTTTTTGGCGTCGCCATAATCGCTCCAGAGCGTTCGCATCGACAGCGAATCCTTGCCGACCGGAATCGACACGCCCAGCGCCGGACAAAGTTCCATGCCGACGGCCTTCACGGTTTCATACAGCGCCGCGTCCTGTCCCGGCTCGCCGCACGCGGCCATCCAGTTGGCCGACAGCTTGACGCGCCGCAGTTCGATCGGCGCGGCGAGCAGGTTGGTGATGGCTTCGGCCACCGCCATCCGGCCCGACGCGGCGGCGTTGAGGGTCGCCAGCGGCGTGCGTTCGCCCATGCTCATCGCTTCGCCGGCAAAGCCCTGGTAATCGGCCAGCGTCACCGCGCAATCGGCCACCGGCACCTGCCACGGGCCGACCATCTGGTCGCGGTGCGTCAGGCCGCCGACGGTGCGGTCGCCGATGGTGATCAGGAAGCGCTTCGATGCAACCGTCGGATGGCTGAGCACGGCGATGCAACTTTTTTGCAGATCTACGCCGGTCAGGTCGATTGGCTGGACGGTACGCGCTACGGTTTTTACGTCGCGGTGCATTTTGGGGGGTTTGCCGAGCAGCACATTCATTGGCATGTTGACGGGAAAGGAGTCGGGGAGGCCCTCGCCCCTGCCCTCTCCCAAGGGGAGAGGGAGTAAGTCAGCATTCGGGAATTGCCTTCCTCTCAGCTCCGATTGAGGGGGTAATTCTCCCTTCGGCGATTGGCTCCCTCGCCCCACTGGGGAGAGGGTTGGGGTGAGGGGCTGCTCGCTGACCACCAACTGCCGCTCCTCGGTCGCCACGCCAACGACAGCAAACGGACAGCGCTCGCGCTCGCAAAACGCCTCGAATTGCGGCAAGGAGGCGGGCGCGATCGCCATCACATAGCGCTCCTGGCTTTCATTGCTCCAGATTTCCTTGGGGCTGAGGCCGCTTTCCTCCAGCTTGACGGCGCGCAAATCGAAGCGCGCGCCGCGGCCGGCGTCGTTGACCAGTTCGGGGAACGCGTTCGACAGCCCGCCGGCGCCGACATCGTGCATCGCCAGAATCGGGTTGTCAGTACCCAGCTGGGCGCACTGGTTGATGACTTCCTGCGCCCGCCGCTCGATCTCGGGATTGCCGCGCTGCACCGAATCGAAGTCGAGCTGGGCCGCATTGGCGCCGGACGCCATCGAGCTCGCGGCGCTGCCGCCCATGCCGATGCGCATGCCGGGACCGCCGAGCTGGATCAGGAGCGTGCCGGCGGGAAAGCGTATTTTCTGCGTCAGCCGCGCGTCGATCGTGCCGACACCCCCAGCAATCATGATCGGCTTGTGATAACCCCAGCGCTGGCCGCCGACGGTCTGCTCATATTCGCGGAAATAGCCTGCCAGATTGGGCCGGCCGAACTCGTTGTTGAACGCCGCCCCGCCCAGCGGTCCGTCGATCATGATCTGCAGCGCGCTGGCGATGTGCTCAGGCTTTCCGTAGTCGCCACCCCACAGTCTGGAAACCGTGAAGCCGGTCAGCCCCGCCTTCGGACGGGAGCCGCGCCCGGTCGCGCCTTCGTCGCGAATCTCGCCGCCGGCGCCGGTGGCTGCCCCGGGGAAGGGGGAAATCGCCGTCGGATGGTTGTGCGTCTCGACCTTCATCAGCACATGCGTCGGCGAATTTTCGTCAGCGCTATATCTTTGATAGCTGCCCACACCCGCCCCATCAGCGTCAGAGGCCGATTTTGCATAAAACCGCTGAATCGGCAAGCCTTCCATGACCGACGCGTTGTCCGAATAAGCCACAACCGTATGTTGCGGATTCAGTTTTTCGGTGTTGCGGATCATGCCGAACAAGGTGTCGTCCTGCGGCACGCCGTCGATCGTGAAGCTGGCGTTGAAAATCTTGTGCCGGCAATGCTCGCTGTTGGCCTGCGCGAACATCATCAGCTCGACATCGGTCGGATTGCGCTTCAACTGGGTAAAGGCGTTGACCAGGTAGTCGATTTCGTCAGCCGCCAGCGCCAGTCCGAATTCAGTGTTGGCGCGCTCCAGCGCCGACTTTCCGCCTGCCAGCACGTCGATGATCTGTAGCGGGTCTCCCTGCAGCTCGGTGAAAAGCCCGGCGCCGGCCTGCACTTGATCGGCCATCACGCTCTCTGTCATGCGGTCGTGCAGCAAGGCCTCGACCTGCTCGCGCTGCCCGTAGTTCAAGGCCGTCCTGCCGAAAAAGCCGCGCTCCAGCGTCAGACGGTATTCGGTGATGCGCTCGATGCGCCGGACGGCGAGGCCGCAGTTGTGCGCGATGTCCGTCGCCTTGGAAGCCCAGGGCGACACGGTGCCCAAACGTGGCGAAACGATGATCAGCACGCCGTCGTCGCCAGCCGCGGGCTGCTCGCACGGCTCGCCATAGCTGAGCAGGTCGGCAAGCTGTTTTTTCACTGCTTCGGAAGGCAGTTCCTCGGTTGCCACCAGATGGACGAAGCGGGCGCTGATGCCGGCGATTTTGCCCTCGATTTCCTGGAGCCGGGGCAAAAGCTGCCGGGCGCGAAAGTCGCTTAATGCGTTGATGCTGTGGGCTTCGCCCTCGAAAGTCGTCAGGTGAAGTGTCACGGGGGGCTGCGGCCGGTTGATGCGAGGTTGCCAATTTTATCAGCGCACCGCATCCCAACCGGCCGCGATGGGCGCCCCTGGAAAAGCGGGCGCGCGGCGCCGGTGGGATAATTTCGCCATGAGCATCACCTACAAAGACGCGGCCGGCATCGAGGGCATGCGCATCGCGGGCAGGCTGGCCTCCGAAGTGCTGGACCACCTCACGCCTTTTATCAAACCCGGCATCACGACCAATGAAATCGACCGCCTGGCGTCCGACTACATGACGCAGGTGCAGGACTCGATTTCAGCCACCCTCGGCTACGGCCCGCCGGGCTACGTGCCCTACCCGAAGTCGCTCTGCACCTCGGTCAACCACCAGGTCTGCCACGGCATTCCCAACGACAAGCCGCTGAAAAAGGGCGACATCGTCAACGTCGATGTCACCATCATCAAGAACGGCTGGCACGGAGACACCAGCCGCATGTTCCTGGTCGGCGACGCTTCCATCGCCGCGAAGCGCCTGTGCCACGTCACCTACGAGGCGATGTGGCACGGCATCATGCGCGTCAAACCGGGCGTGAGGCTCGGCGACATTGGCCATGCGATCCAGGTGTTCGCCGAGAAGCAGGGCTTTTCGGTGGTGCGCGAATTCTGCGGCCACGGAATCGGCCAGAAGTTCCATGAGGAGCCGCAGGTGCTGCATTACGGCCGGCCCGGCACACTTGAGGAACTCAAGCCCGGCATGACCTTCACGATCGAGCCGATGATCAACATCGGCAGGCGCGATATCAAGGACGGCCCCGAAAAAGACGGCTGGAGCATCGTGACGCGCGACCATTCGCTGTCGGCGCAGTGGGAGCACACGGTGCTGGTGACGCCGACCGGCTACGAAGTGCTGACGCTGTCGGCGGGTAGCCCGCCGGTTCCGACTTTTGTTGTGCAAGCCGCGCCGGCGCAGGCGCCCGCCAGTGCCATTGCCTGATTCCCTTCCCTCCTCCGCGGCCGCTGCGACGCTTAAAAACGGTGCTTCGGCGATGACCGATCCGGTTTCGCTGCGCGAGCGCTACCGGGCCGACAAGACGGCGCTTTTTTCGGTGCTTGCTTCAAGCGGCGCGTCGGTCCGCGGCATCAGCGCCCTGCTGAAGAAACTCGCCGGGCTGACCGATGCGGCTTTGCAGTCGCTTTGGCAGGCCAGCGACTTTCCGCCGTCGGCGTGCCTCGTCGCCGTGGGAGGTTTTGGCCGTGGCGAGCTGTTTCCGCATTCCGACGTCGATGTGCTGCTGCTGCTGCCGGACGTCGTCGCGATCGAGAATGATTCGGCGCTCAGGTCCAAGGTCGAGAGCTTCATCAGCAATTGCTGGGACTGCGGCCTGGAAATCGGCTCGAGCGTCCGCACCGCAGCCGACTGCGTGCAGGAAGCCATCAAAGATGTCACGGTGCAAACCTCGCTGCTCGAAGCGCGGCTGGTCGCCGGCTCCGAAGCCAGCTTTCTGCGGCTGCAAGCCAGCCTCGAAGCCGTGCTCGACCCCAAGGCTTTTTTTGTCGCCAAGACGCTGGAATTGCGCCAGCGCCATAACAAGTTCGAAAACACACCGTATTCGCTGGAGCCCAATTGCAAGGAGTCGCCCGGCGGGCTGCGGGATCTGCAGATCGTTCTCTGGGTGGCGCGCGCCGCGGGCCTGGGCAAGTCGTGGGACGAACTGGCGCAAAACCGCTTGGCGACGGCTTTCGAGATTCGTCAGATCAAGGCCAACGAAGCGCTGTTGAGCCTGATCCGCGCCCGGCTGCACCTGATCGCCGGGCGGCGCGAGGATCGGCTGGTGTTCGACCTGCAGACGGCGGTGGCCGAGTCGTTCGGTTATGCGGCGCAGCTCGACGACGCTTCGAGGCTGCCGCGCCGCGCCAGCGAAGCGCTGATGCGCCGCTACTACTGGGCCGCCAAGGCGGTGACCCAGCTCAACCAGATCCTGCTGCTCAATATCGAAGAGCGGCTGCGCCCCAATTCCTATCCGCTTCGAGCCTTGAACGAGCGGTTTTTCGACAAGGCCGGGATGCTCGAGGTCGCCAGTGACGACCTTTACCTGCGCGAGCCGCATGCGATTCTTGAAACATTCCTGGTGTTCGAGACGAATCCCGGTATCAAAGGGCTGTCGGCGCGCACCCTGCGGGCGCTCTACAACGCCAGGGGCATGATGAATGCGGGCTTTCGCATCGACCCGGAGAACCGGCGCACCTTTCTGAGCATCCTGCAGCAGCCCGAAGGCATCACCCACGCGCTGCGGCTGATGAACCAGACGTCGGTGCTGGGCCGCTATCTCTGGGTGTTCCGCAACATCGTCGGGCAGATGCAGCACGACCTCTTTCACGTCTACACGGTTGACCAGCACATCCTGATGGTGGCGCGCAACATGCGGCGGTTCTTCATGGCCGAGCATTCGCACGAGTATCCGATGTGCTCGCAGCTCGCCGCCGGCTGGGACAAGCCCTGGATCCTCTATATCGCCGCGCTGTTCCACGACATCGCCAAGGGGCGCGGCGGCGACCATTCCGACCTGGGCCGCAAAGACGTGCGCATTTTTTGCCGCCAGCACGGCATCGCCGCCGCAGACGCCGATTTGATCGAATTCCTGGTCGGCGAGCACCTGAGCATGAGCCGCGTCGCCCAGAAAGAAGACTTGAGCAATCCGGAGGTCGTGGCCGCATTCGCCCGGCGCGTCGGCAACGAGCGCTACCTGACGGCGCTGTACCTGCTGACGGTCGCTGACATTCGCGGCACCAGCCCGAAAGTCTGGAATGGCTGGAAGGGCAAACTGCTCGAAGACCTGTACCGCTACACATTGCGGGTGCTGGGCGGCCGCGCGCCCGATGCCGCCGCCGAGGTCGAAGCGCGCAAGCGCGAGGCGCTAACGCTGCTGGCGCTGCATGCCGAGCCCTTCGAAGCCTACAAGGCGCTGTGGGCGACGCTCGACGTCAGCTACTTCATGCGCCACGAGGCCGCCGACATCGCCTGGCATGCGCGCCACCTGTCCCGCCATGTCGGCAAGCCCAAAGTCACGGTTCGGGTGCGGCGCTCGGCCACCGGTGAAGGCATGCAGGCACTCGTGTACACGCCCGACGCGCCCGACCTGTTCGTGCGGATCTGCCGTTTCTTCGACCAAGCCGGTTTCAGCGTCATGGACGCCAAGGTCCACACCACCAACGACGGTTTCGCGCTCGACACGTTCCAGGTCGCCAGCCAGATGGCGACCGACGACTACCGTGAACTCGCGGCCATGGTCGAGGCCGACCTGGGCCGCAGCCTGGAAGACAAGCGCGCGCTGCCGCCTCCCGGCAAAGGCAGGGTGTCGCGCCGCGTCAAAAGCTTTCCGGTTGCGCCGCGCGTCGATCTGAGCCCTGACGAAAAAGCGCAGCGCTGGCTCCTCAGCGTGTCGGCCAGCGACCGGCCCGGCCTGCTGTACCTGATCGCCTGCGTGCTGGCGCGCCACCACATCGACATCCTGCTGGCGAAGATCACGACGCTGGGCGAGCGCGTCGAAGACAGTTTCTTGATCGCCGGCGCCGAACTTCAGCAGAACCGGGCGCAGATCGCCATTGAAACCGAGCTGCTGTTGGCGCTGAACGCCTGATCAGGCTTCGCCTGGTTCGAGCAGCCAGTGTTTCAGCGCACGCGAGACCGCCTGAGGCTGCTCCATCGTCGTCATGTGGCCCGACCTCTCGATAATTTCGAGGCGCGAACCAGAGATTGCGGCGCGCATTTCTTCATGCCGCGCCAGCGGGCTCCAGGCGTCGTCGCGGCCGCACAGCAGCAGCACCGGGCAGCGGATTTGCGGCAGCAGCGCCGTGGCGTCCGGCCTGCCCAGCAGGGCGCGGACTTGCGCCTCGAAAATGTCGGGCGTGTTGCGGGCGATCATTTCCAGAACCGCAGCGAAGACCTCGCCTTCGACATGCTCCGGATGGACCATGCCGCGCGCCCATTGCGCGCCCATCGCCCGCATGCCTTCCGAACGGGCGAGCGCCAGCAGTTGATAGCGCCCGGCGCGCTCTTTCTCGCCCGCCTCGCCAGCCGCCAGAGCCTGGAAGCCGGTGTCGAGCGAAGCCAGGCGCAGCACGCGTTCCGGCGCCCGTCTGAAAACTTCCAGCGCGACGTGGCCGCCCATCGAATGACCAGCCAGGGCAAACCCGCCGGCCGGCGCAGTCGCCAGCACCTGTTTGGCCATCGCGTCGATGGTGTCAAGCGTGCGGTAAACCGGAACCCGGCAGTCGGCGATCGCGCCCAGGTCGGCGCATTGCGCCTGCCAGACGGTGTCGTCGCACAGCAGCCCCGGCAATAAAAGAAGGGTGGGTTTGGTCATATCGTTCGGTCAGTGATCGGAGGGCGCAGTTTTCCCGGCGAACAGTACCTCGGTATAGTCGAAGCGGCTGAAGTCTCGCACCCGCATCGGCTACAGCCTGCCGATCAGGTGGCCGCACTCACGCTGCGCCACGCGCGCATGAAAGCCGCACCACGGTGCGATCAATGGGGTCACCGTACTGGTCGAAACCCTTGTAGCGGATGCGTTCACCGACCAGACCGGGAGCGCTCCGGGCCATGGCCGTAGCGCCGTCAAGGCAAGCCGCCATCACCAAAATATTATTCATGCTTCGCATTGTTGTCTTCAATGTTTGAAATGGTTATGGAGAGCGATATAGGGCCGGGTGGGCCCTGCGTCGATCAAGCCGACAGGAAGCGCCCCGGCATTAATGCGCCACTGGCACCCTCAGATGCCGGCAATGCCTCATCCCACAGGCGTGCAATGTAACGGCCGCCTGTCGCGCCGTTGGAGGCATCCGAGCACAGCCAGCCGATGCCGCGCCGCATGATGGATGCCGGCAGCAGGTTGCCGTCGGCACCACGCTTGTTCTCGCTGGGCGGCAGCAGGTCGGTATCGGCCGCCCCGCCGGGCAGGTAGACATTGACGTCCACGCCCTTGCCTTCCAGGTCCTGCGCCCAGACTTTGGACATCGCCTCCAGCGCCGCCTTGGACGGACCGTAAGGCGAGTAACCCTTGCGCACCATGGTGGGGTCGCTGGTCGAGATGTTGATTACCTTGCCGAAACCCCGGGTCAGCATATACGGCACGCAGGCCCGGCTCATGTTGAACACCCCGTTCACATTGGTGCCGACAATGGCGTGCCAATGCTCAGGCTCTATCTCCCAAAACCGCACGGGTTTGGTATTGAAGCTCTCGCTGATCAGACGCATGCCCTGTCCCGCGTTGTTGACGAGCACATGCAGATCACCGAATTTCTCAAGCGTGAACTTGAGCACGCTCTCGCAGGCCGCGAAGTTTTTGACGTCGGCGGCAATCCCTGCGATTCGGCCCGTACCAGCGATGGCGGTCGCCATCGAAATGGTCTCGCGCATCGAACCGGATTCGGATGCACCGGTGACAACGACTTTCGCGCCCTGCTCCACCAGCGCCAGCGCCATCTCGCGGCCAAGCCCGCGCACGCCGCCGGTCACGATGATCACGCGGTCCTGCAGGGACGCATCTTTGCTTTGCGGCATGGATAACTTTCAGTGTTTGCCAAAAATGGCATCGCCCGGAGCGGTGGTCATCCAGCGGTGTTCGGGACGGGCTCAGTACTTGCAAATGACGTTCAGCAAGGCCTGGCGTTTCTCGTGAGTGACGGCATGTATGGCTCGTGCGATGGCTGCCGGCAAGTGGGCAGGGGCGTCAACGCGTTCGCCGTAGCCTCCGCTGGCTTCCACAATTTTCTCGAAGGCCGGTGACGGGCTGAGGTCAGCCAGCAAGTTGCAGCCGTTGTCGCCGGATACCCCATCCTTGTACATCCCGGCTGTGGAATTCCGGACCGCGCCATACAACTGGTTGTTGTAGATGACGGTCAGCACGGGCAGATTCTGCGCGGCACAAACCCAGTGACACGCGCTGGGGTTGTCGAAAATATAGGCACCGTCACCAAGTGTGGCAATCACCAATCGCTCGGGCGCGCCGAGCTTGACGCCGACCGCGGCGCCCAGACCCCAGCCCAGGCCGCCCGCAGGGCTCAGCCCGAAACAGCTGCCGGACTTTTCGCGATCACAGTGCTCCAGGCGCAAGGGGTATTCATTGACGAATATGGCGTCCGGCCCCGCTGCATCCGAGAGGCAGCGGCTGATGTATTCGGGTGCAATATGGGGTGCCTTCGCAGCTTTGTCACCCTTCGATTTCCAGTCATCCCTCAGCGCTTTTCGGCGTTCAGCAATCAGGCTGCGGCGCACGGCGATGGATGGCGCTTCCGATTGGATATGGGTAACCAGTTTGCCAAGCTCGGCTTCGAGCGCCTGCAGAGCCACGGTGGCATCAGTCCTGATCGACAAATCGACGGGAAAGCCCCGTGTCGGGTAGCGTGTGAAAGCAGGATCTTCTGCAATATGCACGACCTTGCAGTCCACAGGCGGATTTTCAAGCGACGGTATCCACGGCACATCGCATTCGAGGGCGATGATCAGGTCTGCATCTGCAATGAAAGGTTTTGTCTGGAAGCCCAGATGCATGTCGTGGTTGGTGGGCAGGCAGACATAACGCCCGTACAGCGTAATGACGCCAATCGCATATTTCTGCGTCAGGCTAGACAACGCATCGAATCCTTCACTGGTGCGCCCAGACGTGGAAGTGATGATCAGCGGCCGTCTGGCTTTGGCAATCAACCCGGCCAGTTCGCTGATATCCGCAGGGTTGGGCCATGAAGCACCCGAAACGGCACGCCTTCGCTCCGTCTCCTTGACCTTTATGGTCATGCTGATGAGTTCCCGTGGCAAAGAAAGATAAGCCGGACCGCGCGGCAAAGTCATCATCAACTCCATCGCACGGTCCACGGCCGCCTGCGTTTCGGAAGCGATTTTGAGCTCGTAATCCCATTTGACAAATTCGCGCAGCATCCCGGCCTGGTCAAACATCTCCTGCGCCCAGTGAATGTTGCGGCTGCGCGAGCCAAGCAGTCCGGTTTCGGTAATGGGCGTGCGGCCGGCCATCAACAGGATTGGCGCCTGGTCACGATCCGCATTGGCGGCGCCATTGACCATGTTTGCAGTGCCCACATTCACATGGACCATCACCGCCTGCGGACGGCCCGTCATCAAATAAACACCATGGGCCATCGCCACAGCCGCGTTTTCGTGCGGTACAACAATGGGCTTGGGCACAGATTTGGCGATTTCGGGGTCGGCCTCTGCCATAGAGAACGCTTCAACAATGGCCGGAAAATCTGTGCCCGGGTTGCAGAAAAAATACGCGACACCGTGTGCCCGCAGGCGCCGCAGCATCACCAGGGCTGCAAGTTCTTCCCGTGGTTCGTTACCTGCAGGGACAGGCTTTCCGCTCATGTCCAACGTCGACATATCACCCATACATTGAATTCAGAAAAATCAGGCGGCAGGCTGCCGGTGCCGTCGTGTTGCTTGATGGAAGCGCCGGAGAACCTAACAGCAGCAAGACATGACGAATGACGCATGTTTCTGTTGAGACGGGTTTCAAAAACCAGGGCTGCTGCTTATTTCGCCGACCCGGCACCGCCAGCAGTCTTGATCACTTCGGTCAGGCGGTCGGTGTCTTTCTTGATGCGTGCCTCGAACTGCGCGCTGCTGCCGCCGACCACATCTCCGCCTGCCGTCCCGATGATCTCTATCAGCGCAGGGTCTTTCAGCGCCTTGCTGGTTTCTTCCTGCAGGCGGGCGATGATTTCAGGCGGGGTTTTAGCCGGTGCCAGCAGTCCGAACCAACCATTGAGTTCATAGTCGGGAATACCCAGCGCTTCCGCAACCGTCGGCACGTCAGGCAGCAGCGGCGAGCGTTTGGAGGAGGTCACGGCCAGGGCCTTCAGCTTGCCGCTCTTCACAAATTGCAAAGCCACAGGCAGGTTCACAAAGCCGACCTGCAGCGTGCCGCCGATGTGGTCTGTGGTCGCCTGCGCATTGCCCTGGTACGCGACGTGGGTCACCTTGGCGCCGGTCTTCACGGCCAACAGTTCGGCAGACAGGTAACCGGAACTGCCCACCCCGGGTGTACCGTAGTTCATCTTGCCCGGTTCCTTTTTCATCAGGGCTACCAGCTCTTTCATCGAGTTCACGGGGATGCTGGGGTGAACCGTTACAACATTCATCAGCGATGCCACTTCGGTGATGGCCGTGAGGTCTCTGGTGGGGTTGAAGGGCAGGTTGGCATACAGCACCGGGTTGACCGACAAAGTGATGCCGTTGATCAGCAGCGTGTAGCCATCCGGCGCCGACTTGACCACATAGTCGGTGCCGATGTTGGTGGACGCGCCCGGCTTGTATTCAACCAGCACCGGTTTGCCCAAAGCGTCCTGCAACTTGAGCGCGATGGCGCGCGCAAAGATGTCGGATGTGCCGCCTGGTGTTGCGGGCACGATGATGCGGACCGGCTTGGTCGGGTATTGCTGTGCCATCGCAGCGTGTGGAAAGACGGAGGCACCCATCAACGAAGCGAGTGCAAGCAAGAAATGACGACGCATAAATACTCCTGTAAAACAAAAAACTGTTCACGGCAAATAGCACTTAAGTGCCTACCCGTCGCCAGAGCGCTTTCAATGCATGCGCATAGGGCGCGCGTACCGCGGAGACACATGGCCTACAAGCCAACGCTGTCTGTGCCCCCCTTTCCCTAACGATTGTGCGTGTCAACGGTATTTCTTTAAAATGATATTATTTTCTTATTCCATAATATTCAGGCCATATCAAAATGGAGTGGACACAACGCCTGCGCATGCGCCAGCTCTATCTGCTGGTCGCCCTCTATGAGACACGCAACGTCAGCCACACGGCAACACAAATGGGTGTCACGCAGCCGGGCCTGTCCAAATGGCTCAGCGAACTGGAAGAAGACTTGAACGTCAAGCTGTTCAAGCGAAATTCACGCGGCCTGACGCCGACCGACTTCTGCACAGCCCTGGTGTCCCACGCGCGCGCAATCATTGGCGAACTGGACCGCACACAGGCCACCATACGATTGATGTCCATAGGCGCATCCGGCAACCTGGTGGTGGGCACAACCCCTACTGTGGCCACCGGCCTGGTTCCCAAAGCCGCAGGCTATTTCAGGAAGCGTTTTCCTGACGCCTACCTCAACATCATCGAAAACCGGCTGGATGCCCTGCTCCCCCAGCTCGAAGAAGGCCGGGTGGACATGGTCATCACGCGAACCGACCAGGCACGGCTGGATGCAGGCGTTCGCTGCGACATCCTGTACCCCGAACAAATCCGCGTGGTGGTTGGCGCCAATCACCCGCTGGCCAAAAAACGCAAGGTGGACTGGCCAGATGTGCTGCGTTACCCATGGATCATCCCGCCCAAGGTCAGTCCTTTGCGGCGGGAACTCGAGCACGAACTGGCGCTCGCAGGCCAGCCCTCACCCCGCTACCGTGTCGAAACAGGCTCGACGCTTGTCATCGTCACGATGCTGCAGGATGGCGACCTCGTAGCGCCCATGTCTGCAAGGCTCATGCACTACTTTCAGGGCCTCAAGCAGGTGGTTCCGCTGCCACTGCCTTACCTGCGCGAAGGAAGTGTGGGGGTGATTCGCCGGCGGGAAAGCACGGAATCACCCATGCTCAAGGCCTTTATGGACGGCCTGCGCCTGCACGCCAGCGTTTAGACGCCGCCGCTCGAAAAGTGGCTGAAATGGCCGACCACACGCGATTCCGGCAACGGCCGTGAAACGCACCAGTGCCGCGAATTGGCCAACTGATTTGCACTTCGTTTGTGCCGATTCAGCTGCACGCAAGCCAATTACCCCTCACTGAAGGCTGCTGATGCACCAATATGCGAAGTTGATTCCAATTTCAGGAAATCAGAGGCCAAATATCGGTTACAGCCATCACAAAATACATATGCTTGAATAAATTTCAGGTATGACACCGATTTCGCCGGGCTTGTGTAAAACCCTGTAGTTGGCAATCATCCGGGGTTGATTCACTTGGAAATGAACCATGACATATCCTCATGTATTGATAGCCGGCGCCGGCCCCGTGGGCCTGGTAAGCGCCCTGACGCTGGCCACGGCCGGCATAGCGGTGACAGTCTTCGAGCGGAACACGACAGCGCCCGAAGACCTGCGCGCTTCAACCTTTCACCCCCCGACGCTGGACATGCTGGCCCGGTTCGGGATCACAGAAAAGCTGGTGTCGCAGGGACTGATTGCTCGCTACACACAACAGCGCGACCGCCAGGAAGGCCTGATCGCGGAGTTCGACATGTCTCTGCTGGAAGGGGAAACAAAGCATCCTTTCCGCCTTCAGTGCGAGCAGTGGAAACTCAACAAGCTTCTGATGGACAAGCTCGCCGAGCTGCCGCACGCAAAGATTCTTTTGGGCACCGACGTGCAATCGGTATCGCAGGATGACAGCCATGTCGAGGTAATGGTCAAGACCGCAGAGTGCATTGAAACCTTTAGTGGCGACTATTTGATAGGGGCCGATGGCGCCTGGAGTTCAGTGCGCCAGTCGCTCGGCATCGAATTCGAAGGCTTCACCTACCCAGAACGTTTTCTGGTGGTCTCCACCGATTTCGAGTTCGCAGACCATTTCTCCCATTTGTCCTATGTGAACTATGTGTCCGACCCCAAGGAATGGTGCGTGCTGCTGCGCGTACCTTCGCTCTGGCGGGTCTTGTTTCCGACCCGTCCGGAAGAGTCTGATGAAGAATGCATGACCGACGAGTCCATTCAGACCCGGTTGCATAACCTGCTGCCCAAGGACACCCCTTACCCCACCATGCACCGTACGCTGTACAAGGTGCATCAGCGCGTCGCGAAAGAATTCCGCCGTGGCCGTGTCATCCTGGCCGGCGATGCTGCGCACATCAACAACCCGCTGGGCGGGATGGGCATGAACGGCGGCGTGCAGGACGCCTTCAACCTGTCTGACAAGCTGGTCGATATCCTCAACAACGGCGCATCCCAGGACCTGCTTGACCGCTACGAGAGGCAGCGCCGTTCCGTGGCCATTGAATACGTCAACGCCAACACGGCACGCAACAAAAAAACCATTGAGGAGCGCGACCCCGAAGCGCGCCGCAAGACCCAGCAAGAACTGCGCGCGATTGCCGCCAGCCCTGCAGCCGCGAAGGACTACCTTCGCAAAACATCCATGATTGATGCGCTGGAACGCGCGGAGTCGATAACATGAAACAAGGTCTCAGCACCAAAACCGGCACGCAAAAGCGTGCTGAACTCAAATCCCGGTTTACCAAAGGCCATCTTGTCGTCGCCCCAGGTGTTTTCGAAATGGTGTCCGCCAAGATTGCGGACCAGATGGGCTTTGAAGCCCTGTACATGACAGGCTATGGCACCGTCGCGTCTTACATGGGCCTGCCCGACGCCGGCCTGGCCAGCTACACAGACATGGTCAACCGGGTCACCCAGTTTGCCAGCATCACCGACACCCCCCTGATTTGCGACGGCGATACGGGGTATGGCGGCCTGCTCAATGTCATGCACACCGTGCGCGGTTATGAAACCGCCGGTGCCTGTGCAATCCAGCTCGAAGACCAGGAATTCCCTAAAAAGTGCGGCCACATGCTGGGCCGCCGGGTGGTACCCGTGGAAGACATGGTCGCCAAAATCAAGCTTGCGGCGGAGACGCGCACGGACAAAAACTTCCAGATCATCGCGCGCACCGATGCCCGCACCGTTCATGGGCTGGATGAAGCCCTGCGCCGCATGGAAAAATACGCTAAGGCTGGCGCCGACATTCTCTTCATCGAAAGCCCGGAGTCCATTGAGGAGATGGAACAAATCGGCAAAGCGTTCGACCTGCCCCTGGTGGCCAACATGGTTGAAACCGGCCGCACACCCGTGCTGACAAAGGAAGAATTGCAGCGGATAGGCTTTGGGCTGGTAATTTTCCCCTCGGCTGCTTTCCTCTCGGCCGGCGCCGCTTTCAAGAATGTCTACAGCCACATCAAGGCGACGGGCTCCAGCGCGAACACCAAACAGGAGTTGCATGACTTCCAGGAGTTTTCCGGGCTTATGGGGTTCGATTGGGTGGTGGACTTCGACAAACGGCATGCCGTCAGCGATGAGGCCAAACCTTGAGTAAGGAAGACATCTACCGCAAACAGAACATGGGCAATGCCTCGGGCATAGGCTCACGCTGCGGGCTGATTCTGGTGGACTTCGTCAACGGCTTTGTCGATGAAGCGCAGTTTGGCGGCTCGCACATCGCCGCCGCAGTCGAGGCGACTGTGCCCCTGCTCGCTGCCTTTCGCAAGGCCGACCTTCCCGTGGTCCACACCCGTGTGGTGTTTGCCGATGACGGCTCCAACAAGAACGTGTTCTGCATGAAGGTGCCGCCACTGCTGACGCTGACGGAGAAGGCGCCTGCCTCCCAGATCGTTCCCCAGCTCACGCCCATTGACGGCGAGTGGGTGCTGCGCAAAGTGTCGGCATCGGCCTTTTTCTCGACCGGCCTGTCGGAATGGCTGCACCTGCGCGGCGTGGACACAGCGGTCGTCGTCGGCTGCACCACCAGCGGCTGTGTGCGCGCCACGGTCATCGACTCCATGCAATTCAACTTCCGCACTGTCGTGATCGAAGACTGCGTGGGCGACCGAGCCATCGAACCGCATGACGCCAACCTTTTCGACATGCGCCAGAAATACGCCGACGTAATCACACGCGACGCCTTCCTTCAATTACTTTCGAAAGCCTGAACATGGACCACCTCGGTTACCGCATGAAGTTCGGGGCCATCGGCCCCTCCACCAACACCATCGTGCAGCCCGACTTTGACGACATGCGCCCCGTGGGCGTGACCAATCATTACAGCCGCATCGAGATTCCCAACGACCCGGTCAACACCGACGCAGAGTTCCTGCAACTGGTGCAGAACATCCAGGGCAATACCCTGCATGCCGTGGATGTGCTCAAGAGCTGCGAAATGCAATACCTGGTGATGGGCATGTCGGCCGCCACCTTCTGGGATGGCCGTAAGGGCGCGGAAGCTTACCTCCAGATGATGCGCGAGCGCGCCGGTGTCGGCGTCTCGTGCGGATCGTTTGCCACCGAGGCAGCGCTCAACATGTACAAGGCCAAGCGCGTTGCGTTTGTGTCGCCCTATTTCCCGGTTGCCAACGATCAGGTGCGCCGCTTCTACCAGGACTGCGGTTTTACCGTTGTGCGCGACATCTGCCTGCAGCGCCCAAGCCCGGTGCAGATCGCCCACACCACCGATGAAATGTGCCGCGACGCCCTCAAGCAGCTTGATGGCGACGACGTGGACGCCATCGTGCAGGTCGGAACCAACCTGTCGATGATTCGCTTCGCCGCGGCCGCCGAATGGGTGCTCGGCAAACCGGTGATCGCCATCAACACAGCCACCTATTGGCACGCGCTGCGCGCCTGCGGCATCAATGACAAGCTGCAGGGCTTCGGCAAGCTGCTGTCTCACTTCTAGAAGAATTGAAAAGGGAGCCGAAAACCGATGATTGCCGGTCAACTAATCAACGGCCTGATGGTGGGCGGGCTATACGCCCTCGTAGCTGTCGGCTTTACGCTGATCGTCGGCGTCCTTCACCGCATCAACTTCGCTCACACCGAGGTGTTCATGGTCGGCGGCTTCGCGGGGCTTGTCATTGCCCAAGCGGTACCATCGATTCCCCTGGCGATGGCCGGGGCGTTTTTGATCGGAGGCGTTTTCGGCATCATTGTCGAACGCATCAGTTTTCGCAACCTCAACTCTGAAGAAGCCTCGATCACGGCGGCGCTTTCATCAATGGCGGTCGGGTTGTTAATCCTGGACCTGGTTCACCATATCTGGGGTTCGGAGCCACTGTCTTTCCCACTGGTCAATGCGCTCGGTTCCGGCAGTTTTGAGATGTTTGGCGTGCGATTCGTTCCCGTACAAGGTCTTGTGCTCGCGTTGACCCTGGTTCTGGTGCTGGTTCTTTACTTCATCATCGAGAAAACAAAAACCGGCCGCAACATCCGAGCAGTCTCCGACAACGCGACCAATGCGGCGTTACTCGGGATACCCGTCAAGTTTGTCGGACAGCAGGTGTTTTTTATTTCATCCGCGCTCGCCGCACTGACCGGTTTGCTGTTTGCACTGCGGGTCGGCACGGTGAACTCCGACATCGGAATGACTTTTGCACTCAAGGCCCTGGCCGTTACGGCCATAGGCGGCATGGGAAACCTGTGGGGCGCCGTCGCTGGCGGTCTGCTCGTCGGTCTGCTTGAAGCCATGGCCGTGCAATTTGGTTTTGGCCCGCTGGCTGACCTGCTTGTCTGGGGCTTCATGATCATTGTCTTGCTTGTGCGGCCTCAGGGCCTGTTTGGCAGCGTCTTCCATGGTGCGGGAGTGCGCGCGTGAGTTCAGATCTGCTGTTTTTCACGGCCGTCAATATTTTGATGGCGTGGAGTGTTTACATCGCGCTCTCCGCTGGCGCCCTGACCTTCGGTGCAAGCGCCTTCATGGCAGTTGGCTGCTATGTCGCCGGCATGCTGACTGTCAAGGCCGGCTGGCCCCTGTTGCCTGCCTGCATATCGGGTGCGGTGGCGTCAGGCTTACTGGGTTTCGCGTTTGGCTTCCCCGCGCTACGGGTTCGGGGTATCTACCTCATACTCACCACGATAGGCATTGCGATGTCCATGGTTGTGATTCTCGAAAACATTGATTTTGTCGGCGGTACTGTGGGCCTGGGCGGCATGTCGGGCGCAACTCTATGGCATGGGGTAGGGGCGGTGCTGGTGGTGGGCGCTACTCTCTGGTGGGTGTCGAAATCACCGCTGCAACGCGTGCTGGATGCGGTACGTGAAGACGATGAAGTTGCTGTCTCGCTGGGCATGAATGTGGTCTTCGTCAAGCTCACTGCCTTTGCCATCGGCTCTGCAGTCGCCGGCTTTGCTGGCGGGCTGTATGGCCACTACATCACCTTTGTTCGGCCCGACACCTTTAACGTGCTGATCTCGATCTACGCCGTGATGTTTGTCATTCTGGGCGGCACCAACAATTTCTGGGGCGCGGCGCTCGGTGCTTCCATCATGACAATCCTGCCGGAACAGGTCAACTTCATGCGTGAATGGCGGCCCAGCGTATTTGCGCTGACCATCATCGTGCTACTGCTGTTTCGTCCACAAGGCCTGATCACCCGCCGCTTTCCGACCATCAAACTCGGAAACAAGCCGTCATGAGCGCGCCCCTCCTGATTGCGAAGGGTCTGTCAAAGTCCTTCGGCGGACTGAAAGCCCTGTTCGATGTATCGCTGACAGTTGAGCGCGGTGAAATCCTGGGTATCGTTGGCCCCAATGGCGCGGGCAAGTCGGTGCTGATCAACCTGATCACCAAGTTCTACGCTCCCACTGCAGGAACACTGGAGTTTGCCGGTGATGACGCCACAGACTTTTCGCGACCGAAAATGTCGCGTAGCGGTGTGGCGCGTACCTTCCAGAACATACGGTTGTTCAAGCGCATGACGGTTCTAGAGAATGTGCTGGTGGCCGACCCCCTGACCACCGCCTCACCATTTCGCAGTGCGGTTTCACGCAGGAGCCGTATGAATCGTGCGGTCGAATTGCTTGACTTGATGAGACTCACGGATCTTTCCGATCAGGTGGCGGGCGGCCTGCCCTATGGTGCGGCGCGCAGGCTGGAGATTGCCCGCGCACTGGCCACCGGTCCAAAGCTTCTGCTGCTGGATGAACCCGCCGCAGGCATGAACGAAGAAGAAACTGCCGCGCTGGTGGAAGACATCGGAAAGGCCCGGGAACGCGTCGATGCCATCCTCCTGGTAGAGCACGACATGTCGCTGATACGCGCACTCTCCAGCCGCCTGGTGGCACTGATTGCAGGCATGAAGGTGGCAGAAGGAAGCGTCGATTCGGTGTTGTCAGATCCCCAGGTCATCGAGGCCTATCTCGGGCCGGATGAGGATGCCCCCGCAGCGGAAAGGATGGCCGCATGAGCGCCCTGCTTTCCGTACAGAACCTTGAAGTCAACTACGGCGCCATTCGCGCACTGCGCGGCGTGACGCTGAATGTCGAGCCGGGTGAAACCATCGCCGTGATCGGCGCAAACGGTGCTGGCAAGTCAACGCTAATGCGCACCCTGTCGGGCCTGCTCAGACCCGTCGCAGGGAGTGCCGACTTTGACGGCATGAACCTAGGCAAGGCCGCGCCGCATACGATTGCACAGGGTGGCCTGCTGCATATCCCGGAAGGCCGGGGCACTTTGGGCCGGCTCACAGTGGCAGAGAACCTTCGCATTGCCTATGACCGCGATCCTTCGGCAGCAATCGCGGAATCGTTTGAACAAGCCTGTGAGCGCGTCTTTCTGCGTTTCCCCAGGCTCAAGGAGCGCCTCAAGCAGGCGGCAGGCAGTATGTCTGGCGGCGAGCAGCAACAGCTCGCCATGGCACGCCCCCTGCTGGCAAAACCAAAGCTGTTGATGCTGGACGAACCCTCGCTGGGCCTTTCTCCGGTCATGGTGTCAACCGTCTTTTCCGTGCTGCGCGAATTGCGCGATGCCGGTATGACCATTCTCATCGTTGAGCAAAACGCGCGTGCGGCGCTCAAGCTCGCCCACCGTGCCTATGTGATCAAGCAGGGGCGCATGGTGCACGAAGGCACGTCCATGGACATGCTGGCTGACAACTCTGTACTTTCCCACTATCTCGGCGCTTAAATCAACTTTTACCCCAACCATAAGGAGCTTTGCATGTCACCCAAGTTTTCACGTCGACTGGCTGTATCCGCCATCAGCCTGGCCATCGCCGGAGCGGCATTCGCGCAAGCCAAACCGCCTATAAAGATAGTGCATACCGCACCGCTTTCAGGTCAACTGGGCTCGGTTGGAAAGCTACAGGCTATTGCTATCGACCTTGCTGCAGAGGACATCAACAAATCCGGCGGGATCAACGGCAGCATGATTGAAATCGTGCGCTTTGACGACCAGCTAAAGCCGGACCAGGGCGTTTTACGGGTACGGGAAGCGTATCAGGCGGGAGCTCTGGCCGTATTAGGTCCTATGTCTTCGACGCAATGGGAAACAGTAGCGGGCACTATCAATCAGTTGAAGATCCCCGCGATCAACATGAACTCCAACAAACCCGGCATCTCTGCCCGGCCTTATGGAACCCGCATCAACACTCCGGACGACATCGCGTTACCCGAAGGTTTTGCCGAGTTCGTGAAGCTATTTCCGAATGCCAAACGGGTTGCCGTGATGGCTGATGTGCGCGAAGCAGCGGGCAAAGCCGCAGCCGAAGAATGGACCAAACTGGCAAAAGCCAAGGGACTGGACGTTGTCGGATCCATCGAATTCACGTCTGGCCAGACAGATTTTTCTCCCGTCGCCATCAAGCTTAAAGATTTAAAGCCCGACTTTGTGCTTACAGCGATTTTGTCAGGTGACGCGGCAAAACTTGCGCGCGAGCTTCAGATCCAGGCCGTCACGGTGCCGATACTTTGCAACCAGCTGGTCTACCCTGGTGTCTTCCCACAGATTGTCAGCAAAAGTATTGGAGCTCAGGCCAGCCAGTGGTACACCGTGGGTGCGGCAAGCAATGACTACTCCACGGGCGATCCGGTCAAATACAAGTCTTATGTGGAGCGCTACATTCAAGCTATCACCAAAGACACCGCGCTCAACCAGTTCCAGCCTCCCAACGTCTCCAGCAGTAGCCTGGGCTACGATGCGCTGGTCATGGTGGCAGAGACGGCGCGCAAGCAGGGTATTGATGGCACGACTCCGATTGCCACGGCACGTGACAAGGTGCGTGACGGTATTAACGCTTATAAGACTTTCAAAGGCATGAACGAAATCACCTTTACCGACAAGGGCGATGGAGCTAGCCGTACGGGTGTCCTTCAGGTTGACCCTGCATCCAGCACCTGGAAATTCGTGAAGAAATAGGCCGGCATTTTATTAAGCCATTGCCGCCAGTAGCCGGATGTAAAAAAGTTTGCATCCGTCCACTGGCAGTCTATCCAACAGATTGAGCCGCATCACCACCATGCCCGAATCCGTCATTCCACGCTCTGTTGAGCTGGACAAAATTTTGCGCCGTGAACAGGCCAGTTTTATTGGCGGGCGCTTTGTAGCCCTTGCGTCGCAGCACCGGGTTCCCGTTTATGACCCCGCCACGGACGAAAGACTGGGCGACCTGATGGAAGCCGACGCAGCTGAAGTTAATCTGGCTGCCCGCACAGCGCGTGAAGCATTTGAAGACGGCCGCTGGTCAGGCCTAACCGTTGAGCGGCGCCAGAACGCGTTGATGAAAATTCACGATGCTGTCATTGCGGAGCAGTCAGAACTCTCGGAAATTGAAAGCGCCACCACCGGGATTCCACTCGCGCAAGTCAAAGGCTTTTACATTCCACGTTCTGCCTACAACTTCAAGTTTTTTGCGGAGTTCATAGGCCAGGTTGGCGGCGACCTGTACACACAGGAACCAGGGTATGTCACCAGCGTATTCCGCGAGCCTGTTGGTGTGGCCGGCTTGCTGGGCCCGTGGAATGCTCCCGTTACGCTGTGCTCGATGAAAATAGCCGCCGCGATTGCATTCGGTAACACCTGCGTGGTCAAGCCGTCGGAAATCGCCGCTGCAGGCATGCAGCGCTTCATGGAAATCGTGAACAGCACTGGCCTGCCACCAGGCGTCGTCAACCTTGTCAACGGCCGTGGGCCCGTCACCGGCACGGCGCTGGTTGAGCACCCTGACATCAACGTGGTGTCGTTCACGGGCGGCACAGCCACTGGCCGCGCCATCCTGTCGTCAGCCGCCAAGGGCCTGAAGGCCTGCACCATGGAGCTGGGCGGCAAGTCGGCCAGCATCATCTGCGCCGATGCCGACCTGGAACGCGCACTGGATGCCGCCCTGCTCGGCATCTATGGCGGCAACGGCCAGCAGTGCCTGGCCGGTTCGCGAATCCTGGTGGAGCGCTCGATTGCGGACAACTTCATTGCGGCCTTTGTCGCGCGTGTGAAGAACCTCAAGATAGGCCCCCCCTCGGTCATGGGCAGCGAGTTGGGGCCGCTGGCATCCAAAGCCCACATGGAACGTGTGCTGTCCTATGCGGATGTCGCGAGAGCTGACGGCGCGGAAGTCCTCACTGGCGGCAAGCGCGTCGAGTCCATGGGCAAGGGCTACTACATCGAACCGACTGTCGTGCGTGCGCCCAGCAACGCAGCGCGTGTCTGTCAGGAAGAAATCTTCGGGCCGTTCGCCACGTTTGTAACCTTCGACACCTTTGAAGAAGCGCTCGCGATCGCCAACGACAGCACCTTCGGTCTCGTTGCATACGTCTGGACATCCAGCCTGGACAAGGCCAACCAGGCCATGCGCAAGCTGCGGACCGGCACGGTCTGGATCAATACGCCCGTCGTGCGCGACCTGCGTTCGGCCTTCGGCGGTTACCGCGAATCGGGTATAGGCCGCGAAGGCGGCAAGGGCTGCATGGCGCTCTACACGGAAGAAAAAACCATCATGGTCGCCATCGACAAAATGCCTATCCGCAGGCTTGGGCTTTCCGCATGACCATGGATCTTTTGCGCCTGCCGCCACCGCCCGGCATGCGGCTGGGTGTGGTCGGTGGTTGCGGTGGCATAGGCACGCGTCTGGTCCAAGCATCGCTGGCCGCAGGCATGAAGGTCGTCAACCTTGACCTGGCCGTTTCCATGCTCAAGCGCCCTGCCTTGCCGGGTGAATGGCAAATTGCATGTGATGCGTCCAGTGCAGTCGATATCAAAAACGGCTTTGAAGCCATTGGCGAGAATTGGGGCGCGTTGGACGGCATGGTTCATCTGGCAGGCTTCACGCCGCCGCCCTCTGCGATGCGCGACACCAGCGAAGAAAGCTGGGACGAGGTCATGAGCGTCAATACGCGCGGCGCCTTCCTGAGCGCACGCGCGGCGCTGCCGCTGCTCGACAAGGGCAAGGATGCGGCCATCGTGCTGACATCCTCCGGCCTCTCCGTCACGGCCGACAAGGGGGTGGGTGCGTATGCCGCAGCGAAAGCTGCGATCAACGCGATGACACGCAATCTGGCCAAGGAAAACGCACCCGGCATCCGCGTCAATGCAGTGGCGCCCGGCCCCATCGAGACCGCCTTCCTCTCCGGCGGCACAGGCCGCGGCGGCGACGTGAACAACAAGGACGGCTGGTTTGCCGCCGGGCGCAAGGCGATCGAGGCCACGATTCCGCAGGGCCGGGTCGGCCAGCCTGATGAAGTCGTCGGTCCCATCCTGTTCCTGCTGGGCCAGGCGTCGCGCTATATGACTGGGCAGATCCTCTACATCAATGGCGGCAGGTTGATGTTCTAGAAACATGAACCCATGAAAGCGCAAAAGATCGGGCAGCTCCAGGTAGACATGGTGCTGGAAAGCGAAGGCTCGTACTCGCCCCTTGATTTTGTGGCTCCGGGTATTACCGCAAAAAAGATCGAGCCCACGCGCACCGGCTGAAGCCCTGGTACGTGACGGACGACAACCGCGTCAACATGACTTCTCACAGCCAGATACTTTCACCAGAAATATGCAGTCTTGAGTACGACATCACCCGCACCCTGCGCTACGTGGAAGCCATCGCGGCGCACGACGCGAAAGTGGCCAAGGAAACACCTTGGCTTCAGCGGATGGGTTGATGGCTGGGGCGTCGGACTCAGTCCTTCGGCAGCAACCCGGCAGCTTCAATCGTCCCTAGAAGCATCCAGGCCGGGGAACAGCACCTCAGTGAACCCGAACAGGGTGAAGTCCCGCACCCGCATCGGGTAGAGCTTGCCGATCAGGTGGTCGCACTCATGCTGCACGACGCGCGCATGAAAGCCGTCCACCGTGCGGTCGATCGCATCGCCATAGGGGTCGAAGCCGCTATAGCGGATATGCGAGTAACGCGGCACCATGCCGCGCAGGCCGGGCACCGACAGGCAGCCCTCCCAGTCGCTTTCTTCAGCCGCGCTCAGGGGCGTAATGACCGGGTTCAGCAGCACGGTGCGCGGAACGCCGGGCGCATCGGGATAGCGCGGGTTGACGGTGTTGGTGCCGAATATCACCAGTTGCAGATCGACGCCGATCTGCGGCGCCGCCAGGCCGGCGCCATCGACCGAAAGCATGGTCTCGAACATGTCCGAAATCAGCAGATGCAGCTCGTCGGTATCGAAAGTGGTAACGCTCTGGGCCACGCGCAGCAGCCTCGGGTCGCCCATTTTGAGAATTTCGCGAACAGTCATGTTTAAGAATTTAGCTACGCTTTTAAAAGTACGTCAATTCACTACAAGTTATTTATTGCATTGATCTAAATAACTGCCTCAAACTGTTAACACGTGAAACATATATACTTTTATGGAAAATCAATTTAAACGATTGTAACACGCTAGCATAAGCCGAAAATAAAAAAAGACAAGGAATAATATAAAAATAAAGTCCTGCATACAATTGATTCATATAAAGAGAAATATCTTTGAAAGTATAAAAGGGAATTTTATTATAGGCATTCGATGGCATAAAATAACTAATTACTAGCGCACATAATATTGACAGCAAAACTTTGCCTACCGCTCTCACAAGTATCTCCGCAGCGAACAAAGATCTCCTCTGAGTCCGTCCGGCCGGCCAAGCTCTGGCTCTATTAAACAACAGCGACGTTAAAGCAATTAGAAATGCAGGGAGACCAATTGCAAGTGGAATCAGAAATCGAACATCAGCACGAACAAAGGCCAAGAAAAGGCCAGCCAATGGAAGAATTCCTAAAAACGCTATTATGTTTTCGGTAGCGCTGATTTTCTTCATTTTCATTGATAATATTTTTATACTATATTTTAAATACTATTTAACTTCTATATTAAATAACGATAAATCTAGAAATTTGCTATTAACTAGCAAGCATAGTTAATAAAATTTCTTCATCAATTATTTTTAATCCTAGCGCCTTGGCCTTCGCTAGCTTGCCACCCGCGTCGGCGCCGGCCACGACGTAATCGGTCTTCTTGCTGACCGAGCCGGCGACCTTGCCGCCCGCCGCCTCGATCCTGTCTTTGGCGTCGTCGCGGCTCAGGCCGGGCAGCGTGCCAGTGATGACAAAAGTCTTGCCAGCCAGCGGCCTGGGCGCCACTTCAGCCGGTGCGCCCTCTTCCCAGGTCACGCCGCAGGCGCGCAGCTGCTCGACGACTTCCAGGTTATGCGGCTGCTCGAAGAAGATGCGGATGCTTTTGGCGACGACGGGGCCGACATCATCGACCTGCAGCAGTTGGTCTTCGCTCGCGTTCATGACCGCGTCAAGACCGCCGAAGTGACGCGCCAGCGCCTTGGCGGTCGCCTCGCCGACATGCCGGATGCCAAGGCCGAAAATAAAGCGCGGCAAGGTCGTATGCTTGGATTTTTCCAGCGCGGCGACCAGATTCCCCGCTGATTTGTCGGCCATGCGCTCCAGGCGCGCGAGCGACGCCAGGCCCAGCTTGTACAAGTCCGGCAGCGTGCGGATCACGCCGGCATCGACCAGCTGCTCGACCAGCTTGTCGCCCAGGCCGTCGATCTCGACCGCCCGCTTGTGCGCGTAATGCAAGATGGCTTCCTTGCGCTGCGCCGCGCAGAACAGGCCGCCGCTGCAGCGGTGGTCGGCTTCGCCATCTTCCCGCACGGCGTCGGAGCCGCAGACCGGGCACTGACGCGGCATGCTGAACACCGGCGCGTCCTTCACCCGCCGGTCCAGCAATACGCTGACGACCTCCGGAATCACGTCGCCGGCGCGGCGGACGACCACCGAGTCACCGACGCGAACGTCCTTGCGGCGCGCCTCGTCCTCGTTGTGCAGCGTCGCATTCGTCACCGTCACGCCGCCAACGAACACCGGCGCCAGTTTTGCGACCGGCGTCAGCTTGCCGGTGCGGCCGACCTGGACGTCGATCGCCATGACGGTCGTCAGCTGCTCCTGCGCCGGGTATTTATGCGCCACCGCCCAGCGCGGCTCGCGGCTGACAAAGCCCATCCGCCGCTGTAGCGCCAGGCTGTTGACCTTGTAGACGACACCGTCGATGTCGTAGGGCAGGCTATCGCGCTGCTCGCCGATGGACTGGTGAAATGCTATTAATTCAGTAGCGCCTTGCGCAAGCTGGGTGTGCGCTGCTACCGGAAAACCCCAAGATTTCAGCGTCAGCAGCAGCTGCAAGTGGGTCTCGAACACCGGACCGCCTTGCTCCGCCGGCGTGATCTCGCCGACACCGTAGGCGAAAAAGCTCAGCCGCCGGTCGGCCGCGATCGCCGGGTCGAGTTGCCGAACGCCGCCGGCCGCCGCATTGCGCGGGTTGACAAAGGTCTTCTCTCCCTTGAGCCCTTGGGCAATCTTCTCGCGCTGCCGTTCATTCAGTGATTCAAAATCGGCGCGGCGCATATAGACTTCGCCGCGCACTTCCATGACCGCAGGCGCGTCGGCTGGCAGCCGAAGTGGAATCTGCCGGATGGTGCGGATGTTCTGCGTCACATCCTCGCCGACCTCGCCGTCGCCGCGCGTCGCGGCCTGCGCCAGCATGCCGTTTTCATAACGCAAGCTCATTGCCAGGCCGTCGAATTTCAGTTCGGCGACGTATTCGACCGGCGGGTCAGACTCGGCCAAACCCAACTCCCGGCGCGCCCGGCTGTCGAAATTGCGCGCGCCGCTGGCCTCGGTATCGGTTTCGGTGCGGATGCTGAGCATCGGCACCTTGTGGCGCACGCTGGCGAACTGGGCCAGCGGCTTGCCGCCGACCCGCTGCGTTGGCGAATCGGCGCTTAACAGTTCCGGATGCGCCGCTTCCAGCGCCTGCAGCTCCCTGAACACCCTGTCGTATTCGCTGTCGGGAATGCTCGGCTCGTCGAGAACGTAATAGCGGTGCGCATGAAAGTCGACTTCGGCGCGCAGCGCGGCAATCCGTGCGGAAGCACCGGCCGGCCCTGTAGGCCCGCCCTCTTCCAAGGTCACGAAAAGACTCGCCGACCCAGTACCGAACCGGCCGACAACTCGCGCGCGTCGAGCCGGGTGTAAAGCTGCTCGAGATCGGCATGGATGGTTTCCATTGCCTGCGGCCGGATGAGGTTGCCGTCGTCGTCGACGATGACGCCGTCCATCTTGCCGGCCAGCGCAATGGCGACCTCGCACATGCGCGCGAACGGCTTTTCCGAGCGCGCCACCTGCGGCACGTCGAGCGACAGCGAAATTTCGCGCAGGGCCGTCTGCTCGGGCGCTTCGGCCACAGCGGCCTGTGCGTCGAAGCTCAGGCCGAGTATCGGCCCATGGCCGGCCACACTGGCCGGCAGCACCATGCGGCCGGCAATCGGCGTCGGCACGAATCCCAGGCCGGCAGCGTTTTGCTGCACATAGCCGGGGCTCCATGACGTCTGGACGGCGCGCAGGTTGAAGCCGAGTTGCGCGTCGTGCCCGCCGGCGAACTGGTCGAGCTCGCGGGCGCGGGCGACCTCATCCTGCATTTCGGCGAATTCGACCACCCCGCCGATGGCGTCGACAAAAGCCTGCGTTTTCATGACGAATTCCGAATATTCGATCTGGTTCAACGCGCCGGTGCGGTTGGCCAGCTGAATGCCGCATTGGAATGCGTTGTAGCGCTGGTTGGCCGCCGGAAATTCCCACTCGCCGCTTGCGACATTCAGCCCTTCGACGGCAAAAGGCTTGCTGCCGACCCGGCGCGTTGCCGGCATCGCCGACAGCGCGGCCTCGCCCGACACCGGCGCATCGAGCGCGACCGGCGCGATCGCATCGATCAGCGCGTCAAGCGACGGTTTCTTCTCGGGCGCCGTGAGCTGGGCCAGCGCCGCCAGGCCGGCGTCGGTGTCGAAGCGCGGTTCCTGCCGCTCGCCAGCGCTATTGGGGGATAACGACGTCGCCTCCTTGCCCTGCGCCTGCGCCGCGTCGGGACCGGCCTCGGCCTTCGGCGTGGGCTGCTTCGGCAGGTTTTTCCGTGCCGACCAGGCGCTGTGAATGACCAGGCCCAAAAGGATCAGCAACCCACCGACCGCCAGACTGATTTGCAATGTGCTCATGGTGTTGATTGTGTCAAGCCGCTTCGGCCAGGCTGAGGGCGGCGCGCAGGTCGACGGCGACGATGCGCGACACGCCCTGCTCCTGCATCGTCACACCGATAAGTTGTTCGGCCATTTCCATCGCGATCTTGTTGTGGCTGATGAATAAAAACTGGGTTTCCCGGCTCATGTGGGTCACGAGTTTGGCATAACGCTCGGTGTTGGCGTCGTCCAGCGGCGCATCGACCTCGTCGAGCAGGCAAAACGGCGCCGGATTGAGCTGAAAAATCGCGAACACCAATGCGATTGCCGTCAGCGCCTTTTCGCCGCCCGACAGCAGGTGGATCGTCTGATTCTTCTTGCCGGGCGGCTGCGCCATGACCTGCACGCCGGCGTCGAGAATTTCGCCGCCGGTCATGACGAGTCGGGCATTGCCGCCGCCGAACAGCTCGGGGAACATGCGGCCGAAATGCCCGTTGACCGCGTCGAAAGTGCTGGCGAGCAGCGCGCGAGTTTCCATATCGATCTTGCCGATCGCGTCTTCGAGCGTCGCCATTGCCTCGTTCAGGTCGGCCGACTGCGCATCGAGGAATTGCTTGCGCTCGGCAGCGACACCGAGTTCGTCGAGCGCGGCCAGATTCACCGCGCCCAGCGCCTCGATCGCCTGTAGCAGACGGTCGATGTCGGCCTGAAGCCCCGCTACTCGAACGTCGCCGGCGTGGATCGACGCTTCGACCGTCGGCAGGTCGGCTGCGGCTTCGGCGAGCAGTTCGGTAAATTGCAGGGCGCCGAGGCGCGCCGCCTGCTCTTTCAATTGCAAAGCGGTGATGCGCTGGCGCAGCGGGTCGAGTTCGCGCTCGATGCGCAGGCGCTGTTCGTCGCTGGCGCGCAGCGCGCGGCTTAGGCTGTCGTATTGGCCACGGTGCGCGGCCAGGTCGGCTTCGCGCTCGTGCCTGGCGTTCAACGCTGTCTGCAGTCCGGCCTGCGCGCCGGCGTCGTCAAGCCCGGTCAGCTCGTGGCCGACCCGCGCCTGTTCGTCCGCGATCGACGCCGCCTGGCTCGTCGCGATGGCGACGGCGCGCGCCAGCTCCTCGGCACGCGAAGCCAAGCTGCGCAGGGTGAATTGAACCTCCTGCGATTGCCGCTCCAGGGCGCGCTGCTGCTCGCGCGCCGCAGTCAGCCGGCGCTGGTCCGCCGCAACCTGCTCTTCGAGCCCGGTCTGGCGCTGCCGGCCCTCGGCCATTTGCCCCTCGAGCGCTTGAAAACGTTCCCCGGCAGCGGAGCTGCGTTCCCGCAGGCCGCCTGCCTGATGTTCGATATCGGCGATGTCGGCGTCGATTTGCCGGCCGCGCACCAGCGACTGCTCGGCCGCCTGGTTCAGGCGCAGCGCCTCGACCTGCAGCGCATGGACACGGTTCCGCGCCTCGGCGGCTTCCCTGCGGAAGGCGGCCAGGCGCTGGCTTGCGCCCGCATAGGCCAGCTCGGCGCGGCCGAGCGCTGAGGCGGCTTCCTCGCTGATGAGCTGCTGCGCCCGGGCGCTTTTGCGCAGGTTTTCAATTTCCTGGGCGCGTGTCAGCAAGCCGGCCTGCTCGGAATCGGGCGCATAAAAACTCACGCTGTTTCGACTGACGGCATGGCCAGCCGGAACAAAAATCGCTTCGCCCGGCTCCAGCCGGTCGCGCGCCGCCAGCGCCTCAGCCATCGTCGGCGCGGCAAGGCAACCATGCAGCCAGCCGTCCAGCAGGGCCATCAGGCCGGCATCTCCCGGGCGCAGGATTGCGGCCAGCTGTTTGAGTCCGTGCGCGGGATGAGGCCGGCCGGAAGCGGCGGCGACGGGCGGCATGTACAACGCCAGCTTGGCGGGCGGCGCACCGCTGCCGTCAAAATTGCGCGCCATGTCCAGCCCACTTACTTCCAGGGCGCCGAGGCGTTCACGCAAGGCGGCCTCCAGCGCGTTTTCCCAGCCCGCTTCGACCTGCAGCCGGCTCCACAGGGCCGGCAGATTTTCAAGCCCGTGCCGGGCCAGCCACGCCTTGAGCTTGCCGTCAGTTGCGACTTTCGCCTGCAGCGCTTCGAGTGCCTGCAGGCGCGCCGTCAGTTCGGCGCGCCGGGCCGATTCGATATTGACGCTCTGCTGCAGACCGCGCCGGCTTTCGTCGAGCCTGGGCACGGTGTCGGTCAGCTCGCGCAGGCCCGACTCGGCGGCGGCTTCGGCGGCTTGCGAGTTTGCCAGCTGGGCGTTCAAGTTCGTTAGCCGCGCCTGGTCGGGCGCCTTGAGCGCATCGCGTTCGTTGCGTAGCCGGTCACGACGCAAGTCCAGCGTACGCAGCTGCTCCTGAATATGGCGCTGCTCGGCGGCCAGAAGCTGGAGCTGGTGCTGCACCTGCGTGACACCGGCGCGCTGCTCGCCGGCTTCGGCCTGGACCCGGCGCAGCGCGTCCTCGAGCGCCGGCAGCTGGCGCTGGTGCGCGTCGCCCTCGGCGGTGAGCAACGCCGACTGCCGCGTCGCGGCCAGCGTTTTTTCGGCCAAAGTGTCGGATTCGGCGCCGGCATCCTGGCCGCGCGCGGCCCACTGCGCAGCCTCCTGCCCAAGTTGCGCCAGCCGCTGGCCCACGCGCTGCCTGGCGTCGGCGACGCGCCGTATTTCGGCTTCGAGCCGGCCGACTTCGGCGCTTGCTT